>Ga0075327_1000091_pt1 | contig 20974 bp, 22 predicted proteins | sample MayberrySE_Catta_2_FD_120056 | JGI IMG/M metagenome (GOLD analysis project Ga0075327, IMG submission 120056) | Natural and restored wetland microbial communities from the San Francisco Bay, California, USA, that impact long-term carbon... | ecosystem: Environmental > Terrestrial > Soil >...
GCCCAGGGCGGCATTGCCGCCGCCATGGCGCCGGGCGATTCGATCGAGAGCCATCTCGCCGACACGATCGCCGCCGGTGCCGGCACGGTCGACGAAGGCATTGCCCGCCTCATGATCTCGGATGCCGCAGACCGCGTCCACGATCTCCTTGATTACGGCGTCCCCTTCGATCGCGATCTCAAGGGTCACCTGCTGATGTCGCGCGAGGCCGCTCATTCCGAACGGCGCATCGTCCACGTCAAGGGCGACCTCGCCGGCGCGGCGATCATGAGCGCCCTGGTCGAGGCCGTCCGCCGTACCCCCTCGATCCGAATTGTCGAGGGATGCGTCGGCGAGAGCCTGATCATGGACGGTTCCTCGGTCGCCGGCATCCAGGTGTGGCCGGGCGCCGGCGATGATGTCGAAACGGTTTATGCGGGCGCGGTGGTGCTGGCCGTCGGCGGTGTCGGCCATCTCTACGAGGTCACCACCAATCCGGCCGAAGCAGGGGGCGCCGGTATCGGGATGGGCGCGCGAGCCGGCGCGATCATCGCCGACCCTGAATTCGTCCAGTTTCATCCGACTGCGCTTGCGGTCGGGCGCGATCCGGCGCCGCTGTTGACCGAGGCGCTGCGCGGCGAGGGCGCAACTCTGGTCAACTCTGACGGCGAGCGCTTCCTGCGCGAGGTTCATCCGCTCGCCGAACTGGCGCCACGCGACATTGTCGCCCGTGCGGTCCACGCCGAGATCGCCGCCGGCCGCGGCGTGTTTCTCGATTGCCGTACCGCGATCGGCGAAGCCATCGCCGAGGAGTTTCCAACCGTCTACAAACACTGCCGCGCGGTCGGCATCGATCCGGCCCACGAGCTGATCCCGACGGCGCCGGCCGAGCACTATCACATGGGCGGGCTCTTGACCGACGCCAACGGGCGCACCAGCCTCGACGGGCTGTGGGCTTGCGGCGAGACCGCTTCGACCGGTGCCCACGGCGCCAACCGGCTCGCATCGAACTCCTTGTTGGAAGCGGTGGTCTTCGCCGCCCGCATTGCCGACGATATCAAGAACCGCAGTCCGCTGAGGCCGACGCCCGGGCCGGACGCTCTTCCAGCGCCGGCGCAGACGGCTGCGCCGCCGGCGAGCGATGTCGCGCTGCTCCGCCGCACCATGAGCCGCCATGTCGGCGTCGTCCGCGACCGTGCCGGCCTCGTCGAGGCTCTTTCGGTGATCGGCGGGCTCGAGCGTCAATGCCGCTCGACCCGGTTTCTCAATATGCTGGTTGCCGCCAAGATGATCACCGCGGCGGCGTTGGCCCGCACCGAGAGCCGCGGCGGCCACTTCCGGTCCGATTTCCCGGAGAGCGACCCCGCCTGGCAACACCGCACCTTCCTGACGCTTGCCGAAGCCGGCCGCATCGCCGCGGAGAGCGTGTCCGCAGCGCCGCTATCGGCGGTGTCCTGACATCTGGTCAAGCCTGCCGCGCAATCCAAAAAAGGCTGCCGGCAGGGCAAAGATTCGTTGCATTTTAAGCGGTCCGGAAGCAAATTCTGGCGCTTGCGACTGCAGGGGAATGGGGATGCGCCGCTCGACCACCGTCATCGCACTGGTTGCTTTTCTTCTGTCCGGCCTTTGGGTCGGTGCCGCCGTAGCCGGCATCGATATCCATATCGACAAGTCCAGTCAGCGCATGACCGTCGCTGTCGACGGAGTCCATCGCTACACTTGGAAGGTCTCCACCGGAAAGGCCGGCTATTCGACGCCAAGCGGCATCTTTCAGCCTTTCCGGATGGAACCGGATCATTTCTCGGTGGAATGGGACAACGCACCCATGCCGCATTCGATCTTCTTTACCTATCAGGGCCACGCCATTCACGGCAGCCCCTACACGCGCCGCCTGGGCAGGCCCGCATCGCATGGCTGCGTTCGTCTCACACCGCAGGATGCCGCTGCGCTCTATTCCCTCGTCGGCCAGCTCGGCTTGGCAAAGACGAAAATCGTGATTGCGGATGGCGGATTGGCGAACACCGCAATCCCTGCAAAGCCCCGGGTCGTCCGCAAGCCGAATCGTCCGTTGCGGTCCTGGCCCTGGGAGAAGCGGCGGCGGGATTGAACTATTTCAGGCTGACGGAATTTTCGATCTCACCGCCTGATGCATGCGAGAGCCGCGGCCAGGTTTATTCGCGTATCGCCAAACGCGCGACATAGGATGCGGCCGGTCCGTTTATTCGATAACACGGTTCCTAATGCGTGCGGGACGCGAGAAACGTCTTCCGAATCCAGTTGATGTAAAGTCATGACCCGAAAAGCCGACTTCCCGGTTCTGCCTGCACACCTCGTTGCCGAGGCCGTTAACGCAGCGCTTGATGAAGACCTTGGCCGTGCCGGCGACATCACCTCGATGGCGACCATTCCCGAGAGCGCAAACGCAAAGGCGGTGATCGCCGTGCGCAAGCCCGGCACGCTCGCCGGACTGCCGCTTGCCGCCTGCGCCTTCGCCGAGATCGGTCCGGGAATAAAGTTCACCGCGCTGAAACGGGACGGCGACCGGCTCAAGCCGGGCGATACGGTCGCGCGCGTCGAGGGGCCGGCGCGGCCGATCCTTGCGGCCGAACGCGTCGCCCTCAATTTTGTCTGCCACCTGTCCGGGATCGCAAGCGAAACCGCCAAGCTGGTTGGGCTGGTCGCCCATACAGAGGCGCGAATCTGCTGCACGCGCAAGACGACGCCCGGTCTGCGGGCTCTGGAAAAATACGCCGTGCGATGCGGGGGTGGCTCGAATCACCGCTTCGGTCTCGACGACGCCATCCTGATCAAGGACAACCATATCGCTGTCGCCGGCGGCGTCGCCAAGGCGATCGAACGGGCGCGCGCGTTTGCCGGTCATCTGGTCAAGGTGGAGGTGGAGGTCGACGACCTCGACCAACTGCGCGAGGCGCTCGGCGCCGCTCCGGACGCGGTCCTTCTCGACAACATGAAACCTGCGATGTTGCGGAAGGCGGTCGCGCTGGTCGCCGGCCGGGCGGCGACCGAGGCATCGGGCGGCATCACCGAGGATTCGGTCGCCGCGATCGCCGAGACCGGCGTCGACTACATCTCCTCCGGCTGGATCACCCATTCGGCGCCCGCTCTCGATCTCGGCCTCGACATTGCCGTCGGCAGAGCAACGCGTCAGGCAGCGAAGAAGAGCAAATAGGCAATTCCTATTGCGATGACGGCGCCGATCGTGCCGATAGCAAGGACAATGCGGACATTATGGCCCTTGACGCCCTGGCTGGCCTCGTTCGGGGACAGCTGCGGCGCGGGTCCGTCGTTGTCGTGACTGTGAATGTCGGGATAGTCGCGCGAGCGGGTCTCGCTCATTCGATCCTCCTTGATGGTTCAATCAAGGAAAACCGACGAACGCCAGGAAAAGTTCCATCGACCGGCGATCAGAGCCTCAGGGATCCGGAGCCAGGATCAGCTCCAGCCGCCGTAGTAGGTCTGATAGAAGATGTGGCGGCCGATCTTATCCTTTTTGGTCATACGGCGCGCCCACCGCGGCCTCACATAGGTGGCGTGATAGTGGGTCGAGGCGCCGACATCTTTGATATATAGTGTCTTGTCGTCGTCCATGACCCGCTTGGCGAGCGCCTGAGCCTCGGCCCACGCCGGCTTGTTGGTGATTCGCTCCTGGATACCGTCGCAGGCGAACGAGAACTGGCAGCGGTTGCGCCGATGCTTGTTCTGGTAGACCACGCCGCAAATCGTGTTGGGATAGGTCGGGTTCTTCAGACGGTTGAGGACCACCTGGGCGACGGCGATGCGGCCGAGTTCCGGTTCGCCGCGGGCCTCGAAATAGATCGCGTCGGCGAGGCACTTCATTTCCTGGCGCGAATGAGCGCTTTTCGGGATGGCGTTGTTAACCCACGCATGGGTCGCCGTGATGTTGGGGTCGAGGACGATCGTGCCGGGCTTGACGATGACGGCGTTGAACGGCGCGTCGGGGCCGGCCTTGTCCTCGGGCGCGGCGTAAGCAAGCGCCACCGGCTCGGCGACGGGCCCTTCGGACTTGTCCTCGGCTGCCCGGGCGCTCTCCGTCTGTTTCTGCGATTTATCGACTTCGGCCTTGGTCGCCGCGACCTTCGGCTGGGGTGGCAAAATGAAGGCCATGCGCGGGCCGTCGGGCTCGACGCTGGCGGGAGCGAACAGTGCAACTGTGTGCAGAAGACCCGCATAGAGGCCGTTTCGCGGAGCTTCGCGGCGAACCAGCAGGTCGCCCTTGCTGACGCGGTTGATCCCGTTGCCGATGGCGAAATCCGCCCCCGCGGTCGAGCCGCCGACAACCGGTTCGACACGGGGGACGGCGACTATCCGGCCAGTTTCGGCAAGAATCGGCCCTGCGAGAGCGGCAGTCCGGACGGCGCCGACGGTTTGGGAACGTGAACTCGCGGTATTCGTAGCGGCGTCCGAGGGGCCCACGATCAACCGGGTTTGCCAGCGATCGCCCGGGGCGATTTCCTGGGAAATCAGGCTGACGGCATCCTGATAGGCGATCCTCTGGGTCGACAGGGCGAAGAAAACCGCTGCGATCAACCACAGATTGAGATGAGACTTGCGTCGCCGTTTTTGCCGTCTCGTCGCTCGAACTATCACGCCGAACTCCACGCATACACCATGGCTGCGTTCAGTGATTCGTCGCCGTTTTCCCCAAAAAGCGACATGCCGAACGAGCCGACCCCCTTAGTGATGCGGGATTAACCTTGAGAGACGGTTAATGCCGGTATCGGTGCACCCAAAAACATTGAACAGACGGAATTGGGCGGGAATTTGATGGCGAGCCGGGAAGATGCCCATTAAACGGCCATCTCCTCCGAGAATCCGAGCCTCTCGATCATTTCAAAAACGTGTTGTGACGCGAAAATCGCCGATTTCGGGTCCCTATCGAGTTCCCGACCCGACGTCGCCGCCCTCGGTCTTTAGCGCGGCCTGGGCCGCCGCCAGCCGTGCGATCGGGACCCGGAAGGGCGAGCAGGATACGTAGTCGAGCCCGATTTCCTCGCAAAACGCGACCGATGCCGGGTCGCCGCCATGCTCGCCGCAGATGCCAAGCTTGATATCCGATCTTGTTTCCCGGCCGCGCTCAGCGGCAATGGCGACGAGCTCGCCGACCCCCTCGCGGTCGAGCGTTACGAATGGATCGTTTTCGAGGACGCCCTTGTCGATGTAGGTACCCAGAAAGGTGGCCGCGTCGTCACGCGAAATGCCGAAGGTGGTCTGGGTCAGATCGTTGGTGCCGAAGGAGAAGAACTCTGCGGTCTCGGCAATTTTGCCAGCCTCGATGGCCGAACGAGGCAGCTCGATCATGGTGCCGACGCTATAATCCGGCAGTTGGCCGCGCTCGCGTTCGACGATCGCCGCGGCGTCCTCGATCATGGTCTTGACCAGGTCGAGTTCGGCGCGGGTGGCGACCAGCGGCACCATGATCTCAGGCACGACCGGCTCGCCGGTTTCGGCGGCCGCGTCGATCGCTGCCTCGAAGATAGCGCGCGCCTGCATCTCAGCGATCTCCGGATAGGAAATCGCCAGCCGGCAGCCGCGATGGCCGAGCATCGGGTTGAATTCGTGAAGCGCGTGGGCTCGCTCGCGCAGACGATCGACGTCGACCTCCATCGCCGCTGCGACCTCACCAATCTCCTCCTCGGTTTTCGGCAGAAACTCGTGGAGTGGCGGATCGAGAAGCCGGATCGTGACCGGCAGGCCCTTCATGATCTTGAATAATTCAGCAAAGTCTGCCCGCTGCATCGGCAGCAGCTTTTCAAGCGCTGCCCGGCGTCCCTTCTCATCCGAGGCGAGAATCATCTGACGTACGGCAAGGATGCGGTCTTCGTCGAAGAACATGTGCTCGGTCCGGCATAGGCCGATCCCTTCGGCGCCAAACGAACATGCCGCCCGCGCGTCGGCAGGAGTTTCGGCGTTGGCGCGAACGCGCATCCGCCGTGCTGCATCGGCCCACTCCATCAGGCTGGCGAAATCGCCGGAAAGCTCCGGCTGCTGCATTTCGGCCGCGCCCGCCAGCACTTGCCCGGTGGTTCCGTCGATAGTGATCACGTCACCTTTCTTGAATACGCGATCACCGGCGGTCAGCGTTTCGGCGCGGTAGTCGACCCGCACGCTCCCGGCACCTGAAACGCAAGGCTTGCCCATGCCCCGCGCGACCACAGCCGCGTGGCTGGTCATGCCGCCGCGCGTGGTGAGGATACCCTCGGCAGCATGCATCCCGTGGATGTCTTCCGGGCTGGTCTCGATGCGAACCAAGACGACTTTCCTGCCTTGGCCCTTGAGCGTTTCCGCTTCGTCTGACGAGAACACGATCTCTCCCGAGGCGGCGCCCGGGGAGGCCGGCAAGCCGGTTGCGATAAGGTCACGCTCGGCTTCGGGGTCGATTGTCGGGTGGAGCAACTGGTCGAGGGCTGCAGGATCGACCCGCAAGACGGCCTCGTCGTGCGTGATGAGACCTTCGCCGGCAAGATCGACGGCGATCTTCAGCGCCGCCTTGCCCGTGCGCTTGCCGCTCCGCGTCTGCAGCATCCAGAGCTTGCCGTTCTCCACGGTGAACTCGAGGTCCTGCATGTCGCGATAGTGGCGTTCAAGCGTCTCGCAGATGGTCTGGAACGCGGTGAAGGCTTGTGGCATGGCGGATTCAAGCGAGGGCTTGTCCGACCCGGCCGCGACCCGCGCCGCCTCGGTCAAATCCTGTGGCGTGCGGATGCCCGCCACCACGTCCTCACCCTGGGCGTTGACCAGGAATTCGCCGTAAAGGGCTTTCTCGCCGGTCGACGGGTTGCGGGTGAAGGCAACGCCCGTCGCCGAGGTCTCGCCCATATTGCCGAAGACCATCGACTGCACGTTGACCGCCGTGCCCCAGCTTTCGGGGATATCGTGGAGTCGCCGGTAGGTAATGGCGCGCTGATTCATCCACGACGTAAACACCGCTCCGATCGCGCCCCAAAGCTGCTCCTTGGCATCCTGGGGAAAGGGTGCACCGTGCTCGCGCTGGACGATCACCTTGTAGTCGCGAACAAGCTCGGACCAATCGTCTGCATCCAGATCGGTATCGAGCGTATATCCGCGCTCGTCCTTGAACTCATCAAGGCGCTCCTCGAACAGATGGTGGTCGATCTCCAGCACCACGTTCGAATACATCTGGATGAAACGGCGATAAGAATCGTAGGCGAAGCGCCGGTCGGCGAGGGCGGCGAGGGCTTCGACGGTCTCGTCGTTGAGACCGAGATTGAGCACCGTGTCCATCATGCCCGGCATCGAGGCGCGGGCACCGGAGCGTACCGAAACCAGCAACGGGTTCTCGGGATCGCCGAGCGTTTTTCCGGTGATCGCCGCAAGATCGACGAGGGCGGCCGAGACGTCGTCCTCAAGCCCGTCCGGGTAACACCGCCAGTTGGCGTAAAAGTGGGTGCAGACCTCGGTCGAGATCGTAAATCCGGGCGGTACCGGCAGGCCCAGATTTGACATTTCGGCGAGATTTGCCCCCTTGCCGCCGAGGAGATCGCGCATTTCGGCGCGACCCTCTGCCTTGCCGTCGCCGAATCGATAAACCCACTTCGTCATTTTACGAGAGCCTTACTCTATGGAGGTGCTGCTGGCGCCTTCGTAGCAAGCCCCCGCTGCGGTGCAAACAAAAATGCTGGACAATTCGGCGCGCGGTCGTTGCACCGATGAGGCGGGAAACCTCGGCGGCACTCTGGTCGAGGCTGAGCCAAGGGTTTACGTTGCGACGATCCTTCGAGACTCGCCTGGCCGGAGATGGGGTCGACAATGACGATTTTGGAAATCCTCGGTTACCTCGGGCTCGCCCTGCTGCTCGCCAGTTCCGCCATGCGCACGATCATTTGGCTGCGAATCCTGGCGATTGGCGCCAGCCTCGTTGTCGTCGTTTACGGCATTCTCGCGGTTCATTATCCGGCTGCCGTGTTCGGAATCCTCCTGCTCGGTATCAATGTCTGGCGCCTGTGGGAAATGCGGAGGCTCGTGGCGGCAACGCGCGCTGCGACCGCTGCCGGCAGCGCACCGATAACGGCGGATTGGATCCTGCCTTATATGCGTCCACTGGCGGTGCCGGCGGACACGGTGATCTTTCGGCGAGGGGAGGCCGCCGAAGCCATGTATTTCATATCGAGCGGCCGCATCCGTTTCGAGGAACTGGACATCGAACTCGGCGAGGGATCGCTGTTCGGAGAGATCGGCATCTTTACCGACCACAAGACACGCTCGGCCACGGCCAAGAGCCTCGGCCCGTGTTCGCTTCTGGTGGTTTCGGCGGACAAGGTGCGCGAGCTGTTTTTCCAGAATCCCGAATTCGGCTTCTTTCTCGTCGGCCTGATTACCAAACGGCTGGCCGAAGATGCCGCCGCCGGCACCCTCAAGCCCTGATCCCGACCCGTAGCCCGGGCGCCGGGCGCTCCTTGAGGACTTCGCGGCGAAACCGAAAGAACTCCGCCGGTCGCCCGCGCTGCTGGCGGGCGTGTTTCCCGGTCGGCTCAACCAGTGCGGTGCTCTCGACCAGCCGGCGAAAGTTCTGTTTGTGGAGATGACGACCGGAGATCGCCTCGACCGTGCGCTGCAGCTCGGTCAGCGTGAACTCCGGAGGCATCAACTCGAAAATCACCGGACGATATTTAAGCTTCGCCCGCAGTCGCGAGATTGCCGTTGCCAGAATCCGGCGATGATCGAACCGCATCGGCAGGCCGAACAGGCGCGCCGGTCCCGCCTCGGTCTGCCTGACCCGACCGTCGCGAAGGGCCTCGGCGACGAAGCCCGCCTGATAGAGCAGTTCGTAACGGTCGAGCACACGCTCCTCGTCCCAGGGAGCACCGTCATCGCCGAAGGCAAGCTTCAGCCTTCCCCGTCGCCCGAGCGGTCGCGCGGCATCGTTTTCGCTCGGCGGTGCCTTGGCCCAATGTCTGAGCGTCGGCAGGAGCTCCGTGTCGAGGAGTTCCGGACGCCCCTCGCGCCAGTCCTCCCACGGAAAGTACTCGTACCAGCGCCGCCAATGGGCTCCGGCTCTGGCGAGTGCTCGCGACGATTCCTCGCTGGGCCGGGTCAGGGCCAGATAGCCGACGGAAACGAGATGCGGAGCCGTGTCACCAGGCGCGGCATGGCGGCCGCGGTCGCCGAACGTATAAAGCTGCTCGACATATCCGATTTTCAGCGCCGTCTGCTCGGCTACCCATGCCCGCAACCCGGTTTCAAAGGTCCTGTGAATCAATGGATCGAAGGGTCCGAACGGGAGACTGTCGGCCTTGCCCGGTTCACCGGAGCGCCCGACCAGGATCAGCGGCTGGCGTGCTTCGACCGCAACGATTGCCGCGGTCAGGCCGATCTCGATGGAGGGGCGTGGGCTCGGCGCCATGCTTCTCGCTATGCTTCGTCGATCACCGGTAAGACGAACGGAACGCCCTCGAACGCGGCTTCGCCTCGACCGATCGCTTCGATCGCCGCGATCATTCGACCGTCGCGTTTGAGAAGTCGGTCAGCGAATCCGACCAGACGGATGTTTGGGGTTGCGGACGGTGAGGCGGAGCGCAGGCGAAGTGCAATTTCGCTCTCGCTCTTTTCCGGCCGCAACGCGCACAGCATGATGAAGGCGGCCGCCGTCGACCGGCTGATCCCGGCAAAGCAGTGCACGACGATCGGTTGCTTCCGGTCCCACCGGCCGACGAACGACAACAGCGCCTCGGCATGTTCCTCGGCGGGAGGAAACATCCCGTCGATCGGTTCGACGATATCGTCGAAGGTCAGAAAGAGGTGCCGGTCGGCGGTAATCGTATGCGGCCGATCGACCCGGGTTCCATCCTTGATCAGGGTTACAAGGTGGCTTGCCCGATGGGTGCTGACACTGGTCGGGACTTGGCTCAACGGGCAGACGATGATGCGCGGCATGACCGTTCCGATTGTTTTCTTCAGTCATTTTAGGGGACCGTTTTACAACGGTCACCCGTCTTGCGCTGCCGCGGCGACGACAGCAAAGCGTTTGAGATAGCGTTGTTCGGCGACGGCAGCCGACCAGGGCGCGAGCGGTAGGGTTGCCGGATCGATGCCGCGCGGGCGCCCGAAGTAGCGCAATGCCTCGGCGTCGCCAAATCCGGCGAGCCGCGTCGCTTCGAAATAGGCGGAGATCGTGTCGGCGGCCTTGATCTTTGCGGATATTTGATCGGGCAGGGGCATAGGAATCCCGAAGCGGCGGTGAATCGCCTCCAGAAGCCGCGATTCGACGGCCTTGTAGTCGCCGCCAAGCAGCGCCTTGAACGGCGAGATCATGTCGCCGATGACATATTCCGGGGCGTCGTGGAGGAGCAGGGCCAGACGGCCGGTTGCGCCGATCTCCGGCGCCGTCCTGTCGACGACCGCATCGACGACCAGAGTGTGCTGGGCGACCGAAAAGGCATGCCGGCCGGTGGTCTGGCCGTTCCAGCGAGCGACGCGGGCGAGTCCGTGAGCGATGTCCTCGATTTCGATGTCGAGCGGCGACGGATCGATCAGGTCGAGCCTGCGGCCGGAGAGCATTCGCTGCCAGGCCCGGGGAGCAGTTTTGCGGTTGGCGGGCATCGTCTTGATTGGCCGAGCCACGGCGCTACTCGCCGGCGTTCGTCTCGGCATGCCGGAAGCGTGCCCAGTCCGGGATCGCAACTTCGATCGGCATGCCGCGGACAAGTAGCGGCACCGCCGCTTCGATTGCGTCGTTGACGCGGTCAAGTCGTACCAGCGCAAGGCCTATGTGATCCGACGAGGAAGCGATGGAGCCGACCGGTCGTCCATCGGCGACGATCTCGGCCCCGGTCGGCGGCATCGGCGAGGCAGACAGGACCTGAACGATCCGTCGCCGCGCGGTTCCGCGATGCTCCATGCGCGATACCACCTCCTGGCCGACATAGCAGCCCTTGTCGAAGGAAATCCCGGCGAGTTGATCCATGTCGACATCATGCGGAAATGCTTCGCCATAGGCGAAATCGATCGCGCCCTCTGGAACCCCGAGGGCGATTCGGTGGGCGTCGTAGGCGCTTTCGTCGGCTGGCGCATAGCCTTCTGCTGCGATTGGCCGGTTGGCGGCAACGATCAGGCGGAAGCCGAGCGACTTCAATCGCGGATCGGCTACGACAAGGCCGTCGACAACCGGCGGCGTGTCGGCGCCCCAGGCGGCAGCGACGCCGTATTTGGCGGACAGGTCTTCGATGTCGACGATGGCGCGCAGCTTGTAGAAGCCAAGCCGCCTGACGAAATCCGCTACCGCTACAGACGGCAAGTCGAACAGAAACTGGTCGTGATCGCGGAAGACGATGAAATCGAAGAGCAGCTTCCCCTGTGGCGTCAGTAACCCGCCATAGCCGGCTCCTCCGGCAGGAATGGCGGCGAGATCATTGGTTACGATGCCGTCGAGGAATTTTTCCCGATCCGGTCCGGCAACGGCGACCACGCCTCGGCGCGAAAGTTCGGCAATGTGACCCTGGCTCATGTGTCGAGAACTCTTTTAGTGTCTCGATTCCGAAGTTCGTCAAATTTCCCGGCATGCTCCGAACGAATTTTGGAATCGTAAGGACACTGGCAAACCTAAGGTTCCAGTGCCCCGCTCCCGAACTTCGTGATACATTACAGCACTCTCAGACACGAAGTTCGGAAGCAAAAGGGGCACTGGCAAGTTTATGATTCTAGTGCCGCTTTTCGATTTGAAGTTCCTGGAAGAGATTGCTGCAGGTGGTGCAGGAACTTCAAATCGGCGGCACTAGTGTGGTTTTGGTTCTGAAGTTCGCCAACGAGCCTGCCGCAAAGGATATAGCGAACTTAAGAACCACCACACCAGCGGGCTTGCGTCGCCCGCCCACGTTACGTAAGCGGGGATCGCCGGTCGGGCAAGGCGCCGGCAGGAGACGCTTGCATTGGCTCAAACCTTCGATCTTCTTTTCCGCGGCGGGACCGTCGTGAACCAGGACGGAATCGGCGAGCGCGACGTTGCCGTGGCCGGCGGGCGTATCGCCGAAATCGGCAAGATCGACCCGTCCCGTGCCGGCGAGACCGTCGATTGCGCCGGCCTCCATATTCTTCCCGGCGTCATCGACAGCCAGGTGCATTTTCGCGAACCCGGCGCGGAGCACAAGGAAGACCTGGCGACGGGGTCGCTTGGCGCGGTCATGGGTGGGGTCACCGCGGTCTTCGAGATGCCCAATACCAGCCCGCTGACGGTGTCGGCAGAGACGCTTGCCGACAAATGCCGACGGGCGCGCGGGCGCATGCATTGCGACTTCGCTTTCTGGGTCGGCGGCACCCATGCCAATGCGGAGGATGTCGGGCAGCTCGAAAGACTTCCCGGCGCCGCCGGCATAAAGATCTTCATGGGTGCGTCGACCGGCGATCTTCTGGTTCCCGACGACGAAGGTGTGGCGGCGATCCTCGCGCACGCCCGAAGGCGTATTGCCGTTCATTCGGAGGATGAATACAGGCTGACGGACCGACGGTCCCTGCGGGTCGAAGGCGATCCGGCAAGCCATCCGGTCTGGCGCGACGAGGCGGCCGCCTTGCAGTCGACCCAACGCCTCGTGCGGATCGCGCGAAAGACCGGTGCGAGAATCCACCTCCTGCACGTGTCGACGGCCGAGGAGATGGAATTCATCCGCGATCATAAAGACCGGGTGTCGGTCGAGGTCACGCCGCAACATCTCACCTTCACCGCCGCCGACTACGCCGCTTTGGGCACGCGGCTGCAAATGAATCCGCCGATCCGCGAAGGCCGCCATCGCGAGACGCTATGGCTTGGACTGGCGCAAGGCGTCGCCGACGTGCTCGGGTCCGACCACGCGCCCCATACCCTCGAGGAGAAGGCGAAGCCTTATCCGGCCTCGCCGTCGGGAATGACCGGTGTCCAGACATTGGTTCCGGTGATGCTCGATCACGTCGCTGCGGGCCGGCTGACCCTCGAACGCTTCGTCGATCTGACCTCGGCGGGGCCGCTTCGGCTGTTCGGCATCGCCGGGAAGGGCCGGATCGCGGCCGGTTACGACGCCGACCTGACCGTCGTCGACCTGAAACGCCGCCAAACCATCGAGAACGCCTGGATCGCCTCGCGGGCGGGCTGGACGCCCTATGACGGCCGCACGGTGACCGGATGGCCGATTGGCACCGTGATCCGGGGCCGGCGCGTCATGTGGGAGGGTGAACTGACCGCTGCGGCAACAGGCGAGCCGGTGCGCTTCCAGGAGGCCTTGCCACGCCAGGATTGAGGCGTGCGCCGGTCTTGCATGGATTGTTGGCCGTTGCGCGGATCGAAACTACGAAAGGCCCGGCCGGTCGCTCCGCACAGTCGCTTACCGGCCGTCAGTCGCCCGCCGCCAGATACCGCCAGATACCTTTGGGATCGATGCCGACCCGGTAGAACAGGTAGATTCCGAAAATCTTCATGTCTTCGTAGTCGCCGGCAGTGAGCAGCTTGAACAGCTCCACCATCTGCGGGCCGTTAAGGCTGTCGAGCGGATAGCGGGCGAAATACGGCCAGATGTACATTTCCTCCGACGTCCCGATGTCGACATGGACGTAGCCGGCGTCGAGCACCTCGATCAGGATCGCCAGAATCTCGCGACCCTCGGGGTCGCCGGAAAGCGAACGTAAGGCGTCGATCGGATCGCCGGTATTGTCTGAACTGATCGCAGGCGGACCGTCGTTGGCTTCGAAGACCGGGCGGAGCCGTTCGATGTCGCCGGTCAGCGCAGCGTCGATGATCTGTTGGCGCAATCGGCGCACCGGCGGCGGCAGCTTGTCCGTGTCATAGAGAACCTCCGGCAGGTCTGCCGGTTCGTCGATTTCGCTGGCAGCGGGGCCATCATCGACGGGCCCGCCATCCGGGGACTCCTCGTCTAGTCCTTGGCGATCCGGTTCGACCAGGTCAGGGTCGCTGACACCGAGGCTATCCGGCGGAACAATGGTCGTCTCGGCCTCGCCCGCCCGGTCAGGCGGTTGCGCAGGCTGGACCGGTTCCGCGAGCAGACAGACTGTCGCGAACCCAGCGACTATGACCGGCCAGCGACCCTCCACGCCGTCCCCTCCGAGTTTGGCCGGGGTGATTGTAGTCGATTATGCGCGCGAGTGAATGGTCGGAAAGGGTCAATTTGGCGTGCTTCGCAACGCGCGCCAGACATCGATTGGCTATTGAACCTGCCGATCGAGCGTGAATTCGCCAGCGCGGATGCGTTCCGGCAGCCGTTGGGCGAGACCGGCAACGGCTTCCTCACCGTAGGTCGAGATCAGGTCGGAGAGCGCCGCAAACAAGGCGGCGTGGGCAAGTATCTCAGAATCCACGCCCTCAGCGACCGCCTCTTCCCAGGCTTCGATGAGATACGTCAACGCAACGCGCTTTTTTTCGGCGATCGCCAGATCTTCCTGGCGCCGTGCATCGAACCCGGTCGCTTCCGACATGATTGTCCCTGGTGGCCGCCGCATGAGTTACAGTTGGCAAACTAACACGACGGCCCGTCCGAGGCAGCCGTATCGTGAAGAAAGGGTTAACGGCCGTTTAACAATTCGTGGATATTGGTGTAACCCTTTGTTAACCATCACTTTCCATAGCGTGCAGTGATGTCGCGCGATATCTTGGCGCCTTCCTCCATGTAACGATCGATGGCAGTGATCGCCGCCGGCGTGCAGGTTCGGTAGACCGAGCGGAAGCTGTCGAAGCCGCGGTTGAATCGGTCGACGATCCGCGCGCGCCGGATCGGGTTGGGCGATTCGGCGTCGAGGATGCCGAGCATCTCGTCACGCCAGAGATTGCCTTCTTCGCTGCCGCAAAGGCGTCTGAGATAGTGAACGGCGCCGAGGATTTCGGACAGGCGCAGCAGCTGGGCCTCGTAGGGCGGCTCGCGCTGTTCAGGCGCATCCAACTCCTGTGCGCCGGCCACGCTGCCAATCAGAGCAAACGTCGCCGAAGCGATCGCCACGATTGCGTAGTGGGCGCGTCGTCGGTTCAAGCGTTCAGGTCCTCCGCTGCGCAGAGCGCGATGGCCGCCGGGGGCTTCTCAGTCGCCCTCCGATACGTCATGTTTTCTGCCCGCGCCCGAGGATCCGGGCGGTGTCGGGCGTCAGTTCGTAGTTCGCAAGCTCGGACATGTCGACCCACCTGACGGCGTCGGCGTCATCTCCGGCAAGCGCCGTGCCCGAGATATAGCGCCCGGCGAAGACGATGATCACATAGTGCCGCTCGACGCGTCCGTGCGCATCGCGGCGTATGACCTCAGCCCGCTCGATGGCGTCGTCGATCTCGACTTCGAGCCCGGTTTCTTCGCGGACTTCGCGGGCAGCGGCCTCTTTCAAGCGTTCGCCGGCCTCGACGACGCCGCCGGGAAAGCTCCACAGTGCGGCAAGCGGCGGCCGCCCCCGACGGACGAGGAGCACCCGGCTTCCCGTCCACATCGCGACGCTGACAGCAAGCACCGGTCTGTCCGGGTAGTGGCGCGGATCTGTCGGCGTCGGGAGAGACATTTCCTGAATCTTGGAGGAGCGGCGCGTTCGAGCCATCTTTGGTATCAAATATCGAGAATAGCCGATCCAAGCGATTGGCAAGAGGGAATGCGACATGTGCGGCCGTTATGCACTGACCGCGACGCCGGAGGAGGTCCGGGCGCTCTTCGGCTATCTCGATGGCGAGGACTTCCCGCCCCGCTATAACATCGCCCCGAGCCAGCCGGTGGCGATCGTCCGCCTGGCACACGGCGCGCGTCGGTTCGCCTTGGCGCGCTGGGGCTTGGTGCCGTCCTGGGTCAAGGACCCCAAGCGGTTCGCGCTCTTGTTCAACGCGCGAGCGGAGACAGCGTCGGAAAAGCCGGCATTCCGCGCGGCGATGCGCTATCGGCGTTGTCTGTTCCCGGCCTCGGGTTTTTATGAATGGCGGCGCGGACCGGGCAAGAGCAAGCAGCCCTATTGGGTCAGGCCGCGAGGCGGCGGTCTCGTCGCCTTCGCGGGACTGTGGGAGACCTGGTCAGACCGCGACGGCGGCGAGATCGACACCGCCAGCATCCTGACCACTGATGCCAATACTACGATCGCCCCGATTCACGACCGCATGCCGGTGGTGATCGAAGCCGACGATTTCGACCGCTGGCTTGATTGCCGCGGACACCCACCCGACGCGGTTGCCGAGCTGCTGCGTCCGGCCCCGGCGACGCTTTTCGAGGCAATCCCGGTGGGCTCCCGGGTCAATACAGCGGCGAACGACGATCCGGCCCTGCAGGAACCGGTTGCCGCCCGCGGCTGACCGGTTCGCGAACCGATGACCTCACTCTTGCCCGTCCTTTTTGAGAAATTTGCGCCCTGTTATCATGGCTCGGACGAGGTTCTCGCGATGTTCGAACGAAGCGGCGCAGACGCCCGCCAAGTGCAGTCCAATCAGCACCAATGTCAGATTGACCGCAACCTCGTGGACTTCCTCGACCCATCGAATACCCCAAAACGCGTCCGTGGTCATCGCGAAGCCCGAAACGCAAATGAGCGAAAGCATGACGAGGAGCGTCACGATCATAGCCCCACCAGCGGGATTATGACCGAGAAAGCGCTTGCTGTGAAAACGGACCGCGTCAGCCAGATGACGAATGACGACCAATGGGTGGTAGACGAAATCCGTGAAGCGAGCATGTGTGGTTCCGACGATTCCCCAAACAATGCGCGCTACGACCAGGACGATAATCGCATATCCTGCCGCTTCGTGGAGGTCTTGTGCTTCGTCGCCAGTCATCCAGGCGATGAAGAAAGCCACGACCAACGACCAATGAATAAAACGGACGAGCGGATCCCAGACCCGTACGGTGGTGTCGGCGGCTGAATGCTCAACCGAAGTGGGCGGCAAACCGCCGCCGACTTCTGTCGTTTGGTTGACCGGTGTCATCGGTCGTCTTCATCGTCGTCGTGGTCGCCTTCGAGAAGCTCACCGGTCAGCGGATCGACGTAGGACTCGACGCGCTTGCCGTCCTTGTCGAGTGCATAAACCTCGTAACCGCTGTCTTCCACCTCGATGCCGCGGACATCATAACCTTCGGAGGTAAGTTTCTCGGTTATCTGTGGAACCGTCAGCCAGTTGTCACCGGGCGTTGCCGTGCGTTCGTCCTCGTCCGAGGCCAAGGCGTACCCGGCAGCGATAGCCAGTGAAGAGGCTATCAACAATGTTACGATCTTTTGCATGTTAGGTAGCTCCATCCATCTTCGCAGGACGGCCAAATCCGTCCGAGCGTCCGAAACGTGTCAAAGAGGCGCTGACGCTGACCTGATAGTTATTGTCAGGATACTGTCAGCTGCGCCTTCCTATGGTCGGAGGTTATGATCAAGTTGCTGAATCGAAGGGAATCCTTGTTGGCGTTGACCCTGTTCGTCACTGGCGGTCGCGTCCTGTCCGACGAACGCGACGAAGACGACGATGATGATGACTACGAGGAAGCTTACCGTGCCTTGCAACAGGGGCAGGTAAAGCCGCTTTCCGATATCGTTGAGAGGGTCCAGAAGCAGCTGGGTGGCGACCTCATAGGGGTCGAGTTCGAGCGCGACGGCGGCCGCTATGTGTATGAGATTAAGATCGTCGGGCCCGACGGCCGCCTCCGCGAAGTTTACGTCGACGCCATGACGGCCGCGATCCTTTCCGGCGAGCACGATTGATGCGTATCCTCGTGGTCGAGGACGAACGGCGGATTGCTGTCGACATTGAGAGCACGCTGCAATCTGCCGGCTACGTCGTCGAGACCGTCGGCGACGGTGAAGAAGCTTGGTTTCGCGGCGACACCGAGGACTACGATCTGGTCGTACTCGATCTGGGACTGCCGAAGATCGATGGTCTCGCCGTTCTCAAGCGGTGGCGGGCGGCGAGCAGGACCTTTCCAGTGCTCGTGCTCACGGCCCGCGGCGCCTGGGCGGAACGCGTCGAAGGCATTGACTCCGGCGCCGATGACTATCTGCCTAAGCCGTTTCGCATGGAAGAGCTTCTCGCCAGAGTGCGTGCCCTTCTCCGGCGCGCCACCGGTCATGGCGGCCCCACGATCGAGGTGGGCGTGCTTGAGCTCGATCCGCGACAGATGCGAGTCACCGCGCGAGGAGTTCCGGTTGCTCTGTCACCGCTCGAGTACCGACTGGTCGCTTTTCTCATGCATCACAAGGGCAGGGTGGTCCCGGCGACGGAACTTGTCGAGCATCTCTATGGCAACGACGATGCCCGCGAGGCCAATGCCCTCGAGGCGGTGGTCGCGCGACTACGCAAGAAACTCGGTCCCTCGGCAATCGAGACGCGGCGCGGTTTCGGCTATGCCATCGGCGGGGACGGAGGGTGAGCCGAGGTTCGCTCCGCCTCCGCCTTTTCATGGCGGGTGCCATATCGATACTGGCGGCGTTGGCGCTGTCTGCCCTGGGTCTCTCCTATTTGTTCGAGCGCCACGCCGAAAGGCGGGTCGTCAGTGAACTCGGTGTCTTTCTCGACGGGATTGTCGCGGGGCTCGACCGCAATGCCGACGGCATCCTTGTCGTCTCCGGCGCGCCCTCCGATCCACGTTTTGGCCACCCGCTTTCCGGGCTCTATTGGCAAGTCTGGGCGGACAACGCCATCATCAGATCGCGTTCGCTTTGGGACAAGGATCTAGATGAGCCCGCCGCCATGCCGGCCGATGGCACCGTCGCCCAGTTTCGCCTCGCCGGACCGGGCGGAACCAGCCTGATTGCCGTCGGCCGCCATTTCACACTGCCGCCAAGGCTCGGCGGCGATCGCATCGCGGCAGCGGTTGCCCTCGATGACGAGGAGATCGTCGCACAGCGGCGGGCCTTCACTGCCGATCTGCTGCCTTATCTGGTGGTTATCGGCTTGTTCCTTCTGATTGCGGCGTATGCGCAGATTGCAGTTGGTTTGCGGCCGCTGATCGCTGTGCGCGATCGTCTGTCGGCAATCCGTCAGGGTACGAGTCGCCGGTTGGGCCGGGAATTTCCGGATGAAATCCTGCCGCTTGCCGCCGAGGTCGATGCTCTGCTCGATGCCCGCGAAATGCAGCTCGACAAGGCTCGGACCCGTGCGGGCGATCTTGCCCACGGGCTGAAGACGCCCCTGCAGGTGCTTTCCGGCGACGTCGAGCGATTGCGCCAACGGGGTGAAAAAACCATCGCCGAGGATATCGAACAGATCGCCGCGACGATGCGACGTCATGTCGATCGTGAACTGGTCCGCGCCCGGACCGCTATCGGCAGCGCAACCGCGCGCGCGCCGATTGCCGAGGTGATCGAGCGAGTCGTCAACGTCGTTTCCCGCACCCCGGCAGGCGAGCGGCTCGACTGCTCGTTCTCCGTACCTGCCGACCTTGCCGGGCGCATCGACGCGGACGATCTCGCTGAGGCGATCGGCAATCTGGTCGAAAATGCCGCGCGTCACGCCCGTACCAGGGTCATGGTCGAGGCGGAACGGGAGGACGGGCATATCGTCATTCGCGTCAAGGATGACGGTCCGGGGATTCCACCGGAACGTCTCGTCCAGGCGCTTGCCCGCGGCGGGCGCCTCGATCAGATCGGCGAGGGCGCCGGCCTCGGCCTGGCAATCGTCCGCGAAATTGCCGAGGCCTGGAAGGGCAAGTTGGAAGTCCGCACCGATCCGGCTGGCCTCGAGGCCCTGTTCATCGTGCCCGATGCCGGGACGCCGGCTGTTCAATCAGGCGCTCCGTGACCGGAGCACCCGACACCCGAGGCTGAGGCGGCGACCGAAGAATGCCGAAGCCGGGATTCCTGCCCCGGCCGCAGCATCTCCTCAGAGCTTGCGCGACACGAACCAGACGTTCATCGGGTCGTGCGGCAGGACGTTACGCCTGACCTCGGCAAAGCCGGCCTTTCTCAGGAACGCTTCGGCCGTCTCCCAGCCCCACATGGTGCCGAGGCCGGCGCCGCCCTGACCGAGCGAAACGGCCATGCAATGGGTACAGGACACGGCGTAGAGGAGCGGCGCCATCGGGAAGTCGAGGTTGTTCTCCAGATGGGCGGAGCCGCCGATATCCTGCATCAGATAGGCACCGCCCGGTCTGAGCGCTCCGTAAAGTCTGGCCACAAAGCTTTCCGGGTCCTTCTGGTCGTGCACCGCATCGAAGGTGGCAATGAAGTCGAAGCGATCCTTCTCGGCGTATCCCGAGAGATCGCGGGTCTCGAAATGAATGTTGGTGAGACCGGCGTCAGCAACGGCGCCGTTGGCGAAGGCGATCGCATCTTCCTCGAAATCGTAGCCGACGAAGCGACTCTTCGGGAAACGTTCCGCCATTGCGATCAGCGCCGCGCCGCGGCCGCAGCCGGCATCAAGGACGTCGATACCGGCCTCGAGGCGCTCAACGATGCCTTCGGCGAGCGGCAGAATCGTGCCGAAGAGTTGTGAAGTCACCGTCTGGCCGCTGTCCTCGGCCATGATCTGATGGAAGTGCGGGTAATCGCCGTACGTGGTTCCGGCACCGTCCTCGAAATGCTCAATGATCTCGTCCTGGACCTGCCCCATGATGGCGATGTGCTGGCCGAAGACGGCGAGGTTGCCGAGAGCGGCGTCGCGGGTGAGGCAGGCGGCGTGCTCGGCCGGCAACTCATAGGTGCGCCGCAACGGGTCGTAGGTGACGATCCGGCCGGTCACCATAACCGCCAGCCACTCGCGGACGTAGCGCTCGTTGAGCTCCGCTGCTTCGGCGATCGCGGCGCTGGTCGCCGGCGGCATGGAGGCGAGCGTATCGAACAGGCCGGTCCGATGACCGATCGAAATCATCACGGCAACGGCGCCTGAACTGAGGGTATCCATGATTGTGTCGGCGAAGGCTTCGGCGCCAACCTGATCGAAAGTTTGGGGTCTCTCATAAGCCAGTGACATGCCTTCACTCCTCTTTTCGTATTTCGGGTGGCGAGGATATAGCCGTGCCGACGAGATCGCTTTAGAGCGGAAATGGACAAAACCATGCTTTTTGGGCCATGTTGCCGGGATGCCTACTGA
>Ga0075327_1000092_pt1 | contig 20948 bp, 16 predicted proteins | sample MayberrySE_Catta_2_FD_120056 | JGI IMG/M metagenome (GOLD analysis project Ga0075327, IMG submission 120056) | Natural and restored wetland microbial communities from the San Francisco Bay, California, USA, that impact long-term carbon... | ecosystem: Environmental > Terrestrial > Soil >...
GCCGACGTGGAGGCGACCGTCGACATCGCCGTTCGACTCGGGCGCGAAGTCAACGCCGAGCTCGATGCCGCTATCCCTGGCGCTGCGCGCTCCTCGCAGGAGTGACCTCGCATCGCCGGGCCCAGTTCTCGGCCTCGATCAATTCGAGAGACGGACATATTCGGCATCACGACGCCGGCGCCACGCGATCACAGTGCCGTTGGAAGTACCCGCTACTTCTCGAACAGCCCGCCGGCCTCGACGTCGTTCAGCAGTTGCTTGAGCAGCCGCATCGCGTCCTCGGGCAGCAGAAACCGCTGCTTGACGAGCGTGTCGGCCTGGGTCAGCGCGGCAGATACGTACGACCACGAGCTGGGATATCGCTCCTCGATCGACAGTCGCGGATCCCCGGCGGCGAGGCGCTCGGCTCTGGTCTTCGCGAACGGGACGTAGCCGCCGGCAAGCGATCGCTGGCGGCCCTTCAGCGGCCCGCTCGGAATCGGATTCCAGCCGGTGTAGGTGCCAAGCGGCACGCGCATCAGGAGCGACCCCACCCCCGCGCTCTCGTTGCCGTCGGCGTCGACCTTCGGGACGAGCGTCGGAATGACGCGCCTGATGGGCGGCGGCACGTTGGCGATGACGCCGGAGTTGTCGTTGTAGCGAAAGGCTTGACCGTAGTCGTAGTCGAGCACGGGATTGACGACGCCGTCGGGCCGGGGCGCGTTGGGAATGGCAGGCCATCCCATCGCCGCCGACGTGTTGGCCACCAGCGTGCCATCGCCAACGCGCGGATACTCGCTTGGCGGCGGCGGCGTGTTCCCGACGACCCAGTCGACGAGCGCGACGTAGAGGGCGCGATCCGTCTCGCGCTGGGGATTCGGATTGCTCGCCATCACCCCGGCTGCCGTTGACGCCGCACCCAGATTGAAGCCGCCAGGTCCGCCGCCGTGCGTCGTGCCGGGATGGTAGTAACGACGCCACCGCCAGGCCAATGCCGAACGCAAGCAGCGCATTCACGGTCCTGCTCCCCATAGACATCTCCACCCGCGCAGGCCGACGTTCCTCTCGTGCATGCTGCCGGGGAAGTCACAGGCCGGGACGGTCGGGATTCTACTCCTGTCGAGCGCGTTCGGTCGAGAATTGGCTGGCAGGCACATCGGCGTCGTTGGTGCATTCGCGTGTGATCTCGCCCAAGGCCGGCGTATGCTAGCGCAGCTAACTCGAGGAGAACGCCCATGACACTCCTTTGCACGACACGACGCGCCATGCTGGGGCTACTCGCCGCAACGCTCTTCACATACCCAGGCTCCGCCCAGGACGGCTATCGCACGCCGCCGGCAGCCATCACCAAGATTCTTGACGAGCCCGGGGCGCCCGTCGTCTCAGTGAGCAGCGATCGCAAGTGGCTGCTCATTACGACGGCGGACGTCCCGGAGACGACGATCGCGGAGCTTGCCGAGCCGACGCTGTTTCTCGCCGGCCGTCGCTTCCAGACGCTGCCGCGGCACCGCATCGATTTCGAGGGCGTGCGGACCGCGTCGCTGAAGCCCGTCGCCGGCGGGCCGGAGATCGCCATTCAGGTGCCGAACGGCGCGCGGCTGACGCCGCCGCAATGGAGTCGCGACGCCAGCAAGCTTGCGTACTTCGTCATGACGCCGGAGCGCATGACGCTGCACATTTTCGACGTCGCGACCAAGTCGAGCCGCGCCGTCAGCGCGCCGGACATCCAGGGACGCCTCGAGCCGTCGGGCTGGTCGAGAGACGGCAAGCACTTCCTGTTCAGCGCGACGACGCGTGAAGGGGAAGCGCTGTGGGTCGCCGACGTGGTCGCCGGAACGGCGAAGCGTCTGACGCCGCCGTCAGTGAACTACGTGGCGGGCGGATGTTCGTGGACGGCCGGTCGCGCCCCCGCCGTCTGTCTGCTGTTCCCTGAAGGCCGAGGCGCCGAGCCGACGAAGTCTGACGCGCCGTCCGGACCGATTGTGCAGGAGTCGTACGGCCGCGCGGTACCGGCGCGCACCAACACCTATCTGCTGAAGGACGCTCACGACGAGACGCTGCTCGATTACTACATGACGTCCCAGCTCGCGGCCGTCGCGCTGGACGGAAAGATCACGCCGCTCGGCAAGCCCGCGGTTCATGCGCAGCCGTTGGCGTCGCCGGACGGAAAATACCTCCTCGTCCGCATGACGCATCGTCCGTACTCGTATCAGGTCGGCATGGGGAACTTCCCTGTGAAGACCGAAGTGTGGACGCCGGACGGCGCCGTCGTCAAAACCGTCTACGACCGTCCGCTGATCGACGCGCAGCCCAGCATGCGGGACTCCACCATGCCCGGAACTCGCACGATCGTGTGGCGTCCCGACGAACCGGCGACCCTGGTTCTCGTGCAGGCGCTCGACGACGGGGACCCGCGCCGAACGGTCCCGAAACGCGATCGCGTGTCGCTGCTGAAGGCCCCGTTCACAGGCGAGCCGCAGCGGTTCGTCGAGACGGAGATGCGCTACGGCGGCGTCCAGTGGCTGAGCCCGAAAGTCGCGATACTCCGTGATTTCAGTTCGCAGAGAACCCGCGCACGGGCATGGGTGATCGATCCATCGCTTCCCGACGGCGGCACGCCGCGGCCGCTGTGGGACTACAACATCGAGGACCGCATCGCGGCGCCAGGAAATCTGCAGTTCCAGTTCGACCTCGCCAGCGATCGCCCGCTTCCGATCACCAGTCCGGACGGCCGCCATTTCTATCTCACGGGTCCCGGTGCGTCGAAGGACAAGGACGGAGACCGGCCCTATCTCGATCGGATGGAAATCGCGACCGGCAAGACCGAACGACTCTGGCAGTCCGCGCCTCCGTACTACGAGAGCATCGTCGCGCTCGTGGATCCAGCCGCAAAGAAAGCGATCGTGCGCCGCGAATCGCCGACCGAACGCCCCGACTACTACGTCGTCGACATCCCGTCGAAGGAGCGGTCGCGTCTGACGAGCCTTCCCGATCCGGCGCCGTTCTTCTCGACCGTCAAGGCGGAGCTCGTCACCTATACGCGCCCGGACGGCGTGCAGCTCTCCGGCACGCTGTATCTTCCGCCTGGATACAGTCGTGCGCGCGACGGAAAGCTGCCGTTCTTCCTCTGGGCCTACCCCCAGGAGTTCATGTCCCAGGACGCCGCGTCGCAAGTGGCGGGATCGCCGTATCAGTTCCGGCGTCCCAGCCGCGCCGATCACCTGTTGTTGCTGGCCGCCGGTTACGGCGTGCTCGACAACCCCACGATGCCGATCGTGGGCAAGGACGGGAAGGAGCCGAACGACGGGTACGTGCCGCAGCTCGTCGCGAGCGCGAAGGCGGCGATCGACAAGCTGGAAGAAATGGGCATCGGGGATCGCGACCGCATGGCCGTCGGCGGCCATTCCTACGGCGCGTTCATGACCGGCAACCTCCTGGCGCACTCGGATCTGTTCCGCGCCGGGATCGCCCGCAGCGGGGCGTACAACCGGACGCTGACGCCGTTCGGGTTCCAGGCCGAGCCGCGCACCTACTGGCAGGCGCCGGACGTGTACGATCAGATGTCGCCGTTTCATTTCGCCGACAAGATCAAGGAGCCGATCCTGCTGATCCACGGGACGCACGACAACAATCAGGGCACGTTCCCCGTTCAGTCCGAGCGGATGTTCGCCGCGCTCAAAGGCAACGGCGGCAACGTCCGCTACGTCCAGCTGCCGCTCGAGTCGCATGGCTACATGGCCAAGGAGAGCCGGCGGCACGTGGTCTGGGAGATGGTGAACTGGCTCGACACGTACGTGAAGCAGCCGAAGAAGTCGACGTCACAGTAATTGATGAACCCATGCTCAGCCGACGTGAAGCCCTTGCAGCGCTGGCGTCCGCCGCCGCCCTGCCGCTGATGTCCGGGTGCGCGCGTGACACTGCGGCGCCGGCATCGCCGCCCGCCGCCGGCGAGACCGATGCGGTCGCACTGCTCGAAGGGGTGGGTGACAACCTTCTTCGCCTGTTCCCCGAGACCGCGACCTCGCTCGGCATCGACACCGGTGCGAGAGCGGCGCTTCGATTCCAGCTGGCCGATCGCTCGGCGGCAGGGCAGCAGCGCCTGGCACAGCAGGTCCGCGCCGACCTCGACCGAGTCAACGCCGTCAACACATCCGGCCTGTCGCACGCGGCACGCACCAGCGTCGAGGTCGTGCGAAGCGCCTATGCCACGGCGCTCGAAGGGTTCGCGCTGCCGTATGGCGACATCACCGTCGGCGGCTGGCGCAATACGCCGTACGTCGTGATTCAGAACGTCGGCGCGTATCTCGACACTCCGCGCTTCCTGGACAGCGACCATCGCATCGAGGACGCGAACGACGCCGAAGCGTACCTGGCGCGGCTGCAGTCGTATGCGAAGCAGCTCCACGGAGAGCTCGGACGCATGCAGGCGGCGCGCGCCGCCGGGCTGGTGCCGCCGGCGTTTCTGATCGACAAGGCGTTGGGGCAGATGCGCCTTTCCGTCAAGAACACTCTCCAGGGCGGGGCGATCGTCGAGTCCATCGAACGGCGCTCGACGAACATTCCCGGCAACTGGGGCGAGCGCGCGCGGACGGTCGCCGCGAAAGAGATCGCGCCGGCGCTGGAGCGGCAGCTGCGCGAGCTCGAAGCGCAGCGCGCGGTGGCCACGAACGCCCCAGGCATCTCGGCGCGTCCACGCGGTGAAGAGTTCTACCGGTGGGCGCTCAAGGCATCGACGACGACGAACATGTCGCCGGACGAGATCCACGAGATGGGGCGAAGCGAGCAGCAGCGCCTGCACGCGCAGATGGACGCGATCCTGAAGGAGATCGGCTACGCGCAGGGCACCGTCGGTGAACGGATGAAGGCGCTGGCCAGGGATCCTCGCTACAAGTTCCCGGAAGGCGACGAGGGCCGCGCCGAGATCATGGCCTTCATCGACAATCGTCTCGAGTGGATCCGCGCGCAGATGCCGCGCGCGTTCAACACGCTGGTCACGCCGAACATGGAAGTGAAGCGGCTGCCGCCGGAAGAAGAGCCCGGTGCTCCCGGCGCCTACGGCGGCGCCGGATCGATCGACGGCAAGATCCCGGGGCGGTACTGGATCAACCTGAGAACCACTGACCTCCACAGCAAGTACAGCCTCGCCGACCTGACCTTTCACGAGGCGATCCCCGGCCACATCTGGCAGGGTGAATACACGCACGAGCTGCCGCTGATTCGTCAGATGCTCGCCTTCAACGCCTACTCCGAAGGGTGGGCGCTCTACGCCGAGCAGCTCGCCGACGAACTCGGCGCCTACGCGGACGACCGCGTCGGGCGCCTCGGCTACCTGCAGTCGATCGCCTTCCGCGCGTGCCGCCTGGTGGTGGATACCGGCATCCACGCCAAGGGCTGGACGCGCGAGCAGGGGGTCAAGTTCTTCGTCGATGTCAACGGATCGAACCCCCAGGAGGTCGCCAGCGAGGTCGATCGCTATTGTTCCTGGCCGGGACAGGCCTGCGGTTACAAAGTGGGGCACAGCGAGATCAACACGCAACGCGAGAGAGTGAAGTCCGCGCTGGGATCGAAGTACGACGTGAAAGGGTTCAACGACACCGTGGTGCTCGGCGGCAACGTACCGCTCGACGTGCTGGCCAAGAACGTCGACGAACACATCCGGGCCGCAAAGGGTTAGCCGCGACACCCAGTCAACCGATACGTCCCGCGCGCGGGCATCGTCGCGTACCCTTCAGCCACGAGCGCCCGGTTGCCGCGTCCCGCGTCAGGCCGTGACAGGCCGGTGACGCGGGCCAGCTCGCCGGGAACGGTCATGCCCGCTCCCGACAGAAAGCATCGGGCGATCTCGCCGAGCGCGGTGTTCCGGCTCACGCGTCGCCGCAGCGCATCGGGAAAGCGTCCGACCCCCAAGGTCCAGATGTAGGTGAACTTCGGCTGATAGCAGACCTCGCTCGGTATCACGATCATCGCAGCCTGAAGCTCGTCGAGCCCTCTCGTGAAGGCCGCGCGGTCCTTCACGCCCGATTCATCGCGCAGGTCCGACGTGCTCATCTCCCATTCCTTGCGGAGCACACTCAGGATGGCCCGCGCGCTCCGGCTCAGCCGCTGCTTCTCCTCCGATCGGCGCAGTCCCCACACGGCGTGGAAGTACGGGATCATGCGCGGCGCGAGGAACATCGCCTTCCCTCGAGCGAGCTTCGCGTAGTAGACCTTGCCGCGTTTGATCACCTCGTCCTTCAGGACCCAGGTCAGCGAGGCTTCCGGGTCTTTCTGGACGTGGCGTGGCATCACGGCGTCGCGCCGCCCGCAGACCGCCACGTACAGGGACGGTCCCGGCCGCCGGGAATCGGCCAGGCACGCGGCGAAGCCGACCTGCTCGATGAAGCGCTCCGCGTCGTGGGCGGTCTCGACCTGCCGCGCCCCCTCGCGGCGCCAGCGCTCGTCACGATACTCCTCGATGTCGGCGGGAAGCGGGGGCCTGGATCTCATGCGCGAGGAGGATACTCCTGCTCACCTCAGCTTCCGCGCGGTCTCGGCGGCGGCAAAGCCCTCGCTCAGGCCGAAGCCTGCGAACAGGGCCCCATGTTCTTCTTCGTGGAAGCGCAGCCCGGTCAGCGCCGACAGCCGGCGATGCCGGCGCACCATGAGGACGGCAGTGGCCGTACCAATCACGCCGATGAAGATCGCGACTGCGGTTCGACTGCCGATGAACTGGACCTCCCACGCCGCGGTCGTGTAGGCATACGTCGTGAAGCCGGTCAGATAGAGCGGCCACAGCGTTCCGATTCTGGACCTGCCTGGCAGGTAGGAGCAGGCGAACGGGATCTTCGCAACGCCCATCATCAGGATCTCCACGAGCAGCCATCCCATCAGGAGGCAGATGCCTGCATGGACGACGGCCACCCGCGCTCCCCACAGCATGCCGGCGCTCACCAGGGCGACGAGCGTCATCGGCACCACGCCTGCGACGAGCAGAGCCGCCTGCACGCCGTCCATGGCCGCGGCCCGGTCCGACGGCTCGCAGAGCCGGAAGAGCCAGCTGGCTTTCGGCTCGACCGGTATGCTCAGCGCGACCCGCATGCCCACGAGCGCGAAGAAACCGATCACGAGGGGGGCCGACAGGAGCACGACGCCCGGAGCGGCGAATCCCGCGAATCCGTCCCGTATCGCCACGGGCACGATGCCCGAGCCGACGAGCGCCAGCGCGCCGCCCAGGTAGATCGACATCAGGAGGCGGTGGCTGCGGCTGCGCGTGAGGGTCTTGATCGTGAACTCGAGGGCCGCCCGCTCGACGGGCCGGCGGCAGACGATGCGGGTCAGCCCGGCGGCGGTCAGCTTGACGGCCCGGCCACGCTCGGTCACGTCGCGCGACTCCAGGGCCCGCCGTGTCAGACGCGCGTGGGTCGCGACGAACAACAGAATGGACCCTGCCACCGTAATTCCCGTCGCCAGCAACGCCGCGAGCGCCAGCGTCGGCGCCCCGGGGGCGGGACTGCCGCCGATGACGTCGTAGAGTCCGAGGAACCAGACGGACGGCAGCAGGCGCACCCGGCCGCTGTTCAGATCGGCCGGCAGGACCCCGCCGATGCGCGGCATGAAGAAGATCATCTGCAGGAGGGCCATGACGAAGCACACCTGAAGAAGGACCGACAGGCGGTCTGCCGCTCTCTTGCCGCCCGCGTTCTGCACGATCCCCTGAAGCGAGACGAGCGCGCTGAACACGAAAAGTCCAGCGAGTCCGTTCGCCACGACATACGCGAGTACGCCCTGCGGGAGGCTGGCTGCACCACCGAACAGCGCAATCAGCGGCGCATAGAAGATCGTTGGCACGGCATTGATGCCGACCACGTAGATGCCGCAGAGCGCCCCGAGCGCGAGGAGCCGGGCGCCGACGAGCACCCGGCCAGGCACCGGCAGCGGCGTCAGGATCCGGGCATCACGGCGATCCGGAAACACGCCCTCCCAGATTACGAGCGCCACCAGTCCGATGGCCGTCATCGTCAACGTGATGAAGAGCAGCCGAAAGACCTGCAGCGCGTGTGCAATCGCCTCCGGGCTGGAATCGCCACTCAGGTTGGCAGTCGCGTACTTGGCGGGGAAGATCAAACCGGGCGTGGCCAGGAATACCAGGCTCCAGATGACGACCTGCGCCTGCGGCATGCCAGGCGGGAGCAGGTCGCTTTCGAAGAACCTGGCGAAGAACGTGCGGGCGAGCAGGCGCGTGCGAGTCAGAGCTTCATCACCGCGACGAGATCGCTCGCCATGCCGTCGATGTCGGTTTCAATCACGAGCTGCCGGAAGACCTGCTCGAGAGACGCCAGCTCCATCAGCTCCCTCAGGCGCGAGACCGAGTCGTGCGCCACGACGCGGCCGTCGTTGAGGATGATGACGTCGGTCGCGACCCGCTCGACGCTCTCGAGCACGTGCGAGCTGTAGATCACCATCCGTCCTTCGGCGGCGAGCGTCTGCACGAGACTGCGCAGCACGAAAGTGGTCGTCACGTCGAGGCCGGAATTCGGCTCGTCGAGGATGACGATATCCGGGTTGTGAAGGAGGGCGGCCGAGATGAGGATCTTCTGCCGCATGCCCTTCGAGTAGGCCGAGAGCGGGGCGTGGCGGTCGTCGGTCAGCCCGAAGAGCGTCATGAAGCCGTCGATGCGTGCGTCGAGCGTCTCCGGCGGGAGCCCTCGGAGGTTGCCGACGAGCGACAGGTACTCCGGTCCAGTCAGGTACGTGTAGAGGACGGCCTCTTCCGGGACATAGCCGACTTGCGCCTTGTATCCCAGCAGGTCCTCGCGGACGTCCTGGCCGTTCAGCCGAATCGTGCCCCCCGAAGGCTCGAGCAGGCCGGCGAGGATGGAGACAGTCGTGGACTTTCCCGAGCCGTTCGGGCCGAGAAGTCCCAGGACGCCGCCTGGTCGCAGGCTGAAAGAGAGGCCCCGGACCGCGGGGATGGCCGAGTAGTACTTCGTCAGTCCCTGCGCCTCGAGGCCTGTCGCAGTTGCCATGTCTGTGGGGTCAGGCAGTGAATCGTGAATTGCCGAGCGGGCTTTCGTCCCGGCAATTCACGATTCACTGCCTGACCCCACTATGACACCACTGGCCGGCGGATGTTCCAGCATAGAATGCTGGCTCATGTACGCCACAGTCCTCATCATTCACTCCCTGGTCCGTTGGGCGGTCCTGCTGACTGGCGTCCTCGCCGCGGCTCGCGGTATCTCGGGGTGGCGGTCCCGCCGGCCGTGGACGCTGCCCGACGAGCGCGCGGGCTTCTGGTTCCTGATGACGCTCGACCTGCAGTTCCTGCTGGGCCTGCTCCTCTACGGCGCCCTCAGCCCGATCACGTGGGCGGCGTTCCAGGACATCGGCGGCGCGATGCGGGACTCCGTGGCCCGGTTCTGGGTCGTCGAGCACGCCTTTGGCATGATCGCGGCCATCGCGCTCGCGCACATCGGGCGCGCCCGCGTGCACAAGACCGGCAACGACGGCAGACGCCACAAGCTTGCCGCGATCTTCTTCACGCTGGCCCTCATCCTGATCCTGGCGTCGATTCCATGGCCCGGCCTGAAGCACGCCCGGCCGCTGCTGCCGTGGTAGGTGGCATGCCCCCGGCTCTGACCTTCGTCATCCCTCTCTACAACAGCGCTGCCACGATCGCGTCGCTCGTGCACGACATCGAGGCACTGACGATTGACGGCGGCCACGAGATCATCCTGGTCAACGACGGCAGCGCCGATACGACGACCGACGTCTGCCGGGCCCTGGTGGCCCACGCGAGGATTCCCATCACCCTCGTCGAGCACGCCAGAAATTTCGGGGAGCACAACGCCGTCCTCACCGGCTGGCGGCACGCCCGCGGCGCCCACATCGTCAACCTCGACGACGACGGGCAGAATCCGCCCGGCGAAGCCGTCCGGCTCTGGCAGCACGCGGTCCGCGCAGGGCTCGACGTCGTGTTCGGCCACTACGAGGTCAAGCAGCACTCCTTCTGGCGGAACGCCGGCAGCTGGTTTACGAACCGGATGACCGACTGGGCGCTCGACAAGCCGCCAGGCTTCTACCTCTCGAGCTTCCGCTGCGTGAGTGCCTTCGTGACCGGCCAGGTGGTGGGCTATGCCGGCCCCTATCCGTACATCGACGGGCTGCTGCTGCAGGTCACGCAGCGGATCGGATCGATCACCGTCCGGCACGATGAGCGGCGAGCGGGCCAGAGCGGCTACACGCTTCGCCGCCTGATTCGGCTGTGGTTGAGCGCCTGGCTGAACTTCTCGCTGCTGCCGCTGCGTGCCGCGACGGCTGTGGGCGTCATCACCGCGTGTGCGGGCCTCCTGGCGTTCGTGTTCGTCGTCTGGCTGTGGCTGCTCGAACGCGGTCCGGCCTACGGGTGGGGGTGGGTCATGGCCACGGTGCTGGTGTTCTCGGGCACGCAGCTCGTGATGCTCGGTCTCATAGGCGAGTATCTCGGGCGGATGTTCCTGACCGTCAACCAGCGGCCCCAGTCCGTCGTCAGAGAGGTTGTCAGCAGCCGGACGGACTGAAGACGGGCTGATCACGATTGGCGGCACGATGACCACGATGGCACGATGGGCACGATGATTTCTCTTTCCATCGTGATCATCGCGTCATCGTGCCCATCGTGATTGAATCGTGGTGACCGTATTTTGCACGCTTCGAGGTTTCTCGATGAAGTCTCCCGCTCGTGTACTCCTGATCTGGGCGTTCGCTGCCTCCGTCGTCCTGACCGCGCAGTCGCGCCTCGTTCCCGCCCCCGACGCATCCTTCGGTTTCAAGCCCGGCGCCGACTACAAGCTCGCCACCTACGACCAGTCGATCGAGTACTTCCGGAAGCTGGCGGCCGCGAGCAAGTACGTGCGGCTCGTCGAGGCCGGGAGGACCACGCAGGGGCGCGTGATGTACTTCGCGCTCATCTCGAGCCCGAGGAACCTCGAGCAGATTGAGCGGTATCGCCAGATCGCCCAGCGGCTCGCGCACCCGGCGGGGCTGACCGACGCGATGGCGCGCGAGCTCGCGCGCGAGGGGAAGCCGATCGTGCACATCGACGGCGGGCTGCACTCGACTGAGGTGGCGGGCGCCCAGCACACGCCGGCCCTTGCGCACGACCTCGTCAGCCGGGCGCAGGCCGAGGACCCGGCGGCCAGGACAGTGCTCGACAACGTGATCCTGATGCTGTGGCCGACGATCAATCCTGACGGCCAGCAGATGGTGAGCGAGTGGTACATGTCGAACGTCGGCACGCCCTACGAGCTCTCGGGGTTGCCGCAGCTCTATCAGGAGTACGTCGGGCACGACAACAACCGCGACGCGTATATGCTCAACATGATCGAGTCGCGCGTGATCGAGCAGGCGTGGCGCGACTGGGAGCCGAACATCGTCTACGTGCACCATCAGTCGTCGCCCTTCCCGACGCGCATCTGGCTGCCGCCCTTCTCGGAACCCATCGGCACCGACGCGCCCTTCCTGATGTCGCGCGAGGTCAACATGATCGGCATGGCCATCGCCAAGGGCCTCGAGGAGCGCGGCCAGGTGGGCGCGACGCACATGGGGACCGCATTCGACGCGTGGTATCCGGGCTACATCGACTACGCGCCGAACTTCAAGAACGTGCCGGCGTTCTGGACCGCGACCGCTCTCTTCCAGTACGCGACGCCGCGCGAGTACACGATTGCCGACTTTCCCGAGAGCTTCAAGGATCTGCGGCCGCAGAGCCTTTACTCGAGCCCGTGGCGTCCGGGGTGGTGGCGGCTCGGAGACGCCGTGGCGTACATGCGGACGGCGTCGCTGGCGGTCCTCGAGTACGCGTCGAAGTACAAGGAGTCGCTGCTCTTCAATCGCTACATGGCCGGCCGGGATCAGATTGCCCGCGGGCGGCGTGAACCGCCGTTCGCCTATTTCGTACCGCAGGAACAGCGCGATCCCGTGGCGGCCGTCGAGCTCCTGCGCCGGCTGGCCTTCGGGGGAGTCCGCGTGTCGCAGCTGACGGCCGCGGCGACGGTGGCGGGGGAAACCTTTCCGCCGGGTACCTGGGTCGTGCCGACCGATCAGGAGTTCGCGGCGATGGCCCGGCAGGTCCTCAACATCCAGCACTACCCCGACATGCGGCAGTATCCCGGCGGCCCGCCGATGCGGCCCTACGACGCCGCCGGGTGGACGCTGCCGCTCCAGATGGGCGTCCGGGTGGTGGCGGCCGCCACGCCGCTCGCGGATGACGTCCGCGCGAGCCTGAAGCTGCTGGGGCCCGCGCCCGATCCGAGGCGAAAGCCCGCGCCATACAACTCCGCGGACGTGCGGGACGCCGCGCCGTTCGACAGCGTTCCAGGAATCGGCTTCGACTCGAATCCCAACGCGGCCGCTATCGTTCCGCCCGCGGGGCGGCTCACGGGCTCGGGTCCGGCGCTTGCCGTCGATCCCGCACAGAACAACGCCTACCGCGCGATCAATAGCGCTTGGAAACGGGGGAGTGGTGCCAGCGTGCAGCTCGCGCCGGCATCCCCGGGCATGGGTGCCCGTTATGTCATCAGCGGCCTCGCCGAGCCGGCGCTGGCCGAACTCGTCGACGCGCTGGCGCTTTCTGCTGAACGGGCCGATCCCGCCGCAACGACGGGGACGCCGATCGCCCGGCCTCGCGTCGGGTTGTTCCGGCCCTGGGGTTCGAGCATGGACGAGGGGTGGGCCCGCTGGGTGCTCGAACGGTACGGCTTCGAACCCGTCACGCTCCGGCCGGCGGATTTCCGAGTGCCCCTGCGCGACAACGTGGACGTCGTCATCCTCGCCGAGGACGCGCGAGTCCCGGTCGAAGGCGGCGGCGGGCGGGGCGCCGGAGGACGGGGCGCCGGAGGACGGGGCGCGGGTGCCGGTGGCGGCCGCAGCGTGCGTCCCGAATACGCGGACCTCGTGAGCGCCGAGGATCTGATGCGGCTCGACCAGTTCGTGCGAACGGGCGGCACGGTCGTCTGTCTCGGCAATGCCAGCGCGTTCGCGATCGCGCAGTTCAAGCTGCCCGTGAAGAACGCAGTCGCGGGCCTGCGGCCCGAGGAGTACTTCCTGCGGGGGTCGGTCGTCGAAGTGGCGACCGATCCGACGCATCCGGTGATGGCGGGCATGCCCGACAAAGCTGCGGTGTTCGTCGACGGGAGCCCGGTATTCGAGACGCTCGAGGAATTTACCGGACGCGTGCTGGCGAAATATCAGGACAGCGGATCTCCGCTCCTGTCCGGCTATCTGATCGGCGAGAAGTACCTGCACGGGAAAGCCGCCGCGCTCGACGTCGAGGTGGGCCAGGGCCACGTCATCCTGCTCGGCTTCCGGCCGCAGTGGCGCGGCCAGCCGTTCGGAACGCTGCGCGTGCTGTTCAATGCGGCCTTGTATACGAGGCCGCCAGCCGAGTGACCCTTGTCATCAGCGGGCCGGAACGATCCGACCGTCCGCCTGCAGGCGGTAGCCACGGGTGGTTCGAGAAGTACCTGTTTGGGTCATAGCTTCCCGCTTCCAGCTCCCAGCTTCCAGCTCCCAGCTTCCAGCTAAGAGCGCTTCAGATCTCAATCCCTCGGCTGAGCGCTGAATGCTTTAGCTGAGGGCTGGGAGCTGGAAGCGGGGAGCTACTTCTTCGATATCTTCACGCCTCCGTTGTGCGTCCTCACGCGAATCGGCGCCCCGCCGCTGCCGAGGTTCGCGCTCAGCTGGCGGTCGATGCGGCCCTGAACGGTCAGCGGAAAGTCGACGTTCAGTCCGCCGTTGACGGTGCCGGTCTCGAGGTGCGCCGAGTACTGTTCCGGGATGCGGAGATGCACGCCGCCGTTGCTCGTCTCGACGTCCAGCCCCTCGCCCTTCCAGCCGGGACCCTCGAGATCCACGTCGACACCGCCGTTGCTCGTCCGGCCCTTCACGTTGCCAGCCATGTTCGCCAGTTTCACGCCGCCGTTGACGGTCCTGAACTCGACCTCGCCATCGACGTCCCGGATCGTGATGCCGCCGTTGGTCGTCCTGAGCGCCAGCATGGACACCGTCGGCACCGCCAGGCGATAGCTGACCGACCACCCCTCGCGCCGACCGAGGCCGGCCGGGCCATCAGCCGACACGTCGCTCGGTGTCGCCGTTACCCTGACGGCGTCGGCGATCTGTTTCGCCCGCGCCTGCGTTTCCGCCTGCGCCACGACTTTTGCCTGGACCAGGATGTCGCCGCGGGGGCCGCCATCGACCTGAATGCCGCCATTCGGTTCGGCGTTCACCGTCATCGTCCCGGCCGCGACGACGGTGAACTGCCGGACCTCGCAGACGCTCTCGCGGTCGCGGTTGTTGTTGCGCTCGCTGAGACACCAGTCGGCGCCTCCCATCTGCTGGGGCGCCGCCGCAGGCAACTGTGCAGCGCCGATAGCCACCAGGAAGAGAACAGGGATTGCACGTTTCATCATGTCGATTGCTCCTCGGCTGCCTTGGACGGGATTCGGGGCGGCCGCGTTGTCTCGGTCGGGCTCTGAACTCTGAACTCTGAACCATGAACCCTGAACCCTGAACCATGAACCCTGAACCATTGAACCCCCCTGAACCCCTGAACCCCTGAACCGTATAAGTCCTTATGCTCTTGCAGGATCTGCGGTATGCCGTACGGACGCTCGTCGCCAACCCGGGGTTCACGGCCACGGCGATCCTCTGCCTCTCGCTCGGAATCGGCCTGAACTCAGCCATTTTCAGCGTTGTCGACGGTGTCCTGCTCCAGCCCTTTCCCTACCCCGACGCGGACCGGATCGTCATCCTGAACTCGACCAACCAGCGCGCCGGCGTCAGCCGTGCCGGATTCTCGTGGCTCGACCTCCGGGACGTGCGGGACCAGACGACCACGATTGCCTCTGTCGCCGCCTTTACGGGACGGACGCTCACGATTTCGGATGGGACGTCTGAGCCAGAGCGTTTCAACGGCGCGGTGGTGTCCTCGTCGCTCTTCGGTCTCCTCGGAACGCCGCCCGTCCTCGGCCGCGACTTCACCGAGAACGACGACCGCGGCGGCGCCGAGCGCGTCGTGATGCTCAGCGACGAGGTGTGGAAGCTCCGCTACGACGCCGACCCCTCCATCGTCGGCCGCGCGATCTCCATCAACGGCTTTCCGCATACCGTGATCGGCGTCATGCCGCCGAAGTTCATGTTTCCGGAAACACAGCGGCTGTGGGTGCCTCTCGCGCCCTACTACGAGTCGACGGCGCGTGACGTGCGTGCCCTCCAGGTCTTCGCGCGGCTGGAGCCGGGCGTCTCGGTCGAACAGGCCTCGACCGATCTGGCCGGCGTGTTCGGGCGGCTCGCGACGACGTATCCGAAGGAGAACGACGGGTGGGGCGCCGCCATCCGACCGCTGAAGGACTGGATGATTCCCGACCAGGTGGAGCTCGTGATCCTGGCGATGATGGGCGCAGTGACGCTCGTGCTGCTGATTGCGTGCTCGAACGTTGCCAACCTGCTCCTCGCGCGCGCGTCGGTGCGGCATCGCGAGATCTCGATTCGGGCGGCGCTCGGCGCCGGGCGGCTGCGCATCATCCGGCAACTGCTCACCGAAGCCGTGATCATCGGTCTCCTGAGCGCGCCGGTCGGCATCGTGCTCGCGTGGGCGACGCTCGCGCTCCTCGACCGCGGAATTCCGCCGGACTCCGTTCCCTACTTCATCCACTGGGCGCTCGACGCCCGCTCGATCGCCTACACGGTCGGAATCTCGCTTGCGACCGGCCTCGTGTTCGGCATGGTTCCCGCGTTGCACGCCACACGCAGCAACCTGCAGGACAGCCTCAAGGAAGGCGCGCGCGGATCGACCGGCGGACGGCGCGCATGGCTGCGGAACGGGTTGGTCGTGGTCGAGATTGCCATGTCGCTCGTGCTGCTCATCGGGGCATCGCTCTTCGTGCGCAGCTTCCTGAACCTGCAGAACGCGACGGTCGGCTTCGACACCGCGCCGTTGATGACGTTCCGCTTCTATCTGCCGGGCGCGGCCTACGAAACGGAGGGCGCGAAAGAGCGGCGCGTGCAGGACATCGTGCGCCGGGTCGAGGCGCTCCCCGGCGTCCAGGCCGCGTTCGCGTCGAACTTCGTGCCGCTCGGGGCGGGCGGCGGCGGCGGGAACGTGATGGTCGAGGGCAGGACCGTGCCGCGCGGCGAGGAACCGGGGATCACGTTCATCGGGGCGACGCCACGGCTGCGCCAGACGCTGAACGTGGCGCTCACGAGCGGACGGGATCTCACAGAATCCGAGGAAACCACCCGAACGCCGGTGGCGATTGTCAACCAGACGATGGCGAAGCAGCTGTGGCCGACGGAAGACGCCGTTGGCCGACGGTTCCGCCTCGTCGGCGACGAGATCCCCGACTGGTTCACCGTCGTCGGCGTCGTGGCCGACTTCCGGCACGGGCAGGGCAACAGCCGGCGGCCGGTGTTCCCGTCCGCCTACGTGCCCTATTCGTTTGCCCCGACGCTCAACACGGGGCTGACCGTGCGCGTCGCCGGCGACCCCGCGCGCATCACGACCGCCGTGCGTGAGCAGATCCGCCTGGCCGACCCGACGCTGCCCGTGTTCCAGGTGAGGACGATGGAAGATCTTCGGCAGTTCAGTTTCTGGCAGTACAAGCTGTTCGGGTGGATGTTCTCTGCGTTCGGCTTCGTCGCGTTGCTGCTGGCGTCGGTCGGCGTCTATGGGGTCCTGTCGTACTCGGTCTCGCAGCGCCGCCAGGAGATTGGCGTGCGCATGGCGCTCGGGGCCGGGCGCGCTGACGTACTGCGGCTCGTGATCGGGCAGGGCATCCGGCTCGCGGCGCTGGGCATCGGGGCCGGCGTCTTCGCGGCGCTCGGCGTGACGCAGTTCATCAAGACGCTGCTCTACAACGTGACGGCCTCGGATCCCGCCAGCTTCGGGCTCGTCGCCGTCTTCCTCGCGATTGTCGCGGTCATCGCCAGCTACGTGCCCGCGCGCCGCGCCATGGGGGTCGATCCCATCATCGCCCTGCGGAACGATTGAGGCCGCTGAGCCGGTTTCACGAATCACTCGCGACTGGTGCAACGCCGTGCCGCATTCCCTGCCCGGAGCTTTTCACCGCCGAGCACGCGGAGCACGCTGAGGTCCAAAGCGTTCGGATTCTGCGGACTCCGCGCGCTCCGCGGTGAAGGGCTCTTGGCCAGTGGAGGCGGGTCGCGGCTCGCTCGTGCCGCGGGCGCTGCCGACTCGGACGTGACGGGAACAACCGTTGTCCGTGCGGCTCGACCGCCGTGCCATCGGTTATCATCGTTCCAGGTGCAGCTCGATCTTCCTTTCCTGCATGATGCTGATCTGTCGCCTGCGGTTGCGCCGCCGCCGGCGATCGAGTTCGTGCGCGTGCGCCGCGCGCGGCGCTACATCCTTCGCGTCCGGCCCGATGGCTCGCTCCGCGTGACGGTTCCGCGCGGCGGTTCCCGGCGGGAGGCCGAGCACTTCGTCCGGCAGCACGAGAAGTGGATTGCCCGTGAGCGCAGCCGCGTCCGCGTGGAGTCGCCGCCGCAGGTCTGGCGGGACGGCAGCACGATACTGCTCGGCGGCGAGATGGTGCGCCTCTCGGTCGAACCGCGCGGGGCTTCGTGGCGAGCCGCGTACGGCGACCGGTCGGTCACGGTGCTGGAGCCAGGCGACATTCGGCGAGCCATCGAACGCGACTTGCGTGACCTGGCCGGGGCCGTGCTGCTTCCACGGCTGACGGCGCTTGCGGCTCAGCACGGATTGACGGTCGGCGCCGTCACGATCCGCAACCAGCGCTCGCGCTGGGGCTCGTGCGCGCGGAACGGCAACATCGCCCTCAACTTCAGGCTCGTCCAGATGCCCGCGCACGTGTCGGACTACGTCCTCGTCCACGAGCTGATGCACATCAGACAGCAGAATCATTCCCGTCGCTTCTGGCGCCTGGTCGAGGCCGCCTGCCCTGGATTCCGGGACGCGGAGCGCTGGCTGCGGACCACGGGGAGGACGCTCTTCCAGTAGTGACCCTGCGAGGCGAGCTGTGCACGTTGCGCCGATGGCGGACGAGTGACGCGTCGGCACTGGTGCGCCACGCCAACAACCTGAACGTGGCGCGACACCTCCGCGACCGGTTTCCCCATCCCTACACCGGGAAAGACGCCCAGGGCTTCCTGGCGGCCGCATCGACCGAGGAGCCCCAGACCAACTGCGCGATCGACGTGGCGGGCGAGGCGAGCGGCGGGCTCGGCTTCGTTCCTGGAACTGACGTGGAGCGCTACTCCGCCGAGGTCGGCTACTGGCTCGGCGAGTCGTGCTGGGGCCGCGGGATCGTGACCGAAGCGCTCGTGCTGTTCACGGGGCATGCGTTCGCCGAGCTCGGCCTGCTCCGCCTCTTTGCGCTGCCTCTCGCCGACAACTCCCGGTCGATTCGCGTCCTCGAGAAGGCCGGCTTCAGCGCCGAAGGCATCCTGCGCTCGAGTTGCGTGAAGTTCGGGCAGCCGCGGGACCAGGTGCTCTACGCGATTGTGAACCAGCGATGGTCGCTCCAGGGCCGCTGACCGGCCCGGTCGTTTGGCGGCAGGCCCTGCAGGCATTGGAAGTATCATAAATGCCCGTGGAATACCTGATCCGGCAGTATGGGCTCCAGCAGGGCGCGCTCGAGATCCAGTACATCGAGGAGTTCTTTCTCGACTTCCCGCGCAAGAAGAGCGCGGCCGAGGTCGTCCAGCGCCTGGCCGATCGGGACCACCAGATCCTGATGGCCGAAGCCGCGCTTCCCGACGATCCGTCGATGGTCGTGCCCGTGTCGTTCAAGGTCGCGCACGAGCTCAAGACGTCGGAGACCGACCCCAAGCTCGCCGATCTCGTGTTTCAGCTGGAGGACGTCGTGCAGTTCAGGGGCCGCCGCGTGCTCTATCAGTGGATTGGCGGCACACGCAAAGACTGGCGGGGTCAGGGCCACTTCCGCGCGCTCACCGAAGAGCAGGAAGTCTGGGCGATGGACAACGGCTTCGACGAGATTATCGTCAAGACGAAGAACCGGTTCTACGAGATGCGCAGCACGCTTGCCCAGCTGGCCTTCGACGTCATCCGATTCGTCCCGCACCCGGTCGATATCGGGGAGTCCAAGGTGTTTCTCAGCAAGCGGCTCGGCCAGCACGTCATCGACAGTCACCGCAGCCGCCGATCGGTCCAGCGCGACGACGATTGATCTCCACTGTCAGCCGAGAGGACGACCCGCGCCTGGAGAGCTATCGCCACGTCGGCGAGCCGGCGTGGCTCATCCAGCACGGCCTGTTCGTCGCCGAAGGCCGCCTCGTCGTCGAGCGGCTCATCGAGCACGGCGGGTTCGCCGTCGAGTCGGTGCTCTCGACGCCGGCCGCCTTTCGCGCGCTCGAACCGAGGCTCGATCCCGCGTGGCTCGTGCTCGTCGCCGAGCCCGCCATCGTCGAGGGGATAACCGGCTTCAACTTCCACCGCGGCTGCCTCGCGCTCGTCCGGCGGCCAGACCCGCCGCTGCCGCTCACGGCCTTCGCGGCGGCGAAGCGCCTGGTCGCGCTCGAGGGCATCGGGAACCCTGACAACATCGGCGGGATCTTCCGCAGTGCGGCCGCCCTCGGCGCCGGCGGAGTGCTGCTCGATCCCACGTGCGGCGACCCGTTCTATCGCAAGGCCGTGCGCACATCGATGGGCGCCGTGTTCCGGCTGCCCTCGACGCGCGTCGACCCGTGGCTGCCGGGGCTCGCTGCCCTCGACAACATGGGATTCGCGATTGTGGCATTGTGCCCGTCGGGCGAATCGACCATCGACGAATTCGCTGCCAGCCTGCCGCGGAACGCGCGCCTCGCGCTGCTCGCGGGCGCCGAGGGTTCGGGGCTCACGCCGAGCGCGGTGGCGGCGGCAGCTGTGACTCTCCGCATCCCCGTCGATCCGCGCAGCGACTCGTTGAACGTGGTCGTGGCCGTGTCGATCGCGTTGCAGAGGCTTGCGCCGGTGGAGCAAGGGGAGGGGACGGAGGACGCGGAGTCAATCGAACCACAGAGTTAGCAGAGTCAAGAGAGATCAGGAACGGGTGAGTGGCGGCCGGCCAGCGAGGATCAGGCCCCGTCGCGAGCCGATCCGCGGGCGGTAAGCTCCTTTGACTCTAGAATAATCTTCGATGCAGCTCGAGCCAGGACTTCATCTCTTCCAGCACGCGCTCGCCGCCGACGTGCAGCGGCACATGTGGGGCGTGTGTCGCGCGCTCGCTGGCGGGGAGGTGCCGATGTACACGCCGACCGTGCGCGGGGGAAGGAAGATGAGCGTCGGGATGCTGTGCCTCGGCCGGCACTGGAACGCGCTGACCTATCGCTACGAGGAGGCGCGAACCGATTTCGACGGCCTGCGGGCGCCTCCGATTCCAGCCGAGCTCGAGGCGATAGCCGTCGCTGCGGCGGCGCGCGCGGGTTTCGCCCTGCACCCGGACATCTGCATCATGAACTTCTACGATCGCGAGAGCCGGATGGGCGTGCACCAGGACAAGGACGAAAGCCGCGAGTCGATCGAGGCCGGCGTGCCGATCGTCTCGGTGTCGATTGGCGATGCGGCCCGCTTCGTGGTTGGCGGGCTGTCCCGGAGGGATCCGATGCGTCCGCTGATGCTGCACTCAGGCGACGTCGTCGTGATGGGTGGCCCGTCGAGGCTGCGCTTCCATGGTGTGACGAGAATCTTGGCCGGCACGGCCCCGGAAGGGATCGGCCCTGGCAGGTTCAACCTGACGTTCAGGGCGGCATAGCGTTCAGCTCTCAGCTGTCAGCTCTCAGCTATCAGCCAGACTTTTTGAGATCCCGACCCGTCACCTTGTCGCCGCGACGCTCGGGCTGAAAGCTGAGAGCTGACAGCTGAAAGCTGAACGCTGAGAGCTATTCGCTCGCCCGTTTCGCCAGCATCCGCACCGCGTCCACCATCGCCATGAGCCCCATGCCCTTGCCCATGGAGATATTGCGCCGGAAGATCC
>Ga0075327_1000095_pt1 | contig 20815 bp, 21 predicted proteins | sample MayberrySE_Catta_2_FD_120056 | JGI IMG/M metagenome (GOLD analysis project Ga0075327, IMG submission 120056) | Natural and restored wetland microbial communities from the San Francisco Bay, California, USA, that impact long-term carbon... | ecosystem: Environmental > Terrestrial > Soil >...
CGACCTCAGACCCTTCGTTCTCGCCGGCGCCGACAAGGTTCGCATCGTCCCGGGCGGCCTGACCCGGGTTGCCCTCAAAGAGGGGTCTCTCGTCGTCAATTCAAGCCAGGGCGGCGGCACCAAGGACACGTGGATATTGGGCGAATGACGAGATTTCCATGCTGAGCCGGACCGCCGATTCGCTTTTCTGGCTGTCACGCTACCTCGAGCGCGCCGACAATACGGCTCGTATCATCGACGCCGCCAATCGGCTCGCCGCTATGCCCGTCGCCTATGCCGGCGAGTCGAATGAATGGGAATCGGCCCTGGCTGCGGCCGGTGCATTGTGGGCGTTCAACGAGCAACACAACAACGCCGATCGCGATTCCGTCGTCGACTTTCTGGCTTTCTCGCCGGCCAACCCGTCAAGTATCAAATCTTGCCTGGGCACAGCCCGCGCCAATGCCCGCGCCGTGCGGACCGCCCTCACCTCCGAGATGTGGGAGGCGATCAATGCCGGCTGGATGGAGCTTCAGCGCTTCGACGGCACCCGGATGGATCGGCAGATGCTCAACGAGTTCCTGAGCGGGGTGAAGGAAGCCTGCCTGCGTTTCGACGGCTCTGCCTATCGCACCATGCTCAGAAACGATGCTTACTATTTCCTGCGCCTCGGCTTCTATCTGGAACGCGCCGACAACACCGCCCGCATCCTCGACGTCAAGTACCACCTGCTGTTGCCGCAAGCCGCCGCGGTCGGCGGCGGCCTCGACTATTACCAATGGGCATCGATCCTGCGCTCGGTTTCTTCGTTGACTGCCTATCGTTGGGTCTATCACGAGAGCCTGAAGCCCTGGCTGATTGCCGACCTTCTCGTTCTCAACGACCAGATGCCGCGCTCGCTCGCCAGCTGTTACGAGAACCTCTGCACTTTCCTTGATGAGCTGTCGCTCCAATACGGGCGCCAAGGGCCAGCGCAGCGAACCGCGCGTTCGATCCGCACCCGACTGTTGAACTCCGAGATCGGGGGAATCTTCCAGGACAAGGGGTTGCATGAGTTCCTGACCGAATTCATCTCCGATAACGGCCGGCTCGGTGCCGCCATCAGCGAACAATATCTGGTCTGACATATGCGCCTGCGCGTCCTGCATGAGACTGCCTATAGCTATGAGACCCCCGCCACACGGGCGATCCAGATCGTCCGCCTGACGCCGCGCGGCCATGATGGCCAATTTGTCGTCAACTGGCGGATCGACGTCGATCAGGACTGCCGCCTGGAGGCAACCACGGACCCATTCGGCAACCGGGTCCACGCATTCACCGTCGAGGGGCCGCTCGAGCGATTGACCATCACCGCCGAGGGTGAAATCGAAACCTTCGATACCCACGGCGTCATCACCGGGCAGGTGGAGCGGTTCCCGCCGGTCGTATTCCTGCGCGATACCGCACTAACCGCCGCAGATGCGGCAATTCGAGCCCTTGGCGACGAAGCGGCAGCCGATGCGGGTTCCGATCGGCTAGCCCTGCTCCACCGGCTGATGGACGCCATTCGCGAGAGGATGCGTTTCGATACCGACGGGACCGATCCGCGCACCAGTGCGCCTGACGCCTTCGCACTGGGTCACGGCGTCTGCCAAGATTTTGCCCATATTTTCATCGCTGCGGCCCGCCATCTCGAAATTCCGGCCCGCTATGTCGGCGGCTACATGTACCGCGTCGACGAGGCCAACGATCAGGATGCAGGACATGCCTGGGCGGAGGCGCTTATCGACGATCTTGGCTGGGTCGGTTTCGACCCGGCCAACGGCATCAGCCCGACCGACGCCCATATTCGGGTCGCCGTCGGCCTCGACTACCTTGGCGCTGCGCCGGTACGTGGAACCCGCTATGGTGGCAACGGTGAAAAAATGGGCGTAAAAGTACAATTGCGTCCCGGCGGAAAGGCTTCCCGCTAGCGGCCGTCCTCGCTGCAATTGCCTCCAAGCGGACCGATGCGGCGCTCGAACGGCCGCGATAATTTCGTTCGTTTCATTGCGGTTTCTACGGTCTATACTGGCACAACGGGCACCGAGTCGGGTCGCCGTCGCGGAACCGTGATCGTCATGGAGGTGCCCTTGAACGCCGACACCCGGTTTATCAATCCCGACAACATGTTCGTCCCCCCGGGCTACACCCAGGTTGTCGAAACCACGGGGCCCGGCCGTATCGTCTACATTGCCGGACAAATGGGGATTGACAAGGACGGCAGACTCCCCGGCGATTTTCGTGCTCAGGCGATCCAAACCTTTGAGAATCTGAAGTCGGCACTGGCGGCTGTCGGCGGTAGCATGGACGACATCGTCAAGCTCAATAACTACCTGCTGGACATTGCGTATTTACCGATCATCCGCGACGTGAGGGTCTCGTATCTCAAAGGCGACAACCCACCGGCGAGCACGACGCTGCAGGTTTCCGGTTTTGCCCTCGTCGGCGCCCTGCTGGAAGTCGAAGCAGTCGCCATGCTGCCGGCCAAAGCGGCGCGCCCCAAGTCGACGACCACCAAGGCGAGACCGGCGAAGGCAAAAGCCATGATTTCCAAGGCAAAATCGGGCAAAGCCAAGCCATCGTCGGCCAAGCCAACGCCGACTCCGCGCAAACCGGTCAAGAAGTCGCCGGCACGAAAGAGTCGCTAAGTGCCCCGCTTCCGAAGTTCGTAATACATTGCAGCACTCTCAGTCACGAACTTCGGAAGCAAAGGGGCACTGGCAAGCTTATGATTCTAGTGCCGCTTTTCGATTTGAAGTTCCTGGAAGAGATTGCTGCACATTGTGCAGGAACTTCAAATCGGGTCTTTCTCTGAAAACTGGGCGCACGAAACCCGAGATCCCCGGATTCCCGCGCGGAATCGCCGGTTCTTTCGGAGCGGGCGTACGATGACCTATTGCGTTGGAGTTCTCGTCCGCGAGGGGTTGGTGATGATCGCCGACACGCGCTCGAATGCCGGCCTCGACAACATCGCAACCTTTCGCAAGTTGCATTTGTTCGGCAATCCCGGTGAGCGCATCGTGAGCTTGGCGACCGCGGGAAATCTCGCGGTCAGCCAGTCGGTCCTGAATCTCTTGACCGAGGGCATGGAAAATAAGGAGACCGGCGAACTCGAGACGCTCGAGCACATGCCAAGCATGTTCAAGTCCGCCCAGTTTGTCGGTCGGGCAATCCGTGAAGTGCATCGAGTCGATGGTGACGCGTTGGAGCAGCAAAGCGGTGGCTTCGACGTCTCCATGCTGCTGGGCGGACAGGTCAAGGGCGGCCGGCTGCGGCTCTTTATGATCTACGCAGCCGGCAATTTCATCGAGGCGACGCCCGACACGCCGTACCTGCAAATTGGCGAGCACAAATACGGCAAACCAATCCTCGACCGCTCGGTGACCGAGGAGACGAAACTGTACGATGCGCTGAAGCTTGGTCTTATCTCGATGGATTCGACGATGCGTTCCAATCTCGGCGTTGGTCTGCCGATCGATTTGGCGGTGGTCCGCCGTGACGCGCTCAAATGCGAACTTTCCTATCGCATCGAGGAGGGTGAGCCGTACTTTCACGACTTGCGGGAAAGCTGGTCTTCAGCGTTGCGCGCCGCCCATGTCGCCATTCCCCAACCGCCCTATGACTCGAAATAGTTAACCGGCGCGGGGGATGTTGGCCGACGCCATACGATCGGCTATGACCTCGGCAACAAAATCAAGGAGACAGCGGCACTATGGCCGATACAATCAAGGTTGCTCTGATCACCGGCGCCGGCACCGGCGTCGGCAAAGCTGCGGCGTTGGCGCTCGCGCGCGAGGGCTACGCCGTAGTGCTCGCCGGCCGGCGCAAAGAACCGCTCGACGAGGTCGCAGCGGAGATCGAGGCACTGGGCGCGAAAGCCCTCGCCGTGCCGACGGACATCGCCAAGCCCGAAGATATCGACAATCTCTTCGCCAAGAGCAAAGAGACCTTCGGTCGGCTCGACGTCCTGTTCAACAACGCCGGTATCGGCGCCCCTGCAATGCCGCTCGAGGAATTGCCCTTGGAGCGCTGGCGGGCGGTGGTCGACACCAACCTCACCGGCGCGTTCCTGTGCACCCAGCATGCCATCCGCATGATGAAACAACAGACACCGCATGGCGGTCGCATCATCAACAACGGCTCGATCTCGGCCCATACGCCGCGGCCGGGCGCCGTTTCCTACACCGCGACCAAACACGCCATCACCGGCCTGACCAAACAGACGGCACTCGACTGCCGCAAGTTCGACATCAATTGCGGCCAGATCGACATCGGCAACGCAGCGACCCCCCTGACCGAGCGCATGGTCGCCGGTGTCCTGCAACCGGACGGATCGACAATGTCCGAGGACCGCATGAACGCCGACGACGTCGGCCGGGCCATCGTCTACATGGCAAGCCTGCCGCTCGACACCAACGTTTTGTTTATGACCGTAATGGCGACAAAGATGCCGTTCGTTGGACGGGGGTAAATCGCACGGACCAAAATGCTGGAGTCACGGCACTCGAATTTTGCACTTGACGAGACAACGTGGATCGCAATTTTCGTCCTCTGTATCACATAGCTCGATTTGCGTCTGATGGGGGGCGCCGACCCACCACCACGCGCTCGTCAAACGGCACGACGCACGGTCACCGCCTCACCGGACTCGACCGCCGCGAGCACCCGCACATCGCCGAGCACCTGGGCCCAGATATTGCACGGACTGGCCAACCGGATTTCGTCGCCGCGGCTGACCGGCGTGCGGCCGTAGCCCATGGCAATCGCGTCGCCATCCGGCCAAAAGGCAATTTCGCCGGACTTCACCACTGCCCGCGCATCGGCCTCGCGTTCGACGGATACCGGAACGCCAAAATAGACTTCTTCGCCCCAAGTCAGGGCCGAGCCGGCGAACGGCAGCGCCGCCCAGATCGCGTCGGCGGTCGGTGTCTCGAATAGCTCCCCCTCGAGACTGACGCTCTCGAATTCGAACACGACTTTGCGCAATGGCGTCCCTCCAAGCCGAATGTTAGGGCGCCGGCCTCTCCCGCAAAAGAGTCAGTGGAGACGGAACTCCTCGGTGACCATCCGGCATTCGGCCGGACTGATCAAGCGCTTGTGGGCAACCGTCACCGAATGGAGCGGCCCGTCGAGTTCCCGCTCCCAGAATTCGAGAAAGCGCTGCAGCTTGGGGAATTCGGGAGCGACATCGTACTTTTGCCAAACGAAAGTCTGCAGCATCGTCGGAAAGTCGGGCATTCGGTAGAGAATGCTGGCCGTGGTCAGTCCGTAGCCCTCGAGTTGCCGCACAAAGTCCGTCGATGCCATATCGAATCTCCATTGCTGGCGAACCGTCACAAGCGGAATGCTCCACCCAACAGCCAGCACATGCAACGCAAAAAACGCCAAAAAGTCTCGTCGAATCAGACGATTGGCAGCATCATGCCAAGTCTGCTAACAAAAACCGATCGATTATCGCGGCTCGCGATCACTTGGTGGGCAAGCTGCCGCCGATGGCGGCAAGCGCCTCGGGCGTGTCCACATCGATGGCGACCGATTCGCCGATCTCAACTTCGGTGACGGCATCGGGATTCTCGCCGATCAGATGCCGACCGCCGGTATCGCCCTGAACCGCCGTCAGAGCCGGGAAGAAGCGCGCCGACCAAACCACCGGATTTCCCCGCTTTCCCTTGAAAGTCGGGACGACGACCAGCACGCCCTCGTCCGGCTTGAAAGCCCCGATCAGCCGATCAATCGCCGCCGCATCGATGCCGGGCATATCCGCGAGCAGCACGATCGCCCCGTCGACATCGGCGGGCATGCTTTCGATACCGGCGCGAAGCGAAGTTGACAAACCCTGCATGTGGTCCGGGTTATGTACGAAATCGACCTTCAAGCCCTGAAGCGCGGCTCGTACGTCCTCGGCGCGATGGCCGGTAACGACGGTCAGCGTGTTCGCCTTGCTGGCGATCGCTGCTTCCGCCGCGATCCTCACCAAGGGCTTGCCGCCCACCCGGGCAAGGAGCTTATTCGGACCGCCCATGCGCCGGCCCTGCCCGGCAGCCAGGACCAACGCCGCAACCTTCGGCGGAGCGCCCGTCACTGCCGTCTCCGCCGCACCGCCTTCGCGCGGTTGGGGCCGCGAGATGATCTCCATCAGCAATCCGCCAACGCCAAGGCCGGTGATATCCTCAGGTGTGACATCAAGTCCAGCCAACAACCTATTCAAAATCCAGTCGAAACCGTTTTCTTTCGGGCTGCGCGCGCAACCCGGCGCGCCCAGTACCGGTGTCTCGCCGATTCGTCCCAGCACCAGAAGATTGCCGGGATCGACCGGCATGCCGAGGTGATCGATCCTGCCGCCAGCCGCTTCTATGCCGGCCGGCACGACATCATGCGCGTCGACCATCGCAGAGGCGCCAAAGACGACCAGGAGATCGTTGCCTTCCTCTTTCAGCGCGGCAAGCGCCCGGCCAACCTCCGTCGCGTCATGCGCAACGCGCCTCTCCGCACTAACGCTTGCACCGGCAGGTGCCAGCCTTTCGTCGAGCAGCCGACGCGTCTTGTCCATGACCGACGGCTTCAGCGCCGGAAGCATCGTCGCCACCAAACCAATCTTGAACGGCCGGAACCCGGCGACTGCGATTGCCGAGCCGCTACGCGCGGCGGCGACTGCGTCTTCGAGTTTGGCTCGAGGGGCCGCAAAAGGGATGACCTTGACCGTCGCCACCATCCGCCCGGCCTCGACGACTGCAAATGCCGGCAAGGTCGCGACGGTCAACGCCGTTTCGATGCGATTCAACCGGTCGATCAAAGCCGCGTCGACGGCGAGGACGCCGGCTGCTTCGGAATAGAGATTGGCCCGTCCGGTGAACGGCTTCTCGACGCGCACCGCATCTCCGGCGATGGCATGCGCCAAGCGCTCTGCCGCCTCGTCCTCGTGAACGTCGTCAGGCTCGAGCCGCGCGACGACGACCTCGCCGATGCCGGCCTTTGCCAGATCGTCGAGATGCCGCTTCGAAAGGGCGACACCCTTTTTGATGGTGCCGCCGGAGTGGCGGATCGAATGGACAAGGATTGCACCTTCCGCTTCGGCAAGCGCAACCGGGCCGAATCTCACGCCGCCGCCTCTTGCGGTCGATCGCGGCTTCTCAGCGCCTCGATGACTTGCGCCAGGATCGCCACGGCAATCTCGGAGGGCGACTTGGCACCGATGTTCAAGCCGATCGGCGCATGGATACGCGACAGCGCCGCATCGTCGAGCCCAAGCTCGCGCAGGCGCTCAAGTCGCGTCCCGTGGGTCTTCCGGCTCCCCAGTGCGCCGACATAGAAGCAGCCGGATTTCAATGCCTCTACAATCGGTTGGTCGTCTATCTTGGGATCGTGGGTGAGCGCCGCCAAAGCGGTGAACGGATCGAGGACGACCTTGGGCAACGCAACGTCGGGCCACTCGGCAATCAGATCGACGTCAGGGAAGCGCTCGGCGCTGGCAAACGCCGTGCGCGGGTCGATGATGGTGACGTCGAAACCGGTGAGCCTAGCCATCGGTGCCAAAGGCTGGCTGATATGGACCGCGCCGATAATGACCAGTCGCGGTGGCGGCAGTTGCACAGTCAGAAAAAGGCTTTCCCCGCTTGCGGCGGTCACGCTACCGGAGGCACCTGAGCGAAATCTCGCCGCCAACTCCTCAGCGAGCGGGTCGCCCTCGTAACCATCGCGCTCGATCACCAGCCGCACTGCCCCGGTTGCCGTCTCGGTAACGAGGATCGCCGCGATGCGATCGCGCCGCGCCTGATTCAATCTTTCGAGGACCGGGAGATCCATCGCTCAGCTCAGCTTCTCGACATAGACCTTGATCCGCCCGCCACAGGACAGGCCCACGCGCCACGCGGTTTCGTCGGCGACGCCGAACTCAACCATTTTCGGCTTGCCAGCGGCGATTACGTCGATCGCCTCACCAACGACGGCCCCTTCGACGCACCCGCCGGACACCGAGCCTTCGAAATTGCCGTCGCCGTCGACCACAAGGTGACTGCCGACTGGCCGCGGCGCCGACCCCCAGGTCTCGACAACGGTGGCCAGGGCAACATCGCGTCCCGCCTTTCGCCACGCCTCGGCGGTGGCAAGCACATCGTGCTCCGGATTGGGAAGTGATTGATCGCTCATTCCACCCTCCTCCAGGCCCCCTCGGCGAAAGCCGATCCTTGCGACCTGTTCAAATGAATATAACGACGATTTCGGCGGCGCCAAGCCCCGAGAATCAGGCCGCCGCAAGCCATCGCCGCGGATCGGCGGCAGCCGAACCACGCTCCGACAGGGCCTCGCAGAGGTCGGCGATCGCCGCCAGCGAATGCACCGGCCTGAATTCGTCGACGTGTGGCAACATCGCCCGAATTCCGCGTGCCTTCGCCTCGAAGCCGCCGTAGCGCAGTAGTGGGTTCAGCCAGATCAGGCGGCGGCAAGACCGATACAAGCGATCCATCTCGCGACCGAGGTCTTCGTCAGTATCGCGCTCAAGCCCATCGGTGAAAAGGAGGACGATGGCGCCCTGCCCGAGCACGCGCCGTCCCCACAATCGGTTGAACGTGTGCAATGCGGTGGCGATGCGCGTACCGCCCGACCAGTCCGGCACCGACTTCGAGCAGGCGGCAAGCGCCTCGTCGGGGTCTTTGAGCCGCAATTGCCGGGTGACGTTGGTGAGCCGGGTTCCGAACAGGAAGGAATGGACCCGCCGCCGTCGCTCACCGAGGGCATGCATGAAATGGAGGAAAATGCGCGTGTACTCGCCCATGGAGCCGGAGATGTCGGCGAGAATGACGATCGGCGGATTGATTTCGGCCGGCCGCCGGTGACGCAGCAGGATCATCTTGCCGCCGGTCCTCAGGCTCGCACGCAAGGTCCGACGGGCATCGATCATCCCAGCGGTCGGAGCGGCCACCAAACGGCGAGCCCTGACCTTGTCCTCGGGAAGCCGCATCGCCTCGATCTGGCGCTTGGCTTCGGCGACTTCGGCGGCGCTCATCTGTGCAAAATCGCGGTGTTGAAGCAGCTCCTCGTCGGAGACGAGCAAGCGCGACTCGATCTCCTCTTCTTTCTTCGAAGGCCTCGACCGCGTCTCCAGATCGGGAAACATCGCCTCAGCCACGCGGGCTGCTGCCGGGCGTTCTTTTTCCGCCTCTTCCGGCTCGTAGTCGGTTTCGAGGAAATTGGCGAGCAAGTGCTCCAGATTGCGCCGGCTTCGCCAGAACAGACGAAATGCCTCATCGAACACCGCCCGGTGCTCGCGTTTGGTGACGAATATCGAATGAAGCGCCCAAAAGAAATCCGCGCGCGTGGCGACGCCGGCGACCTCAACCGCACGAATCGCATCGATCACCGACGCCGGTCCGACCGGCAAGCCGGCGCGACGAAGAGCGCGGGCGAAATAGACAATATTCTCCGCCAGTCTTCCGGTTTCCGGGTTTTCTGTGTCGACGGCGCTCATTCGGCGGCATTCAGGTCGGCTTTGACGTCGTCGAGCAGGCTCTTGGCGCGCGTGCCCTCAATCCGCGCGATGTCGTCCTGATATTTGAGGAGCACCCCGAGCGTATCGGACAGGGTCTCAGGATCGAGCGCGACACGATCGAGCTCGGTCAGGGCCGTGGCCCAGTCCAAGGTCTCGGCCACGCCCGGATTTTTGAACAGTTCCTCGGCGCGAAGCTTCTGGACGAAGCCGACGATCTCACGCGAAAGGCGGTCGCTCACCGCCGGCACTTTCGTCCGGACAATCTCCAGCTCGCGGGCCGCGTCAGGATAGTCGATCCAGTGATAGAGGCAGCGCCGCTTCAAGGCATCGTGAATCTCGCGCGTACGGTTGGTGGTGACCACCACGATCGGCGGCGAGTCGGCCCGGAAGGTCTCCAACTCGGGAACCGTCACTTGGTTATCGGCAAGAACTTCGAGCAGATAAGCCTCGAAGGCTTCGTCGGCGCGGTCGAGTTCGTCGATCAGCAGGACCGGCGCGCCGCGTTCGTCGGGCTCGAGCGCCTGCAACAGCGGTCGCTTGATCAGGAAGCGCTCGGTGAAGACATCCTCGACCAACCGCTCACGGTCGATAGCGCCGGTCGCCTCGGCGGCGCGGATCTCGATCATCTGGGCGGCATAATTCCACTCGTAGACCGCGTTGGCCACGTCGAGGCCCTCGTAGCATTGCAACCGGATCAGCCGTCGATTGAGCCGATCGGCCAACACCTTGGCAATTTCGGTCTTGCCGACGCCGGCCTCGCCCTCGAGAAACAGCGGGCGTCCCATCTTGAGCGACAGAAACAGCACGGTCGCGAGCGCTCGATCGGGCACATAGCCGCCGCTGCGCAGGAGTTCGAGCGTTGCGTCGATCGACGTGGGCATGGACTTCATGGGATGTGCAATCCGCGGTCTTGGGGCTCATCGAAATCGGATCGCGCGCCGCGATCCGTCGGAGGTCGTACCACAGGCCCGGACCTAAGCGCCAATCCATGCCCCGACGAGGCATGCCTTTCAACTTCGGGCAGCCACGGCGGCCTACCCTTCTGGCCGAACATCTATGCCGATGCACCGGCCGGTTTGCCATCAAGATTGACGCCAGCGCCGCTGGACGATGCTCTCCAAATTGCTTTACAGGAACTAGATGAGGACACCACCGGAGACCTGAGGGAGGCTCGGGAATCTCCGGAACCTGCCACTAACGAACCAGGAAACGCCGCCATGCCGAACAATGCCGACAGCCATGTGATCGAGGATATCGCCGTCCTCGAAGAGCTTTACGGACCGCCGGTACAACCATCGATCGCCAAAGAGGTCGATTACGTTCATCCACTTTACAGGCAGTTCATCGAACGTGCGCCGTTTGTCGTGCTGGCGACGGCCGGACATGACGGGCTCGATGCTTCGCCGCGCGGCGACAAGCCGGGCGTTGTCGTGGTCGAGGACCAAAAGACGCTGCTGATTCCCGACCGGCCCGGCAACAATCGCTTCGACAGCTTGCGCAACATTCTGGAAGACCCGCGCGTCGCGCTGTTCTTCCTGGTTCCCGGTATCGGCGAGACGATGCGCGTGAACGGGCGGGCAACGATCTCGGTCGATCCTGAGCTGTTGGCGCGCTTTGCCGTCAATGAAAAGCAGCCGCGTGCCGTCATTGTCGTGCGCGTCGAGACCGCGTTTTTCCAGTGTTCCAAGGCGGTCGTGCGCGCCGACCTGTGGAACGTTGACAAGCATCTTGAACGCTCGGCGTTGCCGAGCACCGGGACGATCCTTGCCGAAGTCAGCAAAGGCCGGATCGATGGCAAGGCGTATGACGAGGCCCTGCCCGGACGCGTCCGCAGCATGCTCTACTGATCGGAACCACCGAAGGCTCCGTGCCGGGGCAGCGAGACGCCGTCCCGGCGCGATCTCGCGAGCGCCGCCTACTGACCGAGGCCGAGCTCGCTCGCCAGTTCGCTTATTTTGGAATTCGCGGCGTCGTTCCATGCCGCCGACTCGTCGGCGTCGAGGAGGTTTGACAGGTTGACCGGCTGGTCGAGAACCCGGCCGGCCTTGAAGTAGCTGTCTCTGCCGGTCTTCCACCACAACGTGTTGAGCCACTTGACGTGCAACGGATCGACGCCCGCCGGCACCACCACCTGCATTGTGCGGCTCATCGGATCGTCGGCCATGCCGACGTCGGCGGCGGTGGGGGAGTTCTTATACTTGGCGAGCTTCCTCTTGCCTGTGACAAGCAGCACGGCAACCTGCTCTCCGAGCTGCTCGGTGATGAGCTGACCCATGTCGGTTACGGTAACGTCGGCATCGCAGGCGATGACGGCCTGAGTCCGCGCTGCTACGTCGCCGGTGTTCTCGAAAGCGATCGCCGCCTTGTCGTAGAGGCTGCCGAGCCCTTGCGCGTGCATATACTCGGCAAAGACCATGTCGAGGCGATCGCCGGGCTCACCGCCGGCATAGCGGACCTTGCCGGGGTTATCCTTGATCTGCTGGACCAGCGCCTCCCAGGTTCCATCCCAGCCGGTGTCCTTGCACTGGATGACTGCGTAGCGGTGGTCCTCGATGCTGATGACCTCGCTGAGGTCGTCGAGCCCGATCCCGAGATCCGCCATGACGGGCGCGGTGTGAAGCGTGATGATGTCGTCCGGACTTTCGAAGATGACGTTGACGTAGCCTTCGTCCGCGCCTTCGGCGCCGGCGGCATATTTCAAAGCTTCCCAACTGCCGTATTTCTCGAAATCGGCATGGTATTCGACCTCGATGGGTACCGGCGTGACAATCTTTGAATATTCCTGAAGCCGCTGCGCGAGCAATCCGGGTACGCTGCCCCTTTCTCCCGCAGCGACGATGGTGATCGGTCCGCTCGGAAATCCGTCGGGCAACGGCTGCAACTTGCCATAGACGAATTCAGGTTGCCAATCCTGGGCAAACGCGTCATTGGTCGTCGTCGCCATATACGCTGCGGCGAGCAGAAGGCCCACGGCCGCTGCACCCGATCCGAGATTACTCATTTTTGTTCTCCTCCCTATCAACACGACATCGACGTCTGTCGCGTCGTTTTGCAGATCTTATCGGCATCGCAACAGGGCGGCTTGTCAAGCCCCGGGCCGCCGAAGCCCGCGGACAAGCCAGACCATGTGGCACGCGTCTCCACAGCACACGGCGCGATGCTTGACCGAGCGATTCCGGCCAACAGGCGTCACGGGCCTGCGTTCACATATTCGGATAGTTGGGTCCGCTGCCGCCTTCGGGCGGCACCCAGGTGATATTCTGATTGGGATCGTCGATATCGCAGGTCTTGCAGTGGACGCAGTTCGCCGCGTTGATCTGATAGCGCGGCGCGTCCTCACCCTCCTCGATCCACTCGTAAACGCCGGCAGGACAGTAGCGGGTCGACGGCCCTCCGTAGACATCGTGCTCCGACGATTTCTGCAAAGCCATATCGGCCACCCTGAGATGGACCGGCTGGTCCTCGTCATGGGCCGTATTCGCGAGAAACACCGATGACAGCCGGTCGAACGTGATTGTGCCGTCGAACTTTGGCGGCGCGATGGGACGGCAATCCTTGGCGGGAAGTGTCGTGGCGTAGTCGGCTGAGCCATGCGACAGGGTTCCGAACAGAGAAAAACCGAACGTGTTGGTCCACATGTCGAGTCCGCCGAGCGCGACGCCGCCAAGCGTGCCGAACTTCGACCACAGCGGCTTGACGTTGCGCACGCGGCGGAGGTCCTTGCCAATCTGCGATTCCCTCCAGCCGGTTTCATATTCGACAATCTCGTCGTGCGCGCGTCCCGCCGCGATCGCGTCGGCGACATGTTCGGCAGCGAGCATTCCCGACAGAATGGCGTTGTGCGACCCCTTGATGCGCGGCACATTGACGAAACCGGCCGCACAGCCGACCAAAGCGCCGCCGGGAAAAGTCAGTTTCGGAACCGACTGGAAGCCACCCTCTGTGATCGCCCGCGCGCCATAGGCGATCCGCCGTCCACCCTCCAATGTTGGCCGGATGAATGGGTGGGTCTTGAATCGCTGAAACTCCTCGAACGGCGACAGATAGGGATTCTTGTAGCCGAGGTGGACGACAAACCCGATCGCTACCAGGTTCTCACCGAGGTGATAGAGAAACGATCCGCCGCCGGTAGCGTTGTCGAGCGGCCAGCCGAAGGTATGTTGGACGAGACCCGGACGATGCCTGGCAGGTTCGACCTCCCACAGTTCCTTGAGCCCAAGGCCGTATTTTTGCGGCTCGCGGCCGTCGGCGAGGGAATACCGCGTGATCAGTTGCTTGGCGAGTGAGCCGCGGGCTCCCTCGGCGAACAGCGTGTACTTGGCCAGGAGCGCCATCCCGCGCTGGAACGACGGCTTAGGGGTGCCGTCGCGCGCAACCCCCATGTCGCCGGTGGCAACGCCGGCCACCGATCCCTGGTCATCGTAAAGAACTTCCGACGCGGCGAACCCCGGAAATACCTCCACGCCGAGCGCTTCCGCCTTCTCCGCCAGCCATCGGCACACCTCGCCGAGCGAGACGATGTAGTTGCCGTGGTTGTTCATCAAAGGCGGCATGAGGAAATTCGGCAGCCGGAGGGTGCCCGCCGGCCCCAGCCAGACGAAGTGATCGGCGGTAACCTCGGTCTGGATTGGCGTTTCCTCGCTCCGCCAGTCCGGCAGGAGCCGATCGAGCCCAATTGGATCGATCACGGCGCCGGAGAGGATATGGGCGCCAACTTCCGCGCCCTTCTCGAGAACGACAACCGAGAGTTCGGGATTGACCTGCTTCAGCCGGATCGCGGCGGCGAGACCGGCCGGCCCGGCGCCGACGACAACAACGTCGAACTCCATCGACTCGCGCTCGGGAATATCCGCCGTGTCGTCCATGTCTCCTCCGACGTATGCTTGTTTTCAGAGTTCGCCGACGAGAACCGGCTTTTGCTGCCCGTCGGTCATCTCCCCGACCTGCGCGATGACGTCAGTGATGATATCCTTGATCGGCCGATCAGGCGCGAAAGTATCGACAAATGCGGTCGCAAACGCGCTCATGCCGTCCTCGTCGATCTCGTCGATGATGTCGCCGCCAATGCCGGTGGTGATAAGCAATGCCGTGTTCTCCGGAAGCTTCACAGCATTGACCATATCCTGCGTGCATCGCCGCGGATTTGTGTCGAACACGACAACACTGCGGTCGGCGCCGGTGCCTGCCGCCTCGGCTAGGAGCGAAACTGGGACAATGACGTCGCCAATCTGTCCGCTCTTGAATTGCTCGGGCTGCATGTCCTCCGCGAAGAGGACGAGGTCGTCACTGACGCACATGCCGAAACCGCTCATGTAAACCAGGCGGAGCGGGCCAGCGGTTTCTGCAGCCTGCCGGACTTGCACGATACCGGCCGCCATCTCGCCACCCGTCGCACCGAGCAGACGAATCATGGAGAAGCCGTTTTCCTCAAGCTTGTCGGCAATGGCATCGGCGTCGCGAAGGGACGCCGGAAGAGCCTCGTCATAGCTGTTGGCAATTACAACCGCCAGTCCGGCCGAATCCGCTGCACTGGCCGGGACGACCATCGCCGAGAGGAGCAGGGCCGAAGCCGCCACCATTCCCGCGACCAACCATCGCACTAACATCGCAACCATCATTCTCCTGCCGGCCTTCGGCCGATACTTCGATTGCCCATATCCTGTCTAGGACAGAGCGCGGCGCGCAGCAATTACAGACGGAGGCGGCGCGGCCGTGCTACGATTTCGGTGCTACACGCCAGATCGTGCCGCTGCCGTCCTCGCTGACCAGCAACGCGCCATCCTTGGCTACCGCTACGCCGACAGGCCGACCCCACACGGTCTCGGCACCGAGAACAAAGCCGGTCATGAAGTCCTCATATCCGCCGGTCGGCTTCCCATTCTCCATAACGATGCGTACGACCTTGTAGCCTGTGCGGCTTTCCCGGTTCCACGAGCCATGCAGAGCGACGAACCCATCGCCCCGGTAGTCGTCCGGAAATGCGTCCTCGTCGTAAAAAACGATGCCGAGCGGCGCCGAGTGAGCCTGAATGAGAACATCGGGAACGGTGACCTGACCGGCGAGATCGGGGCGCGCACCTGAGTGGCGCGGGTCCTCGTTGTCACCGATATAGTACCACGGCCACCCGTAGAACCTACCCTCGCCGACGCGCGTGGCGTAGTCCGGCGGCAGATTGTCACCGAGCCCGTCGCGTTCATTGGTCGCACACCACAAATCTCCGGTTTCGGGCTGCACTGTCAAACCGGAGCAATTGCGAATGCCGGTCGCAAATATTCGCCGGTTGCCGCCATCGGGATCGAAGGCCAGCACCGCAGCCCGGAACATCTCGCTTCCCCAGGCAACGCCGAGGCCGAATTCCGATTGCAGATCGGCGAGTTCGCTCGCCGACATGCGCCCCATGCCTTGCGCCACATTCGATTCGGATCCGACGGCAACGAACAGCCGGCTGCCGTCGGACGAAAAAGCGATGTCGCGCGTCCAGTGGCCGCCGGTCGGCAGCGACGCCACGACGGTTTCCGACGGACCACCGGCCTCGACGTCGCCGCTTTGATAGGGGAAGCGGAAGACGGCATCGGTTTCCGCCACGTAAACATACCGCGGATCCGGCCCCGGCGGATAGAAGGCGATGCCGTATGGCCGTTGCAGTCCGTCGGCAAACACGGCCGATTGAGATGGCTCGCTCGCGCCGTCTTGTGCACGGAAGACCCGGATCCGACCGCCCCTGCTCTCGGCGACGAAAATATCACCGTTGGGCGCGACTCTGATGGTGCGCGGCCCGGACAGACCGCTGGCAAACAGATTGACCTCGAATCCGTCGGGGACTGCGGGCATGACGTCATCCGGCCGATCGGAAATTCCGGCACGGTTTGCCGCCGAGCGGGACGCCCCCGGCGCAGGCAAGTCTTGCGGCCTGATCAATCGGCGAATGCCGGGTGCGTCGTCACGCCAATCGCCGAAGGCTGCCTCACCGGTGAGCAATGTCCCGTCCGCTTGGGCGACGGCCGGCAACGCGCCCAGGCAACAAGCAGCCGAGGCGAAAGCCAAAAGCGCTAGTCGCGCAGCCTCCATCGGAAAATTCTCCAGTCTCCTGTTGTGCTTCCGCCGATATTGGTCGCGGTGATCCGGCGTCAACGCCTCGGCGGCGAGAAAGGTTGCCTTGCCCGCGCCGCACGGGCGATTAGTATCGCCGTGAGGCTTGCCATGTCACCGACTCCGCCACGACCCGAAATTACCGATCCGGCTGCGTTGCTCGCGTGGTATGTTGAGATGGGCGTTGACGAAGCGGTAGAGGAAACGCCGGTCGACCGGCTTGTCGCGCCGGATGCGAACACGACGCCCACGACTCCGGTCGTCGCCGTCCCCGACTCTCCGACCCCTGCCGGCACAGGGCAGTTCCCCGTAGCCGTGCCGGCATCCGGCGAGACGGCAAACGCAGCCCGCGAAACCGCCAAATCGGCGAAAACCCTCGACGAGCTCCGCGACTTGCTGGAGAAATTCGACGGCTGCAATCTGAAGCTTACCGCCACGCAGCTCGTCTTTGCCGACGGCAATCCGAAGGCCCGGGTGATGCTTGTCGGCGAGGCTCCCGGACGCGACGAAGACATCGAGGGCCTGCCGTTTGTCGGCCGCTCCGGCCAACTCCTCGACCGGATGCTTGCCGCCATCGATCTCGATCGCACCTCTGTCTATATTGCCAATGTCGTACCGTGGCGACCGCCCGGCAACCGCACCCCGACTCCCCAGGAAACTGCCATCTGCCGGCCATTTATCGAACGACAGATAGAGCTGGCCGACCCGGATTTCCTGATTTGCCTCGGCGGGGCGGCCGCCAAGGAACTGATGAACACGTCGGACGGAATCTTGCGGCTGCGCGGCCAGTGGCGCGAATACGATACCGGCACCCGAAAGATCCGCACGATGGCGACGCTCCACCCTGCCTATCTCTTGCGGCAGCCGCTGCAGAAACGGCATGCCTGGCGGGACTTCCTGGCGTTGAAGGTGGCGCTCGAGGCGGCGTCATGAACGCGCCTCTGCTCAACGTAAGGCCGGCAGCAAAGCTACAGATGCCGGAGGCGGTCAGCTCTTTCCTTTTGCCCGCTTCGCTTCTAGCCTCCTTATCTTCCGGCAGGATCGGCGGAGCGAGTTTATGAAACCGCGCGGCTCGATTGCATCGTTGTCTCTCATCCCGCTTCTCGTCGCCACGCAAATCGCCCGTGCGGATATCGGGATCGGCGTGGTCGGGCCGATGTCGGGCAATTTTGCTGTTTTCGGTGAGCAGATGGTCGCTGGCGTCGAGCAAGCCATTGCAGATATCAATGCGGCTGGCGGTGTTCTTGGCGACGAGTTGCTTCTCGAAGTCGCCGACGACAGATGCGATCGCAAGCAGGCCGAGTCGGTCGCCAACCAGATGGTGGGACGCAAGGTCGCGCTAATTGTCGGCCACCTCTGCTCCGGCGCGTCGATCGTCGCTGCGCCGACTTACAATAATACCGGCATCATCCAGATTTCACCGGGCGCGCGTGCGGCACAATATACCGACGAGCGGGCGGGACCCGGGACCTTTCGGCTGGCCGGACGCGACGATCAGCAAGGTTCCGTTGCCGGTACCTTCCTGTCAAATCACTTCGCCGACAGCAGGATCGCCATTATCCACGACGATTCGCCTTACGGCGCCGCTCTTGCCGATGCAACGTTGAAAGCTATGAACGACGCCGGCAAACGCGAGGCGATCTATGAGGCGCATCCGGCCAGTGACCGCGATTACACGCCGCTATTCTCCCGACTTGCCTCGGAGCGAATCGACGTCCTTTTCTTCGCCGGCGATCATACCGAGGCGGCTCTGATCATTCGCCGCCTGCATGAAGAGGGTTTGCCGATCACGTTGGTCTCAGGTGATACGCTGATGACCGAGGAGTTCATCGCGATCGCCGGCGAGGCGGGCGAAGGTGCGCTGATGACCTATCCACCCGACCCTGCGCGAAACTCAGCGGCTACCGATGTCGTCGAGCGAATGGCGCAACGCGACCTCATCGCGGAGGGATACGTCCTCTACGCCTACGCTGCCGTCCAGGCCTGGGCGGCCGCCGCCACAGCCGCCGGTTCGACCGACTTCGCAGCCGTCAGCGCAGCGCTTGCCGACGGAACGTTCCAGACGGTTCTCGGCCCGGTGACGTTCGACGAGAAAGGCGACGTTCGCCTGCCTGCCTATGTCGTCTACCAGTGGCACGACGGCGACTACGCCCCGATGTGACCGCGATGGCAGTGGCGCCGAAGAACCTGCTAACCGACGTCGCCGGGCTGAAGGTCGGCAATGCCGACGACGGCGCCGTGAAATCCGGGGTTACGGTCGTGCTGTGCGAAGAACCAACGGTTGCGTCGGCGCACGTCATGGGCGGCGCGCCTGGAACTCGGGAAACCGACCTTCTTGCTCCCGACCAGACGATCGAGCGGATCGATGCGATCGTCCTGGCGGGAGGCTCTGCGTTCGGCCTCGATGCCGCATCGGGGGTAGTGGCGGGCCTTGCCCAGGCCGGCCGCGGATTTGCCGTTGGTCGCGCCCGCGTTCCGATCGTGCCTGCGGCAATTCTGTTCGACCTTCTCAACGGTGGGGACAAAAGCTGGGGCGTCAGCAACCCTTACCGCGATATCGGGCGGACAGCCTTCGAGGCGGCGGCCGACACCTTCACCCTTGGTACGTCCGGTGCCGGAACCGGTGCAACCACGGCCAATCTCAAGGGAGGCCTCGGCTCGGCATCGACCCGGATCTCAGGCGGCGCCACGGTAGCCGCGCTCGCCGTAGTCAACGCCCTCGGCCAGACGACCATCGGCGACACTGCCCATTTCTGGGCGGCGCCTTTCGAGGTCGGTCAGGAATTCGGCGGACGCGGCTGGCCCTCGTCGTTTGCGCTGGACGCAACCGCGCATCGTTTCAAGGGCGACGTCGGACCCGGCCAAAATACTACCGTTGCCGTTGTCGCCACCGACGTTGCCCTGACCAAAGCGCAAGCGAAGCGTCTTGCAGTCATGGCGCACGATGGTTTCGCACGGGCGCTCTGGCCGTCGCATACACCATTTGACGGCGATATCGTCTTTGCCCTTGCCACCGGCCGCGTACCGCTTTCCGATACGCAAGCGACGTTGATTGAAGTTGGGGCCGCCGCTGCTGCGTGCATGGCACGCGCCATCGCCCGCGGCGTCTATGAGGCAATACCCGCCGATGGCGATGGCCGACCGACCTGGCGCGAGAAGTTCGGCTAGAAGAGCAGAGTCCCAACTAGCCCGCGGCCATGTCCGACAATGTCTTGGCCAAGAGATCGGGGGCGGCGAAGAACGGCGAATGGCCGGTCGGCAACTCGGCGACCCTTTCACAGGGCGACAGCGCAACCATCTTGCGTTGCCGCGCTATCGGCGCCGCATTGTCGTTGAGGCAATGAACATACGCGCGCGGCACACGTCCGAAACGTTCCGGCGTTACACGAACCGGAGTCGTTCGCATGACCAGCGGCTGTGGCTTCAGGCGGGCGACGGCATAGGCCACGTCCTCGTCGGAGCAATCCTGAAAGAAGCGCTGGCGCGCACCCTCGGGCGTATGGGAGATGGTCAACCCGTCGGCCGAGCGGATTGGCGGCGGCGCTGCCATTTCCTGCGGCCAATCCGGGGATTCGTAGATCGCGTTGACGCTGTCGCCGTCGCGCGGGAGGAAGGCCGACAGATAGACGAGCAGTTGGATGCGATCGGGAATGCGCTCGGCCGTAGCGCTGATCGATACGCCGCCGAGGCTGTGTCCCACAAGGACGACCGGCCCCGATTCTCTTTCGACGGCGGCGACGACGTGGTCGATCGTGCCCTCGAAGGTCACCTTGTCGACCGGTGTCGTGTCCTCGCCAAGACCGGGCAAGTCGATCGCCACGGCGCGATGGCCCAACGATTCGAGCCTGGGAACGATCTTCGACCAGCACCAGGCGCCGTGGCAGGCTCCATGAACCAGAACGAACGTGGTCATCGGCGCTTTTCCTCAGTCGGCGACAAGATCGGAAAGGGCCTTTGCAAGCTCCACCGGCGCCGACAGAAACGGCGAATGCGACGTTGCCAACGTTACCACTTTCTCGCATGGCATCCGTGCCACGAACTCCTGCTGCACCCGCAGCGGAATAGATCTGTCGTCGGCACAGTGGATGTAGGCACGCGGTACGCGCCCGAAGCGCTCCGGCGATGTCCGCACCGACGCGTCCCGCGGCGCGAATGGCTGCGGTCTTATCCGCTCCAGGCAGAGGGCGACGTCTTCATCCGGGCAGTCGTGGTAGAAGCGCTGGCGCACGGCATCCAGCGCGA
>Ga0075327_1000096_pt1 | contig 20756 bp, 22 predicted proteins | sample MayberrySE_Catta_2_FD_120056 | JGI IMG/M metagenome (GOLD analysis project Ga0075327, IMG submission 120056) | Natural and restored wetland microbial communities from the San Francisco Bay, California, USA, that impact long-term carbon... | ecosystem: Environmental > Terrestrial > Soil >...
CCCGTCGCGGGCGTGAGCGTCGCCCCGCGCCGGAAGGTCCAGACGATCGTGCACATCTTCGAGAACGAGTAGGCCTCGAACCAGGGCTCCTTCTGGTTCTTCTCGACCCACTCGCGCGCCTCGGCCGGCGTCGTCGTCGCGAGGAGGCCCGACACCTTGTCCATCATCATCAGGTACGCCATGCCGGCGGCCGACGAGATCGTCGCGATCGCGCCGCCCGCGCGCGGCAGGTGCGGCACGCACTGCTCGGCCGTGTGGCGGAGCCCGATGAAGTTGACGCCGAGCACGTCGAGGGCGGGCCGCGTGCCCGGCAGGCCCGCGCAGTAGAAGAGCCGGTCGATGCGCCCGCCCTGCGCGACGCTCGTGACCATCTGCTCGATCGCCTTCGCGTCGCGCAGGTCCACCTCGAGGTACTGCGCGACCTCGAAGGACGGCCTCTTGACGTCGACCGCGACCACCTCGGCCCCGAGGCTCTGGACGATCCTCGCGGTCGCCTCCCCCATCCCCGAGTAGCAACCGCACACGAGCACCCGCGTGCCGTCGTAGCGGAACCGGTTCTGCATCGCGCCTCCCGCGTCGGACCCCGGGCGGGGCCCGAGGCGACGCGGGAGTATACGCCGGCAGGACGCGTCTACGGGAGAGCGGGTGCCAAGCCTCACTCCCCCAGGTCGCGCTTCTCGCCCTCACCTTCCATGCGCCGGCGCTGCTCGCGCTGGGCACGCTCGAGGTCCTCGAGCTGGGCGCCCGCGCCGGCGTCGCGCTCGGCCTCGCCCTCCACCGAGCGGCGGGCGTCTTCGGCCGCAGGCTCGAGCCGCTCGGAGTCGGCGAACTCCGTCGCCTTCTCGCGGTAGCGGCGATCCGCCTCGCGGTTGCCCTCACCCTGGATGCCGGAGATGTCGCGCGCCTTCTTGCGCTGCCGCTGCTTCCGCTTCGGGATCGATTCCGTCATGGCTCCGTTCCCTCCTGGTTCCCGAGGAAACGAAGCAAGCGTCGTGCCGGGCCGTGGCGGGCGTGGCCCGCGGAGAGCCCGCCGCGCGGACGGAATTTTCTACGAAGGGCCCGCGTGCACGAAGCGGCTCGGCCGCCCGGGCGCGACACGCGCGCCGCGGCGGGCACGCCGTTTGCACCGCCCCGAACCCACCGAAGCCCGAAGGGAGGCGCGATGGACCGTCGAGCTCGCGAGGCCCAGCGACCGCGCGTGATGTCCGCCAGCACGCTCGCCGGCGACGCCGTCACGAACGCGGCCGGTGAGGATCTCGGCCGCATCGAGGAGCTGATGATCGATCTCCAGAACGGCTGCGTGGCGTACGCCGTGCTCTCGTTCGGCGGCTTCCTCGGCATGGGCGACAAGCTCTTCGCCGTGCCCTTCGGCGCGCTCACACTCGACGCCCAGCGCAAGTGCTTCGTGCTCGACGTGCCGCGCGAGAAGCTCGAGGCGGCGCCGGGCTTCGACAAGAGCGACTGGCCCGACTTCGCCGATGCGAGCTTCGGCGACGAGGTGTACGGCTACTACGGCGTCGCCGCGTACTGGACCGAGGCGGAGACGAAGCACGGGCGCTAACGCCCCTCCCCGGGTGGTGCGAGGGGCGGCAGGCGGTGGAGCGCGCCGGCCATGAGCAGTGCGAGGCCCTCGGCCGTCTCCTCCACCGCCTGCATCAGCTCGGCGTGCGGGCCGTGCGAGAAGCGCGCGAGGAGACCCTCGGGTGCGAGGCCGCGCTTCACCCGGCAGAGGAGCGCGCCGTCGAGCGGCGAGAGCGCGAGGGTGCCCGGGTCGAGCGTCTCCTCGCTCCGGTCGGAGAGCGCGATGCGGCCGCTCGCCGGGTCGAAGGAGCGCACGAAGAAGGCCGCTTCCTCCACCTCGATCTCGCCGCGGAAGTGGTGGAGCGTGACGACGTACTTCTCGTCGCCGGGCAGCCAGGCGACGCTCGCGTCGAAGTGCTCGCGCAAGCGCCGGTTGCGGATCGGCTGCCCCTCGTGGCTCCAGCGCCCGTCGTGATGGAGGCGGAGCCCGAAGGGCTTCAGCGGGGGCGGCCCGGCGGCGCCGCGCGGCTCCGTCACCCCTCCGGCAGCTTCTCGGGCTCGGCGCGCCCGCCCGGGAAGACGCGCCAGGCGCCGAGCAGGTCGTAGCGGTTCCAGAGCACGACGCGGTCGAAGCCTTCGCCCTCCGGGTCGGGGTAGATCCACATCTCGTTCCACCGCACGCCGTAGTCCTCCGACGTGCGCGGGTCGTTCACGCTGCCCACCTGTTCCGTGGGCTCGCCGAGCCATTTCGCCACCCTGCCGCGGTCGGGCTTCATCAGCGGTCGCACTCGCCGCCGATCATGTTCAGGAAGTCGAAGGTCGGGATCACGTCGGCCAGCATGGCGCCGCGCACCATGAGCGGCAGCGGCGCGATGTTGATCAGGCTCGGCGGGCGGCAGCGGACCTTGACGGGCACCGCGGAGCCGTCCGAGACGAGGTAGAAGCCGAGCTCGCCGTTCGCGGACTCGATCGCGAAGTAGCCCTCGCCGGGCGGCACGCGCGGGCCCTCGGTCACGGACTTGAACTGCTGGATCAGCTCTTCCATCTGGTTGAAGACGCGCCCCTTGGCCGGCCAGCGCACGCGCGGGTCGTCCACGTTCACCGGCCCCGGCCCGAGGTTCTCGAGCTTCACCAGGCACTGCTCCACGATGCGGAGGCTCTGGTGCATCTCCTCGACGCACACGAGGTAGCGGTCGAAGTTGTCGCCCACCTCGCCCACCGGCACGTCGAAGTCGACGTCGCGGTAGGTGAGATACGGCTCGTCCTTGCGGAGATCCAGCGGCACGCCGGTCGAGCGGAGCACCGGGCCGGTGACCGCGTAGCGGATGCAGTCCTGCTGCGAGATCACGCCGGTGCCCTTCAGGCGGTCCACGAAGATCCGATTCTGCGTGACCACGGCGTCGAAGTCGGCGAGCAGGCTGCGGATCTTCTTGATGACCTCGCGGGCCTGGCGCGGGAAGCTCGGCGGCATGTCGTGCTTCACGCCGCCGATGCGGACGTAGTTCGAGGTGACGCGCGCGCCGCAGAGCGCCTCCTGGAGGTCCCAGCAGAGCTCGCGCGCCTCGATGCCGTAGAGGAAGGGCGTCATGGCCTGGAGCTCGAGGGCGGCGGCGCCGCAGCGGGTCAGGTGGTCGCCGAGGCGCGACAGCTCGCTCGCCATCACGCGGAGCCACTGGCAGCGTTCGGGCGTCTCGAGCTGGAGCAGCTTCTCGACCGCCAGGCAGAAGCCGACGTTGGCGAGGATCGCGGAGTTGTAGTTGAGGCGGTCCGTGTACGGGATGCACTGGTACCAGGAGCCGCTCTCGCACTCCTTCTCGAAGCCGCGGTGCAGGTAGCCGACCTGCACGTCGAGGTCGATGATCGTCTCGCCGTCGAGCTCGATCACGAACTTCACGGTGCCGTGCGTCGCCGGATGCGACGGACCCATGTTCAGGATCTGGTGCTCGGCGTGCAGGTCGCCCGTGAGCTCGTCGTCGCTGCGCGGCTCGTTCGCCATCAGTCGTTCATCTCAGTTGTTCGGGCCGATCAGGGGCTGGCGGCGCTCCTTCGGGTAGTCCTTGCGGAGCGGGTGGCCCACGAACTCCTCGTAGAGGAGCAGGCGGCGCGGGTCGGGGTGGCCCGTGAAGCGCACGCCGTAGAGGTCCCAGACCTCGCGCTCCATCCAGTTCGCCGAGGGCCAGAGCGGGCAGAGCGTGTCGATCTCGCACGGCGTCTCGGGCACGCGCGCCTTGATGCGGAGACGGTGCTTCTTCGCGAGCGAGTAGAGGTGGTAGACCATCTCGAAGCGCGGCGTCTCGCCGAGGTAGTCGACGCAGGTCACGTCCATCAGCATGTCGAAGGCGAGCCCCGGGTCGTCGCGCAGGAAGCGCATCACCTCGACGAGTCGCTCCTTGTGGACCAGCGCCGTCGCGTCGCCGAGCTGCGCATGCACGTCGATGACGGCCGCGGCGTGGTGGTCGAGCAGGCGCCGCAGCAGCGGCGAGCCGTGGTCGTCCATCAGCTCCTCCGGGCCGGCGCGTGCACGCGGTCGTACTCCGCGCGGAGGAACTCGAGGCGGCGCTTCAGCTGCGGCTCGGGCACCAGCAGCTGCTCCTTCTGGAAGAGCATGTCGCCGCGCGTGAAGGTGCTGATCTCCACCTCGCGGCTCATCACGATCGCCTCCTCGGGGCACGCCTCCTCGCAGAGCCCGCAGAACATGCAGCGCGACATGTCGATGTCGAACTGCTCCGGGTAGCGCTCGATGCCGGCACCGGGGAGCTCGGCGGGCACGATCGTGATGCAATCGGTCGGGCAGGCGAACTCGCAGAGCCCGCAGGCGACGCAGCGCGGCTGGCCGTTCTCGAGCTGCACGAGCACGGGCATGCCGCGGAACGCATCGGGGTAGTCGACGCGCTCCTCGGGATACTCGACCACGAAGGTGTGGGTGCGCTTGCCGCTCACGAGGCCCGCCAGGTTGCGAAAGAAGTGGGCGCTCGTGACCCAGAGACCCTTGACGATCATCGGCACGTAGAGACGCTCGAGCCAGCCGAGCTTCTCCTGCCGCTTCACCTTGACGACGCGCACGGCCATGGGCGCGCGGAACATAACCAACGACTCCCGGCGGCAGAAGGGGCACGGCGGTCGCGAAGATCGGGTGCGTCGCGCAGCGTCCCGCGCAGCGAGCCCCGGGATCGCGGCTCGGCGGGCGCTCCCGCGCGGAGGAGGGCCAGCACGGGCGAGGTGGCGAAGCCCGACGACGTCGAGGCTCGAAGAGGCCGCTGGAGACCGGTACCCGCTCCGGCTCCAAGAAACGGGGGATGTCGCCTCCGCGTGCACCGGTCTCCAGCGGCCGGAATTCGGATGCGATCTCAGCGACCCCGGCTCGACGTGTGCCAACGCTCTTCGAAATGACGCCTCAGGCGCCGGCGAGGCTCTCGGCGTGATACGAGCTCCGCACCAGCGGCCCGCTCGCCACGTCCCGGAAGCCGAGCGCGAGGGCCCGCTCGCGCCAGGCGGCGAACTCGGCGGGCGCGACCCAGCGATCCACCGGGAGGTGATCCGGCGAGGGCCGCAGGTACTGGCCCAGCGTGAGGAGCGTGACGCCGGCCGCGCGGAGGTCGCCGAGCGCGTCCTCGATCTCCCCGCCGCGCTCGCCCATGCCGAGGATCAGCCCACTCTTCGTCGGCAGGTCCGGCCGCAGCTCGCCCGCGCGCCGCAGCAGGGCGAGCGAGCGCTCGTAGCCCGCCGCCGGCCGCACGCGGCGCTGGAGCCGCGCGACCGTCTCGAGGTTGTGGTTCAGCACGTCGGGCCCGGCCTCGAGCACGCGGCGCAGCGCGGCCTCGTCGCCCTTGTAGTCGGCGATCAGCACCTCGACGCCGACGCCGGGGCAGCGCGCGCGGATCGCGCGCACCGTGGCCGCCATCTGCGCGGCGCCGCCGTCCGCGAGATCGTCGCGCGCCACCTGCGTGATCACCGCGAAGCGCAGGCCCAGCGCCGCCACGGCCTCGGCCACGCGCGCGGGCTCCTCGGGGTCGAGCGCGTTGGGACGCGCCGTGGTGACGTCGCAGAAGCCGCAGCGCCGCGTGCAGCGGCTGCCGCCGATCATGAAGGTGGCCGTGCCGCGCGACCAGCACTCGTTCAGGTTCGGGCAGGCGGCGGAGAAGCAGACGGTGTTGAGCCGCCGCTCGATCACGGTCCGGCGCACCGCCTCGAGCTCCGGCGTGCTGCGGACGCGCACGCGCAGCCACTCGGGGCGGCTCTCGCGCTCGAGCGGCGTCTCGCGGTTGCGCGCCGGCGTCGCGACGCGGCGCTCGCGCTCGTGGGCGGAAGCGCTCACGCGAGGCTCCGCTCGAAGGCGGCCGCGACGGCTCCGCGCGTGCGCTCGAAGAGCGCCTGCGTCGGCGCGACGCCGAGCGCTTCGGCCACCGACGTCATCGCGACGTCCGACAAGCCGCAGGGCACGATGTCGTCGAAGCCGGCGAGGTCGGGCGTCGCGTTCAGCGCGAAGCCGTGCCAGCTGATCCAGCCGCGGAGCCCGACGCCGATCGAGGCGATCTTGCGGGGCCGCCCGCCGCCTGCGAGGAAGACGCCCGTCAGGCCCGGGATGCGCCGCGCCGCGACGTCGAGCGCGCCGAGCGCCTCGATCAGGGCGGCCTCGATGCGGCGCAGCCAGGCCGAGACGTCCGGCGTGCCGCGCGCCGCGAGGTCGACGATCAGGTAGCCCACGAGCTGGCCGGGGCCGTGCCACGTCACGTCGCCGCCGCGCGCGACCTCGAAGAGCTCGACGCCGCGCGCCGCCAGCACGGCGGGCGCGCTGCGCAGGTGCTCCGGCCGCGCGCTCCGCCCGAGCGTGATCACGGAGGGGTGCTCGAGGAGCAGCAGCCGGTCCGGCCCGCCCCGCCGGCGCTCCGCGAGCGCGGCGAGCTGGCGCTCGAGCGCGTCGCCGTAGCGCAGCGCGCCGAGCCACTCGATCTGAAGGTGTTCACTCACAGGTCGAACTCGGCCTCCTCGAGCAGCTCCTTCACGCGGTGCAGGAAGCCGTTCGCGGGCGCGCCGTCCACGGCGCGGTGGTCGTAGGAGAGCGCGAGGTGCATGATCGGCCGGATCAGGATCGCGTCCTGGCCGTCGATCGGGCGCACTACCGGGCGCTTCACGATCTCCCCCATCCGCAGGATCCCGACCTGCGGCTGGTTGATGATCGCGAAGCCGTAGAGATTCCCCTCGCGGCCGGGGTTCGAGACGGTGAAGGTGCCGCCCTTGAGATCGTCCGCGGTGAGCTTCTTCGTGCGCGCGCGGTTCGAGAGGTCCTCGATCGCGGCGGCCAGGCCCGCGAGCGAGAGCCGGTCCGCGTGGCGCACGACGGGGACCACGAGGCCCTTCTCCGTCTCCACCGCGACCCCGATGTGGATGTCGCGCTTCTCGACGATCGCGTCCTCGAGCACCGAGGCGTTGAGCGCCGGGAACTCGCGGAGCGCGCGCACCGTCGCGTGCACGACGAAGGGCAGGAAGGTGAGCGGCAGGCCGTGCGCCTCCCGGAAGGCGCGCTTTTGCTCGTTCCGCACCGCGGCGACGCCGCCCAGGTCGACCTCGGCGACCGTGCCGACGTGCGGGCTCGTGCGCTTCGAGTAGACCATGTGCTCGGCCACGAGCTTGCGGAGTGGCGACATCGGCGTGACGCGGTCGCCCTCCTGGATCGCGTAGTGGCCGAAGCGCGCGCGCGCCTCGGCGTCGGCGTCGTCGCGCGCGCGGGGGGCCGCGCGGCCCGGCCTGCGGGCCGGCGCGGCCGGCTCCCGCGTGCGCGGGGGTGCGGCGGCGCGCGGGCCGCCCTCTCTCCGCGCCTCCGCGCTCGCCTCCGCGCCGCGCGAGCGCTCCACGTCCGCGCGCCGGACCCGCCCGCCCGGGCCCGTGGCCTCGACGCTCGCGAGGTCCACGCCCGCCTCCTCGGCCGCGCGCCGCGCCGCCGGCGTCGCGCGCACGGCGGCAGGCGGGCCGGAGCGCTCGCGGCCCGCGGCCGGCGCGGCGGCCGCGCGCTCCGGGGCGGCCGTCTCGCGCGGCTCCGCGGCGGCGCCCTCGCCCGTTCCAATGCGCGCGAGCTCGCCGCCCACCGCGACGGTCTCGCCCTCGGGCACGAGGATGGCTTCGATCACACCGGCCTCGGGTGCCGGGATCTCCGCGTCGACCTTGTCCGTCGTCACCTCGACGAGGGGCTGGTCGCGCTCGACGCGGTCGCCCTCCTTCACGAGCCAGCGGGCGATGGTGCCCTCGAGCACGCTCTCGCCGAGCTGGGGCAGCGTCACGACGACCGACATCGCTCTCCTCCCGAAGCCGAAACCAACCATAGGCAACCGCCTGCGGATCGGCGTGCGGGGCCTCTGGCTACAGTTCCGGGCGCGGTCCGGGGCGTCCCGCACCGTCGAGCCCGCGAGGCGGCCGCGCGCCGCGCATCCGGCCGGCACGGAAGCTGCACGAGCGGAGAGGAATCCCATGGAGCGTGATGGACTGCGCGAGACCCTCGATCGACTTCATGCCGAGCTGGAGCAATCCGGCCCGATCGACGCGACGTTGCGGAGCGACCTGGAGCGGGCGCTCGAGGAGATCCGCGAGGTCGTGGAGCGGGCGCCGGAGGCGGACGAGCCCCATCCGCTGCGCGAGCGGCTCGAAGAGCTCGCGGTGCGCTTCGAGCAGTCCCATCCGGTCCTCACCGACGCGCTCGGCGGCGTCGTGCGCGCGCTCGCCGCGATGGGGATCTGAGCGGACGGCGGCCGAGCCGGCCCGAGGAGACGCGGATGCTTCCCGACCCGCTCCATCCCGCCGTCGTCCACCTGCCGATCGCGCTCGCGCTGCTCGTGCCGCTCGTGGCGCTGGCCGCCCTGCTCGCCGTCCGCAGCGGCTGGCTTCCCGCGCGCTCGTGGGCGTTCGTGGTGGGGCTGCAGGCGTGCCTGGTGGCGAGCGCCTGGCTCGCGATCGAGACGGGAGAGAACGAGGAAGAGCGTGTCGAGCAGGTCGTCGCCGAACGCCACATCGAGGCGCACGAGGAGCGCGCGGAGCGGCTGCTCTGGGCCTCCGTGATCGCGGGCCTCGTGGGCGCGGCCGGCCTCGCGCCCGGACGCGCCGGCGCGCTCGCGCGCCCCTTCGCCTTCGCGCTCTCGCTCGCCGGGGTCGCGTTCGCCGTCCAGGTCGGCGAGAGCGGCGGCGAGCTCGTCTACCGCCACGGCGCCGCGAGCGCGTACGCGCCGGACGTCTCCGCGCCGCCGCGGGGCGGCGCCCGCTAGAAGTTGATCGAGCGTTCCTCGGCGGCCAGCGCCGCCTCGAGGATCGCCTCCGAGAGCGTCGGGTGCGCGTGGCAGGTGGCCGCGATCTCGCTCGTGGTCGCCTCGAGCGTCATGGCGAGGCCGATCTCGGCGACGAGCTCGGTGGCTCCCGCCCCGACCACGTGCGCGCCCACGATCTGGCCGAAGCGCGGCTCGGCGAGGATCTTCACGAAGCCGGCGGAGTGCGCGGCGGCGAGCGCCTTGCCGGAGGCCGTGAAGGGGAAGCGGCCGACGCGCAGCTCGTCGCCGAAGCGTTCGCGCGCCTGCGCCTCGCCGAGGCCGATCCACGCGACCTGCGGCTGCGCGTAGATGCAGGACGGGATCGTCGCGTGGTCGAGCGGCAGCGTGCGCCGCTCGGCGAGGAACTCGACGGCGGCGATGCCCTCCTCGGACGCCTTGTGCGCGAGGAGCGGCCCGCCGGCGAGGTCGCCGATCGCGAGCACGCCGGCGGCGGCGGTGCGGCTGCGCTCGTCGACCTGGACGAAGCCGCGCCGGTCGAGGCTCACGCCCGCCTCCTCGAGCCCGATCCCCTCGGAGAGCGGCCGGCGGCCGATCGCGACGAGCAGCTGGTCGGCAGCGATCTCCTCCGCGCCCTTCTCCGTGCTGAGCGCGACGCGCACGCCCGCCCCCTCGTGCTTCGCGCCCTCGAAGCGCGCCCCGAGCCGCACCTCGATGCCCTTCCGGCGGAACTCGCGCCGGAGCACGTCGGCGAGCTCCGGGTCCGCGCCCGGCAGCATCTGCGCGGCCATCTCGAGCACGGTCACCTTCGCGCCGTACATCGCGTAGACGTAGGCGAACTCGACGCCCACCGCGCCCGCGCCCACGACCACGAGCCGCTCGGGACAGCGCCGGCTCGCGAGCGCCTCGCGGGAGGTGAGGACGCGCTCACCGTCCACCTCGACGCCCGGCGGCACCCACTCGGTCGAGCCGGTGGCGAGCAGCACGTGGCGCGCCTCGACGCGCTCGCCGCCCTCGACGTCCACCGCGCCCGGCCCGGCGAGCCGGCCGCGCCCGCGGATCCAGCGGATGCGGTTCTTCTTGAACAGGCTCTCGACGCCCTTCGCGAGGCGGTCGGCGGTCTTCCGGCTGTGGTCGATCAGCTTGCCGTAGTCGAGCGTCACGCCCGAGGCCGTGACGCCGAAGGTCTCGCCGTGGCGCGTCAGGTTCTCGACCAGCTCGGCCCCGGTGAGGAGCGCCTTGCTCGGGATGCAGCCCCAGTTGAGACACACGCCGCCGAGCCGGTCGGCCTCGATCACGGCGACGGAGAGGCCGAGCTGGGCGGCGCGGATCGCGGCGACGTAGCCGCCCGGCCCCGCGCCGAGCACCGCGAGATCGACCCGGCTCACGTGCCCGCGCCCGGGGCCGCGCTTCGCTCGCCGCGCATCGCGCTACGCGACCGGCTTTTCCACCTGGCGCGCGGGCAGCTCGGCGGTTTCGCGGTGGCGGCCGTCGCCGGGCACCTTCTCGGCCTGGACGCGCGCCTGCAGCTTGATGAGCCCGTCGAGCACGGCCTCCGGGCGGGGCGGGCAGCCCGGCACGTAGATGTCGACGGGGATGATCGTGTCGATGCCCTGCACGGTGGCGTAGTTGTTGTAGGGCCCGCCCGAGCAGGTGCAGGCGCCGAACGCCATCACCCACTTCGGCTCCGCCATCTGGTCGTAGACCTTCTTCAGGATCGGCGCCTGCCGGTGCGTGATCGTGCCGACCACCATCATCAGGTCGGACTGGCGCGGCGAGAAGCGCGGCAGCGCGCAGCCGAAGCGGTCGATGTCGTAGCGCGGGCCCGCCACCGACATGAACTCCATCCCGCAGCAGGCGGTCACGAAGGGATAGAGGAACATGGAGTACTTGCGCGCCCAGTTCATCACCGTGTCGGCCCGGGTGGTGAGGAAGGAGTCGCTGCCCTGGCGGAGCAGCTCCACCATCTCCGCGGCGCGCTCCTGGGGCGGGCGGCCGAGCTCGGTGACCTTCTGGATGCTCATGCGGCCTCCGGACGCCGGACGAATCTAGCTACCCTGCCTCCCCATGTCGCCCGCGCCCGAGGCCACGCCCAGCGAGATCGGGGGAACCCGGCGCGCGCTCGCCTGGAGCGTGCACGTGCTCACGGCGAGCGGGGCGGCGGTCGGGCTCGCGGCGTTGCTCGCGACCGCGCGTGGCGCACCGCGCGCCGCGCTGCTCTGGATGCTGGTGGCGCTCGTGATCGACAGCGTCGACGGCACGCTGGCGCGGCGCGCGGACGTCGAGCGCTGGGCCCCGCGCATCGACGGGCGCCGCCTCGACGACATCGTCGACTACCTGAACTACGTGATCGTCCCGCTCTTCTTCCTGGCCTGGACGCTCCGCATCGAGCCGCTCTGGGTGGCGGCGCTGCCCGTGCTCGCGAGCGCGTACGGCTTCTCGCAGACCGAGGCGAAGACCGCGGACGGCTACTTCCTCGGCTTCCCGTCCTACTGGAACGTGGTGGCGCTCCAGGCCTTCCTGCTCGACCTGTCGCCGCCGGTCGTCGGCGCCTGGCTGGTCGTCCTCTCGATCGGCGTGTTCGTCCCGCTCAAGTACCTCTATCCGAGCCAGATGACGGCGTGGGGCCGCGTCATCAATCTCGGCGCGGGCGCCTGGATCCTCGCGGTGACGGCGCTGCTCGTCTGGCCGGAGCTGCCCGGCCACGCCGCCCTCGCATGGCTCACCCTCGCGTACCCGGTCGGCTACGTGGCGCTCTCCTTCTGGCTCGGCGGCGCATTCCGCCGCACGTCGCGATGAGGATGCTGAGGCGGACGAAGTCATGAGCCGGGTCGGTGTCGTGCTGCTGCAGCTCGGCACGCCGGCGTCGCCGAGCACGCGCGACGTGCGGCGCTACCTGCGCGAGTTCCTGTCCGACCCCTCCGTGATCGACCTGCCCGCGCCCGCGCGCTGGCTGCTCGTGAACGGCGTGATCGCGCCCTTCCGCGCGCCGAGGTCCGCGCACGCCTACCGCGCGATCTGGACGCCGGCGGGCTCGCCGCTCCGCGTCCACACCGAGGCGCTCACGCGCGAGCTCGCGAAGGCGCTCGGCTCGGGCTTCGCGGTCGAGGTCGGCATGCGCTACGGCGAGCCGTCCATCGCGCGCGCGCTCGAGCGGCTCGCGGGCGCGGAGCGCCTCGTCGCGCTCGCGCTCTACCCGCAGCACGCGGAGTCGTCCCGCGGCACCGCGCTCGCCGCCGCCCGGCGCTGGCAGGCAGGCCGCGCCGACGCGCCGGCGCTCAGGGAGGTGCCGCCTTTCTTCGCCGCGCCGGGCTTCGTGGAGGCGGTCGCCGCGGAGGTGCGCCCCGTGCTCGCGGCGCTCCGGCCGGACCACGTGCTGATGAGCTACCACGGCCTGCCCGAGCGCCAGGTGCGGAAGGCGGATCCGACCGGCGACCGCTGCCTCGTGCGCGCGGACTGCTGCGAGCAGCCGGGCTCCACCGCGTTCTGCTACCGCGCGCAGTGCATCGCCACCTCCCGCGCGGTGGCGGACGCGCTCGGCCTCGCGCCCGAACGCGTCTCCACGAGCTTCCAGTCGCGCCTCGGCCGCGCGCGCTGGATCGGGCCCTCGACCGACGCCGCGCTCGTCGCGCTGGCGGGCCGGGGCGTGCGCCGGCTCGCCGTGCTCTGCCCGTCCTTCGTGGCGGACTGCCTCGAGACGCTCGAGGAGATCGGCATCCGCGCGCGGGAGCGCTGGGCGGAGCTCTCGGGCGAGGCCTTCGGGCTCGTCCCCTGCGTGAACGCCTCGGCGCCCTTCGTCGCGTTCTGCGCCGAGCAGGTGCGCGCGGCGAGCGGAGGTTCTCGCCCCGCGGCGAGCGCATGAGGTTCTCGCGCGCCGAGCTCGAGGCGGCGGCCGCGCTCGTGCGGGAGACGCTCGCCCCCACGCCCGCGCTCCGCTGGCCCCTGCTCGCGGCGCGCTGCGGGTGCGACGTGGTCGTGAAGCACGAGAATCACCTGCCGACCGGGGCCTTCAAGGTGCGCGGCGGGCTGGTCTACGGCCGCGAGCTCACCCGGCGCGAGCCCGGGGTCCGCACGCTGGTCGCCGCGACGCGGGGCAACCACGGGCAGAGCGTCGCCGTGGCCGCGCGGGAAGCGGGGCTCGCGGCGCGCATCGTGGTGCCGCACGGGAACAGCCCGGAGAAGAACGCGGCCATGCGCGCCTTCGGCGCGGAGCTGATCGAGCATGGGCACGACTTCTCGGCCGCCTACGAGCATGCGCGCGCGCTCGCGGCGGCTCCGGACGCCCACCTCGTGCCTTCCTTCGACTGGACGCTCGTGCGCGGCGTCGCGAGCTGGGCGCTCGAGCTCTTCGCGCAGGCCGGCGAGCTCGATCGCCTCTACGTGCCGATCGGCCTCGGCTCCGGGGCGTGCGGCGCGATCGCGGCGCGCGATGCGCTCGGGCTCCGGACGCGCCTCGTGGGCGTGGTCGCGGCGCAGGCGCCGGCCTACGCGCTCTCCTTCGCGCGCGGCGAGGTCGTCACCGCCCCGGCGGACACGCTCGCGGACGGCATCGCGGTCCGCGTGCCGGACCCGGAGGCATTGGCCGAGCTCCGCCGCGGCCTCGAGCGGGTGGTGACCGTCTCGGAAGCCGAGATCCGCGCGGCCATCCGGCACGTCTTCACCGACACCCACAACGTGGCCGAGGGCGCCGCGGCGGTGGGCCTCGCCGCGCTGCTGCGCGAGCGCGAGACGGCGCGCGGCCAGCGCGTCGGCCTGGTGCTGACGGGCAGCAACATCGACGCCGCCCGCTTCGCGGAGGCGCTCGCGAGCGAGGGGCCGGCCGCGGGTTAGAGGCTCTCGGCGGCGCGAGCGCCCGCGGCGAGCGTCTCGCCGAGCGCGACGCCGTCCCAGCAGGCCCCGGCGAGCGTGAGCGGGGGCAGCCGGCCGAGGCGCGCGCGGATCGCGCGCACCGCCGCGACGTGGCCCGGCCCCGGCTGCGCGACGGCCCGACGCCAGCGCGTGATGGCGAGCGCTCGCGGCTCTGCGCGGAGGCCGAGCGCGCGGTCGAGCGCGGCGTGGATGCGCCGCAGCAGCTCGTCGTCGGAGGCGTCGACCGCCGCGGGCCAGCGGAGGCCGCCGAGCATCGCCGTCACGAGCTCCTGCCCCGCCGGCGCGCGGCCGGGGAAGAGCCGGCTCATGAAGAGCGCGCCGAGGAGGTCGAGCCGCATGTCGCGCGGCACGAGGAAGCCGAAGCCGCGGAGCGGCCGCGCGGTCGCATCCGGTGCGAGCGCGAGCGCGACGCTCGCGAGCGGCGCGAAGGGGAGCGCGCGCGCGTACGCGGCCGCCTCGGCGTCGAGCGGAGCGAGGAGCTCGGCGGCGCCCGCGGCGTCGGCCGCGAGCACGACGCTCGGGGCGCGGAGCGCCTCCGTCCCGAGCTCGACCCGCCAGCCGCCGGCCTCGGGCACGAGCGCCTGCACCCGCGCGCCGAGCTGGAGCCTCTCCCCGAGGCCGCGCGCGAGCCAGGCCGCGAGCCCGCCGAGCCCCTCGCGCGCCGACCAGGTGCCCGGGAAGCCGCGCACGCCGCCGCCCGCGAGGACGCGGCGGAGGAGCCCGCGCGCGATCGAGCCGCCCTCGCGCTCGGCCGCGACGAGCGTCGGGAACACGGCCTCCGCCCCGAGCGCGTGCTCGTCGCCGGCGTAGACGCCGACCAGGAAGGGGGCGATCAGCGCCTCGAGCACCTCGCGCCCGAAGCGGCGCTCCACGAACGCGGCGACGCTCTCGCCCCCGCCGTCGCCGCGCGGGACGAAGGGCTCGCGCAGCAGCCGCCGCTTGCCCGCGCCGGACAGCAATGGCGTGCGCGCGAAGCCGAGCGGAGAGAGCGGCACGGGCACCAGGCCCTCCGGTCGGAGCAGGAAGCGCTCGCGGCTCTCCGGGCTCGCCTTCACGAGCGCGGCCTCGAGGCCCGCGCGCCGGAGGAGCGCGACCGCGCCCGCCGGCATCCGCGTCGTGCTCGGGCCGCGCTCGACCAGGAAGCCGTCGATGCGATCCGTCCGCATCACCCCGCCGGGCCGGTCGCCCGCGTCGAGCACACGCAGCTCGCGCCCGCGCGCCCGGAGCGCGAGCGCGGCGCCGAGGCCGGCGGCGCCCGCGCCGATCACGATCGCGTCGGCATCCAGCCCGGTGGCACCGCTCATGCCGGAGCGAGCGGCATGCTCATGCCGGGGCGAGCGGTACTGCTCATGCCGGGGCGAGCGGCACTGCTCATGCCGGGGCGAGCGCGCGCGCGGCGTCCGTGAAGGCGCGGACGCCTTCGACCGGCGTGCCCGGCAGGCAGCCGTGGCCGAGGTTCAGGATCAGGCCGCGCGCCGGCCGCGCCGCCTCCCAGATCTCCTTCACGCGCGCGAAGATGTGCGCACGACCTCGCGTGAGCTCTGCGGGATCGAGATTCCCCTGGAGGCTCGCGCGCCGGCCCGCGCGCCGCGCCGCGTCCGCCATCCCGACGGCGGAGCCGATCGAGAGCACGTCCGCGCCGATTTCCAGCGTGAGATCGAAGAGATGCGGCGCGTCGTTGGCGTAGAACACGAGCGGCGCCTCGGCGCGCTTCAGGGCGGCGGCGAGGGCGCGCGTGCCGGGCAGCAGCCAGCGCTCGTACTCGGCCGCGTCGAGCGCGCCGGCCCACGTGTCGAAGAGCTGGACGACCTGGGCGCCCGCCTCGATCTGCGCGTTCAGGTATTCGGCCGTGAGCGCCCCGAGCCGCTCGAGCAGCGCCTCCACCAGCGCGGGCTCCTCGCGCATCAGGCGGCGGAGCGTCGGATGGCGGCGCGTCGGATCGCCCTTCCCTTCCACGAGGTAGGTCGCGAGCGTGAAGGGTGCGCCGGCGAAGCCGATCAGCGGGATCCGCTCGGCGGCGAGCTCGCGCCGCAGCCGGCGCAGGATCTCGAACACGAAGGGCACGCTCTCGCGCGGGTCGCGGAGGGAGAGGGCGTCCACCTGCGCGCGTGTCCGGATCGGCTCCGCGAGCGTCGGGCCGGGCGCGAAGTCGACCGCGACGCCCATCCCGAGGACGGGCACGAAGATGTCGCAGAAGAACACCACCGCCTCGCTGCCGACGAGGCGGATCGGCTGGAGCGAAGCCTCGACCGCGCGCTCGACGTCGCGGCACATGTCGAGGAAGGAGATACCGCGGCGGAGCGCGCGGTACTCGGGCAGGTAGCGCCCCGCCTGGCGCATCAGCCAGACGGGCGGGCGGTCGACCGGCTCGCCGCGGCAGGCGCGCAGCATCCGCGCGGTGGGATCGAGGGCGCTCACCGCGAGATCAATAGCCCGAGAGCGCCGCCCAGCGCGCGCGATGGAAGGCGGCGTCGCCGAAGGTCAGCTCGGCCGCGCGCGCGCGCTTCAGGTAGAAGCCGATGTCGTACTCGTCGGTCATGCCGACGCCGCCGAACATCTGGACGCCTTCGTTCGCGGCGAGGAGGTACGCGTCCGAGCAGCGGGCCTTCGCGAGGGAGACCAGCTTCGCGAGGTCCGGGGCGCCCGCGTCCACGGCGCGTGCCGCCGCCATCACGGCGGACTTCGCGAGCTCGAGCTCGATGTAGACGTTCGCGGCGCGGTGCTTGAGCGCCTGGAAGCTCCCGATCGGAACGCCGAACTGCTGGCGGCTCTTCAGGTGGTCGAGCGTCAGCGCGAAGGCCTGCTGCATGCCGCCCAGCATCTCCGCCGCGAGCCCGACGGTCGCGCGGTCCACGACGCGCGACAGCAGCGCGAAGCCGGCGTCGACCGCACCCAGCACGGCGCCGGCGCCGACCTCCACCCCCTCGAAGGCGACGAGCGCCGCGTTCCGCCCGTCGACCCGGGCCTGGTGCGTGACGGCGAGGCCCGGGGCGCCCTTCTCCACGAGGAAGAGCGTCACGCCCTGCTCGTCGCGGGGCCCGCCCGCGCTGCGCGCCGCCACCACGAATGCGTCCGCGACGTGGCCGTCGAGCACCTGGATCTTCTCGCCGGAGATGCGGAAGCCCCGCCCGGCCCGCTCGGCGCGCGTCTCGACCGCCGCGAGGTCGTAGCGGCTCCTCGCCTCCTGGAACGCGAGCGCGAGGATCGCGTCGCCCGCGATCGCACGCGGCAGCCAGGCCCGCGCCTTCGCCTCGTCGCCCGAGAGGAGCAGCGCCTGGCCCCCGAGCAGCACGGTCGAGAGGAACGGCTCGGGCGCGAGCGTGCGGCCGAGCTCCTCCATCACGAGGGCGAGCTCGGCGAAGCCGAGGCCGGCGCCGCCGAACGATTCGGGGAACACCATGCCGATCCAGCCGAGCTCGGCCATCTCCTTCCAGAGCGCCGGCGAGTAGCCGAGCGGGTCGTTCGCGTCGCGGAGCGCGCGGATGCGCGCGACCGGCGACCTCTCCTTCGCGAAGTCGGCGGCCGTCTTCGCGATCAGCTCCTGGTCTTCGCTGCGGATCAGCTCCATGGTTCGCCCTAATCCGGCAAGCCGAGCACGCGCTTCGCGATCACGTTGCGCTGGATCTCGGAGGTGCCGCCCTCGATCGAGTTGCCGCGCGAGCGCAGCCAGTCGCGCGTGGTGGCGAGGTCCTCCGGGTCGAAGCCGGGACCCTCCCAGCCGAGGCCCTGGGGCCCCGCGATCCGCACCAGCAGCTCCTGCCGGCGCATGTTCACCTCGGTGCCGTACACCTTGAAGATCGAGCTCTCGGGCCCGGGCTGGTGGCCCGCCTGCGCGGCGTCCCGCGCGCGCTGCATGGTGAGGGCGAAGGCGCGCGTGTCCATCTCGAGCTGCGCGAGCTGGTCGCGGAGCACCGGGTCCGCGAGGCGCCCGTTCTCGCTGCCGAGGTGGTGCTTGGCGCGCTCGCCGAGCGTGCCGCGCCGCCCACCCGCGCCGCCGCCCGAGCCGAACGCCTCGGCCACCATGGTGCGCTCGTGGCCGAGCAGCGCCTTCGCCACCGTCCAGCCCGCGTTCACCTGGTGCACGACGTTCTTCTTCGGGACGCGCACGTTCGTGAAGTGCGTCTCGCAGAACGGGGACGAGCCGCTGATCAGCCGGATCGGCCGCACGGAGACGCCCGGCGTCGCCATGTCGATCAGCAGGAAGGTGATGCCCTCCTGCTTCTTCGCCTGGGGGTCGGTGCGCACGAGCGCGAAGATCCAGTCCGCCTTGTCCGCGTAGGAGGTCCAGACCTTCGTGCCGTTCACGAGGAAGTCGTTGCCATCCGGGGCGGCGCGGGTCTGGAGGCCCGCGAGGTCGGAGCCCGCGCCCGGCTCCGAGTAGCCCTGGCACCAGCGGATCTCGCCGCGGCAGATCTTCGGCAGGTGCTCGCGCTTCTGCTCCTCGTTGCCGAACGCGAGGAGCGTGGGGCCGATCATGGTGAGGCCGAAGCCGATCACCGGCGGCGGCAGCTGGAGCCGCCGCATCTCTTCGGCGAGCACCTTCGCCTCCTCCTTCGAGAGGCCGCCGCCGCCGACCTCGCGCGGCCAGGTCGGCGCGGTGTAGCCGCGCTCCGCGCAGCGCTCGAGCCACAGCTTCTGGTCGGGGTTCTCCCACCTCCACTGCCGGCCGCCCCAGACGCCCTCGAGCTCGCTGCCGGGCCGGCCGCGGAGGCCCGTCGGGGCGCTCGCCTCGAGCCAGGCGCGGACGTCGCTCCGGAAGCGTGCGAGCTCGGACATGGGGGCTCCTCCGGAAAATTCGGAGTGTAGCCGCGTTGCTAAGGTCCGGGCGATGCGGATCCTGCTCGCCAACCCGCGCGGCTTCTGCGCCGGCGTCGACCGCGCGATCGAGATCGTCGAGGCCGCGCTCGCGCGCTTCGGCCCCCCGGTCTACGTGCGGCACGAGATCGTGCACAACCGGCACGTGGTGGACGGGCTCCGCGCCAAGGGCGCGATCTTCGTGGACGATCCCCGGCAGGTGCCGGCGGGCGCGCTGCTGATCTTCAGCGCGCACGGCGTCTCGCCCGCGGTCCGCGCGGCGGCGCTGGGTCAGGGGCTTCGCACCATCGACGCCACCTGCCCGCTCGTGACCAAGGTGCACGTCGAGGCGCGCCGCTTCGCCGAGAGCGGCCACGAGATCGTGCTCGTCGGCCACGCCGGCCACGTCGAGGTGGAGGGCACCCTCGGGCAGGCGCCCGAGCGCATGCGGCTCGTCGAGCAGCCCGCCGACGTCGAGCGCCTCGACCTCGCGGAGGACGCGCAGCTCGCGGTGCTCACCCAGACCACGCTCTCGGTGGACGACACGCGCGAGGTGATCGAGGCGCTGCGCGCGCGCTTCCCGGCGGCCCAGCTGCCGCGCAAGGACGACATCTGCTACGCGACCCAGAACCGCCAGAACGCGGTGAAGGCCATGATGGGCGAGGTGGACCTGATGCTCGTGGTGGGCGCGCCCGAGTCGTCGAACAGCAACCGCCTCGTCGAGATCGCACGCAAGGCGGGCGTGGCGGCGCATCTCGTGCAGAGCGCCGACGACGTCCGGCCCGAGTGGCTCGGCGCGGTGGAGAGCGTCGGCGTCACGGCCGGCGCCTCGGCGCCCGAGTCGCTCGTCGAGGCGGTCGTCGCTCGCCTGCGGGAGCTCGCGGGCGGAGACGTCGTCGTCGCGGCGCAGCACGCCGCGCCCGAGGGTGTCGTGTTCCAGCTCCCCGCCGAGCTGCGAGGCGAGGCCTGATTCGGTAGCTTCGGCCGCTCCATGCAGCGGAGGCCACTTCTCGACGACGCGGACGCGGCGCGAGAGGTGGAGAGGCACGTCGAGGAGTTCGGCGACCCCGAGGCGTCGCCCGCGAATCCGGCCGGCACGCTCGCCGTCGGCGCGGCGCCGGAGGCGGACCTCGCCGCCGGCAGCACCGGGGAGATCTGGCGCCTCGCCTGGCCGGTGATGCTCTCGATGACGCTCGCGAGCGTCGTCGGCATCGCGGACATCGCGATGGTCGGGCGGCTCGGCGCGACCGCGCAGGCCGCCGTCGGCTACGCCGCGCAGCTCTTCTTCCTGGCGCAGTCGGTGCTCTTCGCGCTGTCGTTCGCGTGCGTGGCGCTGATGGCGCGCGCGATCGGCGGCGGCCGCCACGCCGACGCGCGGCGCGCGCTCGCGGCGTCGCTGATCGTGGCGGTGTGCGGCGCGTCGCTGCTCTTCGTCGCGATCGCGGCGCACCCGGCGCCGCTCTTGCGGCGGCTCGCGGCGGAGCCGGGCGTGATCGCGCTCTGTATTCCCTACCTCCGCCTGCTGATGGCCTCGACGGTGCTGCTCTCCGTGTGCCTCACGCTCGAGAGCGCCTTCCGCGCCGACAAGGACACGCGCACCCCGATGCGCATCACGCTGGTGGTCACCGCCGTGAAGCTGGGGCTGAACGCGCTGCTGATCTTCGGCGCTCCCGAGCTCGGCGTCCCGGCCTTCGGCGTGGCCGGCGCGGGCTTCGCGACGCTCCTGGCGCAGTGCGTGGCGCTCGCGCTCTTCGTGACGGTCACGCGGCGGAAGCCCGCCGACTCGCCGAGCACCCTGCGCCGCCGCGACTTCCGCGGGCTGCGGCCCCTGTTCCGGCCGCTCGTCCGGATCGCGCTGCCCGGCGTCGGCGAGCGCCTCGTGATGAACCTCGCGATGGTGACCTACTTCGCGTTCATCGGTACCTACGGCACCGTCGCCGCGGCCGCGTACACGATCGGGATCCGCATCCTGTCCTTTTCGTGGATTCCAGGCACCGGCTACTCGCAGGCCGTCGCGACGCTCGTCGGCCACGCGCTCGGCGCGGGCGACGTCGCGCGCGCGGAGCGCTCGGGCTGGCGTGCGGCGCGTCTCGCGCTCGGGACGGCCATCGTGATGGGCGGGCTCGGCGCGTTGCTGCGCGAGCCGCTCGCGCGGCTCTTCACCGTGGACGAGGCGACGATCGTCGCGCTCGGCCCCTTCATGCTCTGCCTCTCGCTCGCGCAGCCGGCCATGCAGCTCCACTTCACGCTGGCCGGCGCCTTCCGCGGCGCGGGCGACACCATGACGCCGCTCTACGCCGCCTTCGTCGGCAACTGGCTGTTCCG
>Ga0075327_1000097_pt1 | contig 20605 bp, 16 predicted proteins | sample MayberrySE_Catta_2_FD_120056 | JGI IMG/M metagenome (GOLD analysis project Ga0075327, IMG submission 120056) | Natural and restored wetland microbial communities from the San Francisco Bay, California, USA, that impact long-term carbon... | ecosystem: Environmental > Terrestrial > Soil >...
CCCGAGCTGGTCGACGCCTGGGAGATCGGCTCGAAGAACGCGTTCTTCGACGACCGTCTCCACCTGAACCTGACGGGCTTCTGGTACGACTACACGGACCTCCAGGTGCCGAAGGTGACCGGCCTCAACATCATCACCGAGAACGCCGCGGAGGCCACGATCTGGGGCGTCGAGCTCGAGGCCGTGACGCGCCCCGTCGAGGGCATGACCTTCGCGGCGGCGATCGGCTATCTCGACGCCACCTTCGACGAGTTCTGCTCGGACGACCCGACGGACTTCAGCGGCCTCGACGACCCCGACTGCCTGGACCCGACGAACGACGGGCCGCTGAACGGCGAGCAGAGCCTCGAGGGCAACCGCCTCGAGGACTCGCCGGAGTGGAAGGCCTCGCTCTACGCGGCCTACGACTTCGACCTCGGCGACCGCGGCACGCTGACGCCGGTGGTCGAGTGGACGTGGACCGACGAGTACTACCTCCGCCCGCAGAACGATTCCATCGACCGCATCGGCGACTACACGAAGACCGACGTGCGGCTGATCTGGCGCAGCCCGGGCCGGCACTGGAACGCCGAGCTCTTCGTCGAGAACCTCGAGAACGAGATCGTCTACGCCCGGAACGTCTACGTGGCGGAGTTCTCGAACATGATGAGCGGCTTCGGCATGCTGCCGCCGCGCACCTACGGGGTGCGGCTCGGCTTCCAATGGGGCGGGCTCGAGTAGGCGGGGCGCTACTCGATCGCGAACTCGGGCAGCGTGATGCGGCGCCCGCGGCAGCGCGGGCAGTGCGAGGGGCGCGTCGTGCGCTCGCGGCCCGGGAAGGCGAAGCCGCACGCGAGGCACGCGGGCGGCGTCATCGCGAGCCGCTCCCCGCGTGCGCGGAGCGAGCGGGCGAGGTGCGCGAGGTGGCCCGCGACCTCGCGCTCGGAGACGCCGGCCAGCTTCGAGAGGTCCTTCGCCGTCGCGGGGCCGGCGCGGAGCGCCTCGGCGATCCGCTGGCGCACGGTCGCGGCGGCCTCCGGCGGCGCGGGCGCGCGGCCGGCCTTGCGGGCGCGCGGGCTCAGGAGCGCGACTGCGCGCTCTCGCGCTCGGGCGCGGCGGACTCCCGCGCGCGGTCGATCAGCGCCTTCAGGCTCGCGTCGTCCGGGCTCTGGGCGAGCGCCTGCTCGAGGAGCGGCAGCGCGCGGCTCGGCTCGCCCGCGCCGAGCCAGGCGCGGCCGGCGCGGCCCAGCGTCGCCCCGCGCTCGGCGCCCGCGCCCGCACTCTCGAGCGCCGCCTCGTACGCCTCGGCGGCGTGGCGCCAGTCCTGCTGGGCCTCGTACGTCATCCCGATCAGCACGCGCGCGGAGGCGCTCGGGGCGAGCGCCTCGGCACGGCGGAACTGCTCGCGCGCGGCGCTGAAGTGCCGGTCGCGCAGCAGCCGCTGCCCGTACTCCAGGCGCCAGGAGGCGCGCTCGCGCCCCGCCCAGCCGAGCCAGTCCGCGGTGCGGCCCGCGCGCTGGTACGCCTTCGTCTCGACGTCGCGCACGAACCACTGGTCCCCCACCACGGCGAGCACGTTCACGACCAGCAGCGCCGCACAGGCGCTCCAGACGAGCGGCCGCAGCAGAGGCAGGCGGCCGCGCTCGTCGTCCGGCGCGTCGGAGCCGCTCCGGATCAGCACCTCGGCGATCCGGCCGCGCAGCTTCCAGATCGCGCCGTCCAGGATGAAGTGGTGCACGTTCACGGCGGCGGCGATCAGGATGCCGAGGCCGTGGTCGAAGGGCAGCGGCCCGAGCGCGTGCGGACCGAACAAGAGCGCGGGCAGCGTCCACGCGGCGGCCCCCGCCATGAAGACGCGCAGGTAGTTCGGCAGCTGGCCGCGCCAGTTGCCGGCCTGCCGCGCGTAGTAGGACGTCACCCAGAGGTACTGGAGGCTGTGGGCCGCCGCGATCCAGATGAAGTAGTAGGTCCGGAACTCGAACGACAGCACGTCGAGCCCGGGCACGAGGCCGAAGAGCTGGAGCGCGAAGGGCAGCGAGAACCAGAGGACCTGGCTGAGCGAGAGCAGCGCCACCGGCAGCAGCACGCGGCCCGGGGCGCGGCGGAAGCCCCAGACGCAGCGCGCCAGCGCGAAGACGTAGGCCGCGAAGACGACGCCGCCGAGGCCCTTCGCCCAGGCCAGCGGGATGCCGAGCGCGTGGAAGCCGACGCCGAGCGAGTCGTAGCCCGCCGGCACGTCGCTCGCCCGGTGCTCGGCCGCGTGCATGCCGACGAAGACGAGGAGGAAGGACAGCAGGAACGAGAGGTAGAGCCAGCGCTTCAGCCCGGGATCGAGCGGCACGCCGCCGCGACGCAGGAACATGACCGCGAGGCCGTAGTTCTGCCCGGTGTAGTGCCAGGGGCTCCACGTCAGGTAGAGCGTCACGAGGAAGGCGCCCGCGGCGGGCAGCCAGAGCCCGGCCACGAAGAGCGCGATCACTGCGAGCGTCGCCCAGAGCGAGAAGACGACGTAGCTCGTGCGGTCGCGGCGCCGCTCGTAGACGCGCACGAGCGTGGCGCCGTAGTGGGGCGTCCCGACGAGGAGGGTCACGAGCGCCGCCACCCAGAGGGGCTGTGCGCCGCGGATCTCGGCGCCCGCGACCAGGAACACGCCGAACACGAGCGTGTACAGAAGGCCGCATCCGAACAGCAGGTCCCAGGCGGGACCGAAGAGCCACGGAGCACGCGGGGACGAGAGCGGGGCGTGTGCGGGGGGCGTGGCCGTCGTCACCGCGACATGATCGGCGACGACCCTGGCCGACTGCAAGCGCCACCGTTGCAACCCGAGCACGTGCGCGGGCCACATCCTGCACGATGCGTCCGCGTGCGGGAAACGGCAGCCGAGGGGTTCCATGTCGATGCGGCGGGGCACCGGGCCCCGCGAGGATCCCGCGGAGGACGCCGAGCTCGCCGAGTTCGCGCACCGGGCGCCCCTGCCCGTCCCTTCTCGAGGCGCGGAGTTCCGCGACGAGCTGCGTTCCGACCTGTGGGAGCTGCTGCTCGCCCTGCTCGCCCGCTTCCGGCGCTAGCGGCTCGCTCGCGTCCGGCGCTAACGCGCCGGCTCGCAGCCTTCGCCCTCGAGCCCCGCGGCCCAGGCGATCGCGCCGGCGAGGAGCCTCTCCATCTCGGGCGTCTCGTACGACTTCGCCTGATGGCCGAGCGCGGAGTAGAAGGCGCGCCCGCGCCCGACGCAGTGGCTCCAGATCACGGGATGATCGGGGCCCATGGAGAGGTCCCGGTCGCTGCCGAGGAAGCGCAGGCGCGGCTGGTACGTCGACTCGTCGACCGTCGCGAGCACGCGGTAGCCCTTCTCCCGCACGCTCCGGTCGAAGGAGTACCACTCCTCGTCGTGCACGAAGCTCTCCGGCAGCTCGCGCGTGGCCGGGTGGGCGCGGTCCTCGACCACGAGCCTCGCTTCCTGGAACTGGGGGCCCATCGGATGCCCGATGAACTGCGCGCCGACCAGCACGTCCCGGTACCAGTCCCAGGCGTACTCGCCGTCGCCGCCCGCGCCGTGGATGCCGACCCAGCCGCCGCCCGCCTCGAGCCAGCTCCGGAGCGCCGCCCTCTGCGCCTCGTCGAGGACGTCGCCGCTCACCTGGTGCCAGATCGCGACCGTGACGCGCGACAGGTTCTCGGGCGTGAAGACCGCCCCGCTCTCGGTGTGGAAGACGCCCCAGCCGCGCTGCTTCGCGAGCGACTGGATCAGCGCCACGCCGGCCGGGATGCCCTCCTCGTGCCGGAAGCCGTTCGTCTTCGTGAACAGCAGCAGCGCCGGCGCGCGGAGATCCGCCGGCAGCGCGACCGGCGCGCGGTCGGTGTGCGTCCGCGGATGCGTGGCGCGCCAGGCGTTCCGGAGCGTCGGCCAGGCGAAGATCCCGCCGGCCGCGAGCAGGACGGCGGCGGCGAGGAGCAGGCGGCGGAGCACGGGCGAGTCCTCCAGGCGAGAGGGTCAGAGCGTGGCGAGATAGGCGACCAGGTCCCGCAGGTCCCGCGGCGCGAGCGCGAGGCCGTTCGGCGGCATGGCGCTCACCGGGCCCACGCGCTCGGCGACCTCCGCGCTGGCGACGCGCTGCTCCTGCCCGCCCGCGTCGAGGACGATCACGCCGCCGTCTTCGGCGACGAGCGTGCCCGTCACGACGCTGCCGTCGCGCTTCGTGAGCGAGAGCGTCGCGAAGCCGTCGGCGATGTCGGCGGAGGGCTCGAGCACGGAGCGCAGGAAGTGCGAGCGGTCGCGCCGCGAGCCGAGGCCCGCGAGCTCGGGGCCTGCGCCCGCGCCGTGGCCGGCGTCGCCGTGGCAGCGCTGGCAGTCGCCCGCGCCCTGGAAGACGAGGCGGCCGCGCGCGGCGTCGCCGCCCTGGAGCGCCCAGGCACGGCTCGCGGCGAGGCCGCCCGCGCTCGCGCGGGACTCCCACGCGGCGAGCCGCTCGAGGAGCGCGGGGCTGCCGCGCCTCCGCACGGCCTCGATGGCGTCGAGCTGGACGCCCGGCTCGAGCTCGCCCGCGGCGAGCCGCTCGAGGGCCTCGGCGAGGAGCGTCTCGGCGCCCGGGCTCGCCAGCTTCGCGAGGGCGGCGAAGGCGCGCTGGCGCTCGACGAGCTCCCCCGCGAAGCGCGCCTCCGCGAGCTCCGGCAGCGCCGCCTCGGGCCGGAGCGCCGCGAGCACGTCGCGCGCCTCGGCGCGGAGCAGCGCGTCCCCCGAGGCGCGGGCTGCCGCGAGCGCCGGCTCGAGCGCCGCGGAGCCCGGGCGCGCGCCGAGCGCGCGCAGGCTCGCAGCGCGCGCCTCGCCGCTCGCGTCCTCGTCGCGCACGCGCTGGAGCAGCTCGCCGTCCTCGAGCGGCACGCGCTCGTGGGCGAGGGCCACCTCGAGCGCGCGGTCGCCGAGGTCGCCCTCGACGAGCGCGCGGCCGCAGCGGTCGAGCGCCGCGTACACGACGCCGGGCTCGCGCGCGGGCTGCGGGCGCCAGCTCCCCCACACGTAGTCGCGCGGCCCGGGCGCGACGAACTCGGCGAGCGCATCGAGCGCGAGGCGGCGCATGTCCTCGGGCAGCGTCTCGTCGGCCGCGTGCGCCGCGAGCGCGAGCGCCGCCTCCTCCGTCCCGAGCAGGCGGTTCGCGTCGATCACGCGGCGGTGGAGGGCGAAGCTCGTCTGCGGGTCGTCGTCCTTCGGGAGCTTCTCCAGCGGGAACGCGGCGAGCGCGGGCAGCGCGTCCCCGATCGGCACGTCGTGGATGGCGCGCGCCGCCTCGACCACGAGGCCGGGATCGGCGTCGCCGAGGAACTGCGCGATGCGCGCGTCGGCTGCGCGCCGCAGCACGAGCAGCACCGCCATGCGGACGGCGCGCTCGGGGTCGGAGGCGTGCGCGAGCACCGCGTCGAGGTCACCGATCCGGGACAGCGCATGGACCGCCGCGTGGCGCAGGAAGACGTCCCGGTCGGCGTTCTCGCGCACGAGCGCGACGAGCGGCTCGACCGCCTCGGCGCGCCTCAGCGCGCCGAGCGCCTGCGCTGCGAAGAAGCGGACGCGCGGGCTCGGATCGCCGAGCCAGGCGACGAGCTCGCCCGCGAGCCAGGACGCGCCCGCCTCGCCCGCCACCTTCGCGAGCTGCGCGCGGAGCTCCGCGTCCTCGCCGCGCGCCCAGGCGAGGTCGTTCCAGCCGGCCGCCGTGAGGCCCGCCGCGCCGAGCTGGCCGAGCCCCCAGACCGCGTGGAGCCGCGGGATCCGCGCGAGGCTCGGGTCCGTGGCGACGGCGGCGAGCGGCTCCGGGTCGGCGCGCCGCACCAGCTCCTGCTGCGCGCGCTGCCGGATCCTGCGGTCGGCGTGGGCGAGCAGGCGCGCGAGCTCGGCCGCCGGCCGCTCGCGCATGCCGGCGCGCGCGAACTCGACCGCCTCCGCGACGCGCGGGTCGCTCCGCGCCTCCGCGTGCTCCAGCACCACCAGCGACTGCGTTCCCGCGAACTGGTTGTAGCGGGCCGCGTAGATGCGGCCGTCGTAGCCGAACACGAGGTCGGTCACGAGGATCTGCCCGACGAAGGGCTCGGCACCGACCATGCGGAAGCCCGCTCCTTCCGGCTCGACCCCGAACGACCAGATCTGGCTGCGGGTCGGCTGGTAGCGGTAGTCGCAGAGGAAGAAGCGCCCCGCGAAGCGCTCGGGCAGGCCGAGGCCGGGGTTGTACGCGAAGCCCGCCGGGCCGTTCGAGAGATGCGCGATCGGCGGCACGATCCAGGCCGGCTGCGTCGGATGCTGGAGGTGCCAGAGCTTCTCGGCGTTCCACGGGCCGCGCAGGTAGTCGCCGACGAGCGACTGCACCGGCATCGCCCAGCCCGTGTCGCCCCCCTCGACGACGTAGACGATCCGCGCCGCGTCGCCGCCGTCGCCGTTGTTGTCGCCGGTGAAGAGATTGCCGTGGTCGTCGAAGGCGAGCTCCTGGGGATTGCGGAGGCCCACCGCGAACACCTCGAGCCCGCTGCCGTCCGGGTGCATGCGGAACACCGCGCCCCGGCCCGGATCCAGCGGCGGCACGAGGCGGCGGCCCTCGCGCGTCACGACGTCGTAGCCGCGGTCGCCCATCGAGAAGTAGATCTTCCCGTCGGGCCCGAGGACGAGGCCGTGGAGGTCGTGCCCGGCGAGCGAGGTCTTGACCCCGAAGCCGGTGGCGAGGGTCTCGACCTCCGGCGGGTCGGCCGCGGCGACGTCCCTCAGGCGGAACACGCTCGGGATCTCGGTCGCGTAGAGGTCGCCCTCGTGCCAGAGGACGCCCGAGAAGATGCCGTTCACCCAGTCGTTCCAGCGCGCGAGCTCCCGCACGCGGTCGGCGCGGCCGTCCTGGTCCGTGTCCTCGACCACGAGCGCGCGGTCGGCGCGCTTCGTGAAGTGCTGCGGGTCCGCGATGCGCCCCGCCGCGACCCACTTCTCGGTGTACGCGCGGCGCTCCGCGACGGAGCTCGAGGCGAGGTCGTCCTCGAGCCAGTACGGGTGGCGGCGGTTGTCCTCGGCGCCTCCCTGGTTGCGGTCGCCCTCCGCGACGTAGACGCGATGCCACGGATCGACGTCGAGCGCGACGGGCGTCGAGGGGACGAGCTCGGGGCCGGCCCAGTCGGAGAGCGTCATCCCTTCCGGCAGCTCGGCGGGGCAGCCGGTCACGGCGCAGGTGAGGCGCGCGCCCACCTCGTCGGCGATGAAGAGCGCGAGCTGCCACTTGGGGACGTCGGGGCCGGCGGCGTCGCTGTACTGGTAGACGAGCACGCCCCACGCGATCCCGATCAAGGCCACGAGCACGAGCCCGATGCGCAGCAGCCAGCGGATCACACGCGTTCCCAGCGCCGGCTCGAAGCAGCGCGCTCGATCGCGTCGAGCACGCGCTGGTTCCGGAGGCCGTCCTCGAAGTCCGGGGCCACCCCCTTGCCTTCGGCCACCGCGGACACGAAGTCGGCCACGGTGTGCACGAAGGTGTGCTCCCAGCCGAGGACGTGGCCCGGCGGCCACCAGGCGGCCACCCAGGGATGGGAGGCGTCGGTCGCGAGGATCGTGCGGAAGCCGCTGTCGGGCCCCTTCTCCTCGTAGAGCTCGAGCTCGTTCATGCGCTCGAGGTCGAAGGCGAGGCTGCCGCGGCTGCCGTTCACCTCGAAGCGGTTGAAGTTCTTCCGGCCGGGCGCGAAGCGCGTGCCCTCGATGGTGCCGATCGCACCCCCGTCGAAGCGCACGAGCGCGAGCGCGGCGTCGTCGACGTCGACCTTCCCCATGCCGCCGCCCTCGGGCAGCGGGCGCTCGGGCACGAAGGTCTCGAGCAGGCCCGCGACCTCCGTGATCTCGCCGACGAGATGGCGCGCCAGGTCGACCGAGTGGGAGGCGATGTCGCCGAGGGCGCCGCTCCCGGCCCTCGCCTTCTCGAGCCGCCAGACGCGCGGGAAGGCCGGGTCCACGATCCAGTCCTGGAGGTACGTGCCGCGCCAGTGATGGATCCGGCCGAGGCGCCCCTCGTCCACGATGCGCTTGGCGAGGGCGACGGCGGGCGCGCGCCGGTAGTTGTGGCAGACCATGTGCACGACGCCCGCCGCGACCGCGACGTCGCGCATGCGCGTGGCGTCCGCGACGTCGTTCGCGAGCGGCTTCTCGCAGAGCACCGCCTTGCCGGCCCCGGCCGCGGCGATCGCGATCTCGGCGTGCGCGTCGCCGGGCGTGCAGACGTCCACCACGTCGACGTCGCGGCGCCGCACGACGTCGCGCCAGTCGGTCGCGGACTCGGCGAAGCCGAGCTTTGCTCTGGCCGACGCGACCCCCTCGCGCGAACGGCCGCACACGACCGCGAGCTCGACCTCGGCGGGCAGCTCGAAGAAGCGCCCGGCCTGGCGCCACGCGTTCGCGTGCGCGCGGCCCATGAACTGGTAGCCGATCAGCGCAACGCGGAGCCTCTTGCGGGTCATCGGGCTCGGCTAGCTCCGGAAGGGCTCGCGGCCCACGCCCTGGACCGGGATCCCCTGCGCGGGCAGCACCTCCCGCTGGAGCGCGAACATCGCGGCGGCGGCGCGGTCGATCGCGCGCGCGAAGGCGATCGAGCCCTTCAGGATGGGCAGCAGCGCGGCCCGGTCCTGCACGCGCGCGGGCGGGTACTCGTGCTCGACGATGAGCGGCGTGCTCGCGACGTCGAGGGCGAGGAGCTCGCGCGCCGCGAGCTGGTGGTCGAGCCAGTCGACGCTGCGGTTCTGGAGGTAGGCGAGCGGATCGTGCCGCGCGGTGCCGGGAAGCTCGTGCTCGCAGAGCACGGTCTGCTTCTTCCAGGCATTCGCCTGGTCGGCCGGGCGCGGCGAGGGCTGGCCCGCGACCCAGTCGCCACGCTCGACGGTCTGCCCGCCGTAGCCCCAGGTCGCGACCCCCTTCGCGTCGATCACCTGCCCCTTCACGTGGAAGCCCGCGATCAGGAACGCGGCGCCGGCGTCGCGGAGCACCTGGAAGACGGAACGCGTGTCCTGGCCCATCAGGATCGCGTGCGAGGGGTCGTAGTGGATGCGGAGCTGGTCGCCGACGCCGTGGCGCTCGCAGATGCGGTGGAGCGCCAGCCACGTGCCCGGCGTGTACGCGAGGTTGTTGTGGAACGAGTCGCCGGTCGTCCAGCCCGGCATCGGGCACTGCTCGATCCGGACCGAGAGGCCGCGCGCCTTCGCCTCGCGCAGCAGCGGCACGAAGGACGCCTCGAAGTCCTCGAGGTTCTGGTCCATGGAGAGCTTCTGGTTGCGGCCCACGAAGCCGCACACCGCGGGCGCGCCGAGCCAAACGGCGGCGTCGAAGACGCGCAGCATGAACTCGTGCTTCTTCCGCCGGAGCGCGGCGTCCTCGTGGAGCATGTTGTCGAAGTAGCCGAGGTCCGCGATCGCGACGCCCGTCTCCTTCACGGCCGCGAGGACGCGCGCGGCGCGCTCGCGGGTGAAGGGCGCGCGCAGGTCCAGCGTGTTCGCGACCGGGTCGAGCATCGCCTCGGCGGGGACGTCGGACTCCGCCGGGTGGAGCGCGGCCGAGAGCTGGATGCAGTCGGCCCCGAGCTCGCGCGCGAAGGCGAGCCACTCCTCGATCGCGAGGTCCGGGTCGCGGTCGCGGCGCTCGCGCGGCGTCAGCTCCTGGAGCGCGGCGGTGAGGACGCCGACCGGCATCGTGCGCGGCTCGAAGGCGCGGATCGCCATGGCGCCATGCTACCGCCTCCCGCCCGGCGCGTGCGCCTCAAGCGGCGCGGCGGCGCTCTACCGGACGTGCCGCCGGCCGCACGAGCCGGAGCGCCGGCGGCGCCGTGGCCGTGCGAAGGGGCGGCAGGCGCCGGCCGCCGCCGTCGGGGCCGCCCGGCCCGTCGTCGCGGGCGAGCGCGCCGAGCTGCTTCCTCGAGCGCCAGATCCAGAGCGCGATGCGCGCGCCCAGGAAGGCGATCACGAACTCGCCGCCGAGGAGCGGGGACATGCCGAGCAGCTTATCACGCCGCCGCCGTCGGTTAGGATGCGCCCGATGATCCCCTGGCTGCCGGTCCTCGCCGCCACGGCGCTCGCGGCCGCTCTGCGCTTCGGCGCACTCCTCCAGGAGCCGTGGCTCGACGAGGTCTGGTCGTGGGGGCTCGCGCGGGAGTGCTCGGGCGCCGCCGCGGTCTTCACGCTCAGGAGCTCGAACAATCACGCGCTGAACACGCTCTGGATCCATCTCGCGGGCGACCGCCCGGACTTCGTGCTCTACCGGCTGCCGGCCTTCGTGACCGGCGTCGCGAGCGTGCCGCTCGCGGCGTGGGTCGCGGGGCGCCACGGCCCGCGCGCCGCGCTCGCGGCCGCGTGGCTCGTGGCCCTCTCCTTCCTGCACGTCGTGCTCTCGGGCGAGGCGCGCGGCTACGCGCCCATGGTGTTCTTCTCGCTCGCCACGTTCGCCTGCGCGTGGCGGTGGCTCGACGCGGGAGCTCCGCGCTGGCTCGCGCTCGCATGGCTCTCGGCCGTCCTCGGCGTGCTCTCGCAGACCCTCTTCGTGGTGGGCTGGAGCGGGATCGCGCTCGGGGTCGCCGCGCGCATCACGCGCGACGAGCGGCCGCGCAAGCTCGCGCGGCTCGCCGCGTTCGCGTCGATCCCGCTCCTCGCATTCGGACTCTGGTGGCTCGTGAACCTCCGCCACGTCTTCAATGCCGGCGCGCTGCCGTGGAACGTGGTCGACCAGCTCGCCGCCACCGCGTCGAGCGCGTTCGGCCTGCCGGACGGACGCCTCGTCGCGCTGCTCGGAACGCTCCTCGCCGCCGGCGTGCTCGTCCTCGATGCGTGGTGGCTCGCGGCGCGCGGCGACGCGACCTGGGTCGCGCAGCTCGGCATCGTCGCGCTGGGCCCGGCCGCGACGATCCTGCTCCTGCGCGAAGAGTACGTCGCCGAGCGCTACTTCCTCGTGCCGCTCGTGTTCTGGCTCCTCTCCTTTGCGCGCGTGCTCGCCCGCCTCTCCGAACGCGCTCCGGTCGCGGCGCTCGCCCTGTTCCTCGTGTTCGCCGCCGGGAGCGCCCGCGACCTCGTGCCGTACCTGCGCGTCGGCCGGGGCGAGATCGGCGCGCTCGTGCGGACGATGGCCGAGCGCTCGAGCTCGAACCCGATCGTCGTGACCGGCAACCTCGACTTCAACGTGCGCCTGCTCCTCAACTGGCACGCCCGCGCGCTGCCGCCGGACCGCGCGGTGCGCTACGTCCCGCAGCGGGAGCTCCCGCCCGCCGGCGCCGACTTCGCGGTCGTGCAGCGGACGCTCGGTCCCGAGGTCCCCGCGGCGATCCGGCTCGGCGCCCGGCGCTACGCGCTCGTCGGGACCTCGCGCCACGCGGGGCCGAGCGGCGCCGACTGGGCCGTGTACCGGCGTCAGCCCGCCTCGGAGTCCCCGTGAGCCGGCCGGCGGAGGCCACCGCGAGCCGGCCGCGCCGCGGCAGGAAGCACCTGCTCGCGCTCGTCGGGCTGCCCGCGCGCGGCAAGACCTTCACCGCGCGCAAGCTCGCCGGCTATCTCGCCTGGCTCGGCTATCCGACGGGCGTCTTCAACGTCGGCGAGCGCCGGCGCGCCGAGCTCGGTCCCGGGCAACAGCACGAGTTCTTCGATCCCGCGAACCGGGACGCCGCCGAGCTGCGCCGGAAGCTCGCGGAGGACGTGCTCGACGACGCGCTCCTGTGGCTGCGCGGCGAGGGGCGCGTCGCGATCTACGACGCCACGAACACCACGCGCGGGCGGCGGGACGCGATCCGTGCGCGCGCCGCGGCCGAGGACCGCGACCTGCTCTTCGTCGAGATCGTGAACCGGGAGCCCGAGGTGATCGAGGCGAACGTCCGGGAGACGAAGCTCTCGTCGCCCGACTACGCGGGCGTCGACGAGGCGACGGCGCTGCGCGACTTTCGCGCGCGCATCGCGCACTACGAGAGCGTCTACGAGACGCTCGGCGAGGACGAGGGCGCTTGGATCCGCATCGTGGACCGCGGCCGCAAGGTCGAGATCCACGAGGTGTGGGGCTGGATCCCGGGCCGCATCGTCTCGTTCCTCACGAACCTCCAGGTGACGCGAAGGCCGATCTGGCTCACGCGGCACGGACAGAGCGCGTGGAACGCGCTGGGCCGGATCGGCGGCGACTCCGCGCTCTCGCCGCAGGGCCGCGAGTTCGCTCGCAACCTCGCCGCCTTCGTCCGCGCGCACTTCGGACCGGACAGCCCGCTCGACGTCTGGACCAGCACGCTCCGCCGCACCGTCGGGACGGCCCTCCCGCTCGGCATCGAGCCAGGGCAGTGGAAGGCGCTCGACGAGATCCACGCCGGCATCTGCGACGGCATGACGTACGCGGAGATCGAAGCGAAGCTGCCGGCCGAGTTCGAGGCGCGGAAACGCGACAAGTACGGCTACCGCTACCCGCGCGGCGAGTCGTACCAGGACGTCGTGCAGCGCGTCGACCGCGTGATCATCGAGCTTGAGCGCTACCGCACCCCCGTGCTGGTGATCGCGCATCGCGCCGTGCTGCGCGCGCTCGCCGGCTACTTCCGCCAGGTGCCGCGCGCCGAGGTGCCCTTCCTGCCGATGCCCCTCCACACGCTGATCCAGCTCACGCCGACGGCCTACGGCTGCGAGGAGGAGCGCGTGGACCTCGGCCCCCGCGTCCCGGAGTAGCGCCAGCGGCGGGGACGTTCGTTGAAAAGGTAGAGTCGTCGGCCTGACTTCTTCACCCTTTCAACGAACGTCCCCGGGAGCGAGCGATGCCGATGAGCTGGGCCGAGGCCGTCGAGAAGATCACCGGGCCGGGGGCGCCCTTCGAGATCGTGGAGGCCGACGTCGCGGGCCGGCGCGTGCGCGTGTTCAAGAACGGCCCGCCCTCGCTGCGCGCGCTCTTCGACGGCGCGCGCGCGCGCGGCGACGCGCCCTTCCTGGTCTACGAGGACGAGCGCTGGAGCTTCGCGGACACGATGGCGTGCGTGGACGCGCTCGGCGCGGCGCTCGCCCTGCGCGGCGTCCGGCCGGGCGACCGCGTCGCCATCGCGATGCGGAACACCCCGGAGTGGGTCGTCTCCTTCGCCGCGATCACCTCGATCGGGGCGATCTCGGTCTCGCTCAACGCCTGGTGGACGACCGAGGAGCTCGATTACGCGCTCCGAGACTCGGGCAGCTCGGTCGTGATCGCGGACGGCGAGCGGGTCGCGCGGATCTCCCCGCTGCTCGATGCGCTTCCGCTCCGCGTCCTCGCCGTGCGCGTGCCGCACGCGCTGCCGGCGGGCGTCGAGCGCTGGGAAGACGCCGTCGTGCCGGGCGCCGAGCTGCCGAAGGTCGCGCTCCACCCCGACATGGACGCCACCATCCTCTACACCTCCGGCACCACCGGCCATCCGAAGGGCGCGGTCTCGACGCACCGCGCGGTGCTGTCCGCGCTCCAGGCCTTCGCGTGCCGCTCGCTGATCAATGCCGCGCGGGGCGTCGGCCCGAAGCAGGCGCGCCCGAGCCCGTGGCCGACGAGCTTCATCCTCGTCGTGCCGCTCTTCCACGTGACGGGCTGCGTGCCGGTGATGCTCTCCTGCTTCGCGGCCGGCTACAAGCTCGTGATGATGCACAAGTGGGACCCGGCGCGCGCGCTCGAGCTGATCGAGCGCGAGCGCGTGACGCAGTTCGTCGGCGTCCCGACGCAGAGCTGGGACCTGCTCGAGAGCCCCGAGTTCGCGAAGCGCGACACCTCGAGCCTCGCCGCGGTGGGCGGCGGCGGTGCGCCCGCGCCGCCCGAGCTCGTGCGGCGCATCGACCGGAGCTTCGCGTCTGCGCGGCCGGGCATCGGGTACGGCATGACGGAGACGAACGCGTACGGCCCGGGCAACGCCGGCGACGACTATCTCCGCAAACCCACCAGCTGCGGGCGCGTCGTGCCGATCGTCGAGATGCGCGTCACCGACGAGACGGGCCGCGTGCTCGGCCCCGACGAGGTCGGCGAGCTCTGGTTCCGGGGCCCGAACCTGATCCGCGGCTACTGGAACCGGCCCGAGGCCACCGCCGAGACGATCGTCGACGGCTGGCTCCGCACCGGCGACATCGGCCGCATCGACGAGGAGGGCTTCGTCACCGTGCAGGACCGCGCCAAGGACATGGTGCTCCGCGCGGGCGAGAACGTGTACTGCGCCGAGGTGGAGGCCGCGCTCTACGAGCACCCCGACGTGTACGAGGCCGCGGTGTTCGGCGTGCCGCACGAGCGGCTCGGCGAGGAGGTGGCCGCGGCGATCGTGCCGAAGCCCGGGCGCACCCTCGAGCCCGATGCGCTCCGTGCCTTCCTGGCCGAGCACCTCGCGCCCTTCAAGATCCCGACGCGGATCCGGATCGAGCGCGAGCCGCTGCCGCGGAACCCGGCGGGCAAGATCCTGAAGCGGACCCTCCGCGACGCGCTCGTCGCGGGCTCGTGAGCGGCGGCTAGCCGTCCGTTCCACGAATGTCGGTCACACACCGGGCCGGCGGAGCCGACCGGATCCGCGACGTCAGGCTCGAAGAGGCCGCTGGAGACCGGTACCCGCTCCGGCTCCAAGAATCGGTTGATGTCGCCTCCGCGTGCACCGGTCTCCAGCGGCCGGAACTCGGATGCGATCCGAGCGACGGGCGCGAGGCGCAAGGCAATCGGCTGGGAGGGCCGGCTCGACGTGTGACCGACGTCCTTGGAGCGGACGGCTAACGCAGCAGGCGCCGGGCGTGCAGCAGCGAGGGCACGTTCGCGCGCCACTCGGGCAGGAGCGTCGTGATCGCGATCTCCTCGAGCTCGGCCAGCACGAGGATCACGGTCGCGACGCGGAAGGGCTCGGGCGGCCCGCCCACGAACAGGAGCAGCGCGCTTGCGCCCATCACGACGGCCGAGAGCTTCGCGCCGACCGTGTGATACGCGGTCAGCCGGCGGTACTTCAGGTAGCCGAGCCCGATCGGGAACACGTAGGCCGCCACGATCGCCGCCACGTACGGCCACTCCTGCCGGATCAGCTCGGGCCAGAGCCACCACGCGCAGAGCGGCACCGTGAGATAGGTGGCGAGGTCGCCCCAGCTGTCGAGCAGCGTGCCGAGCGGGGTCGCCTGCCGGAAGCGCCGCGCGATCCAGCCGTCGACGAGGTCCGACAGCAGCGAGACGGAGAGCGTCACCAGGAAGGCCGTGGGGCGGCCGGTCCACGCGAGCCAGAGCAGCACGGGCGCGAGCACGAGCCGGAGCGCCGAGAGCGCGTTCGGCACGGTGACGAGCGATGCAGCGGCGGGCCTCCTCACGGCCGGACTCCCGTGCTCCATGCGCGCTCCTTCGCTGCGCGCAGCGTCTCGCGCGAGCGCGCGCGATGCAAGCGCAGGTATGCTGCGCGCGCCATGAGCCCACGCTCCGAGTACCCCGCGCGCCGCATCTTCGTGATCAGCACCCTGGCGCTCTTCACGGCCGGCCTCTCGTTCTCGTTGCGCTCCGCGATCATCAGTGCGATCGAGATCGAGATCCTGGCGCCGCTCGACCCGCTGCGCTCCGGCACCCTGGCCGGCACGCTCCAGGGCACCGCCTTCCTCGGCTTCGCGATCACGCTCGCGCTCGGCAGCGTGATCCTCGACCGCTTCGGCATGGGCCGCATGCTCGTCGCCGCGGGGCTCTGCTTCGCGCTCGGCACGGCGCTCTCCGTCTGCGCGTCGTGGCTGGCCGCGGGCGGAGAGCTCTACGCGCTGCTGCGTGCCGGCTTCCTCCTCTCGGGCCTCGGCTGGGGCTTCATGGAGTGCTCGATCAACCCCCTCACCGCGGCGCTCTACCCCGACGACAAGACGAACCGCCTCAACATCCTCCACGCCTGGTGGCCGGCGGGCCTGATCGTGGGCGGACTGATCGGCGTCGGCGCCAGCGCGGTCGGGCTCGGCTGGCGCGTGCAGTTCGCGGCCGTGATCGCCCCGGCCCTCGTCTCCGTCGCGCTCTGCGCGGGCGTGCGCTTCCCGCGCACCGAGCGCGCGGCGGCCGGCGTGCCGTGGCGCGAGATGTTCGCCGAGATCCGCCGCCGCCCGATGTTCCTCGTCTGGTTCGCGTGCATGTTCCTGACCGCCGCGTCCGAGCTCGCGCCCGGCCAGTGGATCGACCTCACGCTGACGCGCACCGTCGGCATGCGCGGCATCTGGCTGCTGATCTACGTGTCCGGGATGATGTTCGTGCTGCGCCACTTCGCGGGCCCGATCGCGCACCGCATCTCGAACGTCGGCATGCTCTGGGGCGGCTCGCTGCTCGCCTCGCTCGGCCTGCTCGCGCTCGCGGCGGCCGACTCGCCCGGCACGGGCCTCCTCGCGGCGACGGTCTGGGGCCTCGGCGTCTGCTTCCTCTGGCCCACCATGCTCGCGAACGTGGCGGAGCGCTATCCGCGCGGCGGCGAGCTCTTCATCGGGCTGATGGGCGTCGCCGGCGCGCTCTCGATCCAGTTCGTGCTGCCGCAGCTCGGCGCCATCTTCGACGCCACGAAGGTCTCGCTCGCCGGCGGCGAGGCGGCCTTCGCCGTGCTCGGGAGCGAGGAGCTCGGGGTCGTGCTCCGCGAGGCCGCGGCGACCTCGTTCCGCGCGCTCGCCGCGCTGCCCGCCATCCTCGTCCTCGTGTTCGGCGCGATCTGGCTCTGGGACCGCACCCACCCCGAGAAGCCGCGCGGCCTCACGAGCTGATCGCAAGCGAAGCTCTCAATACGGGTGGAAGAGGACGCCGCGCAGCACGCCCTCGGTCACGCCGGCCTCGATCGCGCCGCGCAGCAGCTCGAGCTCGCCGCCGTCGAGCCAGACGCCGCCGCAGCCCGGGCAGCGGTCGAGGATCACGTTCGAGACCACCTCCTTCGTCATCGCCGCGCCGTCGATCGGGCACGCGCGCGGCGACTCGCGCGCCGCCTCGAGCTTGCGCTCGAGCAGCTCGTGGCACGCGTCGCAGGTGGGCAGCCCCGCGAACTCCTTGCGCGTGCGCTTCTTCCCGCAGCGCGCGCACTTCTCGCCGAGCAGGGACATCTGGCTCCTTCCCCCCGGCGCCGTAGGGTAGGCTCCTCCGCGCGCGAGCGCGCCTGTGCGCCTGGGGAGGGGCCGGTGGCGAGGCGGGTCGAGCGGGTCCCCGTCCGCGACGGCTACGACCGCTGGTCGGCGTCGTACGACGCCACGCCGAACCCGGTCGTGGCGCTCGACCGCAGGCACACGCTGCCCGCGCTCGAGCCGCGGCCCGGGGAGAGGATCCTCGATGCGGGCTGCGGCACGGGCGCCCACCTCCGCGCGCTGCGCCACTCCGGCAGCCGGCCGGTCGGGATGGACTTCTCGCGCGGCATGCTCGGCGTGGCGAGGCGCGCCGCTCCCGAAGCGTGGCTCGTGCAGGCAGACCTCGAGCGCGAGTTCCCGCTCCGCCGCCGCGTGTTCGACGCCGTGCTCTCGACGCTCGTCTCCGAGCACCTGACGGAGCTCGGGACGTTCTTCGCGGAGGCTTTCGGTGTGCTGCGGCCCGGCGGCCGGCTCGTGTTCTCGGCCTTCCATCCCGATCCCGCCCGCGCCGGGGTCGAGGCGAACTTCGAGGAGGCCGGCACCGAGTACCGGCTCGGCGCCGAACGGTACACGGTGGAGGACTACCTCGACCGCATCGCGGACGCCGGCTTCCGCGCGCTCCGCTTCCGCGAGTACGCGCCCGACGACGAGCTTCTCGGCGCGCTGCCCGCGGCGGCGAAGTACGCGGGGCGGCCGCTCCTGCTGCTGATCGAGGCCGAGCGTCCCTGAGCGGGGCCGCTACTCCGCCCTTCGCCGCGCTTCACCACGGCCTTCGCGGGGGCCGGCGTGGACGGGCGCGAGCCCTAGGGACGCCGCGTCGCCCGGGCGCGGTCGCGAGGCGAGCCGCGGAGCCAGCGCCCGAAGACGTAGCAGACGATCAGGGCCATCAGGATCAGCTCGGGCACGGGTCAGCTCCTCGGGCGCAGCACGCCGTGCAGGAAGAGCGCGGCGGTGGTGTCGGTGATCGCGTCGTCGGCGATCGGCGCGAGCTCGCGGCCGCCGAAGATGTCCTGCGTGAGCAGGAAGATCATCAGCATGCCGACGAGCGCGCGGGCGGCGACGAAGGCGTCGAGGGGGCGGAGCGTCCCGGCGGCGACGCCCCGTTCGAGGAAGGCCGCGAGGAGCCGGTTGGTCGGCAGCACGGCGCGCTCGACGAAGGCGCGCGCCAGCTCCGGCCGGCGCGGCAGCTCCTGGAGCAGCAGCCCGACGAGCGGCGCGTTCGCGCGGAGCCGCTGCCAGAGGGCGCGCGCGATGAGCGGGATCGCCTCCTCGAATGCGCGCCCTTCGAGCGCCGCCGCGAGCTCCGTCATGGCGGGCACGAGCGAGTAGCGCCGCAGCGCCTCCTCCAGCACGGCCTCCTTGGACGGGAAGTAGAGGTAGACCGTGCCCTTCGCGAGCCCGGCCTCGCGCGCGATCGCCTCGACCGCGGTGGCGTCGAAGCCCTGGCGCAGCCAGAGCCGGACGGCGGCCTCCAGGATCTGGGTCCGCCGCGCGTCGCCGAGCTCTTCGCGCCGCTCGAGGGCCATGCGTGCCACGCGGGGATTATGACTGACCGGTCGGTCATTCACCAGGGGCCGTCGCGGAGCCGTTCTCCCGGCCTACCGGCGTGTCCGTACCTGCCTGACCCGCCGCGGCCCCCGCCCGCCCCGCCGCAGGGCGGCGAGCGCGATGCCGAGCACGAGCAGCTCGGGCCCGATCCCGCAGCCGGCGCCTGCCGCCGGCGCGGCCTCGCGGTCGCGCCAGCCGGCGCCCATGCACTGCGGGTCCGGGGCGGTCTGCTCGGCGGGCGCGAGGCCCGCCGAGGCGCCGCCGTCGAAGTCGATCCACGCGTCCTGCCCGGGGTCGTTGTTGACGCCGTCCTGGCACTCCGGGTCCTCGTGCTCCGAGCTCGCATCGAGACAGCCGGGGTCGGCCCCCGCGTCGACGAGCCCGTCGCCGTCGTCGTCGAGCCCGTTGCCGCACCCGGGAGCGAGCGCCGCCGAGGCCGCGGCGAGCGCCTCGACGATGCCCCGGCCCGCGTCGCGGTCGGGACCCGGCGCCTCGATGTCGAGCGCGGTCGCCCCGAGCAGGCCCGGCACGTCGGAGGCCGCGGCGCCGAGGTCGAGCAGCAGCGCCGCGATGGCCGCCGCGTGCGGGGCCGCGGCCGAGGTGCCGCAGAAGGTCGCGAAGCCCGGCGTCGCGGTCGCCACGCAGTCGGCCGCCGCGAGATCCGGCTTCGCGCGCAGCTCGCCGCCCGTCGCCGAGAGGTCGCCCGGGGTGAAGGGCGCGCCGTCCGCGGCGTGGAGCACGCGGCGCGGCCCGTCGGACGAGTACGTCTCGACGGACTCCGTGCCGGCGAAGGTGCCGCCCGCGCCCGCTGCGTCTCGCACGTCGACCGCGGCCACCGCGAGCGCGCCGCGCGCGCCCGCGTGCTGGCCGGTCTGCCCGGCGGTCGCGCGCGCGAGCCGGCCCCGGTTCGCGTTCACGTGCAGGTAGCGGCCGGCTGCACCGGGCGCGCGCACGACGAGGAGCTTGCGGCCCGCGTCGTTCGCGAAGCTGCCGATCTGCTCGTAGGGATCGTCGTTGCCGTCCTGCACGTCGGTCGACGCCGCGAAGATCACCGTGCCCGGCTTGTTGGTCAGAAAGAGGTCGTAGTCGTTCCCCGACGCTCCGAGCGGATCCGACCAGTGGAGCGTGAACACGAAGGGCGAGTCGACCGTGACCTCGTTCAGCGTCACGCCGCCGCCGAAGTCGTGGACCGCGCCGCCACCCTGCGTGTCGCCGCTCGCGGCGAAGTCTCCCTCCCAGACGCCGGCGCTGCCGTCGTTGAGGTTGCCCTCGTTGCCCGCGGCGCTGAAGTAGAGCGCGCCGTCCGCCACCACCGCGTCCACCGCGGCGGCCACGTCGTCGTCCTGGAGCACGGCCTCCGCGAAGTACGCGACGTCGTCCACGATCACGTCCGCGCCCGCCTCGCGGAGCGCAACGATGTTCGCAGCGAACGAAGCCTGGCTGGTGAAGGCCGTGGCGAAGAGCAGCTGCGCTCCGGGCGCGAGATCGTGCACGATCTCGAGCATCGCGGTGCCCTCGCTCCCCGAGCCCGCCTGCCCGGGCAGCACCGTGACGCCGGGCGGCAGATCGCCCGAGGCCTGGAGCGCGGCGAGCGAGTCGACGCCGTCGGAGAGGACGCCCACCGCGACCCCGGCGCCGTCGGCGCCGAGCGACGCGCGCACCTCGGCGGCGCGGTGCGCGGCGTCGCCCTGCGACACGTACGTGGCGCGCGTCGTGGCGCGGCCGGCCGGGCGGATCCGCTCCACCTCGGGCTCCGCGGCGAGCGTCTCGAGCGCAGCGAGCGGGACGAGCGCCCGGAGCGCGCCGGCCGCCGGCACTTCACTCACGACGTCGCCGCCGAGCGCGCCGAGCCGCGCGAGGAGGCGCGCGCCGGGGCGCACGCGCAGATCGACGAGCGCGCGGCCCCGGGCGTCGAGCTCGACGTCCGTACGGAGCGCGAAGACGCCCGCCGCCGGAGGAAGCCCCTGCCGCTGGCGCGCGGCGTAGAGGAGCTGCGAGCCGAGCTTCCGCTGGGCGGGCGTGCGCGCGGCCTTCTCGGCCTGCAGCGCACGGA
>Ga0075327_1000099_pt1 | contig 20505 bp, 18 predicted proteins | sample MayberrySE_Catta_2_FD_120056 | JGI IMG/M metagenome (GOLD analysis project Ga0075327, IMG submission 120056) | Natural and restored wetland microbial communities from the San Francisco Bay, California, USA, that impact long-term carbon... | ecosystem: Environmental > Terrestrial > Soil >...
CACCTGGGTCGTCCCCGGCGGCGCCGAGGTGATCGACGACGCCGGCATCGTTTACCGAGCGGCGGACCTGTTCTTCTCTCGTAGCCTCGGTGGGCCGGTGGACGATGTCGCCTTCCGCGGAAGTCTTCCGGTTGCCCGCCGAGGAAACACGCTCGTGGCGTTCGACGAGCGATTCCTCGAGTCCGGGCATCTCGCCCTTGCGGACGAGGCGCAGGAGATCGTGATCGAGGGCTCCACCCTCTTCGCTTTCTATCCGGGTGAATCGATGATCGAGTTCGAGGAGGTCGATCTGGACCTCCTGGTACCCCCGACCCCGGGGGAGCCGGTTGACCCGCTGGGACTCGCATACGTGCCCGATCGGATCGAGCTCGGCGAGGACGGCATCGTGTACCTCCTCGCGTCCGAGCACCGAAGCATCTTCCGATGGGACGCGAATCGCGGCGAGTACGCCAGCACGATTCCCCTCGCCGAAGCGCCGGAGTTCATGGCGATCTCCGACGCGAACCGCACGATCTATCTCGCCTATCCAGGCGGCCGCCTCACGCAGGTGTCAATGGACGGCCCCTTCGACGAGCGCAGTTTCGTGAACTCGCCTCAGAGCCCTTGCGGACTGGCTACCGCCGGAGCGGTGGTCTTCGTATGCGATCCGAGCTTCACGAACTCGCACTACACGTACCATGCCGACGGTCGACGGCTCAGTCACAAGAAAGGGCTGTTCACCGAGGTCTCGCACGAGTACGTGTGGAGCTCGGCCAACCGGAAGCTGTATTTCCTTCGGGATTCGATCTCCCCCAACGATCTCCTCTGGCAGGACGTGCTCCCGGACGGCACGCTCGGAGCCGGCAGGGACTCGCCGTTCCACGGTGGCCTCACGTGGGAGCATCCGATTCGCGTCCACCCCGACGGTTCGGTCGTCGCGCTCGGGTCGGGTCGGATCCACGACGCCATCAGTCTCGGTCTGGTGGCGACCCTGCCGTTCACGCTCAGCGATGCGGCGTGGTTCGAGGGCGCGCTCCAGGTGCTCCGGGACGCTGGTCCGTATTCCCTGGTGCAGACCCTTCTGCCCGACTACACAGCGGGGCCCGGCTTCCTCGTCCCGGGGACTCCGTACGCGCTGTTCGCGCAGAGGGACGGCCTGCTCGTGGTGACAGACGTGGGCGGCATGCCGCGCTTCGACCGGCGAGCGCCCGGGGCGGGTGATCTCGACGAGGACGAAGTTCCCGACCACGTCGACAACTGTCCCGACGGCCGCAACGCGGACCAGGCGGACAGGGACGGGGACGGCGTGGGAGACGCCTGCAACGACGCAGTGGATCGGGATCGGGATGACTGGGCGGACGCGCTGGACAACTGCGAAGACGTCGCGAATCCGGCGCAAGACGACCGCGACGGGGATGGCATCGGCGACGCCTGCAATGATGCGGTGGACCGTGACGGCGACGAGATCGCGGACGCGCTCGACGCCTGCCCGGACCTCCCCGACCCCGAGCAGGCCGATGGCGACGAAGATGGGCTCGGCGACGTCTGCGATCCGTACCCGGACAACCCCGACAACGAGCAGGCGGCCTGCGACGAGGCGAAGCTGCTGGTGGTGGTGCTGCGGGCCGATCTCGAGGCGTGCCTCGCGGAGCCGATCTGCCCGGACGGTGATGGAGACGGGGAGTGCGACCCGAACGACCGCTGCCCGGGCACGCCGGAGGGGGTGCCCGTGGACGAGTCCGGTTGTTCTCGGCTGCAGTTCTGCCGTGACTTCGAGCCAGCCGACCACCGCGGCCCGGACCTCTGCGGTCGCCTCGATTGGCGCAACGACGAGCCGGGTGTGCAGCTGCCTCGGGACTGCGAGCGTCCCAGGAGGTCGGGAGCGAAGGGCTGTCGCCCTGCGGATTGATCGTCGCCCGGAACAGCTCGCAAGTTCAAACCCGGTCGAACCTCCGTCTGGCAGCGGCTGCGAACGCTTCTCCGCAAGCGCAAGGGCCGCCGCCTCCGAGGGCGAGATCGCAGGTTGGACCGCGACCCGAGACCGCAGGCAATCGCCGCCCGGGGACCGGTGGGCCGCTGGACATGCGAGCAAGCTCGGTGTCATCGGACCCCGGGAGCAGCGCGAAGGGGAGCGAGAGCACCCATTGGCGGATCGGGACCTCCGGGAGAACGCGATCGACCAGCCGCGCGGCGGTGTCGGCCATGCGGCGGCCGCGAGCGGCTCGGCCGCCACCAGCGAGCCGTCACCCGCGTCCGCGGCGATTCACCCGGACCGCCTCGCGCTCACCCCCACATCCGGTCGAGCGCACGCCCGAGCCCCGCGAAGATGCGCTCGAGCTCGTCGTGCGTCACCACGAAGGTCGGCGACATGGCGACGAGGTCGCGGATGCCGCGCACGATCACGCCCTCTTCGCGCGCAAGCTCGTGGACGGCGGGGCCGAGCGCATTGGGCTTTGCTTCGGCGTAGCGGCCGCGAGGCGGACGGCGCAGCTCGAGCGCGCCGATGAGCTGGAAGCCGCGCACCTCGGCGACGGCGGGATGCGAGGCCATGCCCCGCAGCAGCTCCTGGAAGCGCGGGCCGACGTCGTCGCGCACGCGCTCGACGAGCTTCTCGCGCAACAGGATGTCGAGGTTCGCGAGGCCGGCCGCACAGGCGACGGGGTGCCCGGTGTACGTGAAGCCGTGCGCGAGGTAACCGCCCTTCGCGAGCGCCTCCCCGATCTCGTGGCTGACCAGGGTCGCGCCGAGCGGCACGTAGCCGCTCGTGATGCCCTTCGCGAGCGTCATCAGGTCCGGATCGAGCGACCAGAGCTCCGAGGCGAACCAGGCGCCGAGGCGGCCGAAGCCGGTGATGACCTCGTCCGCCACGAAGAGGATCTCGTGCCGGCGGCAGAGCTCGCGGAGCGCGGCGAGGTAGCCGGGCGGCGGCACCACGACGCCGCCCGCGCCCTGCACCGGCTCCACGAAGAGCGCCGCGATCGTGCCTGCGCCCTCGCGCGCGATGATCCGCTCCGTCTCCTCGAGGCACCAGCGCCCGTGCTCCTCGGGGCTCCGGCCCGTCCCGTACGCGAGCGGGCCGGGCACCTCCACGAAGCCCGGCAGCGGCAGGTCGAAGGGATCGCGGCAGCTCGCGAGGCCGGTCAGGCTCGTCGTCGCGAGCGTCACGCCGTGGTACGCGAAGCTCCGCGACAGCAGCTTCGTCTTCTCGCGCCGGCCGCGGAGCTTCCACCAGGCGCGGATCAGCTTCAGCGCGGTCTCGTTCGCCTCCGAGCCCGAGTTCGAGAAGATCGCGTGCGAGAGCCGGCCGGGCGCGAGCTCGGCGAGGCGCGCGGCGAGACGGATCGCGGGCTCCGTGGTGGTGTTGAAGAAGGACGGATAGAACGCGACGGCGCGCATCTGCTCGGTCACCGCCTGGACGATCTCCTCGCGTCCGTAGCCCACGTTCGTGCACCAGAGGCCCGCGAGGCCGTCGAGGAGCTCGCGGCCCTCCTCGTCCACCACGGTCGAGCCCTTGCCCGAGCGGATCACGTGGGTGCCGGTGCCGTGCATGGCGAGGTGGTCGGTGAAGGGATGGAGGTGATGCGCGCGGTCGAGCCGGCGGAGGGTTGCGAGGTCGAAGGCGGACATGGCCGCGAGTGCAGCACGCCGGTCAGGGAGACGCCAGCTCGGTTGGCGCGGCCCCGGGTACCGGCCTTCCGCAGCACGACCCTCCCGGCCCCGGTTGCCCCCAGGTTCGCGTCTGCGTGCTTGCACGGCGGGGCGCTTCCCGGCACCGTCCGCGGCGCCGATGCCGCTCGACCCCGCGCTCCGGCCGGAAGACCTCGCCCCGGGCGATCGCGGGGCGGGCGCGCGCGACTGGTCGGACCTTCGCGTGCATCGCGTGCGCGACGCGGCGGATCCCGACTTCGCGCTCGCGTACGAAAGGCTGTGGAGCGAGTTCGGCGCGCGCGGCGAGATGGAGCGGCGCCGCGTGATCGAGGAGCGGCTCGCCTGGGATCCCGCGCGGCCGCTCGGAGGCGCTGCGCTCGCGTACGAGCTGCTCGTGCTCCGCCTGGGCGGCGAGGTCGCGGCGCTGCGCGACCACACGGCCGTCGTGCGCCTCGGAGCAGACGGCCGGCCGCTCGCCGGACCGGTCGTGGTGCACCTGTCGCACGCCTTCGTCGCGCCGCCGCAGCGCGGGAGCGGCATCGCGGCGTGGCTGCGCGCGCTGCCGCTCGAGACGGCACGGCGCTGCGCGAGCCGCGCGGGCGCCGTTCCGGTGGCGCCCGTCGTGCTCGTCGCCGAGATGGAGCCGCCCGACCCGCGTGACCCGAGCCGCGCGGCGCGGCTCCGCTCCTACGGGCGCGCCGGCTTCCAGAAGGTGGATCCCGCGGCCGCGCCCTATGCGCAGCCGGACTTCCGTCCGGCCGAGCTTCTGGCCGGCACCATGCCGAAGCCGATCCCGCTCGACCTCGTGCTGCGGCGCGTCGGCCGCGAGCACGAGGACCGCATGCCGGGCGCCGAGCTCGCCGCCGTGGTCGCCGCGCTCTACGCCGTCTATGCCGTGCACGTACCCGCGGCCGCGCTCGAGCCGCTGAAGGCCGCCGCGGCCGTCTGGACCGCTCGCGAGCCGAGCTTCCGCCTGCTACCACCGACCGCGTGATCACGGCCTATCACGACCCGGGCTTCGCCGCGCCGATCGGCGACCACGTGATGCCGATGCGGAAGTTCCAGCTCGTGGCCGACGTGCTCACCGGGCGCGCGGGCGTACGCGTGGAGAGGCCCACGCCCGCCACGCCCGCCGACCTCGCCCGCGTACACACGGAGGCGTACGTCGACGCCGTCCGGACCGGCGAGCCGCGCGCGCTGGCAGAGTCGCAGAAGTTCCCGTGGTCGCCGGCGCTCTGGCCCTCGGTGCTGCTCACGAGCGGCGGCGCGATCGCCGCCGCGGCGCGCGCGCTCGAGGACGGCGTCGCCGCCGCGCTCGCGAGCGGCTTCCACCACGCGCACGCGGACCACGGCGAGGGCTTCTGCACCTTCAACGGTCTCGTGGTCGCGGCCGAGGCGCTCCGCGCGGCAGGCCGGGTCGAACGCGTCGCGGTGATGGACCTCGACCTCCACTATGGCAACGGCACGGCTTCGCTCTGCGAGACGCGACCCTGGCTCTTCAACTGCTCGATCTACGGCAACGACTACTGGCAGAACCAGCCATATCGCGACGTCGAGAACGTGCGTCACCGCGACGGCGCGAACCACGTCTCGTTCGCGCTCGCGAACGGGAGCCGGCGGCGCGAGCTCCTCGACGCGCTCGAGCGCGGCACGGCCGCGCTGCTCGGCTGGGGCCGGCCGGATCTCGTGCTCTACCAGGCCGGCGCGGACCCGTATCGGGAGGACCCGTACTCGCCGCTCGACCTCGACCTCGACGACCTCCGCGAGCGCGACCGCTTCGTCTTCGCCTGGGCGCGGCGCACGGGGCTCCCCGTCGCTTGGGTGCTCGCGGGCGGCTACACGCCGGACGTCTCGAAGGTGGTGGACGCGCACCTCGGCACCTTCGAGGCGGCCCGCCTCGTGTACGGCGCGCCGTGAGGCTCGTCCGCCGGCTCCTCGCGACGTGGACCGGCTTCGTCTTCCTGTTCTTCTATCTGCCGATCGTGATCCTCGTGCTGTACTCGTTCAACGAGTCCCGGCTCAACATCGTCTGGACGGGCTTCACCTTCGATTGGTACGCGGCGCTCTGGCGCGACACGGTGCTCGTCCGCACGCTCCAGAACAGCCTGATCGTCGCGGCGGTGAGCACCGTGATCTCCGTCGTGCTCGGCACGGCGGGCGGATGGCTCCTCTACCGCTTCCGCTACCGCGCGAGCAACCTGCTCGAGACGCTCGTGTTCATGCCGATGATCGTCCCGGAGGTGATCCTCGGCGTGAGCCTCCTGATCCTCTTCGTCACGATCGGGCTCCAGCTGGGCTACACGACCATCGTGATCTCCCACGTGACGTTCTGCTTCCCCTTCGTGATGGCCGCGGTGCAGGCCCGCCTCGCCGGCCTCGATCCCGCGCTCGAGGAGGCCGCGCTCGATCTCGGCGCGACGCCGCTCCAGGCCTTCACGAAGGTGCTGATCCCGTACCTGATGCCGGCCATCGTGGCCGGGGCGCTGATGTCCTTCACGCTCTCGCTCGACGAGCTGATCGTCACGTACTTCACGGCGAGCGCGGGTACGCGCACGCTGCCGCTGGAGATCTTCGGCCGCGTGAAGAAGGGGCTCGATCCCTCGCTGAACGCGATCTCGACCGTGCTGATCGGCGTCACCGTCGTCGCCGTGTTCCTCACGGAGACGCTGCGGCGCAGGAATGCCACTTGAACCCCGCTCGGGGCGGAGGAGAAGGAGAATCATGAAGCGTTCCATGTCCCTCGTGCTGGCCGTGCTCGCGAGCCTGGCCATGTCCGCCACCCCGGCGACGGCCGCGGAGCTGAACCTGTTCGCGTGGTCGGAATACGTGCCGCAGTCCGTGCTCGACGGCTTCACCAAGGAGACCGGCATCCAGGTGAACTACGAGACCTACGCCTCGAACGAGGAGATGCTCGCCAAGCTCGTGTCGGGCGCGGCCAGCTACGACCTCGTCCAGCCCTCCGAGTACACGATCGAGGCGATGCGCAAGGAGGGCCTGCTGCTGCCGCTCGACCACGAGAAGCTGTCCAACCTGAAGAACGTCGGGAAGGAGTACTGGGGCCAGCCGCACGATCCGCAGCTCGGCTTCAGCGTGCCGTACATGCAGGGCACGGTCGGCATCGCCGTGAACAAGGAGAAGGTGAAGGGGCCGGTCACCGGCTACGCGGACGTGTTCCAGGAGAAGCACCGCGGCCGCATCGTCGTCCTCGACGACGCGCTCGAGGTCGTGACGTGGGCGATGGCGACGCAGGGGAAGGGCCCGGACCAGGTCACCAAGGAGAACGTCCTGGCGACGCGGCCGGTGCTCGAGAAGTGGCTCCCGCTCGTGAAGGTCTACGACTCCGACAGCCCGAAGACGGCGCTCCTGAACGGCGACGTCGACCTCGGCATCGTGTGGTCCGGCGAGGCCGCGATCCTGATGCAGGAGGAGGGCGACAAGTTCGCGTACGTCCTCCCGAAGGAGGGCGCGCACATGTTCATCGACAGCCTCGCGATCCCGAAGGGCGCGAAGAACGTGGATGCGGCGCACAAGTTCATCGACTACGTGCTGCGCCCCGAGGTGAGCCGGAAGATCTCCGAGGATTTCCCCTACACGAACCCGAACCTCGAGGCGCGGAAGCTCCTCACGAAGGAGGAGCTCGCGAACCCGGCGAGCTATCCGCCCGGGAACCCGAAGCTCGAGACGTTCCGCGACATCGGCGCGCTCGCCGCCGACGTGGACAAGCTCTTCACGGACGTGAAGGCGAAGAGCGGCTCGTAGCTTGCGTCAGGAGGCGACGAGCTTCAGCGCGACGGCGGGGCCGCGGCGGTCACCCGGCCGGGTGGGATGGCTGCTGCTGGCCCCGCTCGTCTTCTGGGCGGGGGCCTTCGTGCTCGCGCCCGCGCTCATCATGCTCGTGTACAGCTTCGCCGAGCGCACTGCGCTCGGCGGCGTGGTGCTCGCGTTCACGCTCGAGAACTGGGCGGGGGTGGTGGACCCGGTCTATCTCCGGATCGTGATGCGCTCGATCGTCTATGCCGGAATCACCACGGCGATCTGCCTCGTGGCGGGATACCCGGTCGCGTATGGGATCGGGCGCGCGGATCCGCGCTGGCGCAACCTGCTGCTGATGGCGGTGATGGTGCCGTTCTGGACCAGCTTCCTGATCCGCACCTACGCCTGGGTCACGATCCTGAAGAGCGAGGGACTCCTCAACTCGCTGGTGCTGCAGCTGCGCCTCGTCTCGGCGCCGCTCGAGCTGCTGTACACGCCCGGGGCGGTCGTGCTGGGGCTCGTCTACACGTTCCTGCCGTTCATGATCCTGCCGATCTATTCGAGCGTCGAGAAGCTCGACGGCGCCCTGATCGAGGCGGCGCTCGACCTCGGCGCCGGTCCGCTCCGCGCGTTCTCGCGCGTGATCGTGCCGCTCACCTCGCCCGGCATCGCGGCGGGCGTGCTGCTCGTGTTCGTACCGGCGCTCGGCATCTATGCCGTGAACGACATCCTGGGCGGCGGGCGCGTGGACATGATCGGGAACATCATCGAGAACCAGTTCAAGGGCGCGAGGAACTGGCCCTTCGGAGCGGCGCTCGGCACGACGCTGCTGGTGGGCTTCGCGCTGACCTATGCGCTCGTGAGCCGGCGCCAGCGCGCGGCGTTCTCTTGAGCCGGCGCCTCCGGGCCGGAGCCGGGGGGATGTGCGCGCTGTTCGGGCTCTCGGCCGCGGTGCAGTGGAACGACCCCGACCCGTGGCTGTGGATGCCGCTCTACGGGCTCGCGGCGGGGCTCGCGGGGCTCGGCGCCGCGGGCCGGCTCCCGCTGCGTCCGAACGCCGCGGCGCTCGCGCTCTTCACGCTGCTCTTCGTGCTGTGGGCGCCGACCCTCGCGGGCGCGCGGGCGGCCGCCTTCACGAGCTTCGAGATGCGGAGCGCGGTCGACGAGGCGCCGCGCGAGGCGCTCGGCCTCGGGCTCTGCGCGGCGTGGAGCGCGGTCCAGACCGCCGCGGCGTGGCGCGCGCGTCGTCCGGCGGGCGAATCTGACAATCCGAGAATCTGAAGTCCGACCCCGCCCTCCCTAATCGAGCGCGTACGCTCGGCAGACGCCACCGCCGGCCTCGGCGTACGCCTCGGGGCTCAGGTCCTCCCAGCGCGCGAGCGCGTGGAGGACGCCGCAGCGGTCGCGCGTCCGGGACAGCCGCGGGTCCTCGAGCACCTGCGCGACGACCTTCTCCATGGTGAAGGTCTCGCCCGCCATCCGGATGCCGCCGCCCTCGGGCGTGTCGAGCACCGCGTACTTCGCCGGCTCCTCGTTGCTCCACGGCGTCCACTCGGGCAGATCGCCCGCGCGCCCGCGCCCGGGCGCGCCGCCGTACGCGAACTCCGCCCAGTACGACATCATCGCGCGCGCCAGCGCCTCGCGGCCCTCGCGGTTGAAGGGCGTGAAGAGGCTCCGCGTCTCGGGCCCGAGCTCCCAGTGCCCGAAGACGAAGGGGATCTCGAGCCCGTGCGCGGCGCCGATCACGAAGCCGCCGTCGTAGAGCCAGGGCAGGCGCGGCTCCTCGTCCCAGTCCCAGCGGTACGCATAGACGCTCGGACCCTGCACGGCGCGCATCACGCGCGCGGGCTCGTCCACCGCGCGCGCCTTCCAGGCGTGCGCCTGCGCCTCGGCCCGCGCCTGGTAGCGCTCGGGATCGAGCGGCTCGGGCACGAGCCCGAAGCGCCAGCGTGCGAGCGTGGGATCGAACGCCATGAAGAGCTTGTTCTCGTCCCGGTTCGTTCCGAGCATCACCGGCACGCGGCTGTACGCGCCGCGCTCGAACGCGGCGAGCGGCTCGTCGCGCGGCAGCACCACGCCGTCGCGGAACACGGCCGGGAAGAAGAGCATGCCCTGGCTCTCCGGATACGCCGCGAGCAGCTCCGCCGCGCTCTTCGCACGGAGCCACGCCGCGATCTCGCCCAGATCCATGCGGCGCAGACGGTCGCGCGCCTCGCTGCGGCCCTTGGCCTGGCCCTCGTTCACGAGCAGCTGGGCCAGCACCTCGCTCGAGCTGTTGCGGTGGCCGGGCTCGGGGGCGTCGCGGAAGTTCTCGGCGGCTCGCGCCTCCGTCGTCCCGAAGCCGGCGCTCTGGAGGATCGCGCGATGGAAGAGGCCGCGCGCCTCGCGTGCGAGGAGGAGCGAGAGCACGTTCGTCCCGCCCGCCGACTCGCCGAAGATCGTGACGTTCCCGGGGTCGCCGCCGAAGGCGGAGACGTTCTCGCGCACCCACTCGAGCGCGCGGACCAGGTCGAGCGTGCCGAAGTTGCCGGACGCCTCGCTCGGGCTCGCGCCCGTGCGGAGCGCGGCGTGGCGGAGCCAGCCGAGCGGGCCGAGCCGATACTGCACCGCGACGACCACGACGTCGTGCGTCGCGGCGAGGTTCCCGCCCTGGTAGAAGCCCGCCCGGCCGATCGAGTGGCCGCCGCCGTGGATCCAGACCATCACCGGCAGGCGCGCCTCCTGCGCCGCGGCCGCCTCGCGGCGCGGCGCCCAGACGTCGAGGAAGAGGCAGTCCTCGTCGCCGATCACGCCCGTCTCGCCGCGCGGCGCGCCTGCGAAGGGGCTCGCGTACTGAGGGCACGCGGCGCCGGTCGCGAGCGCCTCGCGGAGCCCGCTCCAGCGCGCGGCGGCACGCGGCGCGCGCCAGCGCCGCTCTCCGACGGGCGCCTCGGCGAAGGGCAGCCCGAGCCACGCGTGCGCGCCGTAGCGGTCGCCGAAGCCGACCACGTCGCCGGCCGTAAGGTTTCGCTCCGAGCTCGGGTCGGCGACGATCGGCGCCTCCTCGCGCGCGCACGCGAGCGAGAGGACGAGGAGGCCGGAGGCGAAGAGTCGCTGCATCGGACCACCCTCCCGAGCGGGCCGTCATTGTACCCGTGCGACGGCGCGTGCCATCAGGGCCCGGCGGCGCAGAGCGACTCGCACGGCACGCCGTTGCGGTCGCCGTCGAGGCGCCGGAGCCCGCAGTGCGCGAGGTGGAAGCGCGCCTCCGCGCAGCTTTCCATCTCGCGGCAGGACCGTTTCGAGCCGCACGCGAACCGCCCGGCTTCGCTGCCGGCGGCCGGCTTCGGAGCGGGGCTCGCGCGCCGGCGTTCGCGCCACTCCCAGGGCGGTACGCGCTTCGCCTCGGGCAGCGCCCAGAGGCCGCGCCGCGCGGCGCGCGCCTCGGCTTCCAGGCCGAGCAGCCCGCGCTCACTGGCCCGGCCGCGGAACACCCAGACGTGGCCCTCGCGCAGCAGCTCGCAGCCGACGCAGACGTCGTCCGCGTAGACCTCGCCGACGGTGCGCCCGAAGCGGTCCCGCGCGACCGCGTTCACGCGCACGACCTCGCCGAAGACCCGCTGCGCGAGCGCCTCGCGCGCGCGCCTCGACCACGGCTGGCCGCGCTCCGGCGCGTCGATGCCGGCGAGCCGGATCCGCTCGCGCCGCCTCTCGCCGTCCTCGAGCTCGCGCACCACCTCGATCGTGTCGCCGTCGAGGACCGCGGTGACGCGCGCATCGAAGAACCGCTCGGCGGAAGCCCCCCGCGCCCCGAGCAGCGCGAGGAGCCAGAGACACGCGGCCGAGCGCCGAAACCTCAGCGCAGGCCCGACGCGCGCAGGTGATCCACCTCGTTGAAGTTCTGGAGGGACCAGACGGAGCCGCGCGCGCCGATCGGGCGCGCCTCGGCCACCGAGTACGCGGCGAGCTGGCTCTCGAAGCGCAGCCACTCCCACGGCACCGGACGGACGTCGAGCAGGTGCGTGAGCAGCACCGCGTTCGTGCCGCCGTGTGCCACGATCACGAGCGAGGGCGGGGGCTCGGGCGCGCTCCACACCGTGAAGTCGTGCTCGCGCGATGCGGCGATGCCGTGGCGCGCGAGCAGCGACTCGAGCGCGCGGACCACCCGGGCGTGGAAATCGGCGAAGCTCTCCGCGCCGGGCCAGCCCGCCCAGTGCTCGCGGAGCGGGCGGCGCGAGCCCTCCTGGAAGTAGCGGTCGACCGCCTCCTGCGTGAGCCCCTCGACCGCGACGCCGATCTCCGCGAGTCCCTCCACGATCTCGGGCACGACGCCCGTCGCCTTCGCGAGCGGCTCGGCGGTCTCGCGCGCGCGGCGGTAGGGGCTCACGTAGAGCGCATCGACCGGCGTCCGCGCGAGCGCGGCCGCGAGGCTCTCGGCCTGGCGCTGCCCGTACGGCGTCAGGCCCGGGTCGTTCACCGAGGGCCCGCCGCCCGGCGCCCAGTCGGGGTCGCCGTGACGCACGAGCGTGAGCGTCGGATGCCGACGCAGCCGCGCCTCGCGCTCGCGCAGCGCCGCGGGGCCCGCGTCCTGCGGCCGCGGCCCCCCGCCCTCACCGATGCGCATGCCCGCCGCCATGGCGGCGCCGAGTATACGGAGAAGCGTTAGGCTCGGCAGGATGCAGCCGAGCGCTCCCGGGCCGCTCCCGTCGGCCGGCCCCTTCGTCGCGATCGGGGCGTGGGTGGCACGACGTCCGCGCTTCGTGACCGGCCTCTTCGCGGTGCTGCTCGCGTTCGCGGCGTTCTATGCCGCCTCCGCGAGCCGCCATCTGCCGGCGGGCGGCTTCGACGTGCCGGGCAGCGACTCCGACCGCGTCACGGAGCTCTCCGAGCAGCGGCTCGGGATCGGCAAGCCGGATCTCGTGCTGCTCTACCGGCGCAGCGACGGCGGCGACATGCGGACGTCCCAGGCGGCTGCGCTCGTGCTCGACGCGCTCGACCCCCTGCTCGACGACCCGCAGGTGCTCGGCACGACGAGCTACTACGACACGAGCCTCGACTCGCTCGTCTCGCGAGACGGACGCATCGCGCTCGTGCTCCTCTCCCTCGAGGGCGACGACGCCGCCAAGGTGGAGGGCTTCCGCCGCCTCGAGCCGGAGCTCCGTGCGACCGGGCCGGAGCTCGAGGTCCAGATCGGCGGCAACGCCGCCGCGGCCACGCTCGCCCAGGACGTGGCGGCCTCGGACGTTCGCAAGGCGGAGTCGTGGGCGTTGCCGATCGCAGCGCTGCTCACGCTCTTCTTCTTCCGCAGCGTCGTGGCCGCGCTGCTGCCGGTGCTCATCGGCGCCGTCGCCGTGGCCGGCGCATCGGCGCTGGTGGGAGGCGTGGCGCACCTCTTCGTCGTCTCGATCTTCGCGCTGAACGTCTGCGCGTTCCTCGGGCTCGGCCTCTCGATCGACTATGCGCTGCTCATGGTGCAGCGCTTCCGCGAGGAGCTCGGCCTCGGCCGCCCGGTGCGCGACGCCGTCGTCGTCACGCTGGACACGGCCGGGCGCGCGGTCTGGGTGTCGGGGCTCACGGTGGCGGTGAGCCTCGCAGTGCTCACCTGGGTGCCGGTGCCGCTGCTCCGGAGCGTCGCGGTCGGCGGCGTGCTCGCCGTCTCCGCCGCGCTGCTGGCGGCGCTCGTGCTGCTGCCGGCCCTCCTCGCCTGGCTCGGCCCGCGCGTGAACCGCTTCGCCGTGGCCCGCACCGAGGTGTCCGGTCCGAGCCCGTTCTGGCGCCGCGTCGGCGAGCTCTCGATGCGCCACCCCGTCGCGGTCGCGCTCTTCTCGGCCGCGGTGCTGCTCGCGCTCGCGAGCCCCGCGCTCCGCATGCAGAGCGCGGTGCCCGACGCGCGCATGTTCGGCCGCGACTCGGAGGTGCGCCGCGTCGAGGACACGATCGGCGATCCCGCCGTGTTCGATCCGGGCGGCGCCGCGTCCATCCAGATCGTGCTCGAGACGGGCGGCTCCCTGCTCGAGCCCGCGAACCTCCGCGCGGTGCACGGCTTCCTCGCGCAGGTGGCGGCCCTGCCCGGCGTCAGCGAGGTCCGCACGCCGCTCCTCGACCTCGACCCGGCGCTCCCCCCCGACGCGCTCGCGCGAGAGGCCAGGAGCGCCGAGATCGCGCCCGGGCTCGCGCGCACCGTGCACCACGACCTCGCGCTCGTGACGGCGATCGGCGCGCATCCATGGCGCAGCCAGGAGGCGGCGGCCACGGTCGAGGCCGTGCGCGCGCTGCCGCAGCACGCCGGGCTTGGCGTGATGGTGGGGGGCACGACGGCCCAGCTCGTCGACTCGCGAGGCGCGCTACGCGAATATGGCCCGATCGCGGCCATCCTCGTGATCGGCTGGAACCTCGCCATCCTGCTCGGCGCGTTCCGTTCGGTGGTCGTGCCGATCAAGGCCGTGCTGATGAACGTGCTTTCGCTCGGCGCGAGCTACGGGATCCTGGTCTGGGTGTTCCAGGAGGGCCACTTCTCCGAGTGGCTCGGCTTCGAGCCGCTCGGCGGGATCGATCCCACCATCCCGCTCGTGATGTTCGCCGTCGTGTTCGGCCTCTCCATGGACTACGAGGTCTTCCTCTTGAGCCGCATCCAGGAGGAGTACCGGCGGCTCGCCGACAACCGGGCCAGCGTGATCGAGGGGCTCGCGCGGACGGGCCGCATCATCTCCAGCGCGGCGCTGATCCTGTTCGTGGTGATCGGCGCCTTCGCGGCGGGCGACCTCGTGTACGTGAAGGAGCTCGGCGTCGGCATGGGGAGCGCGCTGCTGCTCGACGTGACGCTGGTCCGGGCGCTCCTCGTCCCCGCAACGATGCAGCTGCTCGGCCGCTTCAACTGGTGGGCGCCCGGCTGGCTCTCGGCCGAGCCGTCCGCGCACGCGGACGCTCCCCCGCTGACGAGGACGGAGAAGCCCGCGCCGCGGCGAGGCTGAGCGCCGGCCGGGCCCCGTCTGCCCCAGCCCGGGGGAGCGGCGCCCCGCGCCCGCGCGTGATGCCGCGCCCCGTGCGTGCGGAGCGCTGGCACGCGCCTTGCTCCAGCCCGGGGAGGGAGGTGCGCCATGCAGTGCTTCGAGGAGCTGGAGCGCGACCACCGGGTGATCGAGCAGGTGGCCGCCCTGCTCGCGGACGTCTCGAGCCATGCCTCGGCCGAGCGCGCCTTCGCGTTCGGTGCCTGGGCGCTCGACTTCGTGCGCTCCTTCGCGGACGGCTGTCACCATGCGAAGGAGGAGCAGACGCTCTTCCCGCTGCTCGAGGCACGCGGCATCCCACGCCGCGGCGGCCCGATCGGCATGATGCTGCTCGAGCACCAGGAGGGCCGGGCGCTCGTAGCCGACATGGAGCGGGCGCTCGCGGCGCGCGACCTGCCGGGCTTCGTCGCGAGCGCGGGCGCCTGGGCCGGACTGCTGCGCGTCCACATCACGAAGGAGCGCAACGTGCTCTTCCCGATGGGCGAGCGCCGGCTCGACGCAGCCGACGACCGCGCGCTCGTGGCGCGGTTCGCCGAGATCGAGCGCGAAAGCGGAGGCGAGGCGCTCCACGCGCGCGCCCACGAAGAGCTCGAGGCATGGAAGCAGCGGCTCGGCACGCTCGCGCTGGCGGCGCCGCCGGCGCACGCCGTCGCCACGCGCTGAGGGCGAGTGCGAGCCGCGCACGCCGCGCCGGGCTCAGCCGGCCCCGAGCTCGCGCACCACGTCGACCACCGCCTCCGGATGCGTCTCGTTGTAGAGCATGAGCGTCGTGCGGTCGGCGAAGCCGTTGCGCGCGCGGAGGTTCGCGGCGACCTCGCCGGGCCGGCCCGAGACGGCGAGCTCGTCGAGCAGCGCGTCGTCGATCCGGCCCTGCATGTCGAGCCACTTGCCCTCCTTCGAGAGCCGGTTCAGCTCGGGCTGGAGCTCCGGGTAGCCATGGTGCTCGAGCACACCCTTGTAGGCCGGCGTCGAGCCGTAGAACGAGATCTGCGCGCGCGCCTTCTGGCGCGCGCGCTCGATCTCGGCGTCGTCGCTGCCGAGCGCCACGACGGTCTGGCAGGAGATCGTGAAGCCCTCGCGTGCCCGCCCGCTCCGCGCCAGGCCGCGGCGCAGCGCCGGAAGCGTCTCGGCGTCGAGGAACGGCCGGGAGTGGAAGGGATGCACGAGGAAGCCGTCCGCCACCTCGCCCACCATCTCCACCATGCGAGCGCCGACGCCCGCCAGAAAGACGGGCGGGCTCCCGAACGGGACGGGCGGCCTGAACATCGGCGTCATCAGCGTGTGCGTGTAGAACTCACCGCGGAAGTCGAGGCGCGAGCGGTCCGCCCACGCCCGCCAGATCGCGCGCAGCGCGAGGACGAACTCGCGCATGCGCTCGACCGGCCTCGACCAGGGCTGACTGAAGCGCCTCTCGATGTGCGGCCGGATCTGCGTGCCGAGGCCGAGGATGAAGCGGCCCCGCGTGAGGGCCTGGAGGTCCTGGGCCAGGTAGGCCGTGGTCATCGGATTGCGCGCGAAGGCGACCGCGATCGCGGTGCCGAGCTCGATCGTCTCCGTGCGCTCGGCCGCGAGCACGAGCGGGACGAAGGGATCGTGCTGGCCCTCGAAGCTCCACGCGCCCGCGAAGCCCTGCGCCTCGAGCACCGCGGCCTCCTCGCCCGCGCGCGAGAAGTCCCCTCCGAAGAGCGCGCCGTCGACCTTCATGGACCCTCCCGCCGCCGCAGCGTAGGGGGCACGCGGCGCCGCCGCCGTCCTCAGCCGAGCGCCGCGAGGTCGCGGTGCACGCCGTCGAGCAGGGCCGGCGCCTCGCGCGCGACGCCGCCGCGTGCGCGCGCGGCCCAGCCGCGCACGGCAGGGAGCTCCCGCGCCTCGAGCGCGAGGCGCGGCCGCACGGCGAGGATCCGCGCGAGCCGCGCCGCGAGGCGCTCCGGCTCGCACCACGCCTCGGGAGGCAGCGACGCCCCGCGGATCCGGACGCAGAGCGTCTCGAGCGGCGCCGCGTCGGCCCGGCTCCGGAACGAGACGGCGGGAAGCAGCGCCGGCCCGAGCGCGAGTGCGGCGTCGTAGAGGGCGGGCACGCCGTGCCGCTCCGCGAGCCAGCCGTCGAAGAGCAGCTCGACTCCGACGTGGCCGATCGCGCGCGCCGGGCCGGGGCGGAGCCCGGCCTCCCGGAGCGCCCGCGTGCTCGAGGAGACGAGCATGCCGAAGCGCTCGGAGCGGTGGAAGGCGGCGTCCGTCGCCAGATGGAAGCGGCGGCCGTCCGCCGCGACGGCGTGCGCGACGTGCTCGACGCGGAGCCTCACCATCGCGGCCAGATCGGGCAGCATGGCGCCGAACACGAAGGCGGAGTCGGGCCGCCGCTGCGAAGCGAGCCACGCGTGCCCGAAGAAGTTCATGACGCGCGGCACCCTAGGCCGCGGCGCACCCGGCTGCCAACGCGACGCGCGCGGTAGAGTGCGCGGCGTGGGCACTCCCACGATCCGGATCACCCACGGCGCCGCCCCGCCCGAGGCGCGTGCCATCCGCGAGCGCGTGTTCGTCGAGGAGCAGCGCGTCGCTCGCGAAGAAGAGTGGGACGAGCACGACGCCGCAGGTGCCGCGACGCTCCACCTCGTCGCGTTCGAGGGCTCGCGCGCGGTGGGCTGCGCTCGCCTGCGCACCCGCGGGGACGCCGCCAAGATCGAGCGCGTCGCGGTGCTCGCCGAGCGCCGCCGGCACGGGCTCGGGCGCGTGCTCATGGAGGCGGCCGAGCGCGCAGCGCTGGAGCGAGGTCTCCACGCGCTCGTGCTCCACGCGCAGCGGGCGGTGATTCCCTTCTACGAGCGCCTCGGCTGGGAAGCCCACGGGCCCGAGTTCAGCGAGGCGGGGATTCCCCACCGCGCGATGGCGAAGACCGTCGTGTGAAGCGTGGCCGCGTCGCCGTGTAATCCCGTCGGCGCAAGCTCGCGTGATGTAACGACGGCCGCGCGATGTAACGACAGCCGCGCTCGAGAACATTCTGCCATCTGCCCGCCATCTTCCCGCGATCGGCCTCGCCACTCGTCGTGAAAATTCGACCTCCTGTTAGGCGGTATCGGGATGATGGAACAATGATCCTTTTGCCGCGGCAGATTCTCCGTCGTTCTACGTAGTCGCGATCCGCTCGTCTTGCGGAAGCGATTCGATCCGCGGAGTTACGCGGCGCGCTCGTCCCGCCGCGCACCGGCACGGGATGTGCACCGCCTCGGGCGCTGCCATTTCGAGCAGCCAAGGAGGACGGACATGCAACGATTGGCCTTCGCGGGCCTACTGGCGGGCGCCACGCTGGTCTTCGGAGCCAGCCCCGCATCGGCACTCCTCGTGAACTTCGAGTTCATCTCGAACAACACCACGAAGGACTGCGAGACCGGTGAGAACCAGCTCCAGGCGGACCTCACCGGAGGGCCGGGTGCGAACCAGGTGAGCTTCACGTTCACGAACAGCGGGCCCAAGGACTCCTCCATCACCGCGGTGTACTTCGACGACGGCACGCTCTCCGCCATCGCCTCGATCCTCGACGGCACGGGCGTCGATTTCGAGGAGGGCGCCAGCCCGCCGAACCTGCCCGCGGGCAACGAGGCGAATCCGGCCTTCGAGGCCGACTTCGCCGCGGATGCGGAGCCTCCGACGGAACCGAACGGCGTGAACCCCAACGAGACGCTCACCATCGTCTTCGACCTGCTCATGGGCAGCACGCTCACCGACACGGAGAACGCGCTCCGGGACGGCAGCCTGCGGATCGGTCTCCACGTGCAGGGCTTCAAGAAGGGCGGAAGCGAGAGCTTCGTGAACGTGCCGCCCGGCGGCGTCGTTCCCGAGCCGAGCATCGGCCTCCTGCTCGCGGCACCGGCGCTGGTCGCACTGGCCCGACGTCGCAAGCGCTGACGGTCGGCCGCGGGGGCCAGCGGCGCGTCTGCCGCTGGCGCCCGCGACGAGCTCTCCGCTCCGCGCGGCGGCGTCGCCGGCGCGGAACGCCACCACTGCATCCAAGGAAGGAATGGACATGCTGGCATCTCTCCGTGCAATCCTCCTCGCGGCCGCGGCGCTGTTCGTCGGCGCCGGCGCGGCGGGCGCCATGGGCCTGCCCACCGACTCCGATGGGAACGGCGGGCGCGACCGGGTCGGCTTCGCCGACAAGGGGCCCGACGCCCCGCTCACCGCCGTGTCGTTCCGCGACGGGGACCTCGAGGACCACGGCCTCGGAAAGGGCAAGAACGGCTTCGAGAAGAAGAACAAGAAGCGCGGCAAGGGCAAGGACGTCGGCCGCGACGACGCGGACGGCAAGGACTTCGCCAAGAAGCACAGGAAGCACAAGAACGGCCGCAAGGACCGGGACGACGACGACAAGGACTTCGACCGCGACGACTTCGACAAGAAGCACTTCAAGGACAAGAAGAAGAAGGACGACGGCCCCGTGGTGCCCGAGCCGAGCCTCGGGCTCCTGCTCGCGGCGTCGCTGCTGGCCCTCGGGCTGCGCGCTCGCAAGCGCTGAGCGGCGTGAGGTACGGGGCCGGCGCCACGGCGCCGGCCCCGTGCGGCTCAGCCGCCGGCCACCGTGGCGGCTCAGCCGCCGGCGGGCTTCTTCGCGACGTTCATGGTCTGGATCTCGGTGAAGCCGAGCAGGCCCCAGTGGCCGTTCTCGACGCCGATGCCCGACCACTTCGCGCCGCCGAAGGGCGCGAAGGGCACGATCGCGAGGTGCTGGTTCACCCACGCGGTGCCGCACTCGAGCCGGCCGGCGACCGCGGTCGCGCGTTCCGGATCCTGCGACCAGACGGAGCCGCTGAGCCCGAAGTTCGTGCGATTCGCGCGCTCGACGGCGTCGTCGAGGTTCCGGTACGGGAGCACCGGCAGCGCCGGGCCGAACTGCTCCTCGTCCACGAGGCGCACTCCCTCCGCCACGTCCGCCACGATCGTCGGCGGGTAGAAGTAGCCCTTGCCGCCGAGCGGGGCGCCGCCGGCCGCGATGCGGGCGCCGCCCCGCCTCGCGTCGTCGACGAGCTCCTGCACGCGCTCGAACTGGGGTCGGTTGTTGAGCGGGCCCAGCTGGACGCCTTCCTGGAAGCCGTCGCCGACCTTCACCCCCTGCGCGATCGCGGCGAGCCGCTCGACGAGCGGGTGGTAGAGCTTCTCGGGCACGTAGACGCGCTTGATCGCGCTGCAGACCTGGCCGCAGTTCTGGAACGCGCCCCAGAAGAGCTTCTCGGCGACCGCATCGGCGCTCACGTCGTCGAGGACGATCGCGGCGTCGTTGCCGCCGAGCTCGAGCGTGAGCCGCTTCAGGTCGGGCGCGGCCGCCGCAGCGACCTTCTTCCCCGTCTCGATGGAGCCGGTGAAGGAGATCTTGCGCGGCACGGGGTGCGACGTCATCCAGGCGCCGAGCGCGTCCCCGCCCGACACGACGTTCACCACGCCCGGCGGGAGCGCGTCGCGCAGGATGGCGCCGAGCATCAGCGTCGTGAGCGGGGTGAAGGGGGAGGGCTTGATCACGAGCGTGTTCCCCGCGAGGAGCGCGGGGGCGATCTTCCACACGCCGAGCAGCAGCGGGTAGTTCCAGGGCGTGATCGCCGCGACGACGCCGAGCGGCCGGCGGCGCACCTCGATGCGGTTCTCCGGCGTGTCGGCCACCACCTCGACGGGGATCTCGAGGCCGGCCGTCACCTGGAACCAGACCGCGGCCCCCATCACCTCGCCGAACGCGTCCTTGAGCGGCTTGCCCTGCTCGCGCACCAGCACCGGCGCGATCTCGTTCGCGCGGGCCTCCAGCGCCTCGGCCACGTCGAGCAGCGCCTTCTTCCGCACGCCGACGTCGGCCTGCCACGCACGGAACGCGCCCTGCGCCGAGTCCATCGCCGCGTCGAGCTGCGCGCGGCTGCACTCCGGCGCCTCCGCGAACACCTCGCCGGTGGCGGGGTTGATCACGCCGAAGCGCGAGGACCCGGCCACGGCCTTGCCGTCGATCGTCATGGTGAAGTCGGACATGGAAACCTCCCTCGGATTCCGGGAGGGTAGACGCTATTCCCCACCGGGAAAGACGCTTCTCGCCGGGGCCACGGGGCGCGAGCCCGGGGCCGCGTCGAGCGCGAGGCCGCGCTCGCGGCAGTGCGCGGCGATGGCAGCG
>Ga0075327_1000100_pt1 | contig 20450 bp, 15 predicted proteins | sample MayberrySE_Catta_2_FD_120056 | JGI IMG/M metagenome (GOLD analysis project Ga0075327, IMG submission 120056) | Natural and restored wetland microbial communities from the San Francisco Bay, California, USA, that impact long-term carbon... | ecosystem: Environmental > Terrestrial > Soil >...
CACCGGCGCGCAGCCCACGGCCAGCGCCATCGTCATCCAGACCGACCGACAGACCAGTCGGGTCACGTCGGGAAGTGTAGTGCCTCTGACCTAGCCTTGATTCCCGCGCCTCTCACGGTTTCTGCCGCGACAGATAGTCGAAGACGAGGTAGCTCATGGCCTTGACGCCGACCGGAATGGATCCATCATCGGCCAGAAACGTCGGCGTGTGGTGGTCGCCTGATGTGGTTTCCGCCTTCACCTGACCCAATCGGTAGAAGAAACCCGGCACTTCGTTGGCAAAGAACGAAAAGTCCTCCGATCCCATCGCTGGCGGGATCTTCGACACGTGGGCCTTCCCGATCGCACGCTCCAAGGCGCCCACGCTGTCGCGCGTCAGCGCAGTATCGTTGATGGTCGCCGGCGCGCCGCGCTCGTAGCGGACCACTTCGCCTGTGGCTCCGTTGGCCTCGGTCACGCCCTTGAGAATCTCGCGGAGCCGCTTTTCGGCCAGCGTGCTCATCTCGGGCCTGAACGTGCGGATGGTCCCGCTCAGCGACACTTCCGCCGGGATGATGTTGTGACGCTGGCCCCCGTGGATCGAACCGATGGTCACGACGCCGGGCTCGTGACCCGACATCGTCCGCGAGCGGATAGTCTGCAGTGCCTGGACGAACTGGGCGGCGGTGACGACCGGATCGATGGAGAGCTCGGGCCGCGCGCCGTGCGCCTGCTTGCCGACGATCTTCACTTCCCATGTATCAGCGGCCGACAGTGCCGGGCCTTCTGAATAACCGATGTCGCCGACCGCCATCTCCGAATAGGCATGCAGCCCGAAGATGGCCGCCGGCCGCGGGTTCTGGAGCACGCCTTCCTTGACCATCAGCGCCGCGCCGCCCTCCTCTCCCGGCGGCGGCCCTTCTTCCGCCGGCTGGAAGATGAACTTCACGGTTCCCGGAAGCTCGGCGCGCATCGCCGTGAGCACGCTGGCGACGCCGAGCTGGACGGCGGTGTGGATGTCGTGACCGCAGGCGTGCATGACGCCCACGTCCTGGCCGAGATACGTGGACCGCACCTTCGAGGCGAACGGCAGGTTGGTCTGTTCGGTCACCGGTAGCGCGTCCATATCGGCCCGGACGGCCACGACGGAGCCTGGCCGCCCGCCTTTCAGCAATGCGACCACTCCGTGGCGCGCCACGCCTGTGCGCACCTCGAGCCCGAGCTTGCGAAGGTAGTCAGCCACCAGGGCCGCCGTCTTCTCCTCACGGTTCGACAGCTCGGGGTACTGGTGCAGTTGATGCCGTATCTCGGTGACCGCCGGCGTCACTTTCGACGTTTCTTGATCGATCCGGGACAGGGGATTCTGCGCGCCGACAGTGACGGACAGGATTCCTAGAAAGATGGCCGCGGTTTTCAGTGTCCTCATTGTGGTGACGTCCTTTGGCTGACATTCTTGCACGAGAGCAGCAGCGTGCGAGACCTGGCGGCAACGAAGCTTCGCGGGCCAAAGGGGATCGCCAGAAGCTTGATGAAGCCTGCCGGCAGGCCGCTTCGCACGGTGACCCGATGGCGACTCAGGAGCAGGGCAGGCCCTGCGCCGCCATCGTTCGGAGTCAGCGTCAGCGGGGTTCGATGACAGTCACGCCGCGGGGGGATGGCTCGAAGTGGCGAGGGTTGAGCGTCAACAGGACGTCGGCGCCGGCAATGGCGGCCTGCTCGGCGATCAGCGCATCGTAGGTTCGTCCGCCGCCCGTGCCAGCTGCGGCTAGCCGCGCCAGCAGGGCCGCCTCGAGCGCCATGACCTCCGCCGGCTTGACGAAGTTGGCCTCAAGGAGGGCCCATGCGTCGGCGGGCGCGACGCGGTGAGGCGCCGGCAGGCGTGTCAGGACGGCGTACGCTTCGACCAAGGCGTGTGCAGGGATGGCGAGTCTGCTGCCGCGTGTCGCGAGGCGCCGCTCGACGTCGGCAGCGACGACGGCGTGCCGTTCGTGCCAGGAGCATACGGCCGCAACCATGCTGCTCGAATCCAGCGCGATGACGCTCACGATTCAGCGCCCCCGGCGGCGGCCGGCGATCTGGCGGCGGGTTCGTTCCACCGTCGCCGTGCCCAGGGGCGCCACTCGCCCGGCTGGCGTCGCCACGAGCAGCCGGCCCTTCCGCTCGAGCTTCACCTCCAGCGGCCGCGGCTCGATCTCGATGACGCCGTCGCGCCATCGCACATCGAGCGGCGTGCCTGGCTCGAGGGCGGCCTCGCGTCGGATCTCACGGGGAATGACGAGCCTGCCGGCGGCGTCCATGGTAGTAACCATGGCATGGATCATACCATTGCTCGGGGGGCCGCCCTGAGCGTGCGCAGGTTCCTCGAATTTCACCACGGACGGCCCCATGCCGACGGCGGCGCGACAGGAATCGAACTGTGATGCCGCAGGCAGCCAGCCGCGCGCGAAAAGCCATGCCGCCAACCCAGCGGACTCCGCGATAGGCGCAGCACCGCATTGCCAACTGCGGCGGGCGCCTCGCCGGCCTGCCGGGGCGCGGCGCCCTTGAGATTGGTCCAGTCCGGTGTGCGCAGATCGAAGGGCTCGCCAAGTGGGTGGCGAAGGCTGATAATCGCGGGCGATGCCTCTGGCGCGCCTCTTTCCACTCGCCGTCGTCTGGTTGTGCCTGTCTCCGGTATCGCTGACGGCGGCGGAGCGGCCCAGGCTTGCGGTCCTGACGGACATCGGCGGGGATCCCGACGACCGGCAGTCGATGATTCGCCTCATGGTGTACGCGAACGAGTTCGACATCGAGCTGCTGATCGCCAGCGCCGCCGGAACGCCAGGCGAGTTGAAGGAGGCCATGACGCGCCCGGATCTCATCCGCGAGATTATCGAGGCCTACGGCATGGTGTTGCCGAACCTGCGGCGGCATGCCGAGAATTGGCCGACCGCCGATTCGCTTCGCGCGAAGGTGCTGTCCGGGAACCATCGTCGAGGTCGTGAGCACATCGGCGCCGGACACGACACGCCGGCCTCGCGCGCGCTCGTCGAGCGCGTCGACGTTGGCAGCCCGGAGCGGCCGTTGAACGTCACCGTGTGGGGCGGGCAGACCGATCTCGCGCAGGCGTTGTGGCGGGTCAAGCAGGACCGAGGGATGAGTGGCTTCGCGACATTCGCGCGCAAGCTCCGCGTCTACGACATCGCCGATCAGGACAGCCTCGCGGCCTGGATGCGGATCGAGTTTCCGGGCATGTTCTACATCCTCTCCAAGGCGTCGGCCGGCCGCGACCGCCGCGAGGCCACATTCCGCGGCATGTATCTCACCGGAGACGAATCGCTGACGAGCCGTGCGTGGATCGACGAACACGTCCGCAGCCGGGGACCGCTCGGGGCGCTGTATCCGACCCGGACCTGGACGGCTCCAAATCCTCACGGTGTGATGAAGGAGGGCGATACGCCCTCGTGGTTCTTTTTCCTGCCGGCCGGCGGCAACGACCCGTCTGATCCGACACAGCCGGGCTGGGGCGGCCGATTCGACCGGGATGACGACGGCTGGTATCGCGACCGCAGCGCCGGCGAAGGAGAGGATCCACGCGAATCGGTGAGCCGCTGGCGGCCGGACTTTCAGCGTGACTTCGCTCGACGCATGTCGTGGTGCGTGCCGGCAAGCAAGATAAAGAGCGCGACAGCCCTTTGGTTCGGGCCCACGAGTTGGTCTTCATCAGCGAGCCAGTGCGGCGCGAGCCGATCGGGCCTCACCTCGGGCACGAGCGCGGGCACGGCTGGCGTTTCTCCGTCGATCCGACGAGGTCCTGACCGAGGACTGGCGACCTATAATGAGATCAGTGCAAAGGATGTGGCCAGACGCACGAACCTCAGCTGGGGAGGGGAGGCGTAGATGACGACTGTGATTCGATGCGCCGTGAGTGCGCTTCGACGCAACGGGATGCGCTCGGTTCTGTGCGCGATCAGTCTGACCATCGGCGTCGCCGCCGTGATCACGATCGCCGGCCTCGGTCGCGGCGCCCGTGCCGTCGTCGAGGAGCAGGTGAGCGCGGCGGGCACGAACATGATCATCGTCAGCGCCGGCAATCGGACCTCTGGCGGCGTCCGTCTCGGGATGGGCTCGTCGAGCCGTCTGGTGAATGCCGACGCCGAGGCGATGAGGGGGATTCGGGGCGTGGCCTACGTCAGTCCCGGAGTTCGAACGCGCCAGCAGCTCATCAACGGCTCCCGCAACTGGTCTGCGAACGTCGAAGGTGTCGGCGCCGATCTGCCACTGATCAGGCACTGGCCGATGTTGTCCGGCTCGTTCTTCGGGCCGGCGGAGGTGCAGGCGGCCGCGGAAGTCTGCGTGATCGGCGTCGCCGTGCGCGATACGCTGTTCGACCCTTCCGTCAACCCGATCGGCCGCACGATCCGTATCGGTATCCAGTTGTTTCGTGTCATCGGGGTGTTGGCGCCGAAGGGGCACTCGGCCGGTGGCCAGGATCAAGACGACGCCGTGTTCGTTCCGTATACGACCGCGCAGAAAAAGCTCATGGGCGTGACGTACCTGCGGAACGTCTCGCTGTCCACTCGGTCTCTCGATGAGATCGCGCGCGTAGCCGACGATATCCGGTATCTCCTGCGGCTTCGCCACGAGATCGGGCCCGCGGATCCGGACGACTTCCGAGTACGCACGCTCGACGAGATCGTGGCCCTCCGGACCCGGACGACCCGGACGATGACCGCCCTCCTGGCAGGCGTAGCGGCAGTGTCGCTCTTCGTCGGCGGCATCGGCGTCATGAACATCATGCTCGTGTCGGTCACGGAACGGACGCGGGAGATCGGTCTGCGCCTCTCGGTCGGTGCACGCACCCGCGACGTCTTGAGCCAGTTCCTGGTGGAGGCGCTGCTCTTGAGTGCCGGCGGAGGGATCTGCGGAGTGCTGGCGGGCTACGGTCTCGCCAAGAGCCTCACGGTTCTGCTGTCGTGGCCGACAGAGTTCGTTCCCGCGACCGCGTTGATGGCGATCGGATTCTCGGCGGCGGTTGGCGTCATCTTCGGCTGGTATCCAGCGATGCGGGCGGCACGTGTCGATCCCATCGACGCGCTTCGCTACGAATAGAGGCCGGTCGTCACCGTCACGTCCGATTCAGTCACGGCCACGGCATTCGCCACCTGCGGAAGCATCATCGCGATGCCGGCGCCCATCAAGACGCCGAACTGGCGACGCGTCACCAGGCCGAGCGCCTGCCGTCGAGGTTCGAGATAGGCATTGCCGCTACATTCCGTAGCGCGTCAGCGTCTCCCGCGCCGGCGGCCTCGTTACCATCGACACCACCACCATCAGTGCTGCCGCAACCAACGTCATGGGCACGACGGGCATGAGCCCGAACCACGCGAGCGCGCCGGGGGACGTGGCCGTATAGATGACTGCGGCCGCCACCCAGAGCGCCACGGCCAGCGCGCCCCACTTCGTGCTCCGCTTCCAGAAGAGCGCGGCAAAGAACAGCACGGACAGCGCCGCGTAGCCGGAGAAGGCGTACTGCACGGCCAGATCGAAGATACCCTGCGGAGCCCGCATCGCGACGGCGTAGGCGACGAGCGTCAGGATCACGACAAAGAGGCGGCCGGTCTGCACCTGTACGTGCTCGCCGAAGCGCGTCTTCCCGCCGTAGAACGCAAACACGTCCTCGGTGAACATCGTCGAGAGCGCCAGGATCTGCGAGTCGCTCGCCATCACCGCCGCCATGATGCCGGCGCCCAGGATTCCTGCGAGCCAGAGCGGCGCGTATCGTTCCAGCATGATGGGCACCACATCGTCGCCCGCCGCCTGCCGCCGAAGGGCGGCGCGTTGGTCGGCAGGCATCGACGCCGGCGCGGCGGCGAGGGCCTGGCGCGCCTCGAGCTTGCTCTCAATCCGCGGCACATCGCGCATCGCGTTCGCGGCGACGCCGAGAAACACGCAGGGCAGCCAGATGGCGAGGATGCACAGCGGGTAGAAGATGACCGTACGGCGGAACTGCACCATGCGCCGCGCGGTCAGGCAGAAGATGGTGATGTGCGGAAAAGCGATGGTCGACAGCGGAATGAACGTGTAGCTGAGGAACACAAGGGGCGAGAACCGCTCGCGTGTCAGGAGCGGCGCCGTGACCGGCGAGGCGAGCAGCGACTCCATCGCGGCTGGAAACCCTCCCATGCCCCGGCCGATGACGACGAGCGCGACGGCACCGAACGACAGGAAGAGCACAGTCTGGAAGGCGTTGACCCAGGCGGTGCCTCGCATGCCGCCGAAGAAGACGTAGCTCATCACGACGAGCGCGACGACCGCCCCGCCCAGCCAGTACGGGACGAAGCCTCCGGTGATCGCCCGAAGGGCCGTGCCACCGCCCATCACGCCGATGATGATGTAGGGCACGAGGAGCGCGGCCTGGACCACGAAAATGGCGGTGCCGATGTGCCCGCACTCCCATCGATCGCGAAACATCTGCACCGACGTCATGAAGCCGTGCCGCCGGCCGAGCGCCCACATCCGCGTCCCGACGAAGAAGAGGGTCAAGGGAATCACGAACGCGGACGCCGACGCCATCAGCCCGAACGTCACGATGCCGTTGGCGAACGCGTGGCCGGCCGAGCCGAGGATCGTGAACGCCGTCATGTTCGTGCCGAAGAGCGACAGCAGGAACACGACGGGTCCGAGCGCGCGGCCCGCGAGGAAGTAGTCCTCGGCCTCGTGATCCGTCGGCTTCCGGTGACGGAAGGCGAAGATGCCGATGTAGAGGACGACCGCGAGGTAGCTGAAGACGAGGACCGCGGGGATCAACGCCGGTGGTCCTCCTCGAGATGGTGGGGCCAGGCCACCCTCGTCAGCGTCCACATCAGGAGCGCCGACGCCACGCAATAGGCGCCGTGGTAGGCGAGCCCTATGGGCAGGAATCCAAACACCAGCGGACGAGCGGTTCGCCAGAACCACACATCCTGATGCAGCGCGTAGAGGACGACGAGGGCGCCCGCGAGCGTGAGCGTCTTGAGCGGCATGTGTCTCGAGGCTCGACCCGGAGCAGACTAGCACGAGCTCCGCGGCTGCGGCGAGTCGCGACAGGCGTCTGGAATGTCAGTGCCAGCTCTGTCTCTGGCCGTATCCGCGAGGGTCGTTGATAGAATCGAGGATGTGTACCGGCATCTGACCCTTCTGCTGGGCCTGCTGCTCGCCCCACACCTCGTCTCAGCCCAGACGACCGCGACAATCAGTGGGACCGTCGAGGATGTGAATGGCGGCGTCGTGCCGGGCGTCACCGTGACCGCGACGAGCGCGGCGACGGGGCTGGCGCGCACGGCCGTCACGGGTGCAGAGGGTCGCTACGTGCTCGCGGGTCTCCCGCCCGGCGAGTTCGAGATCCGCGCCGAGATTGCCGGGTTCAAGCCTCACCTGCGGCGGGGCCTCGCCCTGGCCGTCGCAGAAACGGTCGTCGTCAACATCCAGCTCGAGATCGGCGGCGTCGAGGTGCTCGAGATTGTCCAGGCCGCGCCCGTCGTGAACACCTCGAGCTCGGAGCTGAGCTATCTGGTCGGCCAGGAGAGCATCGAACGCCTGCCCCTCAACGGCCGCAACTACACCGACCTCGCGTTGCTCCAGCCTGGCGTACTGGCTTTCCCGCACCGGGATGGCGGATCGGTCGTGGCCCACGGACTCGGCATGAGCGTGAACGGACAGGACCCCCGAGCCAACATCTACCTGCTCGATGGCACGCTGCAGAACGACTTCACGAACGGCCCGGCCGGGAGCGCGGCGGGCACCGCGCTCGGCATGGAGACAGTCAGCGAGTTTCGCGTCGAGACAAACGCCTACAGCGCGGAGTTCGGCAGGCTGGCGGGCGGGCAGATCAACGTCCTGACCAAGTCCGGCACGAACCAGTTCCGCGGCAGCGCCTACGAATATCACCGCAACGACGCCCTCGACGCGCGGAACTACTTCGACACGCTCGGGAAGCCGGACTTCACGCGCAATCAGTTCGGCGGCTCGATTGGTGGTCCGCTCGCGGCGGATCGGCTCTTCTTCTTTGCGGGCTACGAAGCCCTGATCGAGCGGCTGGGCAGGACCATCTCGACGGTCGTGCCCGACGACAACGCGCGGCTTGGTATTCTTTCCAGCGGAAACGTAGGCGTCAATCCCACCGTCGCCCCATATCTTGGCGAGTATCCCCGCGCCAACGGCCCAACGCTCGGGCAGGGGCTGGCTGTCTACGACTTCCCCTTCGAGCAGCGGCTCGACGAGCAGTTCGCCCAGGGCCGCCTCGACTCCAACTCCGAACGACGCCAGTTCTTCGGGCGGTACACGTTCGACGACACGACGCAGTTCCTGCCGACGGACTATCCGCAGTTTCCGCGCCGGTTCGTGTCGCGCAACCAGTTCTTCACCGGCGAGTACCGCGAGATCCTCTCGCCATCGACGCTGAACACCGCGCGCCTCAGCTTCAGCCGCACGCGGATCGGCCAGGAAGTCGAGGCCGACACGTCGCAGCCGCTTGCCCCGTTCGTGCCGGGGCGGTCGATCATGGGCGACATCGATGTCGGCGGGATGAGACGCTTCGGACCGCAGAGCTCGGTGGACGTGCGCCTCGTGCAGAACGTTTTCAGCGTCCAGGACGATCTCGTCCACACGCGCGGCTCGCATTTGATCAAGGCCGGCACGCTCGTCGAGCACTACCAGAACAACATGGTCAACCCGACCTTCAGCCTGGGCATCTATGCGTTCCCCAACCTGAGCGCGTTCCTGCGCAACGTGCCGACCAACTTCGTCGGGCTCACGCCAGAGGCGCAATTCGACCGCTACTGGCGCTTCACGTTGTTCGGGTTCTACGCACAGGACGAGTATCGGCTCACACCCAACGTGAGCGTGAACGGGGGCTTGCGGTACGAGTTCACGACGATGCCGGTCGACATCTATGGACGCGATTCGGCGCTGCCGGATCTGACAGCGTCGCAGCCCACGGTCGGCCGGCTGTACGAGGATCCCCCGTATGCGAACCTTTCGCCCCGTGCGGGCTTCGCGTGGGACGTATCCGGCGATGGCAGGACGTCGGTCCGCGGCGGCTACGGGCTCTACTTCAACACGACCAACCAGCAGAATCTGATCGTCACGGTCACGAACCCGCCCGCCACGCCGCGTCCAGTCATTGCCAACCCGAGCTTCCCCACACCGGATTTCAACCGCGCGGGTGCGATCTCGATGCGACCGATGCAGTACGATCTCGACAACCCGCGCATCCACGTGTTCAACGCGAACGTCCAGCGGGAGATCTGGTGGCGCACGGCGCTGACCGTCGGGTACGCGGGCTCGCGCGGCCGGCATCTGCTCCGGAGCGGCGACGTCAACACGGCGCGGCCCGTCGTCCAGGCCGACGGCACCGTATTCATACCCGCCGGCACGCCGCGCCAGAACACAGCCTTTTCGACGATCGAACTCAAGAGCAGCGACGGCGAATCCTGGTACGACGCGCTCATCGTCGAGGTCCGGCGGCGCCTGAGCGGCGGATTCTCCGTGCAGTCGTCCTACACCCTCTCGAGGAGCGAGGACACGACGCAAGCATCCACCTTTTTCTCGGACGCCACCAACGGGACGACCTCGGCGATGCCCGAGTACATCGCCGACTACAACAGGGGCCCCTCGGACTTCGACACGCGGCACAACTGGGTGCTCAACTTCAGCTGGGACCTGCCGTTTGCGAAGAATGCCGCGCCCGTGACGCGCGCGCTCGCCGCCGGCTGGCAGGTGTCGGGCATCTGGACCATGCGCAGCGGGCAACCGCTCACGGTCTTCGTCACGTCCAACCGGTCGCGATCGCAGTGGAACCCGTCGCGCGGCCCCGGCATCGGCCAGGACCGGCCGAGCTACGCACCTGGGTACGGCCCGGAAGATGCGATCAATGGGACGCCGGAGAAGTGGTTCAACCCCGCCGCGTTCGTCCTGCAGCCGGCCGGCACGTTCGGCAACACCGGCCGTGGCGACTTCACGGGGCCGGATCTCCGCACGCTCGACCTCTCGTTCAGCAAGACTGGCCGATGGGCGGCGCTCGGACCGCAGACGCGCGTCGAGATCCGGATCGAGGTCTTCAACATCCTCAACCGCGCGAACTTCGGCATCCCAGAACTGCGCGCGTTCGCCGGCCAGACCGACGGCGAGGCGCCGCTCGCCACGTTCGGCCGCATCAGCAATACGGTCACATCCAGTAGACAGACGCAGATAGGCTTTAGAGCAACGTTCTGAAAGTTAGAAGTCTGACGTTTGAAGTCTGAAGTGAGGAAGTGGGAAGTAGGAAGTGGGAAGTGGAAGGAAGTGGGAAGTAAGTCAGAAGTGAGAAGTGTGAAGTGGCGCGAAGTACTTACTGGCGTTGAAGGATTGGCCCGCCTTCGGACATTCCACTTCCCACTTCCCACTTCCCACTTACTTCGAACATCCACTTCCCACTTCAGACTTCCAACTTGACTACTTCAGACTTCAAACGTCAGACTTCAGACTTTCATTGTGGGGGGTGACCACCAATGGGCTGGTTGGCATTTGTCGCGGGCGCGGTGGCGTCCTGGGGTGTGTATGGCGCGATGCTGCACGGGGGGCAGGTCAAGCTCGGAAGTCCGATGCGCGCCCTGCTCTGCGTGGGCGTGGCCTACTTCCTGATCGGCGTGCTCGTGCCCGTCGTCGTCCTCATGAGCCAGGGACAGGGCCTCGGCGGGTTCAACCGTGAAGGCACGACGGCCGCCACGCTCGCCGGGGCGCTCGGGGCCCTCGGCGCGGTCTGCATCATCTTCTCGTTCCGCACGGGCGGAACGCCGACCTATGTGATGCCGCTCGTGTTCGGCGGGGCGCCGCTCGTGAACGTGCTGTACACGATGTACATTCACCCGCCCAAGACCGACGTGAACCCGCTACTGTATCTGGGCTTCCTCATCACCGCCGCCGGAGCCGGGATGGTGCTGTACTTCAAGCCGCAAGCCTAGCTTCCCGCTCCCAGCTTCCAGCTCCCAGCCTTCGTTGCCAGGTCTGAGAGGTTGTGAAGCAATTGCACGAGCGAGCCAAGCGCCGCCTTCGCGCCGGAGACGCTCCGGCGAGGTCCCGCCGTAGCCTTGGCGGAGGCGGAAGCGAGTAAGGGGTCCGGGGGACGAAGTCCCCCGGTGAGTGCTGAACGCTGGAAGCTGGCAGCTGGAAGCCGGAAGCTGATCAAGGCCTGATGACCGTCCCGTCCTTCCGCCTCGTCGTCCCCCACGAGTAGTCGAAGTTGGGCGGACCGGCGGGAATCGGGAACTTCTCGGCCAGCGTCTCGTTGACCTCGATGCCGAGTCCGGGCCGCTCCTGCGCGAGCATGTAGCCGTTCTTGATCTCCGGACACCCGACGAAGACTTCCTGCGTCTCTTTCGCGAACGATCCCCCTTCGTGCACGCCGAAGTTGTAGCTGGCGAGCTCGAGCGCGAGCTGCGCGGCGTGTGCGAGCGGCGACGCGTCGCCAGGACCGTGCCACGCGGTGCGGACGCCGAAGTACTCGCTGAGCGCGGCAACCTTGCGCGCCGGGCTCAGGCCGCCGATCTGGGAGATGTGGATGCGGATGAAGTCGATCAACCGCTCCTTGATGAGCGGCAGGTATTCGTGCTGCGTGTTGAAGAGCTCCCCCATGGCAATCGGGATGCTTGTCTGCTGCCGCAGCAGCCGGAAATGATCGTTGTCCTCGGGCGGGAACGGGTCCTCCAGGAAGAACAGGCGATAGGGCTCGAGTGACTTGCACAGGTTGATGCCCTGATTGAGCGTGACGCGCTCGTGCACGTCGTGGAGCAGCTCGACCTCGTCGCCGAGCTTGGACCGCAGGTGCTCGAAGAACTTCGGGAGCATCCGCACGTACGGCGCCGGCTCCCAGATCGCTCGCGGGTTGGTCGGGCCGACGGCCTCGTCGGTCGCGCCAGGCGTGGGCGGCGCGGTGCTGCGCGCGCCGTAACTGGCGTAGCCAGGCGTGCTGACCTGCACGCGAACGTGACGGAAACCTCGCTCCATCCCGGCGCGGGCGTTCTGTTCGACTTCCTCGAAGCTGGCGCCGCTCGCGTGGTAGTAGCAGTCGGCGCCGTGGCGAACCTTGCCGCCAAGGAGCTGGTAGAGCGGCATTCCCGCGCGCTTGCCCTTGATGTCCCAGAGCGCGATATCGACGCCGCTCATCGCATTGAAGAGCACGGGGCCGTTCCGCCAGTACGAGCTCATGTAGCTCGACTGCCAGATATCCTCGATCTCGTCGACGTTGCGGCCGATGAGGAACGGCTTCAGATAATCGTTGATGGCTGTCTGCACGACGAGCGCACGCTGGGTGAACGTCGCGCAGCCCCACCCGACGAGTCCGGGCTCGGTTGTCTCGACTTTCACGACCACCAGACGGATGCGGTTTGGCGCGGTCAGGATGGTCTTGATGTCACGGATCCTGACCGGCCCCGTGCCGCGCACCGCCTGCTCGAAGGTGGCCGACGCGCCGGGCGTGAGTGCACCAGCCAGGGATTCCCCGGGGGGGATCAACGACGCGCCCCCTGCCATGGAAATCGTAGTGATCGCGTCACGACGGTTCATCGCTTTCCTCCCTCTCCCGCGGCCTGATAGAACTGATAGGTGTTCCGCCAGGACGACTCTTTGCCGGGCGCCACGCTGACGTCGATGTACGGCTCAGGGCACACGGTCTGAGCCGCAGACCAGAAGTAGACCTTCAGGAGGGGCCGATCGCCGGTAATCCGCACGCCCGCGCCGGTCTTCTGATTCTCGATCCTGAAGTCGTAGTCCTTCGACGTCGCGCCGAAGCCCTCGACCTCCGTAAAGACGGTCTGCCCCATCACGAAGTCCTTGAGAAAGCGGACGTCGTTGCCGCGCGCAGCGGCCAGCCCGTTGAGCGGCCGCGCCGGCCTCGGCACGAACGGAAAGCGGACGACGATGTCCGGGCCCGTCGTCTGCCGATCCATCGTGAAGAAGTTGTGGTTGTAGACACTCGTCGCGATAGCCTTCCGGCCGGTGTTCCGCAGCCGGTGCTCCAGCACCAGCGTGTCCCTGCTCAGCCGGACGGTTTTCCGATAGACGTAGGCATACCCCGATGTATCGCCGAGCTCGTGCACGAACTCTATGCGGTCGGCGGCCTTGTTGACCGTCCACTTCCCGGGATCGACGATCTCGTATGTGTCGAACCGCCGGTACGCAGCCTCGACCGGCTTGCGGACGGCGCCGACGCCAATCCTGACGAAGCTCTCGCCCGGCTTTGCTTCCGCGTAGCCAAGCCCTGAATCGCCCGTGAGGAACTCTTCCACTGGTCCCGTGATGGCGTCGTGAATCTTCGGATCGTGGCGCTCGAACCAGGGCCCGAAGTACTCGTGGCCATTCCATTTCAGGCTCACAATCACGCCCGACCAGTCGAATCGTGTGCCCCGGTAGTATCCGGATTGCGCGTCGGGCAGGTAGAGCGTGGCGCGGATGGTGGAGCTCGAGATCTCCGCTTGCGGGTACTGCGGTGCGGCCAGCTGGCTCAGCATGACGAGTGCGACAAAGAAGAGTCTCATGATTGGATCGTTCTGGTGAAACACAAAGCACACCTCAACAAAATCGCGCGGCCCGCCTCCCCGCCGAAGGCGCTTCGGCGAGGTCTCGCCGCAGCTTCAGCGGAGGCGGAAGCCACCAGGCAGCTCCGAAAGGCGAAGCCCCGGACTAATCGGGGATGGCCAGCGCGATGATGTTGGACCCCGCCGCCACTGCCAGATACTGCCGGCCATCGAACCTGTAGGTCATGGGGGACGCCCTCCACGTCTGGTTGGTCTGGAAGATCGAGGAGACGGGCTTGCCAGTCGTGGCATCGGCGGCCAGCAGGCCGCCGCCCTCTTCGCCGAAGATCACGAGCCCGGTCGAGGTCGCGAGCGTCCCGCCCCAGGAATGGGCGGGACCGGGCTGAGGCAGCTCCCACCGGATCGCGCCCGTACGAATGTCGATCGCCTTGAGAATCCGCTCCGGCCTGGGGTCTGGCGCCGTGCGCTGCGACCCGCCCAGGTACGATTTGCCGCTTTCCCACTCGCCCTGATCGGCCTTCGTGTAGATGCTGCACTTCTCGAACGTCTGCACGTAGTAGAGACCGGTCGCAGGGTTGTAGGACGGCGAGAACCAGTTGGTCGCGCCGTCCTGTGAGGGACAGACCTTCGTGCCCGCCGGCGTCGGCTCCTGGTTGGGCAGCTTGATCGGGCGGCCGTCGGCGCCAATCCCGCTCGCCCACGTCAGGTTCCTCACGAAGGGCTTCGCGAGGAGCAGCTTCCCGTTCTCCCGATCGAACACGTAGAAGAACCCGTTGCGCGACGCATGCAGCATCAGGCGGCGCGGTTGCCCGTCCCAGGCGGCGTCGATGAGCACGGATGTCTGCGTCGCATCCCAGTCCCAGAGATCGTGCGGCGTGAACTGGTAGTACCACCGCAGCGTCCCCGTCTTGCGATCGAGCGCCACGATCGAGTTCGCGTAGAGGTTGTCGCCTTTGCGGTCGTCGCCGTTGTACTCCTTGCTCGGGTTGCCCGTCGGCCAATACACCGTATCCAACGCGGGATCGTAGCTGCCAGTGAACCACGTCGGGGCACCACCATGCTCGATGTCCTTGCCCTGCCAGGTCTCCGACCCGGGCTCGCCCGGCCTGGGCACGGTCCAGAACCGCCAGACCTCCTTGCCGGTCTCCTGGTCGTGCGCGGCGACGAAGCCATTCGCCCCGTGCTCCCCACCCGAGACCCCGGAGATGACGAGGTTTCCGGCCGGCAGCGGGGCAGACGAAGCCGCGTAGTTCTTGCGCCAGTCGTCCAGCTCGGTGTCCCACAGCAACTCGCCGGTGAAGCGATCGAGCGCGATGATGTGCGCGTGGTCGGTGACCATGAAGAGGCGATCGCCGGCGACACCGGCGCCGCGGTTCGCGGTGCCCTGTACCACGCCTTTCGTGCGCGGCCGCTTGTAATGCCAGATCCGCCTGCCGCTCCCTGCGTCGAGCGCGTAACACTCGTTGGGCGCCGTCACATACATGATTCCGTCGACGACAATGGGCGTCACCTGGAGGTTGCCGGCGTCGGGCAGGGTAAACATCCACCGCGGCGCGAGCTTCGCCACGGTGGTCTTGTCGATCTCGGTCAGCGTCGTATAGCGGTTGCCGCCCGACTCGCCGTTGTACGTGGGCCAGTTCGTCTCGGACGTGACCGCGCGAAACCGGTCTCCGGCCCGCCGCAGCAGGTGCACGCGCTTGTCGTCGCTCCGCATCTGCAGATCGTCGAAGCCCTCGCCCGTGACCTGGCCCTCGAGCGAGCGGCCGTCGGTCGTCTGGACCTTCATCCGCACGACGGGCGGCGGGCGCCGCTGAATCATTCGAAGGAACTTCACGAGCACTCCGAGCTCGTCGTCCTCGATGATCGTCGGGGGCATCCCCTTGGCGGGAAGCCCGTCGCGGATGGTCTTCACCAACTGCTCATCGCCGAGCGGCGTCAGCCGGACCGCGATGGGCGGTCCCATCTCGCCGCCGTTGCCGTCGGCGCCGTGGCAGCGCGCGCAGCGGCTCTCGAAGGCCGTACGGCCTGGATCGAGGTTCTGGGCGAAGAGATTCGACGCCAGCCCCAAGCCCAACGAGACGACTGCGAGCACGCCAACTCGAGTGCGCATCTGAAGTGACCGCCTTGGGAACGGCCCATTCTACGACCTATCGAGCGAAGCTCGATAGGTCGAGTAGCGCGGGCGGGACGCGCATCCTCACGGGGACGCGGATTTCACGGATTCCTCACGGATTTCTTGCGGGTCCGCGGATCAGCGGATGCTTAAAGCAGCCTACCCCAAGATCTGCGTGATCCGCGTCCCGTGCGATCCGCGTGATCCGCGTCCCGTAACGATCCGCATGAATCCGCGTCCCGTGGAGACGAAAGCGATCCGCGTTCGCGTAACGCCGCTTCTGCGCGCCGGGAATAAAACGGCGGGATCAGTTGGCGGTGCTGGTGCTGCTCTTGCCGATGGCCCAGAGGAACCGGTCGGTGCGGATGAAGATCTGCCCGTTCGAGATGGCCGGCGACGAGAGGCAATAGTCGTCGAGCGGGTTTTCAGCGAGCACCTCCAGCTTGGGGCCGGCCGCGAACACCGTCGTCAGTCCCTCGTTCTCGCTGGTGACGTACAACTTTCCGTCGGCGAGGACAGGCGATGCGCTGTAGGCGCCGGTCTTGAGCCGCTCCGGGCCCCAGACGATCGCGCCGCTCTTCACGTCGAGGGCGTGGACGACGCCGTTGTCGCGGACGACGTAGAGCAGCTTGCCGTCGCTGATGGGTGTCGGCACGTCCGGCCCGAGGTCGAAGCTCCACGCCTTGTGACTCGTCGTCACGTCGCCCGTGCCGCCTGGCCTGAGCGCCAGCATGGGCCGGTTGCGGGTCGGCGTAATAATCAGGCCGCCGGCGAGGACAGGTGACGCGACTATCCGATACCACGGATCGTTGGTGGGGTTGAGCCCATTGGCGCGCCAGAGCTCCTTGCCGGTCGCGAGATCGTGGCCCGTCACGATGTCGCCGCCCGTGATGACGACAAACGCGCTCGGACCCGAACCGACGAGCAGCGGCGTCGTGTACGAGTCGGGCGATTCCTGGATCGCACGTGTGGGACGTTCGACCTTCCAGAGGGTCTTGCCAGACTTGCCGTCCACCTTCATGACGTAGGACGGGTCGTCGGTCTTCATCCCGTGCAGGACCTGGATGTAGAGCGATCCCTGGTGCAGAAGGGGCGACGAGGCGTAGCCATGATTGAGGCCGAACCGTCCGTAGTCCTTCTGAATGTCGCGCGTCCAGAGCTCGGTGCCCTTGAAGTCGAACGCCTTGAGGATGCCTGTGCCGGTCATCACCCAGACCGTCGTGCCGTCGGTCACCGGCGAGGGCGTCGACATGTTCTGCTTCTGCAGCTTCACGTTGCCGCCGCTGAGAGGCCGCTTCCAGATCGGCTCGCCCTTCCTGCGATCGACGGCCCACAGCTCGAGATCGCCAGTCGACAGGGCGGTCGCCACGTTGAGGAAGATGTGATCGCCCCAGATGATCGGCGTCGCGCCGCTCCGGCTCGGCATCGGAAGCTTCCAGGCGATGTTTTCCTGGGTCGACCACTTGATGGGCAGGCCCTTCTCGCCGCTGACGCCGTTGGCGAGCGGCCCGCGCCAGGCCGGCCAGTTCTCCGCTGAGAGCGTGACTACGAAGGCGAGGCAGCCGACCGACAGGAATGCGAGAAAACGCTTTGGCACGACAGGCTCCCAAGTAGTCAGGTGGCTTCCGCCTCCGGGCGGAAGGTCAATCGTAGATCAGGTCAATCGTAGATCAGGTGGCTTCCGCCCTCAGGCGGAAGTCCCCTCTTCCGGCTGAAGCCGGAAGCTACTACAAGGATGTCACCCACCGCCCGGCACGCGCAGGTGCTGCTCCTTCTTCTCTCCCTCGGCAATCGACACGCGGACCGAGGCGGACTCGAGCTGCTGCAGGAACGCGGGATCGAACCACGACCCCGGCTCCGGGTCGTACACCGGGACGAGCCGGTACTCGCCGGCGGGAAGGTTGCGGAACGAGAAACGGCCGTCGGTTGCCGGGCGCGCCGACAGGATCCGGCGCGACTGGGGCGTCCAGTAGCGCTGGTCGGCCGGATACACGATCAGCGTGTAGTCGGGCACGGGCTGCGCGCGCTCGTTGACGATCGTGCCGGCGAGCTCGGACTGCCGGTCGACGAACGTGACCACGGCCCCGTTGATGGCTTGATTGGGTTTTACTTCGACTGGAAAGTCGAGCGATTCCTGACCGTCCACCGCTGACGACCCGAGGAACCAGCCGGTGCCCGCGCCCGAGGCGTTCAACCGGTAACGTCCCGGCACGACGCTTGCGATGCTGAAGCGGCCTTCGGCATCGACGCGTCCTGCTGCGGCGCTCGCGACGTCGGCGGGCGCGCCTGGCGTGACGACGGGCGCCAGATTCACGCGCATCCGCGTGAGGTCGGCGGGCTGCTGGGCCGTGCCCTCGAAGACGATGCGCCCGGACACCGACATGCCCGGTTGAAGGGTGAGCCCGACGTTCGAGACGTTGCGCCCGTCAACCGTGACCTCGGCCGTCGCCCACAGACGAATCGGATCCGATCCTGGTGCAGCGCCCGCACGGCCGCGCCCGGCGGGCATCTCACCGCGTCCGCCCGGCATCGCCCCGCGGCCTCCGGGGCCGCCCGCGCGTCCACCGGGACCGCCAATCGTCGCCCGGGCGATGATCTTGTATTGACCGGGCGGCACATTCGGAATCCTGAACGCCCCCTGCGCGTCGGGCCGGGCGCTGCCCGGTGAAATGCCCGGCACCGCGAACGCCGTGTTGACGAGCGACACCTGGATGTTCGAGACGGGCTCCGACGCCGTGCTCGTCACGATGCCGTCGACGCGGGCGATCGGCACGACCTGATACTGGAAGTCGATGCTGCTCCTTTCCTCGCCGGGGGCGAGCGTGACCGGCGCGGCGCTCGACGGCGCGGTCGTGCCCGGATAGTAGACGGGCGCGTACCCGCTCGTCGCTTCGTCGCTGTCCGGCGCCGGAACATTCGCGCGAAGCTGCGCAATGCGCTGCTGGAGCGCCTGCGCCTGCACCCCCTCGAGCCGGGCCGCCACCGCACTCTGCTCGATGAGCTGCTGCAGCTCCGCCTGACGGACCGCCTGCACGCTCCGGGTCGTGTTTCGCGGCGTCGCGTAGACGATGTACTCGCCGGGCTGGAGCCCGTAGATGCGGTATACGCCGCGGTCGTCGGTCTGGCCGCTCCCCGCCGACTGCAGCGTGCGCTGGCCGCTCTGCATCACGTAGCGCAGGGCGCGCACGGGCGTGCCGGGAACGGCCTCGGCGTGCTCGTCGAGCACGGTGCCGGTGATCACGCCGCCGCGCGTAATCTGCAGCTGCACCTCGAGCTTCTGGCCGTCGGCTAACTGGATAGGCGTGCCAGGCCGGCCAGGCGATCGCTGCCCGTAAGACCCGTTGATGTGTCCGGGCTTGGAGGCTGACAGGCTGTACCGGCCTTCAGGAAGCGCGCTGAAGGCGAACCGGCCCATGTCGTCCGTCGTGGCGCTTCGGCCGCCGCCGACCCCGGATCCGCCCGACAGCCCGACGCGCGCCCGGCGCGCCGGCTGACCTGTGCCGGCGACGACGACCGTGCCCGAAATGGTGCCCGTGCCTACGGCGACTGGCGCGCCCGGCGCGTTCGCATCGCGCGGCGGCTGGCCCTGGGCTGGCCGCGCCTCGCGAGGAGGCGGAGGCGGCCCCTGCGGGGCCTCGAGCCAGGCCGCGCTCCCACGGGCCCCCACGAGCCCCCACGACAGGGCCGACAACAGAATCACGAGTGAATGCTGAGCTTTCATATGGTTGTCCGGTTAGACGGCCAGCCTTGGGGTTCAGGTTGGTAGACCGCCGAGCCTGCCGGGTTCTTCCCGGTCTCGGAGTTACGACTATAGACCGGAGCCCGTTTATCGGGGTTGAGTCCCCGGGAGTCCAAGGGCATTTCACCGCGGAGGGCGCGGAGGCGGCAGAGGACAAGGGGAAGGACACCGCGGAGTCAATCCAACCACAGAGTGAGCAGAGGGGCGCGGCTGCAATCCGGCCATCCGCTCTGATCGTGTTCAGAGACCAGTCGCGTCGCCGGCCCCAAGGGCCGGCGAGTGGCAGCGGGGGAGGGCGGGGACTCAAGGCACTCGCCGCGATCCAGGGTGCCTTGAGTCTCCGCCCCTCCCCCGATGCCGCCCGCGCGCGTCGCGCGGCGCGACTGGTCTCGTCCATGGCTGAACTGCTCGTGTCGTTGCCCTCTACTATCTCTGTGTGCCCTGTGGTTCGTTTTACTTTGTCAGCGACTGCTGGCCGCGTCTGGAACCTCGTCTATCGATCGGAATACGGCCAGGTCCCGCGACACGAACGTCTCGACTTCTTCGTCGGCGCCGCGGGACACGCCGCCGATCCTGAGGATCGCGTCGCACCGCTCCGTCAGGCGCAATGACAACGGCTGCATGATCTCGCGATACGTTTCCTGGCCGGCGCTCTCGATGACCGGCAAAGCGAGGTTCACGCCAATAATCGGGACGTGGCCCTTCTGGAACACCGCGTACGCAGCTGCATTGAGCTTCCGCAGGTTGTCGGCCCACACCGCCGGATCCGACGAGCCAGATCGGTAAGGACCCGCGATCATGATCCACATGTGCGCGTCCCGCGCTCAGAAGACCCAGTACGCCAGCGTATCGACGTCCTTGACAACGATGCCGCCCGCGACGAGCGCCGGGTGCGCCCACACGGGGGACTCGGCGAGCGTGTATCGCTTGACGACGTCGAACGCCTTCGCACTGTTGCGCGCGATCACGAGCTCGCCCTCGGTCGTCATCGCCATCACCAGTCCACCCGCCGCAACGAACGCGGCATTCTCCCCTTCCCGCCCCTTCGTCGTCCACATCGTCTTGCCGGTGCGGGGATCGAGGCTGA
>Ga0075327_1000101_pt1 | contig 20293 bp, 21 predicted proteins | sample MayberrySE_Catta_2_FD_120056 | JGI IMG/M metagenome (GOLD analysis project Ga0075327, IMG submission 120056) | Natural and restored wetland microbial communities from the San Francisco Bay, California, USA, that impact long-term carbon... | ecosystem: Environmental > Terrestrial > Soil >...
CCGAGAGCAGTCCCCCGCCGGCTTGCCGACGCTCGAGTGCTTCGATCTTGTCGTGGGCGCTATTCAACGCCCATTGCTGAACGAGCACCGTTTGCGCAAGATAGTAGGCTACCGCCGGCTGGCGCGACACCAGCGTGGCGATCAGCTCTTCGGCCTCCGGATCACGGGGACCGCCCTGTGCCTCGGCGTCCTTCAGCCTTCTGAACAGGTCTTCGATGGCCTGACGATCAACAATGTTCATGGGTCGTCTCCTCCTTGTCGAGCGTGACAACTGCCAGACTCACGACGATGCCCCCATTCAACCATATGGAGCGCCACGGAGTCCCGCCCAGTTCCGGGCGGCGCATTTGCCGAAATTCAGTGCCGTCACGGAATTTCTCCTATACTGCGCGGGATCAGATCTGTGGCAGCGGCCGACGATGACGATCGGTGCCCTGCTGATCGCCGGTCGCAAACCCACGGAGGATCGCCATGGCCTATGAGCTCTATTATTGGCCGGGCTTGCCTGGACGCGGTGAATTCGTTCGCCTGGCGCTCGAGGAGGCCGACGCCGGTTATATCGACGCTGTCCAAGCCGACGGGATCGGCGCCTTGATGGACATGTGGAACGATGCCGGAGCGGTCACGCCTCCGTTCGCGCCGCCGATTCTCAAACACGGCAAGCGGGTCATCGCCCAAACGGCCAACATCCTCCTCTACCTCGGCGACCGGCACGGCCTCGCCCCGAAAAGCGAGGCACCGCGGCTGTGGACTCATCAGATCCAGTTGACCGTCTCCGACCTCCTCGTCGAGGCGCACGACACCCACCATCCGCTCGGCGGCGATTTCTACTACGAGGACCAGAAACCGGAGTCTGCGCGGCGGGCGGCATTGTTCTGCAAGACGCGAATGCCCAAATTCCTTGGCTGGTTCGAAGCGATCCTCGCCCGCAACCCGAAAGGCGACCGCTATCTTGTCGGCGGACGCCTGACCTACGCCGACCTGTCCCTGTTCCAGGTGGTCGAGGGGCTGCGCTATGCCTTCCCCAAAGCCTCAAAACGTGCCCTCGCCGATACGCCGCGCGTGGTCGCGCTGCACGACCGCGTCGCCCAGCGCCCAAGGATCGCGCGTTATATCGCCAGCGGGCGACGCGCGGCATTCAACGAGGATGGCATCTTCCGGCATTATCCCGAGCTGGACGGCTGAGACACCCAGCTCGCCCGCAAGCATGGCAGCGACAAGCGCCGCCGACGCACTCAAGCGCGGACGACGCGGCACGACTCTCGCGTTTCTGCTGATCGGCATCCTGTGGGGCTCTTGGGCTCCCCACATTGCCCTCGTCAAGGAGCGCCTCGACCTGACGGCAGGCGCTCTTGCGCTTGCTCTGCTCGCAGGTGCCTGCGGCACGTTGTTGGCGATGCCGCTCAGCGGCGGTCTGGTCGCACACGTCGGCTCCGGGCTGGTGGTGATCAAGGTGCTGGCCGCGCCGGCCGCCCTGACGCTGCTCCTGCCGGCGTTGGCGCCCGATCTGACGCTCCTCATCCTCGGCGCCGGCCTCCTCGGCGCAATCTCCGGCGCGGTCGATCTCGCCATGAATGACCAGGGCGACCATGACGATCGGCCGCCTGATCGGCGACCGACTCAGGGCCAAAGTTTCCGACGACCGGCTGCTTCTCGCCAGCGCGACGCTCTCGGCGGCCGGACTTTTCGCCTGTCTCCTCCTGCCTATACCGTCGGCAGCGATTGCAGGTTTCGGGGTGGTGGGACTTGGCACGGCGAACATGGTGCCGCTGCTTTTTGCCGCCGGCGCCCGCGTTCCGGGCTTGGCGCCAAGCATTGGCCTCGCCGCGGTGACGACGCTCGGCTACACCGGTTTCTTCTTTGGGCCGATTGTGATCGGCGCCGTCGCCGAACTCGCCGGCTTGCGGGTCGCTCTCGGCATCGTCGCTGCTGGAATCCTTGCCGTAGCGCTGGCCGCACCAAGATCTTTAAAGTCGACCGCGCAACAATGAGCCGTCGATCGCTCCTATCGAGTTGTGCGAAGCGCTCAATTCCGCGTGAGCACCCGTCCGACCGCACCGGTTGCCTTGGCCAGCGTTCTCCGCAGGAAGCCCGGCTTCTGAGCCTCCGTCTCCTCAATGCTCTCAGGCGGAAAGCTGTACGAATCCGAGGGATAAACACCGGGTGTCGCCGGATAGAGATGCGGCGCTTGCGGATAAGCGTTCGGCACGGGCTCGGGCGGAACCGGGCCGGTGGAATAGCTCTCGTAGCCACCTTCGGTCGCCGCAGGCGGCACGACATCGTACGTAGGCTCGATGCCTCCGGACGTGGGTGGAGGGAGAATATCAGCCGTCGGCGGGTAGCCCGGCTGGGTCATGACCACAGGGGGCGAAGCTGCCGGCGGTTGCGACTGAGGCGGCTGGACCTGCGGGACCGGCGACGGCGCAGTTTCAACGGACGTATTTGCGTCGATGCGGGCCAGCGTTTCCTCGATGTTCGAAATCAGGCTCTCGGTTCCACCGTTCGCCGGCAATTCTGCAACAGCTGGCGGCGCGACCGGCGCCGGCAGGCGCGTACTTTCGGACGAAGTAGGCGGCGGCTCGATGACGTCAGCGGACGGCATTGCGGCGATCGACGGTTGCTCGGTCGCGGCCGATTCCGGCTCGACACGCGCCAACGCTTCTTCGGGCCGTGGACGCGGGATCGGCGCCACGACCTCGGGGCGCGATGCGATTTCGGGCGCCACCGACGACATCGGGATTTCACGAATGTTGTCGGAGTCCGACGCAGAGTCGGGAGCCGCGCTCGGACCGTTAAGGGCCAGCGCCTTCACCCCAGATGAATCGTCTTGCGCGGGGCCGCCGGGGAGCATAGTCGCGACGCCGACGGTCGCCGCCAGGATGCCAACTCCGGCAATCAACGCCAACGACCCCGCGACCAGGCCGTAGCGAAACCAACTCGACCGGCTGCCGTCCTCAAGGAAATCCTCGATGGCATCGGTTCGGCCGCGATGGTGATCGCCAGCGGCAAAACCGTACATCGGCGGCTCGTCCCGATCGGGATAGATTTCGGCGGTATCCAGCCTCGGTTCGGGTGCGATCTTCTCGTTGCGCACGCGCGCGACCGCCCGCCCGGGCCGCCGGGAAGTCGAGACGCGTTTGTAGGTGACGACCGCATCGTGGTCGTCCCTGTGGCGCGAATCGATGTCTTCGGCGTTCAACAATTTAACCCCTCGCAATATCTAGGCGACAAAAGGTAAACACCGCATTACGGAGGATTCGTGTCCGAACCCGACCGGTTCTGGGGCAATCGCGGGCAAAGAATCGGGCGCCTCAGGCGCTCTGAGAACGGCGTAAATATAAGTAAGTCAAGGGTTTACTGCAATTGCTCCTTGACCAACCGGCTGGCTTTGCCGAAATCCATGCGCCCGGCATACCGCGCTTTGAGCGCCGCCATACACTTGCCCATATCGCGCAATCCCTGCGAGCCGGTCGCTTTGATCGCCTCTTCGCAGACCGTGCGCATCTCGTCCTCGTTGAGCTGCTGCGGCAGGAATTCCTTGATGATTTCGATTTCCTCGCGCTCCTGCTCGGCGAGGTCAAGGCGACTTGCCTCCTCGTAAAGCCGCGTCGACTCGAGGCGCTGCTTAATCATCTTGCTCAGGATCTCGAGGATCTCATCGTTGGAGACGGGATCGCGCCCGGCCGTCCTGGCGGCGATATCGCGATCTTTGACGGCGGCGTTGATCAATCGCAACGTCGCCATTCTTCGTTTGTCCTGCTTGAGGGTGGCATCCTTGAGAGCAGCATCGAACCGCTCACGCATCATCGGCCTCCATGTGCGAGACGACCGGAGGATAACCCCTTGGCCGGTCGGGCGCAACTTTGATCTCCTGTATAAGTATCTGAAAGTTAAGGACTATATTTTTTCGTCCACAGTTGACGCTTTGGCCGTGCTGGCCTAGTTTCCCGCGCACTTGTCGCGTTCCTGCGTCTCCTCCGTCGTCGAACGGCGGAGGCATAATGTGGTTCCAACGCCCAGAGAAATCAAGATGCCTGCCTGGCAAGACCCGCGCCCGACCGCGCTCATCGTCCTCGCCGACGGCACCGTGGTCGAGGGATCGGGCATTGGCGCCGAAGGTACGTCCGCCGGCGAGGTCTGCTTCAACACGGCGATGACCGGTTACCAGGAGATCCTCACCGACCCCTCCTATGCCGGGCAAATCATCACCTTCACCTTTCCGCACATCGGCAATGTCGGCACCAATGACGAGGACATCGAAACGGTCAACATGGCCGCGGCCTCCGGCGTGCGCGGGTGTGTCGTCAAGACCGACATCACCGATCCGTCGAATTACCGGGCGACCCGCCATTTCGACCAGTGGCTGAAGGCGCGCGGCATCATCGGGCTGGCCGGCGTAGACACGCGAGCCCTGACCGCTCTGATCCGCACCAAGGGTCTCGCCAATGCCGTGATTTCCCACAACTGGGCAGGCGACTTCGACCGCGATGCCCTCCTCGCCGAAGCCAAAGCCTGGCCGGGCCTCGAAGGCATGGATCTCGCAAAAGAGGTCACCACCGGCCAAACCTACAGCTGGGATCAGACCTCCTGGGTGTGGGGTACGGGCTACGGCCGGCTGGAGGCGCCAAAGTATCATGTCGTCGCTTTCGACTACGGCATCAAGCGCAACATCCTGAGGCTGCTTGCCGACCACGGCTGTCGGGTTACGGTGCTGCCGGCAACGGCGGACGCCGAAGACGTACTCGCCCACGAGCCTGACGGCGTCTTCCTGTCGAACGGGCCGGGCGACCCGGCGGCAACCGGAGATTATGCCGTGCCGACGATTCGGGCGCTTGTCGACACCGGCAAGCCGGTTTTCGGCATTTGCCTCGGCCACCAGATGCTCGGACTGGCGCTCGGCGGCAAGACCAAGAAGATGCACCAGGGCCACCACGGCGCCAACCATCCGGTCAAGGACCTGACCACCGGCAAAGTCGAGATCACGTCGATGAACCACGGCTTCGCGGTCGACACGACGACGCTGCCCGGCGCCGTCGAGGAAACTCATATTTCGCTGTTCGACGGCTCGAATTGCGGGCTGCGCCTCAAGGACCGGCCGGTATTCTCGGTCCAGTACCATCCGGAAGCCTCGCCTGGGCCCCGCGACAGCCGCTACCTGTTCGAGCGCTTCGTCGGGTTGATGGAGGGGGCGAAGGGGTAGCGCGAGCCAAGGCAACACTCCGTCGGCAACCCTACCCCTTCCCGACCGCCTGCTCGACCCGGTCGGTCAAACGCGCCAAATCCTCGCTCCTGATCCGGTCGAGCTTCTCGTGGAGCGCTGCAATCTCGATCTCCGCCTTGAGATTGACCTCGTAGTCGTGGTTGGCGGCAATCCGGTCGCGCGTCGCCTGTCGGTTCTGCGACATCATGATCACCGGCGCCTGGATGGCGGCCAGCAGCGACAGCATCAGGTTGAGAAAGATAAACGGATAGGGATCGAAGGCGTCAGAGGCGAGTATGACCGTGTTGAGCAGCGCCCACAGCGCGATCACGACAGCGAAGCCGATGATGAAGCCCCACGATCCGCCGACCGCGGCAACGTGGTCGGCGAGCCTCTGTCCCGGCGTGGCAGCGTCCTCGTACATCGCGTTGAGATTATGCGACACCGCCAGCCGCTTGACGATCCGTTCGATCACCGCTTTCTCGCGGGGCTTGAGCGCGCCCTCGTCGAGATCGAGGAGCTGGCGCGCCAGGGTTTCGATCATATCTTTCTGCATCGCAGCGATCCTCCGGCGTTTGCGGCGTGACGGTCAGCGATATTAGCGGCTTCTTCTCACGGGCCCGAAGTGTGTGTTTCACGTGAAATAACCGCGTGCGCGAGGAACCGGCTTCGTGCCAAGATGGATGGCCTCGCTGAGGAAGGGAGAAATCATGAGAATCCTCGACTTCGATCACGTCAATCTCGCCATGCCCAAGGGGGAAGAGGACAAGGCGCGGGCGTTCTATTCGCACGTCCTCGGCCTCTCGGAACTGAAGAAGCCGGAGAGCCTGCAAGGGCGGGGCGGCTGCTGGTTCGGCAACGGCACGCTGCAGGTCCATCTCGGCATCGAGGACGGTTTCCGACCCGCCCTCAGGGCCCACCCCGCATTCCTGGTCGACGGGATCGAGGAGTTGAAGGCGCGTTGCGAAGCGGCCGGGCACAAAGTTACGGATGACCGCGAAAATCCCGACTACCATCGCTTCTTCACCAACGATCCGTTCGGCAACCGCATAGAATGCATGGAGCGGATCGCAGGCTGATCGACGGAGCAGCGAAGGCATCTGAGGAGGTGCCCTCTCCGGCATGAAGACCTGGGTCGCCCTTCTCCGCGGCGTCAATGTCGGCGGCCGCAACAGCCTGCCAATGAAGCGCTTGCGCGAGATTTTGGCCGAACTCGGGTTCGAAGATGCTGCCACCTATATCCAAAGCGGCAATTGCGTTTTCCGGTCCGAGATTGACAATGCAGGGCGCATCGGTGCGCACATCGCGAAGGCGGTCGAGGCGGAGTTCGGCTTTCGGCCGAGCGTCTTCGCCCTGCCGCTCGCCGAATTCGAACAGGCGATCGCCGGCAATCCTTTCGCCAACGGCGGCGTCGATCCCAAGTACGTCCATCTGTTCTTTCTTGCCGGACCGGTCTCTTCCCCGGACAAGACCGCGATGCAGGCACTGGCGGCACCGGGCGACGAATTCGCGCTCGCCGGCAAGGTCTTCTATCTGCTGACGCCGGCCGGCATCGGGCGTAGCAAGCTTGCCGAAAAACTGGAAAAAATCCTTGCGGTCGATATGACGGCGCGAAACCTGCGCTCGGCTATCAAGATAGCCGAGCTTGGGAGGTCGCTCGGCTACTGACAGGAAGGGTTTCGCGCTAATTGAATGTCACGGTAGCGAAGGCACGCGCCGTTTTGTCGTCGGGCCAGATCGTCACAGGTCCGGGTGCGACGTCCAAGCCTTCGAGATTGACGCCCTCTCCCGGCGCGTCAAGCACGGCTTCGCCGGCATTGTTGGTGACACTAACAGCACCTTCGAGAAGAAAAACACCAAACTGTCCATCGATTGGACCGCCCCAGAAATCGGTCCCGCGCACGCCTATGAGAGCCACCGGCGTTTGGACGCTGACATTGCTTGCCGCCGTTTTGAAAGCGCCGGAGACAAAGCGAAACGCTCCGACGGTAGAAACGGCCAACTCATCAAGGCTCTCGCGGGGACGGTAGACGAAACGGTCGATCACCAACCGCGCATTTTCTCCGAGCGTCAACGTCGTCCCATCATCGAGGCCTATTTCCAGGCGGGCCGCGCCACCCGTCGAAATCTCTTCGGCAAGGTGAACGGGCGCCCCGGTGCTGAGCGCGCGCGTCATGCCTTCACTGACGCCGGTGCATTGCCCCTGGACACGGCTCACCGCGCCAACCTGCGTTGCCGCTGTCGCCTTCGCGCAAGAAAGGATCATCATTGCCAGGATGGCCAGCCGCAATACCGGTTTCAAGAGCTTGCTCCTCATTGTGTACTGGCCGACCGTTTACAGAGGGCGGCAGCGACGGCGAAGGGCGGCCACCAACCGGCGGCTCGCCTCAACCGCGTACCGCGTCTTAACTAGAGGAGCTGTGACCTTCGTCACCCTCGCGCCACGGCGCCCTTCGGTCCGGCGTGAACCGGGCCGGCGAATGGTGTAGTATCCAAGCGACGATCCTGGGAGCAACGAAAAATCAAGCGCCGGGGAGGGCGTACCATGATCTTCCGGCAGATGTTCGACGCCACCTCGGGCACCTACACCTATCTTTTGGCCAGCCGGCCCGGCGCCGAGGCGCTGATTATCGATCCCGTGATCGAGAAGGTCGATCGCTATATCCAGATCCTCAACGAGCTCGACCTGCGCCTGGTCAAAGCAGTGGACACCCACCTCCATGCCGACCACGTTACCGGCCTCGGGGCGCTACGCGACCGCACCGCCTGTATCACCGTGATGGGCGAGAACACCAAGGCAGACGTCGTCTCGATGCGGGTATCCGACGGCGACCAACTCGATATCGAAGGCGTCAGCCTCGATATCATGTATACACCCGGCCACACCGACGACTCCTACTCCTTCGTCATGGACGATCGGGTATTCACCGGCGACACGCTGCTGATCCGCGGCACCGGACGCACGGATTTCCAGAACGGCGATCCGCGCGCCCAGTTCGAATCGATTTTCAACCGCCTGCTCAAGCTACCGGAAGCGACCCTGGTCTATCCGGCGCACGACTACAAAGGCGATACGGTCAGCACCATCGGCGAAGAAAAGCGCTTCAATCCGCGCCTGCAGGTCGGATCAATTGATGAGTACGTCGACCTCATGAACAACCTTAACCTCTCCAATCCGAAAATGATGGACGTCGCCGTACCGGCCAACATGAAGGTTGGGCTTGCCCAGGAGGAGATCCGGCGCAAAGGCTGGGCGGTAGGCGTCGAGGAGGCATTCGACATGCTCGGCGAAGCCAGCGTCGCCCTGATCGACCTGCGCGAGGCGCGGGAGCGCGAGCGCCAGGGCGAAATCCCGGGCTCGCTGCACGCGCCCTACCGCGAACTCGTCGAGAACATCCGGCCGGGCGGCATGCTCTATGAGCTGGCGCGGGCAACTGACAAGGAGCTCTTGTTCTATTGCGCCTTCGGCGAGCGATCGGCAATGGCCGTCCAGGCGGCGAGAGACGCCGGCATGAGCAAAACGCGCCATATCGAGGGCGGCGTCGACGCCTGGAAGAAGGCAGGCGGCAAATTGATGAAATAGGGTGAGTTCGGAGTATTCTACGACACTCCCCCTCCCCCGGCCGACCAACCAGCCCGATCGCATCATGGAGATCGCCGATGCGCACTGCCTACTACGAGTCCACCGGCCCCGCCCGTGACGTCCTCAAGCTCGGTGAGGTCGAAGATCCTCAACCCGGACCGGGCGAGGTCCTCGTCGAGGTCGCCTACTCCGGCGTCAATCCCTCCGACGTGAGAGCGCGTGGTGGCGGCTCCAAGCGACCGTTCAACTTCGCGCGCACCATTCCGCACAGCGACGGAGCAGGCACAATCGTTGCGGTCGGAGCCGACGTTCCGACCGAGCGGATCGGCGAGCGTGTTTGGCTGTGGAATGCGCAGTGGTTCCGGCCCTTCGGCTCGGCCGCCGAGCGGGTCGCCCTGCCTGCGACTCAGGCTGTGGCCTTACCCGCGGAAATCTCACTTGAAGAAGGCGCCTGCCTCGGCATTCCGGCGCTGACCGCTTGGTATGGGCTGCATTTCATGCCTGACATCGCCGGAAAGACGGTCCTAGTGGTTGGTGGCGCCGGCAGCGTCGCCCGCTACGCCATCGAGATCGCCAAGGCGCGCGGCGCCCGCGTCCTGACAACGACCAGCGTCGAAGAAAAAGCCCAGTATGCCCTAGCCGCCGGCGCCGACCTGGCGCTCGACTACCGGGCGCCCGATTTCCCGAAACGTGTGCTCGCCGAGACCGCCGGCAACGGTCTCGACTACTCCCTCGAGTCCAACCTCGCCGGAAACGCCGCGGTGCTGCCGACGATCATGGCCAAGCACGGCACCGTCGTCGTCTACGGCACCGGCGGGCCGGAAGCGACGATTCCGAGCAACGCCATCATGCAAAAGAACATCCGCGTACAGTTCATATTCGTCTACGAGATACCGAAAGCCGAGCGCTTGGCGGCGCTCGGCGGAATCACCGCCCTTCTCGAGCGCCGCGCCATCACCAAACCGAAGACCCTGGTGTTCGACCTCGACCAGATCGTCGCAGCGCACGAATCCGTCGAGGACGGTAGCCGGATCGGACAGGTGCTGCTCAAGCTCGGCGGTTGACCTCCACGGCTCGGGCCGCACAACCCCGCAATGCTGGAAAGATTCGCTGTGGCGTGCTTTCCAGGATCGATATCGCAGTAGAACCGGCAAAATGCCACGCACCTCTGGAGACCGTACAGCAATGCGCAGCGAAGAGATCGGCAGCGGGACGCTCGAACACTGGACGCCGGAAGAGGTGCGCAACGCCTACGACCGAAACGAGATCGTGCTGATCGACGTCCGGGCGCCGCAGGAATACATGGTCGAAAAGATCGAGGGCGCACTCCTCTCGCCGATCGCGACTTTCAATCCGGACAAGCTGCCGTCGCAGGAGGGGAAGCGGATCGTCTTCTATTGCGGAGGTGGCGGCCGCTCGCGCAAGGCCGCCGTGCTCACCCTCGGGCATGGCGTCGACAGGATCGCACATATTGAAGGCGGCTTCGGCGCCTGGAAGCAAAGCGGCCTGCCTTATGTCGGCACCGAGACGATGACCGGCGCGCAGAAGAAAGTCGGCTAGGCCGCCGGCTTATGGCGGGTCACTTCTTTCGGTGAAGGATGGTGGAGTAGACGACGCGGTGCGGCGCCGCTTCCATATAGGTGAGCTCGATCTCATCGGGCCCTGTCCGCTGGCAAGACATTAGATTCTCGTCGTCGGTTTCGACCGGGCGAATAGTCTTACCGTCCGACGTGACGGAGCCGATAAACGGCTCGCGGACCTCGTTTAACGGGACCACCGCAGCCGAGAAAAGCGCCATGCCGACGAGCTGATCGGAACGAATGGCCGCGACTCCTTGCACAACGGAGAAGGCCCTCACGTTGCCTGCCAATAGCGCTGCAGCCGAAGCACGCTCAGCCCTGCGGCGACCGACGAGCCAACAAGCAATGCGATCCAAACACCGGTGATACCCATGCCGAGCCCTTTCGACAGGTAAACGCCGAGCGGCGCGCTGATCAGCCAATAGCCGACGAGTACAAAGGCCACCGGCATCCGCGTATCTTTCAGACCACGCAGCAATCCGGACGCCGCCGATCCGGGTGTCTCGAGGAATTCGATCGCGGCCAAGAGAGCGATCAGACCGATCGTCAGGCCAGCGCCAGTGACACCGACCTGAGTGTCGTCGAACGTTGCGCCGGTGACGCCTGGAGCGATCACGACCAGCAAGGCTGCGAGGCCAATGCCGGCGAGGACGGCGATCGTCTGGCTGGTCGCGATCACTGCGCACACACCGCTCCGGTCGCTGCCGTCGCGGCGTGCGATCCGGACGGTCGACGCCTGCATCAGGGCGAGCGGAATTGCATAGACCACACCGGCAAGTCTGAGAGCGATCGTGTGGGCGGCAACGTCGGCCGCACTCAGGGTCGCGGCATAGAGAGTGGCGCCGAGATAGATGCCGAGTTCGGCGACGGTCGCGATGCCGATCGGGATGCCGACGCGGATGACCTCTGCCATGGCGCCCAAGTCCACCGGCCCCGAGGCCAGTGCCACCCGGCTGCCGGAACCGACATCCGCGCGGAAGACGGCAGCAAGCAGGATTGCCATGACGATCGCCACAAGCAACGATGCGATTCCGGCGCCCGTCGGACCGAAGGCGGGGAGCCATGCAAAGCCGTTCATAAAGGCCGCATTTGCCAACGCGTTGAGCGGAAGGGCAATCAGTGTCACGCGCAGGAACACACTGGGACGCTCGGCCGCCGTGAGCAACGTCCGGAAGAGGACGACAACCAGCATCGGGACGAGCGCCAGGGCCATCGCCCGGGTATAGCCGCGACCGGCTTCGAGAAGCCCGCGATCGAGCCCGGCATACGCAAGCATGTCGGGTGCGAACCAGACGAGCGGAAACAGGACGATCGCCGTCGCGATCGTCACGCGCCAACCGATCCGCCGGTATTTCTCCTGCTCCGGCGGAGATTGGTCGGCGACTGCCTTGGCAAAGAACGGGCTCAGTCCGGCGATCACGCCGGTTCCAAGGTAGAAGACGATCGAATAGAAGTCGCTGCCGACCGCGACCGCAGCCAACGCCTCCGTGCCGAACTGCCACGACACCATCATCGTGTCGGTAACGCTCATGCCCATGTTGACCATTGCGATCAGCACGATCGGCCCGGTCAATCGGGCGATGGCACCGGCCTCGTTCCGACTGAACGGCCATGCCGCAATTTTCCGATGCCAACCGGCGCGCGGCGAACCGGCGCGTGCGCCATTGGGAAGCGTTAAGGACATGAGCCAACTCCGAAAGAAGAGGGCCGGGGCAGCCGGCGCAAGTTGCACCTCTTCTTTCACCGGCTGCGGACACTCGGCAGAGGCGGATCGGACATTAACGGGCCGAATAGGCCATGTTGTGAGCGCCATCACAGGCGGAAACGCGTCGAATTCACGTCATTTCGAGGTTATCGCGCGGCCGGCAGGTGTGCAGCCGAATGGGGTCGCCCCGTGCAAACGGGGTACCGGATCGACCGCCCACAACCTACATCAGTTAAGCCCGTACGGGCGTGGGTCGACCGCCGTCGGTACCTGCTGCGAAAGGATGTCGAAATGGAAACTTCGGTCTTTCTCGCCAAGCTGATTGGACCGGTCTTCCTAGTGGCGGGCCTGTCAGTGCTGATTAATCCGCAACGCACGCGCCAATTGGGACGCGAGTTTATCGACAGCGAGGCGCTGATCTTCCTGTCCGGAATAATCACCCTCCCCGCCGGACTGGCGATCGTCATTGTCCACAACGTCTGGGCCGGCTGGCCAGCGATTGTCACGATCATCGGCTGGCTAGCGGTTCTCGCCGGAATCGCCCGCATGTTGGCGTTCGACGGAATTCGATCGATCGGGCGCGCGATGCTCGACAGGACGTCATTATTCGCCGTGCCCGGCGGCATCATGGCGTTGCTCGGCGCCTATCTGGCCTACCAAGGCTATCTCGCCTAGGGGGATCGGTCCCGGTGCCCGAACTGCGCCGACGGGTAACCTTCGGAACTGCGTATTCTTAAATCTGCAATCATACGATCCCACAGTCGCGACCTGAGCACCTCTAGCGTTTTGCACAGAACTCGACTACCAACTTTTTCGAGCCTTTCATTCGGTCAGGCGGATCGGTCGCCGGTCCTTCACGAACGACGTCAACCATGCACAGATTGTCATCGACGCTGGGCCTTTTCCTCTACCCTATAATCGCTCTCAAGGATCATCCAGTTTTATTTAGATACGGGAATATATATATCGTAACGACGGGAATTATTACTGCATTAGGCGTTTCTATATCAATATTATTTGCATATTTTTACTTTCTTGTGACATTTCCTTCCGAGACATCGGGCCGATATTGGATTTGGAATGCGGCACTGGTGCCGATTTGCTCATTGTTTTTTAGTAAAATCTATCATTATTTCGTTCTTGGCTTGGAATTTTTGAAGAACCCAAAGAAATATTTAGCCGAAACCGCCTTTTACAACCAAGGCGGGCAGTTTGGCGTCCTAGTCGGAACCATCTGGATATCTATAACCTCTAAAATCGGATTTTTTGCCTGCATGGATCTGATCCTTACGGCAAGCTGCATTGCGGCCGCTTTTGGAAGGATCGGATGTTATAGCTATGGCTGCTGCCACGGCCGACCGACGAAGAGCACATTCAGCACTGTATATACTAATCCGGGCAGTAAGGTCTTGCGAATATTTCCAGAGCTCTCCAACGTACCTCTGGTACCGACCCAACTCGTTTCCGCCGCTTTCGACTTTTTTCTATTCGGAACGATGGCATGGATACTGACACTCAACCCAAAGTCTGGCGTCGCCTCAGCGTACTGCATCATTGCATATAATTTGTTTCGAGTTTACATCGAAAAATATCGTATCAGCGTGGTCAATATTTCGGAACGGCAGGCGAATATGAGATTGTTTCAGGGCGTAGCGAGCTTCCTTTCCCTGTCTGGCATTATATACTTATTGTTTGCGCTGTGGATCCCCTCAAATCGCCTCGCGTTTGTCGCCCCACTTAGTTTAGGCAGCTTCTTCACCGAGCATGTTTTCCAACTACAGGCAATTCTCGCCCTGTCATTCACTTTCTTGGTTTATGTCGGGACCTGGGGAATACATTATAAAAAGCTGGGTCAGCATTTTGAGTGGAACTCGTCTTGAAGGTCCAGATCAACGCGTTGCCGTTCCGCCTCGCATGGATCGTATCCGCCTTCGAAGGTCTCACAGTCGCAATTCTGCCCTATGTCGCAACCCTGCGACCGGAAGAGCCGATCGCCAAGCCACCGGAATCCGGATTGCTGCTTGGCTACATCGGCATGCTGACGGCGATCTTGGCGGTAAATGAGCTCGGTAGATTTGCGGCCCCGGCAAGTATCGGGGGCCGCCCGCTCAAGATCCACAGCCCCCTGCTCGTTTCGATCTGGGGCGGGCTCTTTCTCGCCCTTGTTTTCTTTTTTCAGTCGATTTTCAATTTCCCGGCAAACACCGTATTGAGCACGATGCTCCGAGCGGCATGTGCCCTGGCGACGAGCACGCTGATCGTCCTGTTCGTCTATTGCCGGTTTGCCGCCAGATGGAGAGTGTTTGCCATCCGGTTCACTTTTGGCTCTGAAAGCGGGCGCATCGTGCGAACGTCGATCTGGCCATTGGTCGTCTTCGTATCGATATACGAGGCGATTGCCCTCCCGGTTATCGAGGTCGTCAGGGGGGTCGAGCATTACCGATTTTTGGCCGGACTCCTCCTGGGATCGGTCGCCGGAGCCACCGCGACCGCGATCGTGATACTGGCCTACAATCTGCTCTCGCGATCTTTTCCAAGAGCAAGATTGTATTTCATCGTCGAGCCAGATGACTGAGGCGTGCCGCCGGGACGCGCCTGCCACCGGCACACCAGCTAAGGCTCGGCCACCTCGAAGGTGTTGCAACTGTCGATCGACCCGGTTTGATAGCCGCGCCTGAACCAGCGGGCGCGTTGCTCCGAGGTGCCGTGGTTGAAGCTCTCGGGCACGACATAGCCTTGCGTACGCCGCTGAATCGCATCGTCGCCGACCGCAGCAGCAGCATTCAGCGCTTCTTCGATATCGCCGTCTTCGACGACGCCCATCCGTTCCGACGTGTTCGCCCAGATGCCGGCGTAGCAATCGGCCTGCAACTCGACCCGGATCGATAGCAGGTTCGACTCCTCCTCGCCGACACGCTGTCGCGCGGCGTTCACTTTGGGCAGGATGCCGATCAGGTTCTGCACGTGGTGGCCAATCTCGTGAGCGATTACATAGGCTTCGGCGAAATCGCCCGGAGCTTTGAAGCGGCTGCGAAGTTCGTCATAGAAGGCGAGGTCGATATAGACCTTCTGATCGGCCGGGCAGTAAAACGGCCCGCTGGCGGCGTTGGCAAAACCACAGGCCGACGCGGTGGAACCCGAGAACAATACCAACGTCGGCTCACGATAGGTTTCCCCGGCATTCGAGAATATCCGGTTCCAGGTATCCTCGGTATCGGCAAGCACGGTGGCGACAAACTGGCCGCCCTCGTCGGCAGGCGTCCCGGTCTGGCCTTGCTCCGTCCCGGTCTGCGGTCCGAACTGGGGAGACGACCCGCCGCCCTCGAGCAAACTCAGGGGGTTGAAACCAAACACCCAGGCCAAGATCAGCAGGATGACGATCGTGCCGATGCCGAGCCCGCCTCCACCGCCGACACGCCGGCCACGCGGTAGGCCGACCTGGACCCGGCGTCCGCCGAGGCCGCCAAGCCCGCCGAACCCGCCGCCCCGCTGACCGCGCCGATCCTCAACGTTGCTGCTTTGCCGTCGTCCGCGCCACCGCATCGATGTGTCCTTTCACTGCACCTAATCTATCATGCATCTCGATATTTTCATCAATGGCAGTCACCACGGCTTCCGACGATTCAGGAAGTGATCCCGGCAGCGCTGTGCGACAGATTCCGTGTCTCAGCTCGGCCCACAACGGGATCCCACTACTCGGTCCCACATTGCACGCCGGACCGAAGGATCCATGCGGCCGGAAATGGTTTCACCTTCGCCATTGACCCGCGACGACGATTGAGGATGATAGATTCACGGCTTTGTGATGGTATCCCATCCGCTGTATTGGGCAGATCGGCAACGCGATCCGGGCCCTTGTTAAAGACCGGGAAGAAACTTAGGGAGGAGTCATGACTTGGATTTCAAGCTCGAATCCGCGCCTCGGGCTGGCCTGCGCGGCCGCCATCGGCGCACTACTGGCAACAAGCAGCATTGCCGCAGCACAGGAAAACGACCCGGTCGCCCAGCGCGCGATCGAGGGCGCCAAGGCCTACGTGGCCGCCAACAATCTCGAAAATCCGAAGATCAACATGCTGGAAAACTCGCTTTTCCGCAACGCCGATCCCGACTTCTTCGCCGAGTGGAAGGAGCTAACCGGTGTCGAAGTCGTCGCGGAGCCACTCGGCTACACTGACATTCCGAGCAAGGTGATGGGCGAGGCGGTCGCAAAGACCGGCGCCTTCGATATCTTCAACGATTTTCCGTACACCCAGCCCGACGCGGCCAGCGCCGGCGTGCTGATGTCCATGGACGAGTTCGCCGCCAAGGGCGAACCCGACTTCTCGGGCATCCCCGACGCCTTCGTCGCCCAACAAAGATACAATGGCAATCAGTATTCGATGGTGCTCGACGGCGACCACATCATGCTCGTCCTGAGAAAGGACATCGTCGAGAACGAACAGGCGCGAGCCGAGTTCCAGGAAGCAACCGGCAAGGAGCTTGGCTGTCCGGCGACGATGGCCGATTGGGAGGAGCAGGCGAAGTTCTTCCACACCAAGGCCGGCGAGACTCGCTGGGGCATCACGTTCGAGCAACCGCTCTACGGCGCCATGGGCTACCGCTCGGTCAATTTTTCGCACCGTCATTTCCCGGCCTACTTCGGCGGCCTGCTGTTCGACCAGGACATGAACCCGAGGATCAACTCCGAGCAGGGCATTAACGCGATCAAGGCGTTCTCGTCGATCGTCCAATACATGCCCGAAGACATCCAGGGTTGGGGCACGCCACAGATCTATCCGTTCTGGGGCTCGGGTCAGGCCTATTCGGTGATGTCGTTCCCCTCGATCTTCGGTTACGGCAACGCCAACCCCGACAGCGTCGTCAAGGGCAAGCAAATTCCCTGCGTGATCCCGGCGACCACCGCCGGCGGCGAGCCGGTTCGCCGCGCTGCCGAAGCGGCCGGGACGGGCTACATGATCAATGCCTATGGCAAGCATCCCGAGCTCGCCTATTGGTATATCCAGTGGCTGACCAGCCCATCGGTCGGCAATCGCGCCATCGCCCATCCGAAAGGCTTCTGGGACCCTTACCGGACACAGAATCTCGGCGACCCGGGCATCATCGAAAAGTTCGGCGAGGAGTTCCTCGAGACCACGATGGAGAACGCGAAATATACGACCTCGCTGCTCTTCATCGAGGGCCACTACGAATACATGAAGATCCTCGACAACAATCTCGCCGATGTGATGAACGGCAACATCACGCCTGAGCAAGCCGCAGCCAACATCGAGCAGGGCTGGAACGACGTGACCGAAGATATCGGCCGCGACAATCAGATCGAGGTGTACCGCAAGGGTGTCGAAGACGGCCTCTACGTCGACAAGTTCTAGAGATTCTAGAAACGGCACTGACGGACATATCGAAACGCCGCGGCGGGAGATCAAAGGCTTCCGCCGCGGACGAACAACCCGCAAGAAGACGTGAGCGATGGCGGAGATAACAGCGACCGCGCGCAACGGCGACGAAACGGCCCGTCCGGTGGGTCCGTTTCAACGCCTCGGCGCCTGGCTCGCTCAGGAACGCGTCTTCCGCTGGATACCCTTCATTCTAGTGGAAGGCACGCTTATCCTCGTCATCGTCATTCCGTTCCTGCTAACGATCTACATAAGCTTCCTGCGCTGGCGCGCCAATCGTCCCTTCGAGCAGGCGACGTTGACCGGGTTCCGCAACTACGAGCAGGTGCTGACCGACAACGGCTTCTGGCTGGCGCTCGGACGTACCTTCTATTTCGCCGGCTTTGCCGTTCTCTTCGAATTGTTCATCGGCTTCGTTCTGGCAATGCTGGTTCACCGCGTTACCCGCGGCCGGCGGATCTACATCACCATCTTCCTGATTCCGATGATGGTCGTGCCGGTGGTCGCCGGCTACAATTTTTCGATGATCTATCTCGACTCGGGGCCGCTGAACCAGCTGCTGGCGCCGTTGGTCGAGCCGTTCGGTATCGACCCGAGGATTCGCTGGCTTTCCAATCCCGTTGCCGCCCAGTGGGCGATCATCCTTGCCGACGTCTGGCAATGGACATCCTTGACGTTCCTGATCTTCCTGTCCGGCTTCTCCTCCTTGCCGCCACAACTAATCAACGCGGCGCGGGTTATGGGCGCGAATCCCCGCCAGATATTCTTCTGGGTGGAGCTGCCGCTGCTGAAGCCAGCGATCATCATCGCCGTGGTCATCCGCACCATGGAGGCGCTGAAATTGTTCGATCCGGTGGTGCTGCTCACCTTCGGCGGACCGGGCACGTCGACCCAGACCATCGCCTACTATCTCTGGGAGCAGGTCTGGCAGTTCAACAAGTTCAGTTTCGGTGCCGCCGCCTCGATCCTGCTCTTGATCATCTTCTCCGTGCTGATCTTCACCGGCATCTGGCTGCTGACGCGTGAGAACGCTGCCCTGAAGAGGGAGCGCATGCAATGAGTGTCGAAGCAGCGGCGGAAGGTCCCCGCGCGCTGCCTTGGCGCCGTCGGCTTGCGCCGGTCCTGCGTCACGCCATCCTGATCGGTTGGGCCCTGCTCATCATGTTTCCGATCTTCTGGATGCTGCAGACATCTTTCAAAGATTCCGGTGAATGGGTGTCCTGGCCGCCGCATTGGCTGCCGCACGATCCGACGCTGAAGAATTATGCGCAGATCTTCACGTTCGACGTCTTCGGCGAGGGCGTTTCCCGCGAGGCCACCGAGCAGCCTTTCAGCATCTGGAGCTCGCTCGCCGACTCGCTGATCATCTGCACGGGCGCATCGCTGATCGCGCTGTTCATGGGCACATTTCTCGCCTACGCGATCTCGCGCTTCAATGTCGGCGGCAGCAAGTTCCGACATATGGTTCTGCTTGTCAGAATGATTCCGCCGATCGTCGTCGCGATCCCGCTGCTTATGTACTATGCGATCATCATCCCCTTCGCGACCGAAGCCGTCCTCGGCACCAGGATCAGCCTGTTCGACACCCGCACCGGCCTGAGCCTGCTCTACCTGACGGTGACGCTGCCCTTCGTTATCTGGATGATGCTGAGCTTCATCGACGAAGTGCCGTATACGCTTGAGCACGCGGCACGGATCATGGGCGCCGGGCGGATGTATACGCTGAGGAAGGTGGTCCTGCCGCTGGTCGCCTCCGGGATGGTCGTCACCTTCATGTTCGTCTTCATCCTCAACTGGGCGGAATTTCTGCTCGCCCTCACCCTGACCCACCCGAACGTCGAAACCCTGCCCGTGCTTCTCAATAAGTTCCAGAGCGCCTCGGAGGGACGGCTCTATGGGCCGCAGGCGGCTATCGGAACCGTCATCACCGTCCCGGTCGTGATCATGGGCGTGCTGATCCAGAAGCATCTGGTCAAGGGATTCAGCTTTGGAATGATGCGCCGCTGAGAATCGGCGTCACAACGCAAAGGGAGAGCCAAACGTCGTGGCCAGGATCGTGCTCAAAGACCTTGTCAAGCAGTTCGGCGCCCACACCGCCGTCAAGGGCGTCTCGCTCGACATCAAGGACGGCGAGTTCCTGATCATGGTCGGGCCGTCGGGATGCGGCAAGACGACGACGCTCAACATGATCTCAGGCCTGGTGATGCCGACCAGCGGCGAGATCACCATCGGCGATCGTGTCGTCACCCATACCGAGCCGGGCGAGCGCGGTCTCGGCATGGTGTTTCAGGATCTCGCCTTATTTCCCCATATGACAGTGTTCGACAACATCGCCTTTGGGCTGCGCGTCAAGAATGTCAGCCGCGCGGAGATTGACGACCGGGTGCGCAAGGCGGCCGAAGCGATGCATATCTCGGCGCTGCTCGACAAGCGTCCCGGCCAATGCTCCGGCGGCGAGGCCCAGCGTGTCGCCCTGGCGAGAACAATTGTAACCAATCCCTCCGTCTATCTGATGGATGAGCCGCTTTCGAGCCTCGACGCCAAGTTGAGAATCGACATGCGCACCGAGCTCAAGCACTTGCACGAGCGCCTCAACGGCACCTTCGTCTACGTCACCCACGACCAGGCCGAGGCGATGACCATGGCCGACCGCATCGTGGTGATGAGCGCCGGGCGGATCGAACAGCTCGGCGGCCCGCTGGATATCTACCGCCGACCGCAGACCCGCTTCGTCGCCGGTTTTTTCGGCATGCCGACGATGAATTTCGTCGATGGAGAAATCGCCGGTAACGGAGCCGCGCCGCGTTTCCATGCGGAAAATTTCGAGGCGGA
>Ga0075327_1000102_pt1 | contig 20283 bp, 15 predicted proteins | sample MayberrySE_Catta_2_FD_120056 | JGI IMG/M metagenome (GOLD analysis project Ga0075327, IMG submission 120056) | Natural and restored wetland microbial communities from the San Francisco Bay, California, USA, that impact long-term carbon... | ecosystem: Environmental > Terrestrial > Soil >...
GTCGAGGCCGCCGGTGGGCTCGTCCACGATCACGAGCGGCGGATCGGCGAGGAAGGCCTGCGCGAGCGAGACGCGCTGCTGGAAGCCCTTCGAGAGGTGGCCGACGAGGCGTTGCGCGACCTCGCCGAGCGCGAAGCGCTCGATCACGCGCGCGACGGCCCGGTCGCGCGCGGGCCCGGCGAGCCCGCGCGCGCCCGCCGCGAAGCGGAGGAAGCCGCGCACGCGAAGCTCGGGGTAGAGGCAGGAGGTCTCCGCCACGAACCCGAGCCGCGCCCGGACCGCGCCGGGCTCGCGCGCCGGCGAGAGGCCGTCCACGCGCACCGCGCCGCCCGAGGGCATCAGCGTGCCGGTCAGGCAGCGGATGAAGGTCGTCTTGCCCGCGCCGTTCGGGCCGAGCAGCCCGAACGCCTCGCCGGGCGCGATCGCGAGGGTCACGGCGTCGAGCGCCCGGTGATCGCCGAAGCGGCGCGTCAGCGCATCGGCCTCGACCGGGACTCCGCGGCGGCGAGCTTCGGCCACGTCTCTCCTCTGCGGCGCCGGATTCTACCCGCGCCGCGCTCCGGGGGGAGACAAGCGAGGCGGCGTCCCGGTTTCGCCCCGCCCCTCGGCGCCTCGTTGCCGCGCCCGCGGCCTCGCATCGCTCACCAGCGCTCGAGCGCCGCGAAGAAGCCGGGCCAGGTCTTCGCAACGCAGCCGGGATCGCGGATCGCGACGCCCGGCACCGCCAGGCCCGCGAGCGCGAACGACATCGCCATGCGGTGGTCCGCGTACGTCTCGATCACCGCGCCGTGGAGCGGCGCGGGCTCGATCGCGAGCCAGTCCGGCCCGGCCTCCGCACGCCCGCCGAGCCTGCGGATCTCGCACTCGAGCGCGGCGAGCCGGTCCGTCTCCTTGATGCGCAGGTTCGCCACGTTCTCGATCCGGGTGGGGCCCTCCGCGAAGAGCGCCACCACGGCGAGCGCGAGCACCGCGTCGGGCATCGGGTCGCCGTCCCACGTGATGCCCCGGAGCGCGCCCCGCTCGGCGGCGAGCTCGATCGCGCCGGCCTCGCGCCGCACCGTGCAGCCCATCGCCGCGAGGGCGTCGAGCAGCCGCAGGTCGGGCTGCCGCGATCCGCCCGGGATGCCCTCGACGACGGCGCGCCCGCCCGCGATCGCGGCCGCCGCGAACACGTACGCGGCCGCCTGTGCGTCGGGCTCGACCTCGAAGCGGCGCGCACGATACGGCCGGCCGCTGCGCACCGCGAGCGTGCCGTGCTCCGTCCAGCGCGCCTCGGCGCCGAACGCATCCATCACCTGGAGCGTGAGGTCCACGAAGGGGCGCGAGACGAGGCGGTTCTCGACGAGCGCGAGCTCGACGTCGCGCGACGCGAAGGGCGCGGCGAGCAGCACGCCCGACACGTACTGGCTCGAGCGGCGCGCGTCGATCGCGACGCGCCCGCCCGCGAGCCCGCCGCCGCGCACGCGCACCGGCGGGCAGCCGCCCGGGCCGAGCGCCGTGGCGTCGGCGCCGAGCGCGCGGAGCGCGGCGACGAGGTCGCCGAGCGGCCGCTCGCGCATGCGCGCGGTGCCGTCGAGCGTGACCTCGGTGCCGTGCGCGGTGAGTGCCGCCACCGCGCTGAGGAAGCGCGCCGTGGTGCCCGAGGCGCGGACGTCGACCGTCACCGCGCCGCGCGCCGGGAGCCGCCCGCCGCAGCCGGGGACGGTCCACGCCTCGCCCTCGACGCGGATCGGCACCCCGAGCGCGCGGAGGCCCTCGCGCATCGCCGCGGCGTCGTCGCTGTCGGTCGCGGCGACGAGGGCGCTCTCGCCCGAGGCGAGGGCGGCGGCCACGAGCGCACGGTTCGTGAGGCTTCTGGACCCAGGCGGGCGCACCCGGACGTCGAGCCGCCCCCGCGGGCGGATGGGCACGGGATCGGGCAGCGCGGCGGGACGGGCGGCGGGCGCGCTCACGCCGGGCACGCTAGCAGCTGCAAAGTCCGCGAGAGCGGCCCGCGCGTCTTTGCGTTGACATGCGGGGGGGCCTCGGCCAGAATTCCGCGCTTGGCGCTTTTCGTTCGATCCCGCGCGGACTTGCCACCCCTCGGCCGCGCGAAAGAGAGAGGCGCACGGACGAGGAGGCGTGTGTGCCGAAGGTGCTGGTGAGCGATGCGCTCGCCGAGGAAGGGCTCGCGATCCTGGAGCGGGCCCCCGGCCTCACGGTCGTGAAGCGCACGGGCCTGCCGCCGGCCGAGCTGCTCGAGGCCGTGCGCGACGCCGAAGGGCTCGTGGTCCGCAGCTCCACCCAGGTGACCGCCGCGGTGATCGCAGCCGCGCCGGAGCTCCGGGTGGTCGGCCGCGCCGGCATCGGCGTCGACAACGTCGACGTCGCGGCCGCGACGCAGCGCGGCATCGTGGTCGTGAACACGCCCGAGGGCAACAACGTGACGACCGCCGAGCACGCGCTCGCGCTGCTCGTCTCGCTCGCCCGCCACGTGCCCCAGGCCACCGCCTCGATGAAGGCCGGCAAGTGGGAGAAGAGCCGCTTCTCCGGCACCGAGCTCTGGAACCGCACGCTCGGCGTGATCGGGCTCGGCAACATCGGCCGCATCGTGGCGGACCGCGCGCGCGGCCTCGGCATGCAGGTGATCGCGGCGGATCCGTACACGTCTCCCGAGACCGCGGCGAAGCTCGACGTCGAGCTGGTGTCGCTCGACGAGGTGCTCGCGCGGGCGGACGTCGTCACCGTCCACGTGCCGAAGACGAAGGAGACGACGAAGCTGATCGGCCGCGACGCCTTCGCGAAGATGAAGCGGGGCGTGCTCGTGGTGAACGCCGCGCGCGGCGGCATCGTGGACGAGACCGCGCTCCTCGAGGCGCTCGAGTCCGGCCGGGTCGCGGGCGCCGCCCTCGACGTGTTCGAGCAGGAGCCGCCGCCCCCGGGCCATCCGCTCGTGCAGCACGAGCGGGTGATCTGCACGCCGCACCTCGGCGCCTCCACCGAGCAGGCGCAGAAGAACGTCTCGATCGCGGTGGCGGAGCAGGTGCGCGATTACCTCCTCAGCGGCGCGATCCGAAACGCCGTGAACGTGCCCTCGGTCTCCCCGGAGCTGCTCGAGCAGGTGCGGCCCTACCTCCGCCTCGGCGAGAAGCTCGGCCGCTTCCAGGGGCAGCTCAGCCCCGGCGCCATCGAGGAGATCGAGGTCGAGTACGCCGGCGAGGTGGCGGAGCTGCGCGTGGCGCCGATCACGATCGCGGTGCTGAAGGGGCTCCTCGAGAACGTCACCGACCGCGTCAACATGGTGAACGCGCCGCTCGTCGCGCAGGAGCGCGGCATCCGCGTGATCGAGTCGAAGTCGAGCCGGCCGATGGACTTCGCGAGCGCCATCACGACGCGCGTGCGGGGCACCGTGGAGCGCCTCATCGCGGGCGCGCTCTTCCACGGCAACCAGCCGCGCATCGTGCGCATCGACGACTTCATGCTGGAGGCGATCCCGGAGGGCCCGACCATCCTGCTCTTCAACCACGACCGCCCCGGCGTGGTGGGCGCGGTCGGCGGGCTGCTCGGCGAGGCGAAGATCAACATCTCCCGCATGCAGCTCGCGCTCGTCCGCGAGCGCGCCGAGGCCGCCATGCTCGTGAACGTCGACCAGCCGCCGAGCGACGCCGTGATGGAGAAGCTGCGCGCGCTGCCGCACATGATCACCGCCCAGCTCGTGGAGCTCGGCCCGTGACGGCGCTGGTCGCGGTCGGCGCGCAGTGGGGCGACGAGGGCAAGGGCAAGATCGTCGACTGGCTCGCGCTCTCGGCCGACCTGGTGGTGCGCTTCCAGGGCGGCAACAACGCCGGCCACACGCTGATCGTGGACGGCCGCAAGACCGTCCTCCACCTGGTTCCCTCGGGCATCCTGCAGCCCTGCACCGTGAACCTGATCGGGCCGGGCGTGGTGGTCGATCCGCGCATGCTGGTCCAGGAGCTCGACGAGATCCAGGCCTCGGGCGTGCTGCGCGATCCCTCGCGGGTCCGCGTCTCGGGCCGCGCGCACGTGATCCTCGACTGGCACATCGCGCTCGACAAGGCGCGCGACGAGGCGCGCCGCGAGGGCGCGATCGGCACGACGGGGCGCGGCATCGGCCCGGCGTACGAGGACAAGGTGGCGCGGCGCGGGATCCGCGTGGCCGACCTGCTCGACCCGGCGGGGCTCCGCAAGGCGATCGACCGGCTCGCGAAGGAGAAGAACTTCGAGCTCGTGGAGCTCCACCGCTGGCCGGCGGTGGACCCGGACGCGCTCACCGACGAGCTGCTCGCGCTCGGACGCCGCCTCGAGCCCTTCGTGGACCACACCGGTCGTATCCTCGACCGCGCGCTGCGCGAGAGCAAGCGCGTGCTCTTCGAGGGCGCGCAGGGCACCTTCCTCGACATCGACCACGGGACCTACCCCTACGTCACCTCGTCGAACTGCGTGGCGGGCGCGGTCTGCACGGGCGCAGGCGTCGGGCCCACGAAGATCGACATCGTCCTCGGCATCACCAAGGCGTACACCACGCGCGTGGGCGGCGGGCCGTTCCCGACCGAGGACGAGGGCGCCGGCGGCCGCTGGCTCGGCGAGAAGGGCATGGAGTTCGGCGCGACCACCGGGCGCCGGCGGCGCTGCGGCTGGCTCGACCTCGTCGTGCTGCGCGAGGCCGCGATCGTGAACGGCTTCACCATGCTCGCCATGAACAAGCTCGACATCCTCTCCGGCCTCGAGGAGATCCCCGTCGCCACCGCGTGGAGGATCGACGGCAAGCTCACGCACGAGTTCCCGATGACGCTCGACGAGGTGGCGCGCGCGGAGCCCGTCTACGAGGTGCAGCCGGGCTGGCGCGAGGACATCACGGGCGTCCGCGAGTACGAGCGCCTGCCCGCCGACGCGCGGCGCTACGTGGAGCGGATCGAGGCCCTGGTCGGCGTGCCGATCGACGTGATCTCCGTCGGCCCCGACCGCGACCAGACCATCGCGCGCCGGACGGTCTACTAGGTGAAGCGCAGCGCTGCCGATCGCGACGCGCTGGTGTCGGAGATCGCGCGGCACGGGCTCGGCGGCCTCGGCCCGACCCGCGAGCAGCTGCGCGCCCTCGTCGAGGCCGACCGCGACGGCCCGCTCCACTTCCTGAACCTGCTCGCCTACCACGACGCCGCCCGCTACCCGGCGGCGCACCCGCTCGCCGGCCGCGGCGGCAGCGGCGCCGAGGCCTACGCCCGCTACGGTGCCGTGGCGGCCCGCCACGTCGCGCAGCGCGGCGGGCGGCTCGCGCTCTGGAACGCCGTCGCGCAGCAGATCGTCGGCGCGGACGCGGGCTGGCACCACGTCGCGATCATGGAGTACCCGAGCACCGAGGCCTTCCTCGACATGCTCCGCGACCCGGACTACACCGCCGCGCTCGTGCACCGCGACGCCGGCCTCGCGAAGACCGAGATCGTGGTGACCCGGCCGCTGCTTCCCGTCGGAACGGACTGAGCGGGCTCAGGTGTCAGTTCCAAGGACGTCGTTCACACGTCGAGCCGAGAGCCAGGGCCGGCGGAGCCCCCACTCTGCTCCGGCTCCCAGAAACGGGTGATGTCGCCTCCGCAGAGCGGGGGCTCCGCCGGCCGCGGACCTGGCTGCTTCGCGCCTCCCGTCCGTCGCTGAGATCGAGTCCGAATTCCGGCCGCTGGAGACCAGTTCCCGCGCAGGCGACATCACCCGATTCTTGGAGCCGGAGCGGGGACTGGTCTCCGGCGGCCTCTTCGAGCCTGAGTGGCGATGCATCTGTGACGAACGTGCAATTCGCGGCCGGACTCGCGGCAACGCGGAACGTGGCGCCCCCACCGCAGGGCCTGATAGGGTGCAGCGCAGGCGCCTTTGACGGGAGGCTCGCGTGAAGCTGCTCGATCGCGTGCGGGAGCTGCTCGGGCGGGAGACGCCGCTCGCGAAGGATCGCCTCGGCGAGCCGGCGGACCTCGAGATCCGGGCCGCGGCCGCGGTGCTGCTGCTCGAGGCCGCCTACGGGGACGAGGCGTACGTCTGGAAGGAGGAGCGCGCGCTGCTGCGCGGCCTCGAGCGCGCGTTCGGCATCGGCCGCGGCGAGACGCGTGCGCTGCTCGCGCGCGCCGAGGAGATCCGTCCCCCGGTGCTGACACTCGCGGACCTCACGGAGGTGCTCGCGCAGCGCTACGACGCCGAGCAGCGCAAGCAGGTGCTCGCGCTGCTGTGGCGCGTGATCCAGGCCGACGGGCAGGTCGGGCCGTGGGAGGCGGCGTTCGCCGAGCACGTGACCCTTGCGCTCGGGCTCAGCGCCGCGCAGGGGGCGGAGGCCCGCTCCGCCGCACGCTGAGGCTCGGGCCGCTCAGCGGCGCGTCCGCTCGAGCTGCTCGAAGCGCGCGCGCAGGAGCAGCGCGCGCGGGTCGCCCGGGTCGAGCGCGAGGGCGCGGTCGAGGTGGGCGTGCGCCTCGCTCCGGCGGCCGAGGTCGAGCAGCACGTTCGCGAGCGTCACGTGCGCGGGCACGTGATCGGGTGCGAGCGCGACGCTCGCCTCCAGGTGCGGGAGCGCCTCGGCGGGCCGGCCGAGCGCGCGGAGCAGCGCGCCGAGGTTCTGGTGCGGCGCGCTCCAGCGCGGCGCGAGCGCCGTCGCCCGCTCGAAGTGCACGCGCGCGGGCTCGAGGCGCCTGTCTCCGGCGAGCACGACGCCGAGCTCGTTGTGCATCACCGGATTCGGCCCGGTGACGGCGAGCGCGCGCTCGAAGAGCGCCTCGGAGCTCCGCCAGGCCCCGAGCTGGGCGCGCGCCGCGAGCGCGAGGAGCGCGCAGGCGAGCGCGGCCGCGGCGACGCCGGCGAGCGCGCGCCGCCGCTCGGGCCGGACGCGCCCGAGCGCGTCGGCCGCGCTCCAGACGAGCGCGACGAGGAGCCCGGCGAGCGGCACGTACGCGTAGCGGTCGGCGAGCCCCTGCCAGCCCACCTGCACGATCCCGCTCACCGGGACGAGCGTGCCGAGGAACCAGAGCCAGCCGATCCAGGCGGCCGGCCGGCCGCGGCGGAAGGCGGCGCCCGCGAGCGCGGAGAGCGCGAGCAGCAGGCCGAGCGCGAGCGCGACGCGGGTGCTGGAGAGCGTCGCGCCCTCCACGAGGAGCGGGTGCGGGTACAGCACCGCCAGCTCGACGGGCCAGAGCGCGTGTGCGAGGTAGCCGGCGTACGCGACCGGCAGCCACGCGAGGCGCGCGGCGAGCGAGAGCTGCTGCGCCGGCTCCATCGCGCCCGCGCGCGCCTGCGTCACGAAGACGAGGACGCTCACCGCGGCCGCGAGTGCGAAGAGCGGGAGCTTCTCCACCACGAGGCGGCGCCAGCTCGCCGTGCGCGCGAGCGGCCAGACGTCGAGCAGCAGCAGCAGGAAGGGCAGGGTGACGAGCATCGGCTTCGCCAGCAGGCTCGCGGCGAGGAGCGCCGTCACGGCGGCGAGGCGCCCCGCGCCGCCGCGCCGCGCGGACCCCGCGTAGGCGAGGAGCGCGAGCCAGCCGAAGCCCGTGGAGAGCAGGTTCTTGCGCTCCGCCACCCACGCGACCGACTCGAGCTGGAGCGGGTGCAGCGCCCAGAGCGCCGCCACCGCGAAGCTCCGCCCGCGCCGGCCCGTGAGCGCCGAGAGCGCCGCGAAGAGCAGCGCGGCGTTCCCCGCGTGGAGCGCCACGTTCATGGCGTGGTGGCCCGCGGGCGCGAGCCCGAAGAGCTCGACGTCGAGCGCGTGGGAGAGCCAGGTGAGCGGATGCCAGTTGCCGGCGTGCGTGTTCGCGAAGGCGAAGCGCACGCTCGCGGCCGTGAGGCCGTCCGCGAGGTGCGGGTTGCGGGTGACGTAGACGCTGTCGTCGTACGCGAGGAACTCGAAGCCGAGGGCGGGGGCGTAGAGCGCGGCCACGCCCGCGACGAGGACGAGCGCCCCGAGCGCGCGCCCGTTCACTCGTCGTCCAGGTAGCCGAGGGCGCGCAGGCGCGCGCGGTCGCTCTTCGAGAGCGCCGCCGGGATCGGCCGCATGCGCTCGGCGTGCGCGAGGTACGCGTCGAGCCGCTCGAGGTCGGCGGGCTCCGACGGGATGGGCTCCCAGCGGCGGCCGCCCTCCCAGCGCTGCTGCGAGAACTGGAAGGCGCGGCGCGGCTCGCTGCGGCTCGCGCGCAGGAAGCGGTCGCCCGCGTACGCGCTCACGTCCGTGCCGACGTCGCAGAACAGCAGGCGCTCGGGGAGCGGCCGGCCGCCGCGCAGCAGCGGGCCGAGCGCGACGCCGCGGGCGTCCTCGGGCGGCGCGAGGCCCGCGAGCTCGAGGAGCGTCGGCGCCACGTCGACGTGGTGCACCGGCTCGCTCCGGCGCTCCGGGGCGAGGCCCGGTGCGCGCAGCACGAAGGGCACGTGCGCCTGGTCGGGCGTCGTTGCGTGGCCGTGGCTCAGGTAGAAGCCGTTCTCGCCGAAGCTCTCGCCGTGGTCCGCCGTGAGCAGCACGACGTTCGGCCGGCCGCGCGCGTCGAGCGCCTCGAGCAGGCGTCCGAACGAGGCGTCGAAGTACGCGATCTCGCCGGCGTAGCGGCTCCGGTACTGCGCGAGGTGCGCGAGGCCGGGCAGCGCCTGGTAGCGCGGGATGCCGCCCGCCGCGTCGTCGCGCGCGAGGACGGGGAGCGCCGGTGAGCTCTCCGCCTCGAGCGCGGCGAAGGGCTCGCGCCACCCGGGCGGCGGCGTGTAGGGCCCGTGTGGGTCCTGGTAGTGGACGAACAGGAAGACGGGCCGCTCGCTCTGCCTTGCGAGCCAGGCGCGCGCTCGCGCCGTCGTCGCCTCGGCGTTCCGCTCGGTGAAGTCGGGCCGGTTCGGCTCGGCCGCGTCGAGCTCGTCGTCGTAGACGTCGAAGCCCGCGTCGAGCCCGACCGCACGCCGCAGCACGAAGTTGCTGACGAACGCGCCCGTCTCGAAGCCGGCCTCGCGGAAGCGCATCGCGAGCGTCACGGCGTCTTCGAGGCGCGTGGTGCCGTTGATCCAGCCGACCGAGTGCTCGCGCACGAAGCGCGACGTCATCAGCGAGGCGTGGGACGGCACCGTGTTCGCGCTCGCGGCGAGCGCGCGCTCGAACAGCACCGACTCCGCGGCGAAGCGGTCCACGTGCGGGCTCGTGGGCAGCGCGAAGCCGTAGCTGCCGAGATGGTCCGCGCGCAGCGTGTCCACCACGACCAGCACGACGTCGGGCGGCCCCGCCGGCGCCGAGCAGCCCGCGGCGCCCGCGAGCCCGGCGCCGAGCGCGAAGCGGAGCCAGCCGCGCAAATCCATCCCCTCCGGAGCCGCGCAGCATGGCATCGGGCGTCGCGGCAGCAAGGGCCGCGATCCTCCCGCGCGCCCCGCCGTCGCGTCCCGCGCGGCGAGCCGCAAGCGAGCGAAGCCGCAGTTTACAGCCGCGAACGCGGGTGGTACGTCCCCTCCGGGCCGCTAGCTCAATGGCAGAGCAGCGGGCTTTTAACCCGTTGGTTCCGGGTTCGAGTCCCGGGCGGCCCACGCGCGCGTGAAGAAATTGCGCGCCCGCGCCGCCCGCGCCGCGTCTCGCGCGTCCTTGCGCCCTCATTGCGCTGGTCTCGTTCTTGCAAGCGCGTCGGCGGGCCCGCATCATCGGCGACGCGAGCCGGGCGGGGATCGATCGGAGGGGTGAACCGGTGCGCGCGCTTCGCGTCTCGACCTTGCCCATCAGCCTGTTGGCGGCGCTCGTCCTCGCGAGCGGCGCAGCCGCGCTGGAGACGCGGCCGAACCTCCTGCTGATCGTCGTCGACGACGTCGGCGTGGAGACGCTGAACGCCTACAACCAGGACCTCGCGAGCCGAGAGGTGGAAGCGGCCTCGCCGCCGCCCGAGCATCGCGTCACGCCGCGGATCGACGAGCTCGCCCAGCGCGGCGTCGTGTTCCGGAACGCGTGGTCGACACCCTCCTGCCGGGCGACGCGGCAGACGATCCTCACCGGCCTCCATCAGTTCCGCACCGGGAGCCGCTTCTCCCCGGCGAGGTCCACGCTCCCCAATCGGTTGCCTGCCGCGTACGTCGACCGCGAAGCGATCGGCAAGTGGCACCTCAGCGACTTCATCACGACGCGACCCCCGAGCTACGCCGCTCTCGACCGTCGGCCCACCGCGTACGGATTCACGCGCTATCGCGGCTTCTGGGAGCCGGCGGTCGGAGGGCTCTACTCCTATCGGAGCTTCCCCTGGGCCGAGGATCCGCCGCCCGATCCGCCCGTGATCGCGACGCGCGCCGACGCCTATCTCACGACCCGGGAGATCGAGACCGCGATCGAGTTCGTCCGGCGGCCGCGGCCTCCCGGCGAATCCTGGTTCCTGTGGCTCGCGCTCCACGCGTTGCACGACAGCTGGTCGGAGTGCGACACGCCGAGGCCGCCGGGGCTGTCGTGCGAGCCGCGCTATCCGGACCATCAGTGCGCTGCGCCGCCGCCCGGAGCGCGGTGCCCCTCGCCGCCGCCGCGCTCCGCGTGCGACGAGATCGGGCGCGGGACGAACGGCGCGTTCTGGTCCGGCGCGACCGCGCGTCGCGCGCGCTGCCGGATGCTCGAGATGATGGACTACGAGATCGGCCGGCTCCTCGACGCCGTCGACCTCGCGAGCACGACCGTGTTCTTCGTGGGCGACAACGGCACGCCGGCGACGGGGCTCGCGCAGATCCCCGGCAAGGTGAACGCCGGGGCCAAGGGCGGCGTCTCCGAGGGCGGCATCAACGTCCCCTTGATCGTGGCCGGCGCGGGCGTGACGGCCGATGCCGGGGCCTCCTCCGGCTACGAAGAGACGAGCGCCCTCGTGCACACCGTCGACCTCATGCCCACGCTGCTCGAGCTGGCCGGTGCGGCGCCGGGTGGCTTCGTCGACGGGGTGAGCTTCGCGCCGGTGCTTCGCGCGCCGGAGCAGACCGTGCGCAGCTGCGTCTATGCCGACGGCCTCGTCGACGGAGCGCCCGCGCCCGCCCACCACGACGTGACGATCCGCGATGGGACGCACAAGCTGATCCGGCGCAAGCGGGACGCGCGGGGAGTCCACGCCTACGAGCTCTACGACCTCACCCGCGATCGCGGCGAGCGGGTGAACCTCGCCGCGCGGGGCGGCGCTGCGTTCGAGGCCCTGAAGAGCCGGCTGGACGCGCTCGATGCGGATCCCGGCGCGAGCCCGTGCCAGCCGGACTGCCTCTCCGCGCTGAACTCCTGCGCGGTGCCGCGCACGTCGTATGCCAACGGCGGAGACGAGCTCGAGGCGGTCCTCGGCGCCTCGCGGAGGGTGGACGCCGAATGCACGGTCTTCACGAACCGCGACGGCTCCGCGAGCGCGAGCTGGTCCGTCGCGTACGAGCCCGGCCGCGCGTCCGGCGCGACGTGCTGGTTCGGCGGCGACGCGCGGGGCAGCTTCCCGCTCACCGGGGCGGGCTCGGGCGCCGTGTACGCGTGCCAGCCCGCCGCGGGGCACTGCGGCTCCGACGGCAACTGCTGCGACGACGACCCGCGCTGCCCGGGCTGCGCGGCCGCGATCGCGGGCTACGACGGCTACCACGGCACCCAGGCGATGAAGTTCGTCTCCGGCCCGGCGGGGACCGCTCGGGGCGCGCAGAACAACCTCGATCAGGTCCGCTTTGCGGACTCCGGGCACGGCCTCTCGATCGAGGACGGCACCGTGTCTTCCGCCGATCCCGACGGCGACCGGAGCCTCCATCCCGTGCTCCGGATCCGGCACTCCTGCTTCGAGGCGCTGCGCGACGCCGCGCTCGAAGAGGGCTATCGCAAGCACGACCTCGACGTCCAGTTCTCGCTCTTCAACCGCGTCGAAACGGCATTCTCGTACCGCGCGCGCCCCGCCTTCCGGTTCGTCGGCGAGGTGCCGGGCTGGCGCTTCACGATCAACGGCAACCGGATCAAGCTGTTCCGGTTCGCGAGCACGGAGCGCCAGCAGCCGAAGTTCGGCGGGCTGTTCGAGGAGGATCCTTCGCTCCGGTTCGACCCGGCTCGCCACCCGTCGATCGTGTTCACGAACAACACGGTCGCGTTCTCCAGGCACGAGCAGTACGACCTCGCGCGGGGCGCGTCGGGCACGCCGTCCATCTTCCCGCACCCCGACGCGGTGATCGGCTGCTCCAACAACGTGTACCTGTTCGCGGGCACGGATGCGCAGTGGGGCGAGCTGACCCGGGCCGGCGCCAACGCGGGCCGCCTCGAGGCACTCAATGCCGAGTTCGGGGGGACCTGCATCCAGGTGCGCACCCGGGACGATGGCGTCGACCCCGGCGCGCTCTGGTACGACGGGATGAGGCGCTGGGAGGAGGCGACGGGCATCGACTGCGGAGCGATGGAGTAGGTTCGAGAGCATGACGTCGGCGCCTCCCGAGTACGCCGCGCCGCGGAGCGCGCTGCGGCGGATGCTCGGCGCCTCGCTCCGGCAGACGGCGCGCACGCCGCGCTGCCCGGAAACGCTGCGGCTCGACGGGCGGCTCGCCGTGGTGACGGGCGCGACGAATGGGATCGGGCTCGAGATCGCGAGGGGGCTCGCGCGGAGGGGAGCGTCGCTCGTGCTGCCCTGCCGCAGCCCGGCGAAGGGCGAGCGGGTCGCCGCGGCCCTCCGGAACGAGGCCGCGCCGGGCGCGGAGGTCCACGTCGTGGCGATGGATCTCGAGGACCTGGAGACGGTCCGGAAGGGCGCGTCAGAGATCGTGCACAGCGCCGCGGGTCGGCCGATCGACGTGCTGGTCGAGAACGCGGGCGTCTGGCCGCAGCGCTACGCCGAGACGCGGCAGGGCTTCGAGATCGCCTTCGGCGTGAACGTCCTCGCCCACTTCGTCCTGCGGCGCGAGCTGCTCGCGCAGGGCGCACTCCGGGCGGCGCGCGTAGTGGTGCTCACCGGCGACATCTACGTCCTTGCCTCCAGGTGCACGCCGGATCATCGCTGGTCCGGACCTCTCGGCGGCATGCTCGCGTACTGCCGCAGCAAGCTCGGCAATCTCTGGATCGCGAGCGAGCTCGCGAAGCGCGAGCGTGGGCTCGAGGTCGCAGTGGTCCATCCCGGCGTCGTGGCGACGGGGCTCGGCGGCGAGTTCGGGCCGGTCGCGAGCGGGTGGAAGCGGCGCATCATGATCTCGCCGGAGCTCGGTGCGCAGATGCCGCTCTTCTGCGCCCTCGCGCCCGGCCTCGAGAGCGGCGGCTACTGGCACAACGTCCACGGACGCATGCGGCTCGCAGCGGGCGACCCGGCACGCGACGCCGTCTCGGCCGCGCAGCTCTGGGGCACGTGCGACGCCCTCGCCGCTCGCTGAGCGCCCGCGGGCCGGGACGCCGCACGCGCGCACTCGCGCTGCCGCCATTCTTCGCATTGCCTGCACTCACTCGGGATCCCGCGGCGTCCTTCCGATGAGAGCGCGCTTTGCTCGGCCGGAAACGTCCGTACGATCGTGCACGGCTCTTCGCGGACGCCACGCGCGCGCAGCGCGGGGGCAAGCCGAAGAAGGCGGTGGGGCTCTACCGCGAGATCCTCGCCGCGGAGCCTGGCGACGTCACCGTGCACCGCCGGCTCGCGCCGCTGCTCGCCCGCACGCGGCAGCCGGACGAGGCCCTGAAGAGCTTCCGGCGCGCGGCCGAGGCCCTCGCTGCGAAGGGCTTCGTCGAGCGCGCGCTCGGCGTCTACCGCGACGCGGCGCACCATCTGCCGCGGGAGAGCGCGGTCTGGCTCGCCATCGCGGAGCTCGAGGTCTCGCGCGGGCGGCGGGCCGATGCGGTGGCGGCGCTCGCGACCGGCCGCGGACACCTGCGCGCGCGGCGCGAGCGGGCGGATGCGCTCCGGCTGCTCGAGCGCGCCCGCGAGCTCGACCCCGCGAACGTCGAGCTCGGCCTCGACCTGGCCGGTCTCCTCGCGAAGACGGGAGCGCGCGCGCGGGCCGCGCAGCTCCTCGAGGCGCTCGCGCGCCGCCCGCGCGGGCGCGCCCTCCGCCGCGTGCGCGCGCGCCAGCTCCTCCTCTTCCCGGGCCCGCGCGCGTGCTGGCGCTGGCTGCGGGCGCTCTCCGGCTGACGTGACGGCTGGCGGCACGGTCCGTGGCTGCGATGCTGCCGGGAGGGGCCGCGGAGGAAGACGAGATGGAGCGCACCCACATCGCGGTCGTCGTGGGCAGCCTGCGGCGGGAGTCCCTGAATCGGAAGCTCGCGAACGCGGTCACGAAGCTCGCGCCGGAGGAGCTCTCCTTCACGCCGCTCGAGATCGGCGACCTGCCCCTCTACGACCAGGACGACGACAGGCGGCAGGCCCCGCCGGTCCTGCGGCTCAAGCAGGCGATCCGCGACGCCGACGGCCTGCTCTTCGTGACGCCCGAGTACAACCGCTCGCTGCCGGGCGTCCTCAAGAACGCGATCGACCACGCCTCGCGCCCGTACGGCGACAACGCGTGGGCGGGCAAGCCGGCGGGCGTGATCGGCATCTCGGTCGGCGCGATCGGCACGGCGGTGGCGCAGCAGCACCTGCGGGGCGTCCTCGCGTATCTCGATTGCCCCACGCTCGGGCAGCCCGAGGTCTTCCTCCACGCGAAGGAAGGCTTCTTCGACGACGCCGGCGAGATCGCGGATCCGGGCACCCGCAAGTTCCTCTCGGGCTTCGTGGAGCGCTACGTCGCCTGGGTCAAGTCGCACGCGAGATGAGCTCGCTCGCGGTCCGGTTGGCATCGGGCTTGCTGTCGCTCGGGGGCCGAAGGCGCCGGGCCACGGAGGCCGCGGCGCTCGCCGCAAGGCCTCATTTTCTACAAAGGGACGCCCGTGGACCCTGCCGATGGCCGAGCCCGACCTGCCGCTCCCCGCGAGCGATGCGAGCTCCACAGCGAGCTCGAGCGCCTCTTCCAGCCCTACGCGCACCAGATCGCCGACGTGATCTGGGGCAAGGACGACGCGCTGCCAGACCCCGAGCTGGTCTCGGTGCTGGACTTCGAGTCCTGTCCGAGCTGCTGGGAAGGGGACGAGGACTGCGAGGACTGCGGCGGCTCGGGCCTGCTGCGCCGCGGCTGACGCGGCCCGGCGCGCGCGAGCCGCTGCGGAGCCGGGCCTCCGCCGGGAGCGTCCGGGCGGCGCCGCGCGAGCGCGCGCGCTACGACCCGTCGCCGGTCCGCGCCCTCGCGAACCAGATGTTCTCGCGCGCTGCGGGGGCGCCGCTCCTCGAAGGCAACCGCGTCCGCCTCCTCCAGGACGCGGGCGAGAACTACCCGGCGTGGCTCGAGGCGATCCGCTCGGCGCGCCACCACGTCCACTTCGAGACCTACATCCTCTATGACGACGAGGTCGGCGAGCGCTTCGCCGAGGCCTTCGTCGAGCGTGCCCGCGCGGGCGTGCGCGTGCGCGTCGTCTACGACTGGCTCGGAGCCTTCGGCAAGACCTCGCCGCGCTTCTGGAAGCGCCTGCGCGCGGCCGGCGTCGAGGTGCGCTGCTACAACCCGCCGCATCCGAGCTCGCCCTTCGGCTGGCTCTCGCGCGATCACCGCAAGCTCCTCGCGGTCGACGGGCGCGTCGGCTTCGTGACGGGCCTCTGTGTCGGCCGCAAGTGGGCCGGCCGGCCCGAGAAGAACGTGGAGCCGTGGCGCGACACCGGCGTCGAGATCCACGGGCCGGCCGTCGCGGAGATCGAGCGCGCGTTCGCGCAGATCTGGGGGACGCTCGGCGAGCCGATCGCGGTGGAGGAGCCCGCCGAGGCGAGCGCTCCGGCCGGGGACGTGCGCGTGCGCATCGTCGCGAGCCTGCCTGCGACCGCGACGCTGTTCCGGCTCGATCAGCTCGTGGTCGCGCTCGCGCGGCGGCGCGTCTGGCTCACGGACGCGTACTTCGCGGGCACCACGACCTACGTGCAGGGCCTGATCGCGGCGGCGCAGGACGGCGTCGACGTGCGCCTGCTGGTGCCGGACGCGACCGACGTCCCGCTCATGAAGCCGCTCTCGCGCGTCGGCTATCGCCCGCTCCTCGCCGCCGGCGTCCGCGTCTTCGAGTGGAAGGGCTCGATGCTCCACGCCAAGACTGCGGTCGTGGACGGTCGCTGGTCGCGCGTCGGCTCGACGAACCTGAACCTCGCGAGCTGGCTCGGCAACTGGGAGCTCGACGCGGTGATCGAGGACGAGCCCTTCGCGGCGGAGATGGAGACCGTGTACCTGCGCGACCTCGCAAACGCGACGGAGATCGTGCTCGACGCGAAGAGCCGCGTGCGCCCCTCGGGCGAGGCGGAGCTCGCGCACCGGCGCGGCTGGGGCGGCCGCGGCAGCGCGGGGCGCGCCGCCGCCGGGGCGATCCGCATCGGGAACGCGGTCGGCGCCGCCTTCACGGACCGCCGCGTGCTCGAGCCCGTCGAGGCCCGGCTGGCGCTCACGGCCGGCGCGCTGCTCCTCGTGCTGGCGCTGGTGTTCGCGTTCGTTCCGCGGCTGCTCGCGATCCCGACGGTCCTCGTCACGGGCTGGCTCGGCCTGGCGCTGCTCTATCGTGGCTGGGCGCTGCATCGCAGCCGGAAGAGCAAGAGGAGCCCGCGCACCTGAGCCGTCTGCCCGATCACCTGCCGATCCTCGACCGTCGGGGCGTGCCGCTCGCCGGCGGCGTCACCGTCGAGCGGGAGCTCACCGCACCGGTCGACCTCTGCGACGCCCGCGGGCGCTTGAACCCCGCCGCGGTCGGCTTCTCCCGCCGGCCGCTCGTACGCGCGAACCTCGCCGGCCACTGGCCCCGCAAGAAGCGCTGGAACTTCTGGAACTGGATCGCGCCGGACTTCGTGTTCTCGGTGACGCTCGCCGACATCGACTACGTCTCGTTCTGCGCCTTCACGCTGACGGACTTCCGCGACGGCTTCGAGCTCCGCGGCGCCTCGTACGGCCGGCCCGGCCGCTTCGTGCTGCCCGAGGTGGTGGAGGCAGGCGTCGCGTTCCGCGGCGGAGGCCTCGAGTACGAGAACCGCCCCGACGGCTCCGACCTGGCGGTGCGCTTCCGCGGGCGCGCGGGCCGGGGCGAACAGGTCGCGGCCGACTTCGCGGTGCGCCGCTCGCCCGGCGAGGAGAGCCTGAACGTCGTCGTGCCGTGGACGGCGACGCGCTTCCAGTGCAATTCGAAGCACGCCGCGCTGCCGTGCGAGGGCGAGGTGCGGGCCGGCGGGCGCCGCTACCGGCTCGACCCGCACACGAGCTTCGGCGTCCAGGACTGGGGCCGCGGCCTCTGGCCGTACCGCTCGTTCTGGAACTGGGGCGTCGCGACCGGCTTCGCGAGCGGCGTGCGCCTCGGTTTGAACTTCGGAGCGAAGTGGACCACGGGCACCGGCTCGAACGAGAACGGCATCCTCTGGGACGGCCGCCTGCACAAGGTGATGGAGGACCTCGTCTGGGAGTACGACGCCGCGGAGTGGCGGAAGCCCTGGCGGGTGGTGGCGCCGCACTCGGGCGCACTCGACCTCGTGCTCGAGCCCGTGGCCGCGCACACGCCACGGCTCGAGCTCGGCGTGCTCGCGACGGGGGGCGTCTGCGCGTTCGGGCGCTGGCGCGGGCGGGTGCGCGCGGCCGGGCGCGAGCTCGCGGTGGACGGGCTGCTCGGCTGGGCGGAGGAGTTCGCGCACCGCTGGTAGCGGCTGCGCGGCCTCCCCTCGGCTCCCCGCGGCTACCCTGCGAGCCGGCGCCATGAAATTCCTGCCCAGCCAGCTCTTCTACTTCATGCGGAGCCGCGTGAGCCAGCGCAACCTCGCGGCGCTGGCCCGCTTCCTCGCGGTGCTCGTCGTGATGGTCACGGCGTACAGCGTGCTCTTCCACGTGCTGATGGAGTACGAGGGCCGGCACTTCTCGTGGCTCACCGGCTTCTACTGGACGCTCACCGTGATGTCCACGCTCGGGTTCGGGGACATCACCTTCGTCTCCGATCTCGGCCGCTCCTTCTCGATGCTGGTGCTGCTGTCCGGGATGATCTTCCTGCTCGTCTTGCTGCCCTTCACGTTCATCGAGTTCTTCTACGAGCCCTGGATGCGCGCGCAGGAGGCGGCGCGCGCGCCGCGCGAGCTGCCGGCCGAGACGCGGGGCCACGTGCTGATCACGAGCTGGGACGCGGTGACGAAGGCGCTCGTGCAGCGGCTCGGCCGCTTCCAGCACGAGTACGTCGTGCTCGTCCCCGAGCTGCCGGAGGCGCTGCGCCTCAACGACGAGGGCGTGCGCGTCGCGTTCGGCGAACTCGACGACCCGGCGACGTACGAGCGGCTGCGGGCGCGGGGCGCGGCGCTCGTCGTCACCACGCGCGAGGATCCGGTGAACACGAACGTGGCCTTCACGGTGCGCGGCGTCAGCCCCGACGTGCCGATCGTCGCCACGGCGCGCGATCCCGCCTCGGTCGACATCCTCCAGCTCGCCGGCTGCAACTGCGTGCTCCAGCTCGCCGAGAGCATGGGCCAGTCGCTCGCGCGCCGGACGTTCGGAGGCGACGCGCTCTCCCACGTGATCGGCGAATTCGGAAAGCTGCTGATCGCCGAGGCCACCGCGCGGCGCACGCCCATGGTGGGCAAGACGCTGCGCGAGCACGGGCTGCGCGAGAAGCTCGGCATCACCGTGGCCGGCGTCTGGGAGCGGGGCCGCTTCGAGGCGGCCCACGGCGACACACGCATCACCGAGAGCACGATCCTGCTGCTCGCGGGCTCGCGCGAGCAGCTCGACCGCTACGACGAGGCCTTCTGCATCTACAACGTCTCGGCGGCGCCGGTGGTGATCATCGGTGGCGGGCGCGTCGGGCGCGCCGCGGCCCGCGCGCTCGCGGAGCGCGAGGTCGACTATCGCATCGTCGAGCAGCGGGCGGAACGCATCCGCGACCCCCGCCGCACCGTGCACGGCAACGCGGCGGAGCTCAGCGTCCTCGAGCGTGCCCAGATCCAGGAGGCGCCCGCCGTCCTCATCACGCCGCACGAGGACGACATGAACGTCTATCTCACGATCTACTGCCGGAGGCTCCGGCCGGACATCCAGATCGTGTGCCGGGCGACGCACGAGCGCACGGTCGCGAACCTGCACCGCGCCGGCGCGGACGTCGTGATGTCGTATGCCTCGATGGGTGCGAACGTGATGATGAACCTGCTGCGCCAGCGCGAGATCCTGCTCGTCGCGGAGGGCCTCGAGCTGTTCCGGGCCGCCGTGCCGGCGCGGCTGGTCGGCCGCACGCTCGCCGAGAGCGGCATCCGGGAGCTCATCGGCTGCAACGTGGTGGCGATCGAGCGCGCGGGACGGATGGACGTGAACCCCGATCCCGACCGCCCGCTGCCCGCCGACGCGGAGCTGATCCTGATCGGCAGCGTCGAGGCCGAGGACCGCTTCCTGGCGCTCGCCGGGTAGGGGACCGGCGGCGGACGCGCGCCCTTCGCGTCAGGGGGACGAGGCGGCCGCGCGGCGGAGCGGCAGCGCGACGGCGTTGATCCCGCGCCGCGCCGGCGCCTCGAGCACGCGGTACGACAGGAAGCTCAGCGCCATGAGCACGGCGAGGAAGACGAGGAAGAGCTCCGGGGCGCTCTCGCTCAGCGGATCGTGCGTGCGCAGCAAACGCAGCACGGGGATGTGCAGGAGATAGACCGAGTACGAGACGTCGCCGAAGAAGCGACCGATCCTGCCGCCGAGGATCTGGATCGCGAGCGGAGAGCGCAGGCAGGACCACAGCAGCGCCGTCAGGATCGCGATCGGGACCGCGCTCATCCAGAGCCGTCCGAGCGAGACGCCGAAGACGGCGAGCGAGACCTTCGGCATGGCGAGCACCATCGCGACGAGGGCCGCGACGAAGAGGGCGTCCCAGCGCCGGCGCGCGTGGGCCATGAGATCCGCCGGCGCCACGATCGACACGTAGACACCGAGCAGGAAGTAGTGCAGGTGGTGGGGCAGCGTCCGGAAGGGGAAGCGCTCGGTGAGCGGGCCATACGAGAGGAGTGCAGTCACGAGGAGGAGGCCTGCCGTCGTGCGCGCGCCGAGGCGCGAGAAGGCCCACCAGATCCCGATGAACAGGGCGTAGAACTGGACTTCGATCGGGATCGTCCAGAGGACCGACACGCCCTCCCGGAACAGCAGGTGGTCCACGAGGTTCTCGCGCGTGATCGCGTAGAGCGGCGATTCCAGGCCGAGGCGGTCGAAGGCCAGGGCCGAGAGTACGACCACGGTCAGATAGAGCGGGAACACCCGCGCAATGCGCTTGCGCACGTAGTCGCCGACGTTCGCGCGATCCCAGCGGCCCGGCATGTAGAGGCGGCCCATCAGGAAGCCGGAGATCAGGAAGAAGATCATCAC
>Ga0075327_1000104_pt1 | contig 20205 bp, 17 predicted proteins | sample MayberrySE_Catta_2_FD_120056 | JGI IMG/M metagenome (GOLD analysis project Ga0075327, IMG submission 120056) | Natural and restored wetland microbial communities from the San Francisco Bay, California, USA, that impact long-term carbon... | ecosystem: Environmental > Terrestrial > Soil >...
ATGGGGGCGGCCTGGGTGATGACCCAGACCGGCAAGGTGGCCCATTCGAAGCGCCGCGAAAGTCCCATCGCCAAGCCGCATCCAACACCGGCGACGCCACAGATCAGAATGCCGATCGCCATCGGCTTCAGCGTCTCGCCATAGGCCGTGAAAAGGCTTCCGTCGGCGAGCATACCGAACAACGCGGCGGTGGTCCTCGTGAACGACGGGAACGTCGGACTCACCGGTATCCGACCGGCCCACTCCCATAGTCCGAACACGAATACCACCGAGAGAATACGTGGCACCCAACTGTGACGCAGCCAGTCCAGGGTCGGCTTAGAGGCGGTCCGCTCACGACTCGTCAGATCGGCACGGACGCCGACTTCGCTAGAAACCATTTGGTCCATTGCGTTTCCATCCGCTGAATCAAGCAACGAGTTTTTCTTTTAGCTTAACCCAACATAGCATGCGGCGAAAGCCACCCATTTGGCGTATAAATGCTTTACCAGCATTCGAGCGGATCGTATCTCTTCGTACGCAATGAAATCGAGCGAAAACATTTAATCGTTTCATGGTCTTCCGGTGCCGGTCGTCGACGGGCCCCAACCGTACGGCCCGCTTTTGTTGGGCTTGACGGTGCTCCGACCTGCGCCTTAGCTTGATAGGCCACGCGTGTAACGGAGCACGATTGGTCAGATACGCCCACCCGCCAGTCGAGCAGGTGTCCGATCGTCCGTCCTTTAGAAGATGGGCGCCAATGCATGGACGAGGAAACTTCACTAGGGAGGATGTTTGCAATGAAGAAGCGAATGAAATCGGCGATGCTTGCCGGAGCAATGGTTCTTGGCAGCTTGGCCGGCGCTACGGTACCTGCTCAAGCGCAACAAATTCATGTTGCATTGGGCGACGTGCCTGAAATGGAGACTCTTCTGTTCTTGGTCGGCTTGGCTCGGGCTCAAGAAAAAGGCCTGGATGCAAAGGTGACCTTCTTTTCCGGTGAGGATCTTGCAATCCAGGCGATTATTTCCGGACAGGCGGATATCGGCGTCGGCTCGCCCTATGCCGTGATCCAGAACGCCGACGTGCCAGTGCGGATGTTTTATCAGATCAGCCGAGTCATTTTTTTCCCGGTCGTTTCGAGGGAGATCAAGGACTGGAAAGACATGGAGGGCGTGTCGATAGCGTTCCATGGCCGTGGCGGGCCGCTTGAGCCCCTGGCGAAGATCAAGGCGGACCGGGAGGGGATCACGCTCGGTGAGCCGCAGTTCGTTGCCGGCTCGGAAAATCGCGTCGTCGCTCTGATGCAAGGCCACATCAAAGCCTCGCTCATCGACCTGCTCAACACCAATATGATCATCGAGCAGGCGGGGGATAAATTCCATGTCCTTGAATGGGTCGACGAGGTCGTCACCGACGAGGCGATGTTCGCCCAGGAGGACTGGCTCAAGGAAAACCAAGATGCGGTCAAATTACTTTTGACGGAAACGCTCAAAGTCACCCGGGAGATTTGCGAAGACTCACAGGTCATCGCGGATGCGCGCGAAAAGTATGATCTGATTCCCGATATGCCGCCCGAGTTGGTCGAGCAGATCGCCAGCTACTACAAGGAAGCGATCGAAGCCGGCGTATATAGCTGCACCGGTGGCAGGCCGGCCGACGCGGAGACTGACATAGAGGTCTTCTCCGCTGCCGGACAGTTGACGGGGGACGGCCTCACGGTCGACAAGTTCTGGTCTTTTGAGCCATTGCAGGCGGTGCAGGCGGAGCTTGGCGTCGACCCAAACGCCCAATGAGCCGGTCTGAATCTGGAACTTGCAATTGACGGAAAACTGACGGAAACACATGGCTGGCGCCCCGTGCGGGTGCTAGCCATGATTGCCTGCTGCAGCGGTTGCCACTTCTCGTAGTGCCGAGAGCATCCGGCAAGGCTGTGAACCAAATTTTGTTCGATAGTGATTTCATAGACTCCACGCCGGTTCTGTGGAAATAAACCCATTGTTTCCACCCAAGTTCGAAATTGGTTTCGAGCGTGACTGTTATCGATACGAGCGAGCAAAACGCGCTTGCCGCTTTGCGGAGCTTTCTCGCCGAAGAAGCGCTGGCCCTCAACGAGCGTCTGCCCGCCGAACGCGATCTCTGCCGTACGCTCGGCGTTTCGCGAAGCCGGCTGCGCAAGGGCTTGGCGGTGCTCGAGGCGGAGGGCCAGATCTGGCGCCATGTCGGCCGCGGCACTTTCGTCGGCCCGCGGCCGATCCCGAATCTTAGCGACATCGAGCTGCTGACCAGCTTGACCAGCCCGACCGCCGTGATGGAAGCGCGGATGTCGGTCGAGCCGCAACTGGCGCGGCTGGCGTCGCTGCATGGGACCGAGGCCGATTTCGCCGAGTTGCGCCAGTGCAACCGGCGCTGCCGGGCGGCAAAGGGCTGGCGCTTCTATGAGGCGTGGGACAACAACTTCCACCAGGCGATCGCCGCGGCGACCCAGAACAAGCTGCTGATCAGCCTGTTCGACACTTTGAACGCTGTTCGCCGCACCGTGGTTTGGGGGCAGCTCCGCACCACCGAGCTGCCGCCTCCGGACCATGACAGCTTCGACGAACACGACGCGATCCACGCGGCGATCGCCAGTCGCGACCCCGACCTCGCCGCCGAGCGCATGCGCGCGCATCTCAAATCGGTGCGCGACCGAATCCTGTCGACGGCGGATTGAGATCCTGTCAATTCTCGAAGTCGGCGGTGCCTGAATCGACCCCGCGCACGAAATGCCCGGGCCGCTGTTCGATGAGCGCTGCCGTGCTCGCCCGAGTTGCCGCGCGGATCGCCTCGGCCCGGACCGCGAATGTTCGGCTGTCTTTCGCTCGCTCGGCCGCGCGAGCGCCGACCTTGGGCAGCGCGGCGAGGAGGAGTCTCGTATAGGGATGGCGTGGCTCGCCGATCAGATCTGCCGGTGGTCCCTGCTCGACAATCCGGCCGGCAAACATCACGGCGATCTCGTCGGCGAGATAGGCTGCGGCGGCGATGTCGTGTGTGATGACCAGGAAGGCGATGCCGCGCTCCTCTCGGAGTCGCCGCATCAGGTCGAGCACCGAGCGACGGATCGATACGTCGAGCATCGAGGTCGGTTCGTCGGCGACGACCAACTCGGCCCCGACGGCAAGCGCGCGGGCAAGATTGACCCGTTGCAGCTCGCCGCCGGAAAGCTCGTGCGGGTATTTGCCGATGGTCTTGTCGGGGTCGAGCTCGACGCCGGTGAGAGCCCGGCGAATCTCTTCCTCGAGCTCTCTCGTCCGATGCCGATGGAGCCTGAGCGGCCGGGCGAGGTGGTGACGCACGGTGTGGGTGGGGTTGAGCGCCGAGAACGGGTCCTGAAAGACCATCTGCACGGCCTCGGCGTACCTGCGCCGTGCTCTGCCGCCGCGAGACTCCGCGATATCCCGGCCGTGAAGCAGGATGCGCCCCGAGGAGAGTGCGACGAGGCCGGCGATCGCGCGGCCGCAGGTGGTTTTGCCCGAGCCTGATTCGCCGACCAGCGCCAGCGTCTTGCCGGCTTCGAGGCGAAAGGACACCTCGCGGAGCGCCGGCACGTCCCTGGTGGCTGAGAACGCCGATGCCACCCGAAAGGTGCGGCTGGCCCGGTCGACATCGAGAAGCGGCGGCGCGCTCATCGGCCCGCCACCGACGTCTCGGACGCCAGCCGCGGCATCGCCTGCCACAGCTTCTGCGAATAAGGATGGCGCGGGCTCGCCAGCATGTCCGCCGTTGCGGCAATTTCAACCAGCCGGCCGTCGAGCATAACGCCAATGCGGTCGGCAAATTCGGATAGCAACGCAAGGTCATGGCTGATGAACAGGATCGAGAAGCCGAGCCGGGTTTTCAGGTCGAGAATCTGGTCGAGAATCTCGCGCTGGACGACGACGTCGAGTGCGGTCGTCGGTTCGTCGAGGATGACCAGCCTGGGCTCCAGCGCCAGCGCGATGGCCAGGACGACCCGTTGGCGCATGCCGCCCGAGAGCTGGTGAGGATAGTCGTCGAGCCGATCTTCGGAGATGCCGACCAGGGCGAGAAGCTCGGCTGCGCGGTCCTTCGCCTGTTGCCGGTCGAGGCCAAGGTGGCGGGCGAGCACATCGTGGAACTGAGCGAAGATCGTGGCGACAGGGTTGAGTGCGTTCATCGCGCTCTGAAAGACCATCGACACGGTCCGCCACCGCCAGGCGGCGAGCCGCCGCAAATCGAAATCGAGAAGGTTCTCGCTGTCGACCAGGATGCGGCCGGCAACGACGCGCCCCGGCGGGCGCAGCAAGCGCATCATGGCGAGGGCGACGGTGCTCTTGCCCGAACCGGACTCGCCGGCGAGGCCGACGATCTCGTCGTCGCCGATATCGAGATCGAGGTTTTCGACGGCAACAACGGAACCGGCCGAGGTCGGGTAAGCGACCGTCAGGTCGCGGATCTCGACGAGGGCGCTCATGCGGCACCCGCGGCGCGCAGCGTTCTGACGCGCGGGTTGGAAACCTCGTCGATGCCGAAATTAATGAGCGACAGGCCGATACCGATGGTCGCGATCGCTGCGCACGGCGCCAGCACTTCCCACCAGGCGCCAACGGTGATCGCCGCAGTGATCTGGGCGTTGTAGAGCATCGTGCCCCACGACACCGCGAGTGGATCACCAAGGCCGAGGAACTCCAGGGTTGCCTCGGTGATGATGGTGTAGATAACGCTGCCGATGAAGTTGAGCGAGATGATCGACAGCAGATTGGGCAGAAGCTCGACGAGGATCATCCGCCAGGCCGGCTCGCCGAGTGCGCGCGATGCCTCGATGAACTCCCGCTGGCGGAGCGACAGCGTCTGGGCGCGCGTCACCCGGGCGCCCCATCCCCAGGACGTCAGGCCGATGATGATGGCGATGACCAGCGGCCCCGCTTCGCCGATGAAGGCAGCGAGCACCAGGAGCAGCGGGAGTTGCGGGATGACCAGGACGATATTTGTGGCAAAGTTCAGGATTTCGTCGACCTTGCCGCCGAAGTAGCCGGAGGTGACGCCGATCAGCGTACCGAGCGCGGTAACGATGAGCCCGGCGAGGAAGCCGACGGCCAACGAGGTGCGGGAGCCCCAAACGAGCTGGGTATAGACGTCGCGGCCCATCCGGGTCGAGCCCATCACAGTCTCGATCGACGGCGGCTGGTGCGGGCGCGCTACGCGTTTGTTGGGATCGTGGGCGGTGATCAACGGTGCCGCCAGCGCGACCACGACATAGAAGATCACGATTGCCAGGCCGACGGCGGCCTTGCGATTGCGGAGGAAGGCTCGAAGGATTTCGGCCATTCCTCAGCCCCGCCTCAGCCGCGGGTCAAGCAGCACGTAGATGAGGTCGACGATGAGGTTCGCCGCCAGGATCGCCAAGGTCATGATCAGGAGCTGACCCTGGATCAGAGGATAGTCGCGGGCGATGACGCCAAGATAGAGGAGGTTGCCGAGGCCGGGATAGTTGAACACCACCTCGGTCACCAGAGAGCCGCCGAGGACATGGCCGAGCGTCAGGGCAAAGGCGGTTATGCTCGGCAGGAGGGCATTGCGGGCGGCATAACGATAGCGAACCTGACGGTCGCCGAGGCCCTTGGCCGTCGCCATCATAACATGGTCCTCGCCGAGTTGGCCGACCATGTTGTTGCGCATGGTGATCAAGTAGGCGCCGAAGCTGGTGAGGATCAGCGTCGTGAGAGGCATCACGGCGTGATAGAGGGCACTGCCAACGAAGGTGAAATCGAGTGCCGGATCGAGTGCCGGCGCATAGGCGTAGCCCGTCGGCAGCCAGCGCAGCGTCACTCCGAATACGAACAGCAAGATCAGCGCCACGACAACCGCCGGGATCGATTGCAGGGTCAGCGCGGCCGGCGAGATGAAGGCGTCGAAGCGGCTGCCGCGCCGCCAGGCGGCGTTGATGCCGAGCCAAGATCCGAGGATAAAGGCCAGCAGGGCCGCGGTGCCGGCGAGAAACACCGTCCATGGTAGTGCCCGGCCAAGCACCTCGGCGACCGGCAGCGGATAGAATTTGATCGAGATGCCGAGGTCCCAGGTAAGAACGCTGGCGAGATAGGTGAGGTATTCCTGGTAGAGCGGCTTATCGACGAAGCCGAAGGTCTCGGCCATGCGGTCCCTGACCTCCGGCGAGATTCGGCCCTCGGCTTGTGACAGCATGATGTCGATCGGGTCGCCTGGCATCAGGCGCGGCAGGGCAAAGTTGATCGAGGCAGCGACCAGGAAGGCGGCAAGGTAGAAGGTGAGCCGGAGGAGGATGAAGGTCATGGCCTGGTCCGCCCCTCGATTTCGAGCGGTCGTGGCGCATCGGCGGCGACGTTCATAGGCCGGTCATGTCCTCGGCGTTAGCGCCAACAATTGCAGGAGCCGCTCCGGCTGGCCGTCGTGGACGGTCGGGACGGCGCCCGGATTGTCGGCATCGAAGAATCCTTCGAAACGCCGGGTGTTGTACTGGTACCAGCGCGGATTGTTGTAGACGGCGACGTAGGGCAGGTCTGCCGCGATCGCCATCTGGATATCGTTCATGATCTTCTTCTGCTCGGCGCGGTCGGCGGTGGCGTAGAAGCCGTCGAGCAGTTGATCGAGATCGGGATTGCGGTAGCGCGACGGCGCGTAACGCGTCCGCCCCTGATTGCGCGAGTGGAGGATACCGTCGAACTGGACGAAGGGGTCGGGTCCGGTGATATGGGCGTTGATCGACACGTCGAAGTCCCCGCTGACCAGCCGTTCCTGCCATAGCGGCGACTCCGGCGTTGCCACCTTGGCGTCGATGCCGACGTCGCGCAGGCCCTCGACGGCGATCTGGACGCTGTTGACCCAGTCGGTCCAGCCGTTCGGCGCGAGGATGTCGAAGGCGATCGGATCGCCGTCGGGCGTCTCGACGAAGCCGTCGCCGTTCCGATCGGCGTAGCCGGCCGTGGCCAGGGCCGCCCTTGCCGCCTCGGCGTCATAACGCGAAAAAGCGCCGTAGTTTTCGTCGACCTTCGGGTTGTTCCAGTCGTCGAAGGCGCGGCCGAGACCCGACGGATATTCGTTGATGGTCGGATAACCGTAGCCGGCGATGTCGACCATGGCCTCGCGGTCCATCGCCATCGAGAAGGCGCGGCGGAAGGCGAGGTCATTGAAGGCCTTGCGGTTGCCCTCATTTGCCGCCTCGAAATTCATGGCGAAGAAGACCAGCGAGCCCGGCGGAAACCAGTATCTGTGATGCTCGGGATCGTGGGCGACGTAGGTCTTATCGATGTCCGGCAGGAACGAACCGAACCAATCGAGCTCGCCGGCGGCGGCCGCCACCAACGCCTGATTGTTGTCGGCAATCTGCGGGAAGCGGATGCAGTCGACCGCGAGGGTGTCGGCGTCCCAGTAGCGGGGGTTGCGGCACTGAATGTATTCTTGGGGCGTGAAACGGCGGATCTCGGTGAGCGGGCCGCTGCCAACCGGGTTGGGCGCATTGGTGAAGGTGGCCGGGTCGTCGACGGCGCCCCAGATGTGCTCAGGCACGACGTAAACCTGGGCGATCGTGTAAGCGATGCCTGAGTTGGGTTGCTGGAGGTCGAAGCGGACAGTGTGGTCGTCGACAATGGTCACATCTTCGATCAGGTCCCAGACGTTGCGAAGATCGAGGGCACGGTGTTCTTTGAGCATGTCGTAAGTGAACTTGACATCGTTTGCATCGAAGGGTTCGCCGTCCGACCAGGTGACGTCGTCGCGAAGCGAGACCGTCAGGCTCTTGAGATCGTCGCTGTAGGCAAAGCCGGTGGCAAGGCGGAAACTGGGTTCTGCGTTCTGCATCGTGTTGAAGACGAAGAGCGGCTCGAACATGAAATCCTGGACCGACGGCAGGCGGGTTACCGGGTTGTAGGGATTATAGTTCTCGACCCAGGCGGTAAGCTGCAGGGGCAGCGCGTTCAGGACCGATTCGGCGTACGCGGCGGGGGACATCGCAGCGGCGACAGCGGCAATCAGGCGAGCAACAGTCTTTTTCATGAGCAGGCCGGTAGCTTTGACCGGGCCGGGAGGCCCGTCTGCGTCGTCCGCAGTCTCGCGCGGTCGGCACCGTCTCGTCAAAATCAGCTTGCTCGCTGCCCACAATGCGGGCGGGCGAAGTCGCAATGGCGGCGGCGGCGCTCTTGTGGCACTCTACGGCAGCGCATCATCGTCCGGCAGGGGATCAGCCGGAGGATGGCGGAAGGGGATTTGTACCGGCGCGAGGGGGCGCGCGCCGGGCAGGGAGACGTCAGCCATGAAATCGATCCTGGTTCCCATCGAAGAATCGCCGTCGTTGGACGCGCAGCTGGAATCGGCGGCGCTTCTCGCCGAAATCTTCAACGCTCATATCGACGGCACCGCACCAAGCTGGGTGATGGGACTTGCACCCTTCGACGGCGCCCTCGATACCATCCCGACGATCGGCGAAACCGGGGCATTCTCGGCCGAAGCGCAACAGGCGCGGGTCGATGCCGCCGAAAAGAGTTTTCGCGCTTTCGTCGATCGCCGCGGTATTGCCTGGGAAGAGCCTGGCGCGCCGGTCGACCATGTCACTGCAGGCTGGCTTTCCCCGTTCGGCTCGGGCGATCGGATTACTGCAGAAATTGCCAGGCTTTACGACGTCACCGTGCTCGGGCGCCGAATCGACAAGTCGCTGACGCCGCGCTCCGAGCTGCTCGAGGCCGTGCTGTTCGAAAGCGGCCGGCCGATCCTGGTCACGCCGCCGGAGATGCCGAAGCGGTTGGGCGAGATCATTGTTATCGCCTGGAACGGCAGCACCGAAAGCGCCCGCCTGATCATGTTTGCCAAGCCGCTGCTGGCCCGCGCCAAGCGGATCGTGGTGCTGAGCATCGAGGGCGGAATGGTCAGCGGGCCCGCGGCGGGCGACGTCGCGCAGGCTCTGCACCGAAGCGGCCTCGCAGTCGAAGCGACGGTCAGGAAACCGGACGGTATGACCAACGGCGAGGCGGTCCTCAGATACACTGCGGATCTCGGCGCCGATCTCCTCCTGAAGGGCGCCTATACCAACAGCCGCCTGAGGCAGATGATCTTCGGCGGCGTCACCCGCCATATCCTCCAGGAAGCGACGATCCCGGTGTTGATGAGCCACTGAGGTCGAACTCCGCGATCGGATGCGGCGCGTCCGCGTCCGCGGGGCGGTCAAAGGTCGCTAACCCGGTCGACGTTCCTGAGATCGGGAAACAGCCGCCACCACAAGCCGGTGACCGCCATCGTTACGACACCGCCGACCAGCACTGCCGGAACGGTGGTGATCCACGCTGCCATCAGCCCGGCACGGAAATCGCCGAGTTCGTTGGAGGCGTTGATAGCCACCGAGCTGACGGCGTTGACCCTGCCGCGCATCTCGTCCGGCGTGGCGAGCTGCATGATGGTCTGTCGGATATAGACGCTGAGCATGTCCGACCCGCCCCAAATCGCCAGCATCAGGATCGAGAACCAGAACACGTCCGACAGGCTGAAGGCGATGGTCGAGGCGCCGAGGATCAGGTTGGCGACGAACAGTGTCGGCCCCATACGGCGTATCGCCGGCACGCGCGTCAACAGAATCCCGACGACGAGACTGCCGACCGCCGGCGTGGTGCGCATGATGCCGAGCCCCTCGGGGCCGACCTCGAGGATATCCTTGGCGAACACTGGCAACATCCCCATGATGCCGCTGAACAGGACCGCGAGCAGGTCGAGGGTGATGGCGCCCAGCAGGATCTTCTTTTCGCCGATGAAGGCAAAACCGCCGAGCACGGTATGGAGGTCTATGCGCTGGGCTGTCCGCCGGGTGGTGGCGAGAGCGATCGGGATCGCCGCCAGTCCGGCAATAGCGAAGCCGACGGCAACGACCAGATAGACCCATAAGCCGATCACGGCGATCAAGACACCGCCGATCGCCGGACCGAGCATGAACCCGGCCTTGAGTACCGATGACGACGCCGCCACGGCCGCGGCAAACTGTTCGCGCGCGACGATGTTGGCGAGAAGGGCGTTGACCGTCGGCTGAAAGAAGGCGCGGGCGGCGCCGTGGACGGCCAGAAGCACGAAGATCGGCAGGGCCGATTGACCGCCCGCCAGAGCGTAGGCGAGGAACAGCCCGGCGATCGCTGCGTGGATGAGATTGGTGACGACGGCGATGGTACGTCGGCTGAAGCGGTCGGAAACCACCCCGGCGACCAGAAACAGGACGAATACGGGTGCGAACTGGGCGAGGCCGACGAAGCCGAGATCGAGCGGGTCGTTGGTCAACTCGTAGACCTGCCATCCGACTGCGACGTTGAGCATCTGCAGGGCGGCGCTGTTGAACAGACGCAGGACGGCAAAGCAGACGAAGCTCTGGTTACGCGACAACGGCAGCGGCGGTCCGCCGGCATCGGCGCCCGGTTCAGTCGAAGCCTCCGTCATCACTCGCCCCTGTCTCGTTGAGCGACCTCGGCCGTATCGGTGGTGATCGGGGAATCGCTGCCTGCCGCCTCACGCTACCTGATCCCGGCGGGGAACGCTCGCAATCTCGATTGCCGCTGTTCCGAATTCCGATTTTGGCGGTTAAGCTTGGATTCCCCGCCTGACCACAAGACGGCAATTCACGCCGCAAAATGGAAACCCGCCCATGACGAATGACCAGCCGCGAACCGCGTTCCAGTACCTCGCCCGTGCCAAAGCCAACCTGAGCCCCCAAGCTTGGGACTATCTGATGGGTGGTTCCGAGACCGAAACCAGCCTCAACCGCAACCGGCGAGCGCTCGATTCGTTTGCCTTCCGGCCGCGGGTGCTCCGCGACGTCTCCGAGATCGATATGACGACGACATTGTTCGGTTTCCCGATGCGGATTCCGGTGGTGCTGGCGCCGATCGGCTCGATCGAGGACATTGTCGCTGAAGGCGCAACCGCGCCGACCCGCGCCGCCGCCGCCTTCGGCACGATCCATATGTTGAGCTCCGTCGCCCATCCGGGCATGGAAGCGGTGGCGAAAGAGGTCGATCATCCGAAATTCTTCCAGCTCTATATTCGGGGCGACTCCGATTGGGTCGACGATACGGTCAAGCAGGCCGTCGATTGCGGTTACCGCGCGATCGCCATCTGCGTCGATCGCAACTTCTACGGCCGGCGCGAGCGTGATATCGCCAAGGCCCACACCCCGACGCGACGTGGCCGCCAGGCCAACACCGTCGACTACCAGGCGATGCTTTCCTGGAAAGACGTCGACCGCATTCGCGGGATCGTCGACGTGCCGTTGTTGCTCAAAGGGATCGCCACGATCGAGGATGCGCAACTCGCGGTCGAGCACGGCATCGAAGGGGTCTACATCTCCAACCACGGCGGCCGTCAGCTCGATCACAGCCAGGGCTCCGTCAGCCTGGTTCGTGAAATCTCCGAGGCCGTCGGCAAGCAGGCGACCATCGTCGTCGACGGCTGCATCCTGCGCGGCACCGACGTGGTCAAGGCGCTGGCGCTTGGCGCCGACGCGGTCGCCATCGGCCGGCTGCAGGGGATCGCACTCGGCGCCGGCGGCGCCGACGCCGTCGTCAACGTGCTCGAGATCCTCGAAACCGAGATGCGCTCCTGCATGGGACTGCTCGGGGCGCGCAGCCTCGCCGAGCTCGGTCCGCAATGTCTCGCCGCAGTCGAACCGCTCGGCGACCGCACCTGGCTCGAAAGCGCCTTCCCGCTTCTCGCCGAGGGTTATGGCGGCACGGACATCGCCGACCTGTCGTTGGCGCTGCCGGGGAAGCGTTAGCGGCCAAAGGGGACAAACCATTCCGTCCTTGGCCGTCGACAGGCCGTAGCGCTCCTTGGGGCAGTCCCCGGGCGCGTCTCAGCTAGCGGCCGCCGAATCCAAGCTAACAACGTCCACAGCCAAGACGAGCTTTGCATCCAGACGCTGGTGTCGCCGCGCTCGACCATCGTCAGCGAGCGATTGTCCCAGCCGATCAATCCGGTAAACAGCTCCTTCGCCATCCTGACCGGACTGCCGTCGTTAAGGTCGGGCTGGTCTTCGGCAGATTCGTATTCGATGACGCCGATGGATACCGCCCCCTGTTGCTGGTCGATAACGATCTGAGCACGGGGCAGGGTTCCGACGTACTAGGTGCCGAAGGCGCCTTCCGAGCGAACGATCTCCCATGTGCCGACCAAGTCGGGGGGCGACGCACTTGACGGTACGGAAGCGTCCTGTCCGTGACCGGTGGAAACTACGACGCTGGTAGCGACCACAGCGAGAGTGGCGGCAAACGTCTTCATGACGGTCGTCTCCGGGGTTTTATTGAGGGCAGGCGCCAAGGCGCCATTAGGCACGATGCCACAACCGTACGACCGGCGCAGCCGCAAAACTGCTCTGCTTCGGGATACGTCACCAGCTCGGGCTGTCCATCGTATTGCGTAGTATTGCGTACGCAATCGCTTGCCCTCGGCGAAAGCCGGGTGGTAGGTCGATGATCTCAACGCCCGAGAAAAACACCTTGGAGGGAAAAGTGGCCGAGAATAGCGAAGTCCGGGACGGAATGCGGATCGACTGGGACGTGCCGATCACTATGGACGACGGTGTCGTCGTTCGCGCCGATATCTTCCGGCCGATTGAGGATGGTCGCTATCCGGTCATCCTTACCTATGGACCATACGGCAAGGGCCTGGACTTTAGAGAAGGCTATACCACCGCCTACGAGATTCTCGAGCGTGACTATCCAGACTCCTTACAGAACACCACCGGCAAATATATGAACTGGGAGGTCGTCGATCCGGAGAAATGGGTGCCGGACGGCTACGTCTGCATCCGCATCGACAGCCGCGGCGCCGGCCGCTCGGAAGGCTTTATGGAAGTGCAGGGCCCCCGTGAGACCAAGGACATTTACGACTGCATCGAATGGGCGGCCGAGCAGCCGTGGTCGAACGGCAAGGTCGGCATGAACGGCATCTCCTACTACGCCTCCAACCAGTGGCGGGTGGCGGCGCTGCAGCCGCCTCACCTCGCCGCGATGTGCGTGTGGGAGGGCTACGCCGACTATTACCGCGACAACAACCGCCACGGCGGCATGCTCTGCGTCTTCCGCAGGAACTGGCAGGACATGCAGGTCAAGACCGTCCAGCACGGCCTCGGCGAGCGCGGCCGGCGCAGCAAGGTCACCGGCGAACTGGTCAGCGGGCCTGAAAGTCTGTCCGACGAGGAACTCGAGAAGAACCGCGCCGACCTGTGGAAGTCCCTGCTCGAGAACGTGACCGATACCAAATATTACAAGGACCGCAACGGCGAGATGGACAAGATCGTCCAGCCGCTCCTGTCCTGCGCCAACTGGGGCGGCCAGGGCCTGCATTTGCGCGGCAACATCGAAGGCTTCGTCAACGCCGCCTCGAAGCAGAAATGGCTCGAGGTCCACGGCGGCAGCCACTGGGCCGAGTTCTACACCGACTACGGCGTCAACCTGCAGAAGCGCTTCCTCGGCCATTTCCTCAAGGGCGAGGACACCGGCTGGGACAAGCAGCCGAAGGTGCAGATCCAGATCCGCCGACCGGGCGAGATCAAGTTCCCCTCGCGCGACGAGCAGGAATGGCCGCTGGCCCGCACCCAATGGACCAAGGTTTATCTCGATCCGGAAGACAAGGCCCTGGTCGGCGCGCCGGCCGGCAAGACGGCGGACGTCGTGTACGATTCGATGGGCGAGGGCGTCAGCTTTCTGAGTGCGCCACTGACCGAGGAGATTGAGCTCACCGGCCCGATGGCGCTCAAGCTGTTCCTGTCGTCGGAGACCGAAGACGCCGACGTGTTCCTGGTCTTCCGGGTGTTCGACCCGAGCGGCGAGGAGGTCGTATTCTATGGCGCGCTCGATCCGCATACGCCTGTCGGGCAGGGGTGGCTGCGCGCCTCGCACCGCAAGCTCGATCCGGCAAGAAGCGAGCCCTATCGGCCCTACCACACCCACGACGAGCTATGGCCGCTGACGCCGGGCGAACCGGTCGAGATCGACATCGAGATCTGGCCGACCTGCATCGTCATCCCCAAGGGCTATCGCTACGGCCTGACGATCCTCGGGCGCGACTACGAGTGGGCTGGAGCGGCGGCGACGCTGTCGAACATGAAGAACCCGATGAAGGGCTGCGGTCCCTTCGTCCATGACGACCTGGACGACCGCCCGCCGGCAATTTTCGACACCCGGTACACGCTGCATTTCGATGCGGAGAAGCAGCCGTACCTGCTGTTGCCGGTCATTCCCGCGTCATAACTTCGGGACCGATCGGGCGGCCGCAGGAGGCTTCATTGCCGGCCGAAGGGCGGTCGGCTCGGCCCGTTCGGGCGATCGGCGCAAGGGGCCTTTACGTCCGCCGCGGGCAGCTCCACTGCCGGCGGACCTAGGACTCCTCGCCGCGCTGCCTCACCAACTCTGCGAGGATCCGATGTGTGGCTTGCAGCAGGTCCGCCATGCTCCACGGCGTCTTCGACGATGCTTGGCTTGTTGCCGACTCCGCGGCCGGCACCGGCACATGCACGAACAGGCAGCGCGATTGCGGCAGTTCTTTCTCGAGTCTGTGCAGAACGCGATAGTACACGTGGTTGCATACGAATGTCCCGGCATGGTTGGAGATTTCGGCAGGAACACCTGCGTCGGCGAGCCGGTTGAGTACGGCGGCGACATTGACGTTCGTCTTCAGCGCTGCGGGGCCGCCGATGGCGATCTCCTGGCCGCGACGAATGCAACCGATGTTGTCTTCGATTGCCGCATCGTCGAGATTCAAAGCAAATCGTTCCAGGCAGATCTTGTCGCGGGTGGCCGAGGCACCGAGCCCGAGGACGAGAGATGGCCGGGTCTTGCGCATGAGCGTGACGATGTTCTTTGCCGCCTTGTCATACGCAGTCGGAAGCACGTGGCAATGCAATTCCTCGCCAAAGGTCGTGCGCGGGCCAGCCGCCAGCTGCGCGACAATCATTTCGCTCGGATTAAACGCAAGTTTGCCGAACGTGTCGAAACCGGTCACCAGGATCGTCATCGATGGCAGCCGTCCTCCAGGCCCCAATACACCCGATCCACTATAGGTCATTGCTCGGCGTGAGGGCACAGACGACGAGCGCGTGATGAGTATAGGATACAAGGAAATCCTCAGCGCCGTTGCTTTCGGCCTGACCTTCCTCGCCTTCTTCCCCTACATTCGTTCGGTGCTGCGCGGGACGACCAAGCCGCATGTGTTCTCCTGGGTAATCTGGGGATCGACCACGCTGGTGGTGTTCGCTGCGCAACTTGCCGACGGTGGCGGTGTCGGCGCGTGGCCGATCGGGTTCTCCGGCGCCGTCACCATCTACGTCGCGGTGCTCGCCTATGCGAAGAAAGCAGAGATTGCGATTACCCGGACCGACTGGCTGTTCTTTCTGGCGGCAGCGACGTCTCTGCCGGGCTGGTATCTGACCGACGACCCGCTATGGGCAGTGTTGGTCCTGACCGCTGTCGACATCCTCGGCTTCGGTCCGACTTTCAGGAAGGCGTTCGATCATCCGTTCGACGAACAGCTGACCTTCTTCATGCTGATGGCGGCGCGCAACGCGATCGCGGCAGTGGCCCTGGAGCACTATTCGCTGACGACCCTGACGTTCCCCACAGTGATGGCCGCGGTCTGCGTCCTCTTCATCGCGACGGTGATCCATCGGCGGCGGGCGGTGAAGTAGCTTTCATGGCTGACAAGCTCATGGTGGAGCCGAGGGGGACGACACCATGTCCGCTAAAATGGCAGAAATCCAACGGTTTGCCGCCTGAAGGCGTTTTCCAGCCGCAAGCGGTCCGTTCCGCTCTCTCGATTCCGCGCCCTTCTCTGCGCCTCCGTCGCGCTTCCCCTTGCCGCGGCGATCCGAACATGATGTCGATCGGCGGCTAGCGCGGATTCGTTCCATTCCGGTTCATAGCCGCACGCGGTGAAGAAGCTTCTGGCGTCTTTTGGTGAGACGGGCGCCGATAGCGTTTCGTGTGGCATCCCAGAGGTCCTGGACGGTGCGGGCTGCGGCCGTCCGATGAAGCGCGGGGTTTGCAAAAATTTGCGCGGACAAGCTAGCATATTGGATCGGCGCAAACGATCAGGTTCCGGTACTCAGCCGATTTCGTGCTGCCGTATAATTTCAGAGCCGCAAGCATGCCTTGCAGCCATTCCAAACCTGTGTGCCGGCTGCAAAAGCAAGGACGCATGCCATGCTAACCGTTGCTATTGTCGGGTTGGGCAAGATCGCGACCGACCAACATTGCAGGGTCATTGAAGCAAGCCCCGATTTCCGTATTGGCGCGGTGGTCAGCCGGCGCGGGCTCACTGTAGGCAACGCCCCGACGTTCCCGACGCTTTCCGATTTGCTGTCGGCAGTGTCGACAATCGATGCGGTCGTTTTGTGCACGCCGCCCCTTGCCCATTTTGCCGACGCGATTACTGCGCTCCGCGCCGGCAAACACGTCCTCCTGGAGAAGCCGCCGACCTTGACCCTCGGCGAACTGGCCGAACTCGAGCGGGCTGCTGCCGCCGCCGACCGAACGTTGTTCGCCACATGGCACTCGCGCTTCAACATCGGCGTCCAACAGCTGACACAGCGGTTGCGCGGCAAGGCCGTCGCCGCGCTGAAAATCGATTGGAAGGAGGACGTTCGTCGCTGGCATCCGGGCCAGGCATGGATATGGCAACCGGGCGGCTTCGGCATCTTCGATCCTGGCATCAACGCCCTGTCGATCCTGACGGCGATCCTGCCGGACGGCCTGCCCTTACGCGAAGCGGAACTCGACGTTCCAGAGAATGTTGCCATGCCGATCGCCGCGCGGCTCCGTTTCGGCACGGATGCGGGCGATGGCGACCTCACGGCGGATTTTGACTGGCGGCAGACCGGTCCGCAGACATGGGATATCGAGGTGAAAACAACGGATGGAACATGTTACCTGTTACGCAATGGTGGCCGCACCTTGCTGGTTGACGGGACGACAGCCGTGGACGAGCCGGAGCACGAGTACGCGATGATTTACGAACGGTTTGCGAATCTGATCTCGGGCGGCAACTCGGATGTCGATGCCTCGCCGCTGCGTCTCGTCGCCGATGCTTTCATGATCGGCCGTCGCAATACGGTAGAAGCTTTTCATGACGTCGAGGAGAGCGCCTGAAGATCGCCTCATACTCGACGGTTCTCACAAGAACCCGGTTTCACGCACTCCCGACACAATGATCTCCAGGACTTCCTGCTCGGTCGAGTGTACGATCTTGCGCTCTCCGACGTTCTCACCGCGCTTGAGCACCATCACCCGGTCGCCGACAGCGAAGATATCCTGAAGCCGATGCGAGATGATGATCTGGGCCACGCCATGCTTTTTCAATTCGAGCATCGTTTCCAGCAACCGTTCGGTCGCCATGACCGACAGATTGGCAGTCGGCTCGTCGAGAATGACGACGCGTGGGTCGAAGGAAATTGCCCGGGCGATCGCCACCGATTGTTGGCGTCCGCCGGAGAGGGATTCGACGCGTTGATAGACCGAGTTGACGTCGACCTTGAGGCGCTTCAACACCACGTCGGCCTCGGCGTACATCTTGCGGCGGTCGACAAATAGCCAGCGCCGCGGCCAACGTCCGAGGAATATGTTCTGCCCGACATCTATGTTTCCGCACAGGGCGAAGTCCTGATAGATCATTTCGATGCCGACTTCGCGGCTTTCGTGCGGGCTGCGGAAATGTGTCTGCTTGCCGCCGACCAGAACTTCGCCGGAGTCGCGATGGTAAGCTCCGGTCAGGATTTTCATTAGGGTCGACTTTCCGGCCGAGTTGTCACCGACCAAGCCGAGTATCTCGCCGGGATAGAGGACGAGGTTGACGTCGACCAAGGCGTTGACCGCGCCGAACGACTTGGTGATGTGTCGCATTTCGACGACGGGTGTGGTGCCATTGTCGGGCATGGTCATCATCGCACGTTTCCGGTTTCGTAGGCGGGTTTAGCCCGCAGAAAGAAGCCTAGCGTTCCGAACAGGTTGGCCTGCCGCACCCAGATGTCGATCAATACTGCACTAATCAGAATGAAGCCGACCAAGGCGTTGACCCAATGCTGCGGCATGACGAAAGACTCGATGTTGAGCTGCAGCAGAGCGCGGACCAAAGTGATGACGGCTGCCCCGGCCAGAGCGCCGATGATCGTGCCGTAGCCGCCGAAGATTGAGCCACCGCCAATGATGACCGCAGCAATGCCGTCGAGTTCGCGGAACTGGCCCGCGACCGGATTGAAGCTTCGGAAATAGGCGATGTTGATAAGCCCTGCCATGGAAGCGCAGAGGGCGCAGAACACCAGGGCGACAAAGCGGACCCGGCGGGTGTTGATGCCAGCGTAGTCGGCCGCGCGCTGGTTTCCGCCGGTTGCATAGAGACGCTGCCCGTAAGGCATGTAGGCAAGCACGACGCCGGCAATGACCGCCACCAGCATCATCCATAGCGTCTGGACGCTGACCACGTCGACCAGGGCGCCGATAGCTCCTGAGGGAATCGGCAAGCCAAAGTGGGTGAGGATATCGTCGACCTTGCGGCCGATGAGATTGTAACCCTCTGTCCAACCGGTCAGCTGCTTGCCGGCGACGATCCACGACGCCACGCCGCGGGCGATGTAAAACATGCCGAGCGTGGCGATGAAGGCGGGCAAGCCAAGGCCAACCGTCAGGCCGGCATTGATCAGGCCGGCGAACAGGCCAACGGCGAGACCGAGCCCGATGGCCGACATCGGATCGAGGCCAAGCACCTTCAGCGCATAGGCAGCGACGCTGCCGGCAAGCGCCAGGACGGCGCCGACCGAAAGATCGATGTCACCGGCCGCTATCACGTAGGTCAGGCCCACGGCGATCAGAGCCAGTTCGGTGTAGTTGAGCAGGATGGCAAAGGTGTTGGGCAGGTGCCACCAGTAATCCGGCCTGAGATAGAGGCCGACCAGCCACAGGATCACAGCGAGGATAATCGCCAGGGCGTCGCGGCGGGCCAGGAACTTGCCGAAGCCGCGTGCGGTTAATGCCTTGTCGGTTGCCATGGCGCCCTTGGTCTGGGCGCCGACGATCGCCACGCCGCCGGTGTCGGGCACGGGCGGCGGCGGTTTGCCGGTCAGAAACGCCCAAAGGCGTTGCGGCACGCGGCGGCGAATTATGTAGGGCTCGATCAGTACTGCTACGACCAGGAGCAGCCCAATGAACGCCGGCACCGCTCCTGCCGGGAGCGTATAGATGGCGCGAACACTGATCTCTTCACCATTGATTATCAGCGTGCGCGTGATCGGCACCCCTTCAAGCAGCACCTTGTTGATCAGCACGACCAGAAGCGCGCCCAAATAGCTGCCGATGACCCGTCCACGTCCACCCAGGATCGACGCGCCGCCGATGATGACCGAGGCAATAACGATGAGCTCGGCGGTGAGCCCTGCCTGCGGCGAGATGCCTTTGTCCTGGGCGACGGTCATCAAGCCGGCGACGGTCGCGCACAGCGACGACATCAGATAGGCGCGGATGCGCACCCAGCGGGTCGGGATGCCGGCGTAGATTGCCGCCTGTTCGTTGCCGCCGGTGGCGAAGGTCTCGTATCCCCAGCGGGTTTTGGCGAGCAGGACGGCCCCGATGACGACGACCATGAGTGCGATCGGGATCTGATTGTTGAAGCCCCAGGCGTTGGTCTCGCCGAGCTGGAAGAACCAGTGAAAGTCACGCGCCTTGATCGGGTAGAGGATCGACTGGCCGCCGGTCAGGCCGAGAATGAACCCACGGCCGATGAACAGCATGGTCAGCGTCGCAATGAACGCGGGCACACGCAAGATCGTGACCAGCACGCCGTTGACGAGGCCGATGGCGAGGCCCAGGGTGATGCAGGCGACGACGGCCGGGACGACGCCGAGATCGTAGTGATTGGGATCGAAGACATAGGCAAAGGTCACGCCGACGAGGCCGAGGGTCGAGCCGACCGAAAGGTCGAGATCCTTGTTGGCGATGACGAAGGTCATGCCGACCGCCATCACGCCATAGCGTGCACTATCGCGCAGCAGCGCGTGGAATGCGTCGAACGAGCCAAAGAAATTTGGGTTGATCAGAGCGCCGGTCAGATAGAGCACAGCCATCATGGCGAGGAGACCGCCCTCCCAACCACCGACAAATTGCAGAGGCCTGCGGCCGAGCGTGCCTGCAGCGGTCGTCAACGCCATGGCGTCCTGATGTGGCGGTGCCTAAAAGTCGGTTGCGAGAG
>Ga0075327_1000105_pt1 | contig 20189 bp, 17 predicted proteins | sample MayberrySE_Catta_2_FD_120056 | JGI IMG/M metagenome (GOLD analysis project Ga0075327, IMG submission 120056) | Natural and restored wetland microbial communities from the San Francisco Bay, California, USA, that impact long-term carbon... | ecosystem: Environmental > Terrestrial > Soil >...
CGACCCGGACGATGCGCGCGCGCTGCGCGCCCGCATCCGCCGCGGCAGCGCCGGCTTCGTGGCCGGCTTCTCCGCGGTGTTCGTGCTGCTCGGCGCCTCGGCGAGCGCGCTCGGGAGCTTCCTCCTCGGCTTCCGCTTCGAACTCTTCGGGCTCGAGATCGGGGCCGTCGAGATCGCGGGCCTGGTGATCGTGGTGATGGGCCTCCACCTGCTCGGCGTCGTGCGGATCCCGCTCCTCTACCGCGACACGCGCTTCCACGTGGCGGCGCCGCGCGGCTTCTTCGGCACGGCGCTGGTCGGCGCGGCCTTCGCGTTCGGCTGGTCGCCCTGCGTGGGCCCGATCCTGGGCGGCATCCTCACGATCGCCGGCCACCAGGAGACCGTGTGGCGGGGCATGGGGCTCCTCGCCGTCTACGCGGCCGGCCTCGCGGTGCCGTTCCTGCTGGCCGGGCTCTCGGTCGAGTGGTTCTTCCGCTCGCTCACGAGCGTGCGGCGCCACGTGCGCCGCATCGAGCAGGTGTCCGGCGTGCTGCTCGTCGCGCTCGGCGCGCTGGTCGCGACGAATCGGCTCACCGCGCTGAACGGCTACTTCGCGTTCCTGAACGAGGTCGTGGAGCGCGCCGAGGCGTGGCTGCTGTGAGGCGCGCGGCGCTCGCCGCGGGCGCGCTGTGGCTCGGCCTCGCGGCGTGCGAGCGGGCTGCGCCCGGCCCGCCGGGGCCCGGCACGGCCGAGGCCGCGGTGGAGCCGGCCGCGTCCGCTCCGGCGCCCGACTTCGCGCTGCCCGATCTTTCGGGCGGCACCGTCGCGCTCGCCGACCTGCGCGGCCGGCCCGTGGTGATCGACTTCTGGGCCACCTGGTGTGCGCCCTGCGAGCGGCAGGTGCCGGTGCTGAACGCGTTCCACGCGAAGCACGGGGATCGCATCCCGGTGCTCGGCATCTCGGTGGACGTGGATGCCGCGGCCGTCGCGCCCTTCGTGAGCGAGCACGCGGTGCGCTATCGCGTGCTGCTCGGCGACGAGGGTCTCGCGCGCGCGTACGGTGCGCTCGGCTTTCCGACCCTGTTCGTGGTGCGGCCCGACGGGCGGATCCACTCGGCGCACGTGGGCCTGGTCTCGCCGGAGGCGCTCGAGGAGGCCGTGGCCGAGTGGAGCGAGGACGCGTAGGCCGTCCGGGCGCTCAAGTCGGCGCCGCCGCGGGTCGAAGACCGAAGCGTGGCGGCCCCTCCTTCCAGTGCAGCGCCGAACCCGTTCGCCGACACCGGCGCGCGCATCCGCTCGGTGTTCGAGCGCAGCTTTCGCGCAGGCGAGCTCGTCTACGACGAGGGCTGGGAGGGCGACGCCCTCTTCGTGATCCAGGCGGGGCAGGTGGAGCTGATCCGGAGCGCGGCAGGCGGCCAGCGCGTGATCTCGCGCCACGGGCCGGGCGAGTTCTTCGGCGAGATGGGCGTCCTGCTCGGCCGGCCGCGCAGCGCGCGGGCCGTCGCGATCAGCGATCTGCGCCTGCTCCAGCTCGACGGCCGCACCTTCGAGGCGATGTGCGTCGAGCGTCCCGAGATCGCGATCCGCGTGATCCAGCGCCTCGCGGCGCGCACGATCCACCTCGAGCAGCGCCTCGCCGCGGTCGGCGCCGACGACGTGCTGCGCCCCCTCGTGCGCGTCCTCGTGCGCCGCGCGGAGCGCACGAGCGGCGGGCCGCGCGTCGAGACGAGCTTGCGGAAGCTCGCCGAGGAGGCCGGCGTCTCGCTCCTCGAGGCGCATCGCGCCCTCGCGCAGCTCATGGACCAGCGCCTCGTCCGGCTCGTCGAGGACGTGCTCTGGATCGCCGACCTCGATGCGCTCTCGGCGGTGCTCGACCCGGGGGAGTGAAGCCGCGCCGACGGCCCTGCGCGTCTGTTGCGCAAGGAGGTGCCCTGCTAGCGTCGGCCCGGGGCGGGCCCGCGTGCGGCCCGAGAGGCCGTGCTGGGTCGGTTCGTACGGGCAATCGCGGCGTGCGTGACGTGCGTGGGCGGGGCGCTCGTGCTCGGCACGCCGCTCGTCGCCCTCGCGCAGGAGCCGCCCTCCGATCTGGCGCGGCGCGCCTGGGACATCACCGCCGACTCGATCTCCTACGAGCGCGAGCGCGACGTCTACACCGCGCGCGGCAACGTGCGCATCGTGCAGCCGGGGCGCTCGCTGAGCGCGGACTGGCTCGCGTTCAGCAACACCACCCGCCGCGGGGTCGCCACCGGCCACGTCGTGATCGAGGACGCCGGCCAGCGGCTCGAGGCGGACGTGATCCACTTCGAGCTCGACACGCTGCGCGGCATCCTGCTCGGCGGCCGCCTCGAAGGCAAGCAGACGGGCTTCCTCGCCATCGGCGAGGAGGTCCGCAAGCTCGGCGAGCAGGAGTACGAGTTCGAGCGGGGCAGCTTCACCACCTGCCGCTGCCCGGACGGCGGCCGCGAGCCCTGGGTGATCGAAGCGGAGGAGGCCGAGCTCGAGATCGGCGGCTACGGCACGGCGCGCAACACCGTCGTCGACGTGCTCGGCGTCCCCGTCTTCTGGCTGCCCTGGATGCGCTATCCGCTCCTGACCGAGCGCGCGACCGGCCTGCTGTTCCCGGTCTTCAACAGCTCCTCGCGCACCGGCTTCGACGTCGGGCTGCCGTTCTTCTGGGCGGCGCTGCCGAACCTGAACGTGACGGTGACGCCGCACTGGCTCGCGGACCGCGGCATCAAGCCCGAGCTCGAGCTCGAGTACGTGTTCGGCGAGAAGTCGTGGGGCGAGTTCTTCGCGAGCGGCATCTCGGGCGACGACGAGGTGGACCCGGACGATTCCGACACGCCGTTCAGCGACGACCGCTACGCGCTCACCTGGCTGCACGACCAGCACCTCGCGGAGGACTGGCGCTGGAAGGTCGACGGGCGGCTGATCTCGGACAACGCGTATCCCTTCGATTTCCGCGAGCTGCACACGCTCCGCTCCGACCGCTACGTCGAGTCGCTCACCTTCGCCGAGACGCAGTTCGGGACGCTCGACCGCTTCTTCTTCAGCGGAGGCGCGCGCTACGCCGACGACATCCAGAACCCCGATGACCTCGACCGCGACCGCTTCCTGCTCCAGCGCGCCGGAGAGCTCGCCTTCTCCGGCCTGCCGCAGCGCGTCGCGGACGAGCAGCCCTTCACGTTCTCGTTCGACACGCAGCTCGTGAACTTCTATCCGCGCGAGAACGCGGCGTCGTTCTACGACCTCGCCGCGGTCGGCGACGATCTCTTCCTGGACGTCGGCCTCGACGGCATCCCGAACGAGCTCGAGCCGCCCGACCCGGCCAACCCGCTGGATCCCCACCAGGACGGCACACCGCTCGTGCCGGGCTCCTCCGAGGGCGACGGCGTCTTCCAGGAGGGCGAGCCGCTCGTCGACCGCGGCCAGCGGCTCGTCGTGAATCCCCGCGTGGCGCTCCCGGTCCGGCTCGGCGACGTGGCCGAGCTGCGCGGCGAGCTCGGCTACCACGGGACCTACTACCGCACCCATGCGCAGCCCTTCGAGAGTCGCCACCTCGGCACGGGCCTCGTCGAGCTGCGGACGCGGCTCCGGCGCGCGCTCGAGCTGCCCTTCGGCGGCGACCGCGCGACGCACCTGCTCGAGCCGCGGCTCGCGTGGACGAGCATCACCGACAGCTCGCAGGACGAGAATCCGCTCTTCGTGCCGCGCTCGTCCGTGATCCAGGAGCGCCTGCGCCAGCTCGAGCTCGGCAACGTGCTCCGCGATCCCGCGGACCGGATCGAGGAGACGAACGCGCTCACGCTCGCCTTCGGCAACCGGCTCTTCGTGCCGACGCCGCCGGGCCCGGAGGGCGTGCTCGAGCCGCCGCGCCTCTTCGCGGACGTCACGTTCTCGGCGGCCTGGGACTTCTCCGACACCGACCTCCGCAACCTCTACCTGGACGGCGTGCTGTTCCCGGCGCGCTCCTTCCGCACTCGCTTCAACACGGGCTGGGACCTCGAGGAGTCGGACATCACGGAGGCGCTCTTCGAGTTCGCCTATGCGGACGAGGTCGGCAACGATCTCGGCGTCGCGTACCGCAAGGTCGAGAACGTCCCCGAGTTCTTCGAGGGCTTCCAGATCGAGGACGACCGCTTCGACGAGTTCGAAGAGGACTTCGACGAGATCAACCAGATCGAGCTGTTCGGGCGCTACGCGTTCACGAAGCTGTGGGCCGCGAGCTACCGGCTCCGCTACTCCTTCGAGGGCTCGGTCGCGCTCGCCCACCAGGCGGGCCTCGAGTACGTGTCGCGCTGCCAGTGCTGGGCCGTGCGGCTCGAGTTCGAGCAGGACCGCCAGGCGGGCTACCAGCTCGGCTTCCGCTACCGCATCATCGGGCTCGGCGACGACACCGTGCGCCCCTTCACCTCCCGCCGCCGCGGCCCGAACGACCCGCTGATCGAGGGCTTCTAGGCGTAGGCGGGGACGTTGGTTGAAAAGGTGAAAAAGCTCCCCCGAGGATTTGACCTTTTCAACCAACGTCCCCGCTTGCTTGCCAGCGTCGGGGGGCTTTGATACCAAGCGGATTTTCCACGGCTTTTCAGCCGACCGAGGGAACGTGCTCCGCCCGGAGCCCCACGAGTTCGCCCGTCTCGCGCAGCAGGGGAACCTGATCCCCGTGGTGCGGGAGGTCCTCGCCGACCTCGACACGCCGCTCTCGCTGTTCCGGGTGCTCGACGACGGCGTCACCTCCTTCCTGCTCGAGTCCGTGGAGGGCGGCGAGAAGTGGGCCCGCTACAGCTTCGTCGGCACCGGCGCGCGGGCGATCTTCCGGGCGCGCGGGCGCCAGGTGGAGTGGACCGAGGGCGGCGAGACGCGTCGCCTCGACGCGCCCGGCGACCCGCTCGAGCTGCTCCGCGCGCGGCTCGCCGGCTGGCGCCCGGTCGCGCCGCCCGGGCTCGAGCTGCCGCGCTTCACCGGCGGCGCCGTCGGCATGATCGGCTACGACTGGGTGCGCTTCATCGAGCGCATCCCGGACACCAACCCCGACGAGCTCGGGCTGCCCGACCTCTGGTTCGTGCTGCCCGAGACGGTCGTCGTCTACGACAACGTGCGCCACACCGCACGCGTCGTGCGCCACGTCGAGGTGCGCGAGGGCGCGGATCCGCTCGACGCCTGGCGCGCCGCCGAGGCCGCGATCGACGCCGTGGTGGCGCGGCTCCGCGCCCCGCGCCCCGCGCAGCCCGGCGCGGGGCCCGTGCGCGCCCCGATGCAGGTGCGGCGCAGCATGGAGCGCGAGGCGTATGCGGAGATCGTGAAGCGCGCCAAGGAGCACGTCGTCGCGGGCGACGTCTTCCAGGTCGTGCTCGGCTTCCGCGAGACGGTGCCGCTCCAGGTCGACTCCTTCGAGCTCTACCGCCAGCTGCGCCTGGTGAACCCGAGCCCCTATCTCTTCTTCCTCCGCATGGAGGGGCCGGTCCTGATCGGATCGTCGCCCGAGATCCTGGTGCGGCTCGAGGGGCGCCAGATCGACGTGCGGCCGATCGCGGGGACGCGCCGCCGCGGCCGCGACGCCGCCGACGAGGCCCGCATGGAGAGCGAGCTCGAGAACGACCCGAAGGAGCGCGCCGAGCACGTGATGCTCGTGGACCTCGGCCGGAACGACGTCGGGCGCGTGGCCGAGATCGGCTCGGTCGCGGTCACGGAGTACGCGGGTGTCGAGAAGTACTCGCACGTGATGCACCTCGTCTCGAACGTGCAGGGGCGGCTCCGCCCGGGCCTCGACTGGCTCGACCTGCTCCGCGCGACCTTCCCGGCGGGCACGCTCACCGGCGCGCCGAAGGTGCGCGCGATGGAGATCATCGACGAGCTCGAGACGGTGCGGCGCGGGCCCTTCGGCGGCTGCTGCGGCTACATCGACTACTCGGGCAACATGGACCTCGCCATCACGATCCGCACCATGCTCGTGAACCGGGGCGAGGTGTCGGTCCAGGCCGGCGCGGGGATCGTCGCCGACTCCGATCCGCGCCTCGAGTACCTCGAGTGCGAGAACAAGGCGCGCGCGCTGATCCAGGCGATCGACCTCGCGCGCGAGGGCACGGACTGAGCCGATGCCGCGCCTGCTGATGATCGACAACTATGACTCGTTCACGTACAACCTCGTGCAGTACCTGGGCGAGCTCGGCGCCCTCGTCGACGTGGTGCGGAACGACACGGCGCCGCTCGCCGCGCTCGTCGCGCGCGCGCCCGACGGGCTCGTGATCTCGCCCGGCCCCGGCCGGCCCGAGGACGCCGGCGTCGCGGTGCCGGCGGTGCGCGCGTTCGCAGAGCGCGGCATCCCCGTGCTCGGGGTTTGCCTCGGCCACCAGGCGATCGGCGAGGCGTGCGGCGGGCGCATCGTGGGCGCGCGCACGCTGATGCACGGCAAGACCTCCTGGATCCACCACGACGAGCGGGGCGTGTTCCGGGGGCTGCCGAGCCCCTTCGAGGCGACGCGCTACCACAGCCTGGTGATCGAGCGCGAGCGCTGTCCCGCCGAGCTCGAGATCTCGGCCTGGACCGAGGACGGCGAGGTGATGGGCGTGCGCCATCGGCACCTCCCCGTCGAGGGCGTGCAGTTCCATCCCGAGTCGATCCTGACGCACGAGGGCAAGCGCCTGCTCGCGAACTTCCTCGCGCGCTGCGGGGGCGGCGAACGGAGAGTTGCATGAGCCTCGGCGAGGCGATCGCGCTCGCCGCGCGGGGAGACGAGGTGCCGGCCGCGACCCTCGAGGCGGCCTTCGACGAGATCGCGCGCGGCGCTGCGACCCCGGTCGGGATCGCGGCGCTGCTCGTCGCGCTCCGCACGAAGGGCGAGACGGTCGGCGAGATCGCGGCGGCGGCGCGGGCGCTGCGCCGTCACGCCGAGACCGCGCCGCTCCTCGACCCGCGCACGGTGGACACGTGCGGCACGGGCGGCGACGGACGGGGCACCTTCAACATCTCGACCGTGGCGGCCTTCGTGGTGGCGGGGGCGGGGGTGCCGGTCGCGAAGCACGGCAACCGCGCCGCCTCGAGCCGCGCGGGCAGCTTCGACGTGCTCGAGGCGCTCGGCGTGCACGCCGACCTGCCGGTCGCGCTGGCGGCGCGGCTGCTGGCGGAGGTGGGCATCGGGCCCTTCTTCGCGCGCCGCGCGCACCCGGCCATGCGCCACGTGGCGCCGGTCCGCGCGGAGCTGCCGATCCGCACCGTGATGAACTGCCTCGGGCCGCTCCTCAACCCGGTCGGTGCGAAGCGCCAGCTGCTCGGCGTCTACGCCGAGTCGCTCGTCGCGCCGATCGCGGAGGTGCTCGGCGCGCTCGGCAGCGAGCGGGCGCTCGTCGTCCACGGCTCGGACGGGCTCGACGAGATCACCACCACCGGGCCCTCGTACGCCGCCTGGCTCGAGCGCGGCACCGTGCGCCCGTGGACGCTCGAGCCCGAGGCGTGCGGGATCCCGCGCGCGCGGCCCGCCGACCTCGCGGGCGGCGACGCCGCGGAGAACGCGCGCATCGCGCGGGCGGTGCTCGAGGGCGAGGTGGGGCCGCGCCACGACGTCGTGGTGCTGAACGCCGGGGCCGCGCTCTGGGTGGCCGAGGCCGCACCCGACCTCGCGGCGGGCGTCGCGCTCGCGCGGAGGAGCCTCGCCTCGGGCGCGGCCAAGGCGAAGCTCGCCGCGCTCGTCGAGGCGTCGCGGAGGCTCGCGGCGGAGGCGTGACGGTGCTCGCCGAGATCCTGGCGCACAAGCGCGAAGAGCTCGCCGCCGCGAAGGCGCGCGTCGCGCCCGAGGCGCTCGCGGCGCGGGCGCGCGAGCGGGCCGAGCCGACGCGCGGCTTCCGGCGGGCGCTCCTCGGGGGAGACGCGGAGCGCCCGCGCGTGATCGCGGAGCTGAAGCGCCGCTCGCCGAGCCGGGGAGAGATCCGTCCGGACTTCGACCCCGTCGCGATCGCGCGCGCCTACGAGGCCGGCGGGGCGGCTGCGCTCTCGGTGCTCACCGACGAGCGCTTCTTCGGGGGCTCGCTCGCGGTGCTCGAGCGCGTGCGGAGCGCGACCCGGCTGCCGCTCCTCCGCAAGGACTTCGTCCTCGACGCGTACCAGATCGACGAGGCGCGCGTCGCGGGGGCGGACGCGATCCTCCTCATCGTGGCCGCGCTCGCGCCGGCCGACCTGGCCCGGCTCCGCGAGCACGCGCTCGGGCTCGGCCTCGACGCGCTCGTCGAGGTGCACGACGAGGCCGAGCTCGACGTCGCGAAGGGCGCGGGGGCCGACCTGATCGGTGTCAACAACCGGGACCTGCGCACCTTCGCGACCGATCTCGCGGTCACCGAGCGGCTCGCCCGCCGGGTGCCGGAGGGGGCGCTCGTGGTCGCCGAGAGCGGCATCTTCGGGCGCGAGGACGTGGCGCGCCTCGGGAGGGCTGGCGCCGGCGCGTTCCTCGTCGGAGAATCCCTGATGCGCGAGCCGGACCCGGGGCTCGCGCTGCGGAGGCTGCTCGGCACCTCGTGACGGTGCGCATCAAGATTTGCGGAGTCGTGCACCCGGACGACGCGGCGGCGGCCGTCGACGCCGGGGCGGACCTGATCGGCCTCAACTTCGTGCCCGGCTCGCCGCGCCGCCTCGGGCTCGACGCCGCGGAGCAGATCGCCGCGCGCGTCGCCGGGCAGGTGGAGCGCGTGGCCGTGTTCCAGAACGCCGGCTGGGACGAGATCGAGCGCGTCACCCGGCGGGTCGACATCGAGCGCATCCAGCTCCACGGCGACGAGTCCGAGGAGGACGTCGAGCTGCTCGACTATCCGGTGATCAAGGCGGTGCGCGGCGCCGACCGCCAGGCGGCCGAGACGTATCCCGGCACGCTGCTGCTGCTCGACCACCCGACGCGCGGCGGCGGGCAGGGGCAGAGCTGGAACTGGTCCGAGGCCGCGGACCTGATCGCGGAAGGCGTCGACATCATCCTCGCGGGCGGGCTCACGCCCGAGAACGTCGGGCAGGCGCTCGAGGAGCTCGGCGACCTGCTGCCCTGGGGCGTCGACGTCGCGACCGGCGTCGAGGGCGCCGACCGGCGCAAGGACCCGGGCCGCCTGCGCGCCTTCGTCGAGGCCGTGCGCGCGGCCGAGAAGCTGCGATGAGCGAACCCGAGCGAAGTGGTCGTTTCGGCCAAGTTGCTGGGCGGGGTCACTTTGGCCCCTACGGCGGCCGCTACGTCCCCGAGACGCTCGTGGCCGCGCTCGACGAGCTCGAGGCCGCGTTCGACCGCATCGTGCCGAGCGCACCCTTCCAGCGCGAGCTCCGCACGCTCCTCGCCGAGTACGCGGGGCGCCCGACGCCCCTCTATCTGGCGCGGCGGATGAGCGATGACGTCGGCGCGAAGATCTACCTGAAGCGAGAGGATCTCGCGCACACCGGCGCGCACAAGATCAACAACGTGCTCGGCCAGGTGCTGCTCGCGCGGCACATGGGAAAGCCGCGCGTGATCGCGGAGACGGGCGCCGGCCAGCACGGCGTCGCCACCGCCACCGCGTGCGCGCTGCTGGGCCTCTCCTGCGACGTCTTCATGGGCGAGGAGGACGTGGCGCGCCAGGCGCTGAACGTCTTCAAGATGGAGCTGCTCGGCGCCGAGGTGCACCCGGTCGCGTCGGGGTCGCGCACGCTCAAGGACGCCATCAACCAGGCGATGCGCGACTGGGTCACGAACGTCCGCACCACGTACTACTGCATCGGCTCCGTGATGGGCCCGCACCCGTATCCGACGCTCGTCCGCGACCTCCAGCGCGTGATCGGCGTCGAGGCGCGCGCGCAGATCCTGGAGCGCGAGGGGCGCCTGCCGGACGCGCTCGTCGCCTGCGTCGGCGGCGGCTCGAACGCGATGGGGCTCTTCCATCCCTTCCTCGAGGACGCGGGCGTCCGCCTGATCGGCGTCGAGCCGGGCGGCGAGGGGCTCCACACCGGGCGCCACGGCGCCGCGCTCGGCACCGGCGTCGCCGGCATCTTCCACGGGCAGCGCACGGTCGTGCGCTCCGACGACGACGGCCAGATCTTCCCCGCGCACTCGATCTCGGCCGGCCTCGACTATCCGGGCGTCGGCCCCGAGCACGCGTGGCTGCGCGACAGCGGGCGCGCGCGCTACGTGAGCGCGACGGACGCCGAGGCGCTCGCCGCCTTCGAGTACCTGTCCCGCACGGAGGGGATCATCCCGGCGCTCGAGTCCGCGCACGCGATCGCCCACGCGCGGAAGCTCGGCCCCGAGCTCGGGCGCGAGGCGGTCGTGATCGTCTGCCTCTCGGGCCGCGGCGACAAGGACGTGCCGCAGGTGCGCGAGATGCTGCGCGGGAAACCGGGGCACTGAGCCGGATCTCCGAGCGCTTCGCCGCGCTGCGCCGGGCCGGCGAGCGGGCGCTGGTGCCGTTCGTCACGGCCGGCGACCCGGACCTCGCCACCACGGGCGAGCTCGTGATGGCGATGGCCGAGGCCGGCGCGGACGCGATCGAGCTCGGCGTCCCGTTCTCGGACCCGATCGCGGACGGGCCCACCATCCAGCGTGCGAGCGAGCGCGCGCTGGCCGGCGGCACGACGCTCCGCCGCGTGCTCGCGCTCGTGAAGCAGCTGCGGCCGCAGGTGCGGATCCCGCTGCTCCTGATGGGCTACGCGAATCCGTACTACGCGCTCGGCGTGGAGGGCTTCGCCGCCGAGGCGGCCGCCGCCGGCGTGGATGGCGTGATCTGCCCCGACCTGCCGCCGGAGGAAGGGGCCGACCTCTACGGCGCGCTCGAGAAGGCCGGCATCGACGGCGTCCTGCTCGCGGCGCCGACCACCACGCCCGGGCGCCTCGCGCTGCTCGTCGAGCGGACGCGCGGCTTCCTCTACTGCGTCTCGCTCACGGGCGTGACCGGCGCGCGCGGCGACGTCGCGCAGGGCGTCGAGGCGAACGTGCGCGCGGCGAAGGCGCTCCGCGGCGTGCCGGTGTGCGTCGGCTTCGGCGTCTCGACGCCGGCCCACGCCGCCGAGATCGGCCGCTACGCCGACGGCGTCGTGGTGGGCGGCGCGCTCGTCGACCGGATCGAGCGGGCGAAGAGCCGCGACGCCGCCGTCGACGCCGCCGCCCGCTTCGTGGCCGAGCTCAAGGCGCCGCTGCGCGCGCGCTGACCCGCAAAGTCCACAAACTCCAGTGCCAAAGGGGGCACGGCGCGATGCCAGGAGCGCCGGGCGAATGGCTCCTGCGGCACGGGTCTTGCTTCCGGGAGGGACGTGGCAACGCCGCTTCCCGAGTTCGCTGCGATCCCGACCCCCGCCGCGGCCGCCGGCCTGCTGCGCGAGGCGCGCGTCTGGGCCGACCTCGCGGGCGGGCTCCGGCACGTGCCGCACGCGCTCCTCGCCGCGCGCGGGCACGACGAGCCCGTACTGCTGCTGCCGGGCTACACCGCGGGCGACGGCTCCACCTGGCTGCTGCGCCGCTTCCTCCGGCAGCGCGGCTGGGACGCGCGCGGCTGGGGGCTCGGCACGAACGGCGGCGACGCGCCCGGGCTCCTGCCGCGCGTGATCGAGGTCGCGGCCCGCATCGCGAAGGAGCGCGGCCGGCCGCTCCACCTGGTGGGCTGGAGCCTGGGCGGCTTCCTTGCACGCGAGCTCGCGCGGGACCGCGCCGACCTCGTGCGGCAGGTGGTGACGATGGGAACCCCGGTCGTCGGCGGGCCCAAGTACACGGCGCTCGCTTCGATGTTCCGGAGCCGGGGGCACGACCTCGACGCGATCGAGGCCGAGATCGAGGCGCGCGGGCGCCGGAAGATCGCGGCGCCGATCACCGCGATCTACAGCCGCCGCGACGGCGTCGTCGCGTGGCAGGCCTGCATCGATCGCACCAGCCCGCGCGTCGAGCACGTCGAGGTCTCCGCCACGCACTTCGGGCTCGGCTTCGATCTGCGCGTGTGGCGGATCGTGGCGGACCGGCTCGCGTCGCACGCGAACGCGGGGCGCGCGGCTAGCGCGCGGCCGACGCGCCGGCCGTGAGGCGGCGGTAGATCCGCGGCAGCCGCGCCGGCAGCTGCGCGACGTCCCAGAGCACCGTGTATCCGTGCGGCCCGAAGAGGCGCGGCAGGTAGGCGGGGCCCTCGCGGTCGATGGTGATGCAGAAGGTCCGCACGTCGCACGCGCGGGCCTCCGCCACGGCCTGGCGCGCGTCCTCGACGCCGTATGCTCCCTCGTACGCATCCTCGTCGTTCGGCTTGCCGTCGGAGAGGAGGAGCAGGACGCGCACGCGCGCGCCGCTCCGCGCGAGCGCCGCCGTCACGTGGCGGAGCGCACCGCCGAGCCGCGTGAAGCGGTCGGGCTCGAGCGCGCCGAGCCGGCTGCGCACGGCGGCGCCCCACGGCTCCTCGAAGCGCTTCGCGACGCGGATGCGCACGTCCGCCGCGCCGCAGCCCGAGAAGGCGTAGAGCGCGAAGCGGTCGCCGAGCGCGGCGAGTGCCTCGCCGAAGCAGAACGCCGCCTGCTTCGCGACGTCGATCACGCGCTCGCGCCCCGAGACCCACGCATCGGTCGAGCCGCTCGCGTCGACGAGGAGCGCCACGGCGATCTCGCGCCGGTTCGGACGCTCCTCGGTGTAGACGCGTCCCCCGCCCGCGAGCCCAGCGCGGCGCGAAGCGAACTCCTCGACCCAGCCGTCGAGGTCGACGCCGTCGCCGTCGAGCCGGCGCGGCACGCGGACGCGGCGCGGGCGGAGCGCCTCGAACTGGCGCTGGAGCTGTCGCAGCAGCGCGGCGTGCTCGCGCCGCACGCGCTCGGCCCACGCGGCGCCCGATCCGGCGAGCACGCGCTCGCGGACGATGCAGCCGCGCCGGCGGTAGCGCCCCTGCGCATGGTCCCACTCGGGATACACCCACCCGCGCGCGACGTCGCGCTCCGCGGGCGCCTCCGCGCGCACCGAAGCGCGCGCGCCGGGAACGACGAGGCTCTCGCGCACGGCGCCCGCCGTCGCCACGGTCGGCAGCTCGCGCAGGCGCGACAGCTCCTCGGCGAGCGCGTCCGGATCCTCGTCACCGCCGTCGGGCGGGCGCGCGAGCCCGCGCGCGTCCTGCACGGAGAGATGCGGATCGCTCGTCGGCAGCAGGAAGGGGCCGCGCTCCGCGTCTCCGGGCTCGGGCGCGCGGCGCGCGAGCCGCCGCGGCAGGTCGCGGCTGCGGCCCGGGACGCGTTCGCGCTCCCGCGCTGCGGAGAGCGCGAGCGCCCGCGGTCGGCCCGCGCGCGCGGCGGGCACGCCCCAGTGCGCGACGGGAGCCACGCCGCGGTACGCGCGCTCCGCCGCGGGGCCGAGCGAGGCGGCGAGGCGGCGCGCGAAGTCGCGCGGCGACTCCGCGCCCAGGAGGCTCGCGAGGCGCCCCTCGGTCTCGTCGAGCGGAGTCTCGAGGAGCGCCCGGTAGAGCGTCTCGACGGCGCGCTCGGCGGAAGAGAGCTGCGCGAGCGGCGGCCTCGCGCCGAGCGCCTCGCGGCGCGCGGCGCGGAGCGCGCGCGCGAGGCCGGGGAGGGCGCGCGCGAGCTCGGCGTCGAGGCGCGCGGCCTCGAGCGCCCAGGTGACGTCGCGCGCGACGGGCGCTTCGGCGTCGGCGCTGCCGTCGGGCTGCGCCGCGCGCCGCGCGAGTGCGAGGGCGGGCAGGAGCGGTGCGGGGTCGGGCGCGCTGCCGAGCCGGAGCAGGGTGCTGCGCGGAAGGAAGAGCGCCTCCTCCGCGATGCTCGCGACCGCGCGCGGCCGCAGCGCCCAGGGCGGGGGGCGTCCCCACGCCCGCGCGAGCCAGCCGGGCGCGGCGGGCGGATCCTCCTCGAAGAGCGCGAGGCTCCGCCCCGACCACGCCGCGAGCCACGCGGCGAGCCGCCTCCGGCCCGCCGCCTCGGCCGCCTCGGCGCCGCCCGCACGGCGCGCCCAGAGCGCGCGCACCGCGGCGGTCGCGCGCTCGGCCGCCTCGAGCAGGACGTCCTCCGCCTCCGCCATCAGCCGAGCACGGCCCGCACGATCTCGTCGATCGCGCGCTCGAGCTCGGGGTCGTCAGTCAGCGCCGCGGTGAGCGCCGCGCGGCAGGCGCGCGGCGGCTCGAGGCCGCTCGCGACGAGGCGCGCGGCGTGGACCACGAGCCGCGTGCTCGGCGCCTCGACGAGGCCGCGGTCGCGGAGCGGGCGGATCCGCTCGGCGACGGCGACGAGCGACGCCGCGATCCCGCGCGCCACGCCCGCCTCGCGCGCCACGATCTCGGTCTCGACCGCGGGCGGGGGTAGCGCGAACTCCAGCGTCACGAAGCGCTGGCGCGTCGAGGGCTTGAGCTCCTTCGCGAGGCTCTGGTAGCCGGGGTTGTAGGAGATCACGAGCTGGAAGTCCGGATGGGCGTGGAGCGTCTCGCCGGCCCGCTCCAGCGGGAGCAGGCGCCGGTCGTCGGAGAGCGGATGCAGCACGACGACCGTGTCCTGCCGCGCCTCGACCACCTCGTCGAGGTACGCGATCGCGCCCGCGCGCGCCGCGGCGGTGAGCGGACCGTCCTGCCAGACCGTCTCGCCGCCCGACACCAGGTAGCGCCCGGTGAGGTCGGAGGCCGAGAGGTCGTCGTGGCAGGCGACCGTCACGAGGGCGCGGCCGAGGCGCCACGCCATGTGGCGCACGAAGCGCGTCTTGCCGCAGCCGGTCGGTCCCTTGAGGAGAACGGGCAGGCGGTGGCGCGCGGCCGCCTCGAAGACGGCGATCTCGTCGCCGAGCGGCCGGTACCAGGGCTCGACGGCGGGCGCGGGCTCGAGCAGGCCCGCCGCGTCTCCGCCCGGCGCGCGCGCGGCCGGAGCGCGCGGCACCCGGTCCGGCGCGGGCGCCATCGCTCAGGCCCGCTGTGGCTGCGCCGCCGCGCCCGCCGTGCGCGGCGCGCCCGCGCTCACGAACTCCCAGACGTACGCGGCCGCGCCGAGCGCGAAGACGACGGAGGTGGCGAGCCACATCAGGTAGTGCACCTGGATCTTCTGCTGCGTCTCGAGGTAGCCGAAGCCGAGGATGCGCTCGAGGTACGTCTGGCTGATGCCCGCCGCCGCGAGCGCCATCGTCATGCCGAGCATCCCGCTCACCATGAGCCAGAAGCCCGCGATGCCGAGCCAGGTCTGCGTGGCGCGCTCGTCGCGCCCCGTGAGCGCGGGCAGCGCGTACGAGAACATGCCGAAGTTGATCATCGCGTAGGCGCCGAAGAAGGCCATGTGGCCGTGCATCGTGGTGATGTGCGTGCCGTGCGTCCAGCGGTTCACCTGCGGCCAGGTGTGCGCGAAGCCGAGGATGCCGGCGCCGATCGCGGAGAAGACCGTCGCGCCGATGGTCCAGTGGAGGGCGAGCGTGTTCGGATGCGAGAGGCCCGAGCGCTTCAGCACGCTGTAGGCGTACACGGCCATGCCGAGGAACGCGAGCGGCTCGAGCGCCGAGAAGAGCCCGCCCGCCCAGAGCCAGTAGCGCGGCGTCCCGATCCAGTAGTAGTGGTGGCCCGTGCCGAGGATGCCGGACAGGAACGTGAAGCCGACGATCACGTAGAGCCACTTCTCGAGCACCTCGCGGTCCGCGCCGGAGAGCCGGATCAGGAGGAACGCGAGCAGCCCTCCCATGATGAGCTCCCAGACGCCCTCGACCCAGAGATGGACGACCCACCAGCGGTAGAAGCGGTCGAGCGTGTAGTTGTCGAAGGGGATCAGGCCGGGCAGGAAGAGGAGCGCCGCGCCGGCGAGGCCGCCGATCAGGACGCCCTCCGTCGTGGTGAAGCGGCCCGCCTGCTTGATGGTCATGCCGATGTTCCAGAGGAAGAGCAGCATCACCACCACGACGCCGAGCTTCAGCACGAGCGGCATCTCGAGGAACTTGCGGCCCTCGGTGACGTCGAAGAGGTATCCGACGACCGCCGCCACGCCGATCGCGAGCCAGAGGCCGAGCTGGAGCCAGGCGAGCCGCTCGCTCCAGAGCTCGGTGCGCGACTCCTCGGGGACGAGGTAGTACGTCGAGCCCATGAAGCCGGTCAGGATCCAGACGAGCAGCAGGTTGGTATGGATCGCCTTCGCGGTCGCGAAGTTCATCACGTCGAGCAGGGGATCGGGGCCGAGATACTTCGCGAGGCTGAGGAAGCCGAAGGCGAGCTGGAGCAGGAAGAGCAGCAGCGCCGCCAGCATGTAGGCCCAGGCGACGCGCTGCGAGCGGTACGTGAGCTGCGCCATGGTCTCTCCCAGCTAGTCGAGCGTCGACAGGTACGCGACGAGGTCTTCGATCTGATCCGGCGTGAGCGACGCGCCGTACGTGTCGGGCATGAGCGAGAGCCCGCCCGGCCCCGCGTAGCGGGGATCCAGGACGTAGGCGCTCGGCACGAGGACGCTCTCGCGCAGGTACTCGGCCGCATCGGTGGCGGAGCCGCCGTAGTCGGGCGCCCCGACGCGCTCCGCGGCCCGGCTCGCGATCCCCCCGAGCGGCGGGCCCACGAGGACGGCGTCCTCCGTGAGCGAGTGGCACGCGGCGCAGGCCCCGATGCCGTCGAAGATCGCCCTGCCGCGGCTCACCGGATCCGCCGCGCCGGCCTGGCCCTCGACGCCCGGCATCCCGCGCGACGCCACGCCCGACACGATGATCGGCCGCGGCGGCCAGCCGTTCGTGTCGATGCCGCCCACCCATTCGAGGAAGGCGATCACCTGTGTGATCTCCGCCTCCGAGAGGCCGAGCGTCGGCATCAGGCGGCCGTCGCGCTCCTCCGAGTAGAAGCGCGAGGGATCCTCGAGGAAGGACGCGAGGTAGGTCTTCCCCTTCTGGCTCACGATCTGGGTGAGGTCGGGCGCGAAGTACGCGCCCTCACCGAGCAGCGTGTGGCAGTTCTCGCAGTTGTATCGCGCCCAGACGTGCAATCCCCGGACGACCTCCGGCGTGAGCCCGTCCGCGTTGGTGCGGGCGTCGATCGTCGTGTGCGTGTGCACCGTCATGGCGATGAAGGCGAGCGTGAAGAAGACCGTGCCGCCGAAGAAGAAGCGCCGCGTCGTCGCCTTGGTCATGCGTCGGGCCCTCCCGGGTCGTCCGAAGCCGGCGGCCGCAGCGAGCGCGCGCGCCGCGCGGCGCGCAGCGTATGACGCGCCGCGAGCGCCGTCGCGGCGAGGCCGCAGGCGACCGCGCTCGCCATCGTGGCGTCCGCCCAGGCGGGGGCGCCGAGGCGGCCGACGAGCGGAGCGCAGATCGCGAGCGCGGCGGCGCCCATCACGAGGCCGACGATCGCCGTCTCGGTGCGGTCGCTCACGTCACACCCCGATGCGGGAGAAGTTGAGGACGCCGATCACGGAGGCGTAGACCAGCCCGGCCCCGAGCAGCGCGATGACGACCGCACCGAGCAGGCGGGGCCAGCGCGGCGCTCCGGGCTCGCGCGGAACGGTGGACATGCGCTTCCCCTCCTCGCCGAGGCCGCGAGGGAACACCCGAACGCGGCGCGACGCAAGCGTCCGGCGCATCGGCGCCGGTCCGGTTACCCTCGGGCGCCGCGCACACGATGGGAGCGCGCGATTCCTGCCCCCCGCCCCCCCGCCCGCCCGCTCGTGCGCAGGGCCTGCCTGCTGCTCGGCCTCTACGCCGCGCTCGCGGGCGCGCTCGCCTTCGCGGGCTGGGCGTTCGACGCGCCCCGGCTCACGAACTGGAACGGCGCGATCTCGATCCAGCCGAACACCGCGGTGGCCGCCGTCGCGACCGGCCTCGCGTTGGTGCTGCTCGCGTGCGGGCGGCGGCGCGCGCCGGCCCTCGCCGGCGGGCTCGCCGCGGCGATCGGCGCAGCGACCTGCTTCGAGCACCTCACGGGCGCCGATCTCGGCATCGACGCGTGGCTGCTCTTCGACCGGACGTGGGGGGCCACCGCCACGCTGACCCCCGGGCGGATGGGGCCGCCCGGCGCGGCGGCGTGGACGCTCGCCGGCCTCGCGCTCGTGCTCCAGCTCGGCGGCGCGCGCTGGCGGCGCGCCACGAGCGCGCTCGGTCTCGCCGTCGCCGCCGTCGCCTGCCTGTCGCTCACCGGATATCTGTTCGGCGCGAGCTCGCTCTACGCGCTGCCGCGGCTCACGGCGATCGCGCTGCCGACCTCGACGATCCTGCTCGCCGTCGGGCTCGGGATCGTCTCGGCCGTGCCCGAGCGGCAGCCGCTCCGCGGGCTCCTCGAGGAGAGCGCCGCGGGCCTCCTCACGCGCCGCACGCTGCCCTTCGCCCTCGGGCTGCCGCTCACGCTCGCGTTCCTCCGGCTGGTCGGCCAGGACGCGGGGCTCTACGACACGGCGTTCGGCACGGCGCTGCTCGTGCTCGCGCTGACCGGACTGCTCTGCGGCGGGCTCTGGTGGGGCGCGGCCGCCGTCCGCGCCCACGAAGGGAAGCTCGCGGCCGTCGCGGCGCGCGCCGCGCGCGCCGAGCTGGCCGTCCGGGAGATCCGCGAGCAGTTCGCCGTGCTGGACGGGGACTGGCGCTACGTCTTCGTGAACGACGCCGTGTGCGAGCTCACCGGCCGCGCGCGGGAGCAGCTCCTCGGGCAGTGCGCCTGGGAGCTGTTCCCGGCGGCCCGCGGCACCGCGTTCGAGAGCGCGCTGCGCCGGGTCGCCGAACGCCGCGTGCCGGAGACGTTCGAGTTCCGCTTCGAGCCGTGGGGACGCTGGTTCGAGAATCGCGTCCATCCCGCGCCGGACGGCGGCGTGGCGCTGCTCGCCATCGACCTCACGGAGCGCAAGAGCGCGGATGCGGCGCTCCGTGCGAGCGAGGAGCGCTTCCGGAGCCTCGTCGCGCTGATCACCGACATGCCCTGGACGACGGATGCGGAGGGCCGCTTCGCGTCCCCGCAGCCGGCCTGGTGCGCGTACACCGGGCAGCCCTTCGAGCAGCATCGGGGCTTCGGCTGGGCCGACGCGCTCCATCCGGAGGACCGTGCGGCGGTGCGCGCGCTCTGGGAGCGCGCGTGCCGGACGGGCACGCCGTTCGCGTCGTCGGGCCGCGTCTGGCACGCGCCGACCAGCGAGTACCGGTACTTCGAAGCGCGGGCGACGCCGCTCCGGAGCGACGACGGCGCGGTCCGTGAATGGGTCGGCGCCCATTCGGACGTGCACGACACGAAGGCGCGCGAGCTCGCCCTCGAGGCCCTCGCGCTCGATCGCGAGCGGCTCCTCGCGGCGGCGGAGCGGGCCCGCGAGGAGGCGCAGATCGCGAGCCGCACGAAGGACGAGTTCCTGGCCGTGCTCTCGCACGAGCTGCGCTCACCGCTGAACGCCATGCTCGGCTGGGTCCAGATCCTCGCCGACGAGGCGCCGGACGACCCCCTGGTGCGGCGCGCCGTCTCCACGCTCGAACGCAACGTCCGCGCACAGTCCCAGCTGATCGACGATCTGCTCGACATCTCGCGCATCACCGCGGGAAAGCTCGCGCTGGTGCACCGGCGCGTGGATCTGTCCACGGTCGTGGCGGGCGCCGTCGAATCGATGCGGCCCACGGCGCAGGGCAAACGCGTCGAGCTCGCGCTCGACGCCGGCGCGGGGCGCCTCGAGGTCGATGGCGACCCGGCCCGCCTCCAGCAGGTGGCGGTGAACCTGATCCAGAACGCGGTGAAGTTCACGCCGGAACGGGGCCACGTGCAGGTCCGCCTGCGACGCGACGGGGAGCGGGCGGAGCTCGTGGTCGAGGACGACGGCCAGGGCATCGACCCGGCGCTGCTGCCCTCCGTCTTCGAGCGCTTCGTGCAGTACGAGTCCGTCTCGACGCGCCGCCACGGAGGGCTCGGGCTCGGGCTCTCGATCGTGAAGCACCTGGTGGCCGCCCACCGCGGCGCGGTGCGCGCCGAGAGCGCGGGCCCGGGCCGTGGCGCCCGGTTCACGGTGACGCTTCCGCTCGCCCGCGGCGAGGAAGCGGGCGCGGAGCCGGCGGCTTCGCACGCCGCCGCCGGGGAGGCTCGCGGCGCGGGCACACGCGCCTACGAGATCCTGCTGGTCGAGGACGACCCGGACTCGCGCGAGGCGCTCGCCTTCAGCCTCGAACGGGCGGGAGCCCGCGTACGCGCGGTCGGCTCCGTGGAGGAGGCGCTCGCCGCCTACGCCGAGCGGGTGCCCGAGGTGCTGGTGAGCGACGTCGCGATGCCGCACGAGAACGGATACGCGCTGATCCGCGCCATCCGCGCGCGCGAGGCGGAAGGCTCCGGTCGGACGCACGCGATCGCGATCACGGGCTTCGC
>Ga0075327_1000109_pt1 | contig 19959 bp, 15 predicted proteins | sample MayberrySE_Catta_2_FD_120056 | JGI IMG/M metagenome (GOLD analysis project Ga0075327, IMG submission 120056) | Natural and restored wetland microbial communities from the San Francisco Bay, California, USA, that impact long-term carbon... | ecosystem: Environmental > Terrestrial > Soil >...
CCTGCTCTGCCGTCCGTGTGTGCAGATCGGTGCCGAACCCGGAATCCTCGGTGCGCGACGAAGCGATCCCGACGTCCAACCCGCGGAGCCGTCCGTCCCTTGAACCCCCCCAGCGAGACGCAGCCGCCCCCGGGCACCGTGCAGTGGCGCCTGGCGCGTCGCTGCCTCCTCCTGCTGGGCGTCCTCTGGGCGACCAGCATCGTCGGCCGGGCGTTCTCGCTCTACCTGATCAACCACGCTCCGCTCGTGCTGGTCGCGATGAGCCCGATGGGCTCGCACGTGCTCCTGGCGACCGCGGTGACGAACCCCGTCGCGCTCCTCGCGGTGGCCACGGCGCGACGCCTCGTCTTCTACGCCGCGACGTTCTTCCTGGGGCGCGCGCTCGGACCCTACGCCGTCGAGTGGGTCGAGGCCCGCGCCCGGCGCTTCGGCCGCTTCGTGCGCTTCCTCGAGCGCCTGTTCGCGCGGGCGCCGCGCCTCGTCGTGCTGGGCGCGGCCGGACCGACGGTGAGCGCCCTGGCAGGCATGTCCGGCATGCGCCTGTCCACGTACCTGACGCTGGCCACGGTCGGGCTCGCCGTGCGGCTCTGGATCTGGATCCAGTTCGCCGACGTGTTCCGCGGGCCGATCGAGCAGCTGTTGGTGTGGATCGACGAGTACTGGGTGCCGGGGACGGTCGTGCTCGTCGTGATCCTCGGCTTCACGCAGTGGCGCCGGCTGCGGGCCGCACGCGCCGCACGCGCCGGCCTCCGCGAGCTGGGGCCCGGCGCGGGCGTGGATCAGATCACCCGCTGAGGTTTCACCCGGAGCCTCTTCGGCCGCCGATGTCACTTCCCCGCCGCGAGGTCCTCCCGCAGCGTCCGCGCGGCGGCGAAGTAGTGGACGGCGGACCAGAGCGCGCCCACCACGATCGTCACGAGCAGCGCCCAGCGGATCGACTCGACGCCGAGGCGCGGGGCGAGGAGGTCGGAGAGGAGGCCGACGAACTGCGGCCCGAGGCCCATGCCGATCAGGTTCAGGATCAGCAGCAGCACGGCGGCGGCCTGCGCGCGCATGGGCGGCGGCACGAGGGCCTGGGTCATCGCGAAGGTCGGGCCGAGGTAGAGGCCGCCGAGGATCGCGGGCAGCGCGGCGAGCGCGAGCGCCTCGCGCCCCTCGTCCCACAGGTAGAAGAGCAGCACGAAGGGCACCACGAGGATGGAGCCCCAGCCGGGCAGCCACGCGTACCAGCGCAGGTCGCGGTGCGAGAGCCGGTCCGTGAGCCAGCCGCCGAGGAAGGTGCCGGCGACGCCGGTGGTGGCGGCGATCGCGCCGAGCCAGACCCCGATCTCGAGCGGCGCGAGCCCGTGCACGCGCTCCAGGAAGGCCGGGTTGAAGGCGCCCGCGCCGTAGCCGTAGAAGGCGTGGAGCGCGCCCGCGAGCGCCATGTGCGAGAACGCGCGCCGCGACCAGAGCAGGCGCGCCACCTCGCGGAGCGGAGGCGGCGCCCCGCGCTCGCCGCGTCCGCCCTCCCACCAGCCGCGCGTGGGCTCGCGCAGCGTGAAGCGCACGAGCAGCGCGAGGCCGATGCCCGGCAGCCCGACGATCACGAGCGCCGTCCGCCAGTCGAAGGCCTCGCGGAGCCAGCCGCCGCCCGCGAGCCCGATCGCGCCCCCGATCGGGATGCCGAGCGCGTAGATCGAGAGCGCGGTGGCGCGCCGCGCGGGCGCGAACAGGTCCGCGATCATCGAGTGCGCCGGGGGGCTGCAGCCGGCCTCGCCGATGCCGACGCCGACCCGCGCCGCGACCAGCCACAGGAAGCTCGGCGCGACGCCTTGGAGCGCGGTCATGCCGCTCCACGCGAAGAGCGCGAGCGCGATGATCGTGCGGCGCACGCCGCGGTCCGCCCAGCGCGCGAGCGGGATGCCGAGCGTCGAGTAGAGCGCGGCGAAGGCGATGCCCGAGAAGGCGCCGAGCTGCGTGTCGGAGAGGCCGAGGTCCTGCTTGATCGCCTGGAGCAGGATCGCGACGACCTGACGGTCGAGGAAGTTCACCACGTAGACGACGAGGAGCAGCCCGAGCGCGTAGCGCGTGTACGCCTCCGAGAACTCGGGCGCGCGCGCGGCGGGCTCCGGCGTCGTGCGGGCGGCGGGCGTTCCGAGCGCCATCCCCGCCATCCTGTGCGAAGCTCGGCGCCGGAGTCAAGCAGGAGACGCACGCTGCGGCGCATCGCACTCGGGCTCGCGCTCGGCCTCGCGGCGCTCGCGCTCGTCGCCGCGTGGGGGCTGCGCTTCCGCCGCGCGCCCGAGCCCGCGCTGGCGGGCGCGCTCGTCGAGGGCGCGCTCGAGCACGAGGGGCGCACGCGCACCTGGCACGCCTACCTCGCGAAGCAGCGCGCGCCGGCGCCCGCGCTCGTCTTCGTGCTGCACGGCTCGGGGGGCGACGGGGCGCAGGCGCGCGGCGGCTACGCGTACGAGTTCGACGTGCTGGCCGAGCGCGAGGGCTTCGTGCCGATCTATCCCGACGGCTACGAGAAGCACTGGAACGATTGCCGCAAGGCCGGGCCCTACGCGGCGAACACGCTCGACGTCGACGACGTCGGCTTCCTGCGCGCGCTCGCCCTGCACTTCGCCGCGGAGCACGGCGCGGACCCTTCGCGCGTGTTCGCGACGGGCCTCTCGAACGGCGGGCAGATGGCGCTGCGCCTCGCGCTCGAGGCGCCCGAGCTCGTGCGCGCCGTGGCGCCGGTCGCGGCGAGCCTGCCGGCGGAGCGGAACATGGACTGCCGGCCGGCCGGCCGGCCCGTCGCGACGCTCCTCATGAACGGCACCGCGGACCCGATGAACCCGTGGGCGGGCGGCGACGTCGCGCTCTACGGGCTCCTCGGCAACCGCGGCGCGGTGCTCTCCGCCGAGGACAGCATCGACTACTTCCGCGACATCGCCGGGCACACGGGCGCGCCCCACGTGACGCTGCTGCCGGACCGCGACCCCGGCGACGGCAGCCGGGTCGAGGTGCGGCGCTGGGACGCGCCGGGCCGGAAGCCCGTCGCGCTCTACGCGGTCCTGAACGGCGGGCACAATGCGCCGCATCCGCAGCTCGAGATCCCGCGCCTGCTCGGGCCGACCAACCACGACATCAGCGCCGCCGAGGAGATCTGGCGCTTCTTCGCGTCGAGCCCGGCCCCCGAGCGGGGCCGGCCGCGGGCGGAGCACTGATGCGCGCGGGCCTGCGGCTCGAGGTTCGACCACGGGGGCCTGCCCGAGGCGGCGGACCTCGAACGCTTCGGGAGCGAGGTCCTGCCCAGGGTACAATCGGCTCGTACGAAGCCTGGAGCGGCCTCACCGCAAGCCGAAGGCGCGCAGTGAGCCGCAGGCGAACGGAGGAAACAGGATGGGCGTCCATCACATGGCCTTCGGCACGCGCGACGTCGCGGCCACGCACCGCTTCTACACCGAGGCGATGGGCTTCGAGCTGCTGAAGGTGGAGGTCGGCAAGACCGACGGCGGCTGGGCGAAGCACCTGTTCTACGGCACCGGCTCGCCGCGCGACCAGCTGATCGCGTTCTGGGACCTGCACGATCCCAGCCTGCCCGCCGGCTGGAGCCCCGCCATCTCCACGGGCCAGGGCCTGCCGGTCTGGGTGAACCACCTCGCGTTCAGCGCCGACGACCTCGACGACCTCGCACGCCGCCGCGAGCGCTGGCTCGCGCACGGACACGACGTGATGGAGATCGACCACGACTGGTGCGTCTCCATCTACACGCAGGACCCGAACGGCATCCTGGTCGAGTTCTGCACGCTGGTGCGCGACTTCAGTGCGGCCGACCGCGCACGCGCGCTCGAGCTGCTCCGCGACCCGAACCCGCCGGTCGGTGAAGGCGCGAAGTCGACGCGCATGTGGAAGGCCGCCGAGCACGCAGCCATCCGCTAGCTGCTGCGCCGGGCTCAGGCGTTCGGGAAGAGGTGCTCCGCGAGCAGCGCCGCGCCGAGCGCGATGCCGCTGCCCACCACGACGGCCGCGATCAGGTTCAGCATCGGGCGCGGGCTCACCGGCTGGAGCGGGGCGTACGCGGGCTGGATCACGCTGATGTTCGCGATCTTCTGGCGGTCCATCTCCGCCGACGTACGCGCCTTCTCGAGGCGCTGCTGGATGCGCTCGTAGCTGCCTTCCTTCGCCACGACGTCGCGCTCGAGCTCGCGGTAGCGCTGCGAGAGCGCCGGCAGCGAGCCCAGGTCCGACTCCACCGCGACGAGCCGCTCCTGGAGGCTCTCCTTGCGGGCCCCCAGCATGCCGAGCTCCTGGCGGTGGCGGCCGGAGGTGTCCTGCTCCGCGGCCTTCAGCGTCTCCTCGACGAGCGCGATCTCCCGCCGCACGTTCTCGACCTGCCGGCTGTCCTCGTTGTGCGTGTTGAGGAGCTTCCGCTCCTGGAGCCGGAGGCGCAGCAGCTCCTCGCGCGCGCCGGGAATCGCCGGGTCCTCGGTGAGGCTCCGCTGGCGCGCCGCCACGATCTGGTTCTCCACGTCGCGCAGCGCCGTCTCGAGCTCGCTCCGCTCGCGCAGCAGGATCGCGTCCTTGTCGTCGAGCGAGAACTGCGGATGCTGCGCCTGGAACTCGAGCAGGCGCGCCTCGGCGCCGCGGAGCTCCTCGCTCGCCTTCGCCGCCTTCTCCTCGAGGAACGCCGTCGCCTGCGGCTCGCCGAACGCCTCGAGATGCTTCTCCTTGAACAGGTCCACGAGCAGGTTCACCGCGCGCGCGCCCACCTGGGGATCCGTGTGGCGCAGGCTCACCTGGATCACGTCGGCGTCCTGCACCTGCCGCACCGAGAGGTTCCCGAGCACGCGCGCGGCGGCGATCGAATCGAGGGGCTGGCCCGGGGGCGGCGCGAGCGCGAGCTGCGGGTAGAGCGTCTCGACGCCCATCGTCTCGACCACGCCCTTCACCACCTCGGCGCTGCGGAGGATCTGGATCTCGGAGTTGATGAGCGTCTCGCGGCCGCGGGGCACGATGCCGCCGCCGCCGCCGCCGACGTCGTCCTGGTACACGTACTCGCGGCCGAACTTGATGAGCAGCAGCGAGGTGGCCTCGTAGATCGGGGTGCTGAGCGCCGTGTGGAGGCCGGCCGCGAGCATCACGCCGCCGAAGAGCGAGGCCACGAGCAGGCGGCGCCGCCAGAGGGCGCGGAACACCCACTGCAGCTCGAGCACCGACGCGCCCCCGGCCGCCACGCTGCCACCCGGCTCGAACGACATCACGTCCGCCTTCCTCGTCACCGGACTCCCCCGCGCGCGCATCCCGCGCCCTCGGCTCCGAGGGTGGGTTGCGCCCCCCGCCGGGCGGGTGACGGGGGGATTTTCTCCCACAGAGACGCGCTCGTCGACGCCGGGAGGTCCGCCCCCGGGGGTCAACCCCACGCCTTCAGGCGGCCCGGCAGCGCATCGCCCGCCAGGTCGAAGACGCGTCGCAGCAGCCCGGGGGCCACGAGGCGCAGGCCGATGCCGTAGGCGGCCGCGCCGGCCGCCATCGCGAGCGCGATCCGGAGCGGCACCGCGAGCGACTCCGCCGCGAGCCGGGCGCCGAGCGCCGCGGCCACGCAGAGCGCCGCCGCCAAGAGCGGCCCGGCGAACTGCGCCGCGTAGCGGCCGGGCTCGACGCCGATCGTCCGCCGCACCGCCCAGAAGCCGAGCGGGTAGAGCGCCACGCCGACCGCGAGGCTCGCGATCGCGACCGCCGTGATGCCCGAGCGCACCACGGCGAAGATCGCGAGGCACGTCGCCGCCGTCTGCAGCACCGCGATGCCGAGCCGCCAGGAGGGCTTGCCCACGGCCTTCAGCACGCTGCCGTTGAACTGGGTCAGCGACTGGAGGATCCCGACGCCGGCGAGCACGCGCATCACCGGCACGCTCGGCTCCCACTGTGCGCCGAAGGCGAAGGGGATCGCGTCCGGTGCGATCGCGGCGAGGCCGAGGAAGGCCGGCAGCGTCACCAGGCTGGTGAGCTGGGTGGCCTCGTAGAAGGCGCGGCGCATGCGCTCGGGCTCGCCCTGGAGGCGCGAGAACACCGGGAAGGCGACCGCGTTCATCACGCCGGTCAGGATCTTCGTGATGGCGTGGAAGATCCGGATCGCGACCGAGTAGTAGCCGAGCGCGACCGTGCCGAGGAAGCTCCCGATCAGGAACGCGTCCGCGCGCTGCGAGATCACGTTCAGCAGCTTGAAGCCGACGATGTTCGCGCCGAAGAGCGACAGCTCGCGGAAGTGCCGCCAGCGGAACGCGAGGCCCGGGCGCCAGCGGGACACGCTCCAGAGCGTGAGCACGCCGAACGCGCCGGCCGCGAGCGATTGGCCGACGAGGGCCCACACGCCGTAGCCGGCGAGCGCGAGCGAGATCGCGACGGTGCCGGCCGCGAGCTCGGCCACCAGCGTGCGCGCGGCGAGCTGGCGGAAGCGCAGGCTCCGGATCAGGAGCGCCTGCTGCGTGCTCGAGAGCCCCCGCACCACGAACGCGAGCGAGAGCCAGCGCAGCACGGGTGCGAGCTCGGGCTCGCCGAAGGCGGCGGCGATCGGGCCGGCGAGCGCCACGAGCACGGCGGCCAGCACGGCGCCCGTCACGAGCCCCGTCCAGAACGCGGTGTCGAGATGCTCCTGATCCAGCTCGCCGCGCTGCACCACGGCCTCGGCGAAGCCGCCGTCGACGACGCGGCGCAGGAAGTCGATCACCACGCCCGCGAGCGCGACGAGGCCGAAGGCCTGCGGCTCGAGCTGCCGGGACAGGACGGCGAAGATGCCGATCGCGAGGAACTCGTTGCCCCAGCGCTCGACGAGCGACCAGCCGAGGCCCCGGGCGGCGCGCTCGCGCAGGCTCATCGCGGGCCGGCGACGGCTTCGAGGAGCGCGAGGATCCGGGCCGCACGCTGCTCCAGGCGGAAGGCCGCGGCGTGCGCGAGCGCCGCGGCGCCGAGCGCGGCGCGGAGCGCGGGCCGATCGACGAGCGCGGCGATCGCCGCGCCGAGCGCGCCGGCGTCGGAGGGCTCCACGAGCCGCGCCATGGACTCGTCCACCACGGCGCGGTTGAAGGGACGGTCCGAGGTGACGACCGGGAGCCCGCAGGCGAGCGCCTCGAGGAGCGCGTTCGAGCAGCCCTCGTCGTGCGTCGGCAGCGCGAACAGGTCCGCGGCGGAGAGCCAGACCGGGACGTCCTCGGGCGGCACGGCGCCGGCGAAGAGCACCTGCGGCCCCTCGGGCCGCTGCGGCCCGCGCCCGAGGAACACGGCGCCGACGTCGGGGCGCCCGCGGATCGCCTCCATCACGCGCAGCGGCCCCTTCCGCTCGTTCCAGTGGCCGACGAACGCGACGATCGGCCGCTCCGCCGGGAGGCCGAGCCGCCGGCGGGCGGCGGCGCGCTCGCGCGGGAAGAAGACGCGCTCGTCGACGCCGTTCGGCAGGACGTGGATGCGCTCGCGCGTCACCGCGAAGCGCTCGACGAGCTGCGCCTCGATCACGGGCGAGTTCGCCACCACGAGCGCGAAGCGCCCGAGCAGGGCCGACATCTCGCGCGCTCCGTAGGCGACCTCGTAGCGGCGGAAGCTGGACTCGCCGAGCGAGAGCACGGCGGGGATGCGCAGCCGGCCGGCGAGCGCGGCCGCCGCCTGCCCGTGCGGGAAGAGGAAGTGCGCGAAGCAGAGATCGAAGGGGCCGAGCGCCCGGCTCGCGCGGAGCGCCGCGCGGCGGTAGGCCGCGTCGCTCCAGCGCCGCGTCGAGCCGAGGCCGGGCAGCCGGACCGACGAGAAGCTCGGGAAGCCCGGGCGGTGGACCGGGAGCCCCTCGCGCAGCTCGCGCCGCGGGGCACGCCGCCGCCGCCACCACGTCTCGGGCGCGAGCACGGTCGGCTCCGCTCCCTGCGCGGCGAGCGCCCGCAGCAGCGCACGCACGAAGGGTTGGTGGCTCGGGTGGAGGTCGCTCGGATAGCCGCAGAGGGCGAGCAGGCGCAGTTTCGCGTGGTGCATCGAACCCGAGGCCCCCCGGGCATGGGCCATCCGGGGCAGCGGAGGTGACGGCGGGCCGCGGGAGCGTAGCGGGAAGCTCTGAGCTGTGGTGTGGAAACCCCAATCGGGGCCGCGTACGCTCCGCTCGGTTCCGGGGCGCCGTCCCCTCCGGGCGTCCCGCCGGCACCCACCGGCGGGGCCGCGGGTTGCCGCCGGCGCCCGTTCGGGGAGACCATGCGCCGCATCGCGCTCTGGCTGTCCTGGCTGCTGCTCTTCAGCCTGCCCTGGGAGTACCTGTCCGAGGGTGGCGCGCTCGGCACGATCGTCCGCGTGATCGGCATCGCGCTCGCCGGCCTGTGGCTGCTCTCGGCCCTCGTCGCGGCCCGCCTGCGCCAGCCCACCGCGCTCCACCTGGTGATGAGCGGCTTCGCGCTCTGGTGCGGCGCGAGCATCCTCTGGTCCCTCTCGCCCGACCAGAGCCTCGAGCAGACCGAGACCTACGTGCAGCTCGTGCTGCTCACGTTCATCGTGTGGGACCTCTACGAGGAGCCCGCCCACCTCGACAACGCGCTCCAGGCGTACGTGCTCGGCTGCTGGGTGTGCCTCCTGGAGCTGCTCGAGGTGTTCCTCGCCGGGGACGCGCAGCGCCGCTTCTCGGTCGGCACGTTCAACGAGAACACGCTCGGCTTCATGCTCTCGCTCGGGCTGCCCCCCGCCTGGTACCTCGCAATGGTCGCGAGACGCGAAGGCACGGACCTGGTGGCGCGCCTCGGCCCCTTCCTCCGGATCTCGAACCTGGCCTTCATCCCGGCCGCGCTGTTCGGCATCTCGCTCACCGCGTCGCGCTCCAGCATGGCGTGCGGGATCCTCGCCGTCGCCTACATGGCCTTCAGCGGCGGCAGCGCGCGCCGGAGCGCGCGGATCGTGCTCTTCGCCGGCGTCGCCGGGCTCGCCTTCTACGGAGTCAGCCTCATCCCGCAGGAGTCGGCGGAGCGCCTCGGCAGCACCACCGTGGAGCTCAGCGACGGCGACTGGAACGGGCGCCTGCCCACCTGGAAGGAGGCGCTGCGGATGATCTCCGACCGGCCCATCGCCGGCGTCGGCGTGAGCGCGTTCCACGCGGGCGCGGTCGAGGTGGGTGCGGCGCCGCACAACCTCGTGCTCTCGATCACCGCCGAGCTCGGGCTGGTCGGCTTCGGACTCTTCTCGCTGATCCTGCTCGGCTGCGCCGTTCTCGCCCTGCGCCAGCCCCGGCCTTTCGCCTGGTTCTGGCTCACGATGCTGGCGAGCTGGCTGCTGAACGCGCTCGTCCACAACTTCGAGGACAAGAAGATGACGTGGCTGCTGTTCGGCCTGATCGCCGTCAGCGAGCGCCTCCACGCCGCCGGGAAGCCTCCGCGCCGCGCGCCGGCGCGGGCTCCGGCCGCGGCCGCCGTCCGGAGCTGAGCGGCCCCTGGTCCCCTAGTCGCACGTCAGCGCGGAGCTGGCGCCGCCCGGGTCCGCCGAGGTGCGGCCGGTCCTCGGATCGATCGCGAAGATCGTCGCCGTGCCGGGCGCCTCGCAGCGCACGTTGCCGCCCTCGTCGGGCAGCGCCACGTCGGGATGCGTGGAGAGCCAGTGGAGGCGGTCGCCCCACGAGAACGGCGCGGTCGTGCCCTGCTCGGTGACGACGACGTCGGCGATCGCGTCGTATGCAAACTCCTCGCCGACCGCGAGCTCGAGCGCCGGGGGCTCGACCGTGATGCTCGCGACGTCGCCCACGATCTCGAGCACACCGTCGGACGACGACTCGATCGCCGTCTTCTTGTCCACGGCCTTCACGTCGACGCTGCCGAGGGCGCGGACCTTCGAGCGGCCGGACTTGTCGAGCTTCGCGATCGAGGTGTCGGACGAGAACCAGCGCGAGTCGAAGGTGACCTCGGCCTCCACGCCGCCCTCGAAGAGCCCGATCGCCCGGAAGCGCGAGCCGCCGCCCGGCTGGATGCGCAGGAAGTCCGGAGTCACCTCGACGCTCTGGAGGTTCTCGACGACGCTGACCTCCTTGTCTGCGAAGAGGGCCGTGCCGGGCAGCGTGATGCGGAGCGTCGCCGTTCCGAGCGCGAGGGCGCGCGACAGGCCCTTGCTCTTCTTCTTGTTCGCCATCGAGACGACCCCGGGGTCGAGCGACTCCCACTCGACGAGGTGGGTCACGTCGAGGCCGTCCGTGCCGTCCGCGAGCGTGGCGCGCGCGCCGAAGCGCACGCGCGAGCCGAGGCGGATGCCGTCCTCGCCGGGAGTGATCGCGAGCGCGGTGATCGGCGAGACCGTGAGGGTCGCATTCCGGGTCGAGGTCACGTTCTTGAGCGTCGCGCTGATCACGCTCGTGCCGGGCGCCACGCCCGCCACGACGTTCCGGCGGAGCACCGGAGCGGCCGCCGGGTGGCTCGAGACGAGCTTCACCTTCCGCGTGATGTCGCGCGACGTGCCGTCCGAGTACGTGCCGATCGCGCCGAACCCGAACGCGCTGCCGGGCGGGATCGAGCCGCGCGGGAACACCTGGATGCTCACCAGCTCGGCGCCTTGCATGGGTGCAGGCGCGAGGGAGCCGCCCAGCAGGGCGCCCAGCAGCAGCACGGTCGTCTTTCGCAGCATGGAGAACCTCCGTCTCAGCGATGTGTCGCCGCGGCAGCGGCCGCGTGGCGCGGGGCCGGCGGCAGGGCGCCGGGTGCGAGCGTCGCGAGCAGGCGCGCGGCGAGCGCGGCGGGCGCCTCGCGGCTCGTGTCCAGCCGGATCGGCCTCGGCGCCCCCGCCGCCGCGAGCTCCGCGAGCAGGGCGTCGTAGGCCGCGCGGTAGCGCGCGAGGAAGCGCCGCGTGTCGCCCGCGGGCGAGCCCTTCATGCGGTGGCGCTCGTCGCGCCGCTCGATCCGCGCGGCGAGCAGCTCGTCGGGGGCGTCGAGCCAGACCACGGCGTCGAGGAGCCGCGCCCAGCGCGCGACGGCGAGCGCCGTCCAGCGCCCGAAGGCGGCGCTCTCGACCAGGCGCGGGCCGAAGGCGCGGAGCCTCGCGAGCCGGAACAGCGGGCCGTGGTCGAAGACCGCGAGCGCTCCCTGGCCCGCGCCCCGCTCGAGCGCGTCTGCCCAGCCCGCCACGTAGTTCATCGAGCGCAGCTCCTTCTCGTCGAGGAAGCGGTCGCGCGAGCCGAGCCAGGCCGGCAGCAGGTGCGCCGCGTGCGAGAGGCCGAAGCGCAGGTGGCCGAGGCCGCCGAAGGGGACGCCCGGCACGACGCCGTCGCACTGCGCGCCGAGCGCGCGGTAGAGCGTGGTCTTGCCCGATCCGGCCGGGCCGACGAGCTCGAGGACCCGCGCGCGCCCGCCCGCCCGCGCCGCCACGGCTAGAGCTCGGCCCAGATCGCGCGCTTCACCTCGGCGATCACCCGCTCGAGCGGCTGCTCGGCGTCGAGCGTCACCACCCGGCCGCGCCCACCCCATTCGAGCGCAGCGACGGCGGCGCGGCGCCGCGAGCACTCCTCGGGCGCCATCTCGGGCTTGCGCTCGACGGCGACCTTCGGGCTCACGTCGAGCTTGATCACGAGGTCCGGGGCGAGCGCGCGCGCGCGCTCGTAGACGGAGAGCTCGAAGCGCGCGAGGCGCCGCCGCCAGCGCCGCGGGCTCTCGAGCCAGGGCGAGAGCAGCGGGCCGTCGTTGAAGCCGCGGACCGTGCTCTGCGGGTAGCGGTCGCAGAGCACGACGAGGCCGCGCTGACGCGCCCGCTCCGCCGTGCGCAGGCGGGCGGCCTTCTCGCGCGCGAGCACGAGCGCCCACACGGCGCGCGCGAGCGTCGGCCGGCGCGGCGTGAGCGCACGCGACGAGGCGGGCGTCGCCGGCCCCGCCGGGCGGAGCCGCTTCTGGAGGCTGCGGGCGAGCACGAGCGGCCAGCGCTCCGCCGAGACGGGGCCGTCGCCGCTCCCGAAGTAGATCGGCAGCACGTCGAGCTTCCAGCCGAGCCAGCGCGTCGTCTCCGCGAGCAGGGTCGACTTGCCGGACCCGTCGCAGCCGACGAAGGCGATCACGCTGCCGCCCGTCGGGTTCGTGCGCCGGAAGGCACGCGGGGCCTGGATGCGATGCCGACGCAGCCGGCGCGCGACGCGCTGCACGGCCGCGCGCCCGCTCTTGCGCAGGAACGACTCGAGCGCACCCCACGTGCGGTGAGGCGCGAGCACGCGCGCCACGGCACGCCGCAGGCGGAGCAGCGCGTCGAGCCCGGGCTCGCCGGCGAGGAGCGGCGACAGGCGCGCGGCCACCTCGCCGCCGAGCTCGCGCTCCGCGAGCGCGCACACGCGCGCGGCATCGCTGCGCTCGCGCAGCCAGTCGTACTCGCGGCGCGCCCCGCCCGCGAACGCGGGCCGGCGCCCGGCCCACGCGCGGAGCCGGTCGCCGAGATCGGCCTTCAAGGCCTGCCGCACGAGCAGCAGCAGCAGCTCGTGGTGGGGCTCGCTCGTGAAGACGCCCGTCTCGGCATCGCGGACCCGCGTTGCGAGGAGCGCCTCCGCGAAGGGCAGCCGGTAGCTCTTCAGATGGAGCTCGCCGACCGGCAGCCGGTAGTGGACGTGGAGGTGGATCAGCCGGCCGCTCGCGGCGTCGAAGCCGAGCCAGTCCTCGACCGCCGGGTAGCCCGTCGCGAGGCCCGGATCGAAGCGCTTCATGCCGTGCGCCGCGAAGAGCGCCTGGGCCGTGCGCGCATGGCTCCGCGCCACGAGGAGGTCGAGGTCCGTGTCACCCGCGAGCGCTGCCCGCAGGTGCTGGTTGCTCTTGAAGTGGCAGTGCGGCACGCCCTTGCCTTCGAGCGCCGCGAGCACCGCCATCAGCGCGGCGAGGGGCTTCGCCCCCTCGCGCTCGATCTCTGCCGCCTGTGCCGACGCCATGCGTGCGCTCAGAAGCCCGGCAGGATCTCGCGGGGAGTCACCGGGATGTTCTGGCGGATGTACTGGTCCACCCACTTGTTCACGTCGGCGACGCTGCTCGAGGGCACCACCACCAGGTCGTAGGGCGCGAGGAAGACGTCGTGATTGGCGCCGTCGTCGGCTTCGAGGTCGACCGCGATCACCTGCTGGACCCCCTCCTCGCTGCGCCGCAGCACGACGAAGCGATCCTCGTCGGCGGTCTCGCGGAAGCCGCCGGCGCGCGCGATGGCCTGGAGCGCCGTGATCTGCGGGTTCCAGACGTATTCGCCCGGCCGCTCGATCTGGCCGTCCACGTAGATGCGCGCCGCCATGCTGCGCACGGTGACCGCGATCTCGGGATCGCGGAGCTCCGTCGAGTACGTGCGCTCGAGCTTCTCGCTGAGCTCGGCCGGCGTGCTGCCCTCGGCCAGGACCTCGCCCATGAGCTTGAGCGAGATGCGCCCGTCCGGCCGCACCACCGTGAACACGTTCAGCTCGGGGTTCAGCGGGAAGCGCACGTCGATCTGGTCACCCGCCTGGATCCGGTAGTCGCCGAGCGCCGGCGCCGCCGGGACGGGCGCCTGCGGACTCGGGCCCGACGCACAGCCCAGCACGAGCAGCAGCGCCGCGATTTCGATCCAGCTTCTCATGTCGATTCGATGCCTCAATTAAGGGACCTGGCCGATCCCCTCCGCGCCGCCGCCGCCGCCGCCGCCGCCCCCGTCGGTGGGCAGGATGTCGCGCGGGGTCAGGGGGATGTTCTTGCGGATGTACTGGTCCATCCACTTGTTCACGTCGGCGACCGTGCTCGACGGCACCATCACGAGGTCGTAGGGCGCGAGGTACACGTCGCGGTTCTTGCCCGCCTCGCTGGTCGCGTCGTCGATGTCGATCTCGATCGTCTGCTCGGCGCCGCTCTTGTCGCGGCGCACCACGATGATGCGGCTGGTGTCGGCGGTGTCGCTGAAGCCGCCGGCGCGCGCGATCGCCTGCATCGCGGTGATCTGCCGGCTCCAGACGTACTCGCCCGGGCGCTCGATGTGCCCACCGACGTAGATCCGCGCCGCCATGCTCGCCACGTTCACGGCGATGTCGGGGTCGCGGAGCTCCGTCGAGTACGCGTTGCGCAGCTGCTCCGTGAGCTCGGCGGGCGTGAGGCCCTCCGCGTAGACCTCGCCCACCAGCTGGAGCGAGATGCGGCCGTCGGGCAGCACGAGCGTGTCGGCGTCCAGCTCCGGGTTCAGCGCGAAGCGGATGGCGAGCTCGTCGCCGCGCTGGATGCGGTACTCGCTCGGCGGCGGCGGCTTCGGCGCCGCCACGCGCGGCGCGCCCCCCTGCGCGCAGGCGCAGAGCCCGCCCAGTGCGAGAAGCCCGACCGCCAGGAACGCGCTGCGCATCTTCCTCCCCCGCTCCGCCATCCAGCCCAGAGGGCGGGATCACCCTGGGTGAGTGTCCCGAGGCATGACCGGGGTGTTTCCCCGTCGTCCCGCTCCTGGCAGACCGCGGGATTCTAGAGCTCCGGCGCGGTTTTGATGAGTCGTTTTAGCCCCAAACGAAGCGGCCCGCCCGCTGAAATGTGTGAGAAACAACACGATTCTTGCTGAGTTGCATACGAGCTCCGTCTAGAATCGTCCACCGCTTTCCCCGGAGGGCCTTCCGTGGTGTCTCGATGTGGTGGATGGACCCGGCTCTTGACGGCGATGTTGCCGGCGCTCTGCGTGTGGGCTTCCGGGCTCGGGGCGGAGCCGCTGCGGGTGATCCAGCAGGTCGATCGCGAGGCCGCGGGCGCGGCCCCCTTCCCGCCCGAGGCCGGTCTCGCGCTGCGCGTGCGCGCGGACGGCCGCGTCTCCGTCGACTGGACGGGCGGCGGCCGCGCCCTGCCGGGCGCCGCCGCGGTGACCTTCGCCGACGACGGGCAGGGCGGGCGACCGCTCTTCGCGCTCGACGCGCAGAGCGGCGAGCTGCTCGTGCTCCGCACGGACGCGGGCGGCGTCGACGTGCAGTCGCGCCGCGTGGGCGAGCTCGCCGGGCTCGACCCGCAGGGCATCGCGATCGACCTCGCGGGCGACCAGCTCTTCGCGCTCGACGCCGCGCGGGGCCGGATCCTCCGGCTCGCCGGCGTCCTCCACGGCGGGCGCCGCCGCCAAAGCGAGATCGCGCTGCCCGCGAATCCGCCGCCCCTCGCCGGGCTCGCGCGCAACCCGCTCGATGGCCACCTCTTCGCGCTCGCGCCGGCCACCGGCGAGCTGCTCGAGCTCGGCGCCGACGGAGCGCTCGTCGCGGTGCACCACCTGCCGCAGCGCGCCCGCGGAGCGCGCGTGATCGCGATCGCGTCGAGCAGCGACGGCACGGACGACCCAGCGCGCCAGAGCCTTTTCGCGGCCACGCTCGACGAGGCGGGCGGCACGACCTTCGAGCTCGCGGTCGAGCCGCTCCAGCTCGCCGCGGTCGGCACGGAGAGCGTCTCGCTCGTGCAGACCGTCGACATGTCCGCCCTCACGCCGCCGAGCCCGGATCCCTCGGGCGTCGAGCTGCTCGGGCCGAGCGGACCGCTCCTCGTGAGCGACGCCGAAGTCAACGAGATGTCCATCTACCGGGGCGTGAACCTGTTCGAGCTCGCGCTCACGGGGAATCTGTCCGGCACCGCCGACAGCAATTTCTTCTCGAACGAGCCGACGGGCGTCGCGCGCAACCCGGCCAACGGGCACCTGTTCTTCTCCGACGACACCGGCACCCGCTCGGTCTACGAGGTCGACCCCGGCTCGAACGGCCGGGTCGACACCAGCGACACCTGGCGGCAGATCGTCTTCGCCTCGAACGTCGACGCCGAGGGCGTCGCGTTCGGCGGCGGCTCGCTCTGGGTCGCGGACGGCGTGAACGCGGACGTGATCCGCATCTCGCCCGGCCCGAACGGCATCTTCGAGAACGGCAACGACGACTCGATCGCGAAGTTCGACACCGCCTCGACCGGCCTCACCGACCCCGAGGGCATCGCCTACGACACGGACGGCGGGAACCTCTACGTGGCCGGCGAGCCCGAGAACCGGCTCGGCCACTTCTCGCCGGCGGGCACGCTGCTGCGCTGGCTCGACACCTCGGCCGCGAACGCCGATGCGCCGGCCGGCCTCGCCTACGGCCCCGGTCCCTCCGGCAGCACGACGCGGCGGATCTACCTCGTCGCGCGCGGCGTCGACAACGGCTCGGACCCGAACGAGAACGACGGCGAGCTCTTCACGTTCGCGGTGAACCCGCTCGGGGGCGGCGGCGGCCCGACCAACCAGCCGCCCGCCGTGTCGGCGGGGCCGGACCGAAGCACGGATCTCGCCGCCTCGGCGAGCCTCGACGGCACGGTCTCCGACGACGGCCTGCCGGGCGGAAGCCTCACCACGAGCTGGAGCCAGCTCTCGGGCCCGGGCACGGTCACGTTCGCGAACGCCAGCGCGGTCGACACGACCGCGACGTTCTCCTCGACCGGCACGTACGTCGTGCGGCTCACGGCGCACGACGGCGAGCTCCAGGCGGCGGACGACGCCACCGTGACGGTCACGAGCTCGGGCAGCGGCGGCACCACGACGGTCGAGAAGCGCATCGCGGCGGACGCCGACGACGCCGAGCAGAGCGCCTCGGGCGCAGTCGACCTCACCAGCAGCGACCTCGAGCTCGTCGCGGACGGGGGCGACGTCCAGACCGTGGGCCTCCGCTTCGCCGGGCTCGCGATCCCGCGCGGCGCCACGATCCAGTCGGCCTGGATCCAGTTCCAGGCGGACGAGACGAGCAGCGTGGCGACGGCGCTCACGATCCAGGGCGAGGCCGCCGACAACGCGGTCTCGTTCACCACCGGAACGAACAACGTCGGCGCACGGCCGCGCACGAGCGCGTCGGTCGCGTGGGCGCCGCCGGCCTGGAACGGGGTCGGCGAGGCCGGCGCCGCGCAGCGCACGCCGGACCTCACGGCCGTGGTGCAGCAGATCGTGAGCCGCGCCGGCTGGGCGTCGGGCAATGCCATCGGCTTCGTGCTCACGGGCAGCGGCCGGCGCACCGCCGAGGCAGTCGACGGCAGCGCGAGCGGTGCGCCGCTGCTCCACGTCGTGTTCGGCGGCGCGGGCGGCAACACGGCGCCGGTCGTCTCCGCGGGGCCGGACCGCACGATCCAGCTCGGCCAGACCGCCTCGCTCGACGGCAGCGTCACCGACGACGGGCTGCCGAGCGGGACGCTCACCACGACGTGGAGCCGGGTCTCCGGCCCCGGCACGGTCACGTTCGCGAACGCGAGCGCGGTCGACACGACCGCCAGCTTCAGCCTCGGCGGGACCTACGTCCTCCGGCTCGTCGCCTCGGACGGCCAGCTCTCCGCGCAGGACGAGATGGCGGTCACGGTGAACGCGAACGCGGCGCCCGTCGTGTCGGCCGGGCCCGATCGCGCGGTGACGCTCGGCCAGGCAGCGGCGCTCGACGGGACGGTGACCGACGACGGGCTCCCGAGCGGGACGCTCACCACGACCTGGAGCCGCGTGTCGGGCCCGGGCACGGTCACGTTCGCGAACGCGAGCGCGGTCGACACGAGCGCCAGCTTCAGCCTCGGCGGGACGTACACCCTCCGGCTCGCCGCCTCGGACGGCCAGCTCTCTGCCCAGGACGAGGTCGCCGTCACGGTGCTCGACCCGAACGCGCCCGGCGTCCTGGAACGGCGCATCGGCGCGGGCGCGGACGACGCCGAGCAGCGCTCGAACGGCGCGGTCTCGCTCACGGACGGCGACCTCGAGCTCGGCCTCGACGGCAAGCGGGCCCAGCTCGTGGGGCTCCGCTTCACGAACGTGCTGATCCCGGCCGGCGCCACCATCCAGAACGCCTGGATCCAGTTCATGACGGACGAAGCCAAGACCGGCACCGCGGCGCTCACGATCCAGGCGGAGGCGAGTGCGAACGCCGCCGCCTTCGCGGGCACCAGCAACAACCTGGGCGCGCGCCCGCGCGCCGCGGTGGCCGTCGCGTGGAGCCCGCCGGGCTGGAGCGTGGTCGGCGACGCCGCTGCCGCGCAGCGCACGCCGAGCCTCGCCGCGCTCGTCCAGCAGGCCGTGAGCCGGCCGGGCTGGAGCCCCGGCAACGCCGTGGTCTTCCTCCTGAGCGGCACGGGCACGCGCACGGCCGAGTCGTTCGAAGGAAGGGCCTCGGGGGCCGCCCTGCTCCACGTCGAGTATGGGCCGGGCGGCTGATCCGCCGCGCCTCCCGCCTCCGAGCGGGGCCGGACCGAGCCGGCTCCGCGAGCTCGTCTTCCGCGCCTTCGCGCTCGGTCTCGGCCTCGCCGTGGGCCTCCTCGGCATGGAGGGGCTCGCGCGGCTCGTGCTCACGGACTTCTACGCGTGCGACCCGACGCTCGGCTGGACCTTCGAGCCGGGCCGCGCCGGGTGGAAGCTCGATCGCAGGCTCGAGTACGCGGTGCGCGCCCGCATCAACGCCGCGGGCTTCCACGACGTCGAGCACGCGCTCGAGAAGCCGCCCGGCAGCGTGCGCGTCGTGGTGCTCGGCGACTCGATGCTGGCCGGCATGCAGGTTCCGCTCGAGCAGAGCTTCGTGCGGCGCCTCGATGCCTCGCTGAACGAAGCCAGCGAGGGCCCGCGCTTCGAGGTGGTGAGCTGCGCGACGGACGGCTTCGGCACCGCGCAGGCGCTGCTGATGTTCGAGGAGCGCTGCCGCCACTACGAGCCCGACCTCGTGCTGCTCGGCTTCTTCGCGATGAACGACGTGCTCGACAACTACTGGGGCGCACGCTCGCTGAACCATCCCGTGGCGCGCAAGTGCGGGCGCCCCTACCTCGCGCGGCAGGACGGCCGCCTCGTCCACGTGGGCGCCCTGCTGCCCGCGGTCTCCGACCCGACCACGTCGTGGCTCGACCGCACGCTCCGCCGCTCGTACCTCTACCAGGTGATCGCGCCACCGCCGGGGCTCGACGGCGAGCGCACGATGTTCCGCATCCACGACGTCTACCGCATCGCGTACCCGCCCGCGCTCGAAGAGGCCTGGGACGTGACGAAGGGGCTGCTGGTCGCGCTCGACGAGGCCGTGCGCCGGAGCGGCGCCGAGCTCGGCGTGTTGCTGGTGCCGAGCCGGAGCGAGGTCCTCCCGGACCGCGCACCCCACCCCGAGCAGCTCGACCTCGGGCGCCCGGCGCGGATCCTCGGCGGCTTCTGCGCGGAGCGCGGCCTCGCCCATTTCGATCTCGCGCCCGGCCTCCGGGAGCGCGCCGGCGGGACGCCGCTCTACTTCGAGCGCGACATGCACTGGACCGGGCCCGGCAACGGCGCCGCCGGCGAGCTCGTCGCGCGCTGGGTCCGTGCGCTCTACTCGCGGGGCTCCGAGCCGGAGGCGCCGCCCGGGGTGCGGTCGCCGTCCCCGGCGCCGGAGAGCAGCAGCACCACGGGGCCGCCGCCCGGCCCGCGCTGCTGATTGCCGACGAGGAGCGCGACGGAGCCGCCCTCGCCGCCCGCGCCGACGTGCGCGGTCCACACCACCGGCTGCCGCCGCGAGCGGCGCCGCTCGAGCCAGTCCGCGAGCGCGGCGCCCGCGAGGAGGAGCAGCGCGGCGCCCGTGAGCGCCGCCGCGAAGCGCGCACGCCCGGCCGGGATCATCGTCGTGGCCGGCGCGCGCGCGGGCTCGAGCACGCGCACGGCGACCGCGACCTTGTGCTCGTCCACGTCGGCGGCCACCGCCGTCGCTTCGAGCTCGCGCTGGTAGGCGTCGAGGCGGCGCGCGGCCACGTCGCGCACGCGCTCGAGCTCGCGCGCCTGCTTCTCGAGCTCCGGCAGCTCGCGCTCGCCCTGCTCGAGCGCGGCGAGCTGCGCCTCCGCGTCGGCCTGGCGCGCGCGCAGCAGCTCGAGGCGGCGCGCCACCTCCTGCTTCGCCGTCCGTTCCTTCGTGGCGAGGTAGTCGCGCACGAGCGAGATCTCGTGGCGCACCTTGCTCACCGCGCGGCTGCCTTCCACGTGGGTGTTCAGCGTCTTCTGCAGCTCGAGCTCGAGCTCGTCGAGCCGCTCGCGCGCGCGGACCACCGAGGGATCCTCGGCGGCGCCGTCCGTGCGCTC
>Ga0075327_1000110_pt1 | contig 19905 bp, 21 predicted proteins | sample MayberrySE_Catta_2_FD_120056 | JGI IMG/M metagenome (GOLD analysis project Ga0075327, IMG submission 120056) | Natural and restored wetland microbial communities from the San Francisco Bay, California, USA, that impact long-term carbon... | ecosystem: Environmental > Terrestrial > Soil >...
AGAGGTGGTTGAGGTCATAGGCCCGAAGGATGCCGGTCCGATGAAAGAAATTGTGGACCAGGCTGTCGACCGCCACCATCGACTGCCCGACCTTGACCCATGCCCTGCGTCGTGGCGCCCCAGTCCCGACCTCTTTGCGAGGATGTTGTCGGTAACGCTCGCCCTGGCGAGCATGTTGAAGGAGGACATCATGGCAATCCGCAGAGATACCCCCGAGCTTCCACAGGCGATCCTGCTCGAAGACGATGGGATCGTGACAAGGGACAACGGTCCGGTGCTTCAACCGGCGAATCTGACAGCCGTCGCCCAACCTGTCATCACCAACCGGTTCGTACTCACTCGTACTCAGATTGCTGGCGAACGGCTGCTATTTCCTGCAGTGGCAGCCAAACAACACCTTCTGGTACCGCTTCAATGGGACGATGCGCGTTGAGCGCCATGGCAGCGGCGTAACCGCCTCGGGCGACCTCTACCAACATACCGCCTACCGATTCGAGGGTTTTCCAAGTTTCCGGATCGTTCCCAACCCTGATCCGAGCCCGAGCGCCGGTATTCCGATTTTCCGGCGGTCGTCCTATCGCTACTATCTCCGGGTCACCCAGATTCTGGAGTGGTTAACCTTTTCTAACACTTTCGTGCTCAAGTTCGAGCGCTACTCGTTCGACGCGACGACCAATACCTGGTCGAACGACGGCGAATTCTTGGCGGTGATGACCTTCAAGGCGGCGCCGTCCTCCTATCCGGCGGGGGCGACTTACCTCGAAGGCGATCTGAAAGATCCGACCGGCGCAGCCGTCGGAAAGATCACTATCGGGTGGGTCTCGAACTATCTGCGCAAGGCAACGCTTGAGGTCGACCGAGTGTCGGCGTCGGAATATCCGGCGGGCAATGGCAGCGGTATCGACTGGCACGATGTTCACGACGCAGTCGGATGGGACGTGAACGTCTACGAGAGCCAGACCAATCTGACACAGCCGTCCGGCGAGTCATGGTCGAACGCGGACCTCCACCAGGCGATGCTGGTGAGGCGAGACTCAGCCGATCTTGACAACGATTGGCGGTTTCACCTGCTCTGCGTCCGCCGGCTGGATTCGACATCGCGCGGCATCATGTATGATGCCTACGGTGGCGACTCGAACAACATCCCGCGCGAGGGCGCCGGTATCTCGTCGCATTGGACGATTCCAAACTCGTCGCAGTGGGGAGCGCTTCGGTGCTGCCGCGGCGCCGTATTTTCGCACCGCCGTGCACGAGATCGGTCATGCGATGGGCCTCTACCATAACCCCGTTGACAACGGTTTCATGAACACGACCGGAGTGATCGCGGCGAGCCCCGGCACCTTTCCGTCGAACATTCAATGGTCGTTCAACGGCGCCGACGCGAAGCGGTTGAAGCACATGCCGGATCCCTGGGTACGCCCGGGCATGATCCCGTTCGGGTCACCGTATGGCTCGGCACCGATCAGCCCCACAGACATGATGGACGCACGCGAAACGCTTGCACTGACGGTGGAGCCGCTGCTCGATGCGGTGCCGATCGGGGCGCCGGTACGCGTTCGGCTGACGCTCACCAATATTGGTGACTCGCCGGTTGAGGTGCCGGAGACGCTATCGCTGAAGTCCGAGTACGTGTCCGGACGGGTGGTCGATCCGTCGAGTACGCCGCGCAGCTTCCGCTCGGTGGTGCGATGCGTTGAGGAGCACGAGCTCCGTGTGCTAAAGCCCGGTCAGTCCATGACCCACGACATGACGTTGCTGCGCGGAGCGGAAGGCGCGCTGTTCCCGGCTCCGGGGTTGCACCAGATCGATGTCGACGTCACCTGGGAAATGAGCAGGTTCCGGTCCGGGTCTCGGCGTCGGCCCCGGTCATGGTTACGCCGCCGGTCGACGAGAGCCACGCCAAGGCCGCGGTCAAGACTTTGTCGAGCCCGGACCTCCTGCTGACGCTGGCGCTCGGCGGCGACCATCTTGAGGACGGCGTTGGCGCACTCAAGACCGCGATGGCCGATGCCACGTTGGCTCCACATTTCGCCGTGGTGGAAGCGAAGCGGCTCGGTCGTCGTTTCGGTTCGCGCAAAGCCGACCCCAAAGCGGCCCTAGCAGCAGTCGGCAAGCAGACGGTGATGTCCGCCTCGGAGGTCCGAGATGTCGCCGAGATTGCCGAGGAAATGAAGAAGCCGGAATTGAAGAAAGTTGCGAGTGACGCGTTGAGCGCTCTCCGGCAATGCGCAAAAAAGGACAAGTCTGTCGCTAAAGCGGTCGAGAAACTTGTTGCGTGAGGCAAAGCGGCAGCCAAAGGGTGTCGCGGCGGTCCTAGCTGCCGCGGTACTAATCGTCGTTTCCGACGGGGCGGCGGGGGGTGAAGGACAATATATGACTCAGGTTGACGAATCGCTCCTTGCCGGCCAGTGGCAGAAAGACACCGAGGAGGGGTGTGCGAGCCGCTACCCCCCGCGATTGACGGTTCGTGGCGGCGGCATATACGAAGCCCCCGACGGCCCGGAGATGGGGTCGCTGTGGCACGGCGGCGACTGGCGCGCCGAGGAGGACGCGCTTTTCATCCAGGCGGCAAACGACGCCATGCTGAGTTATCGAATTATCAAACTCGACCGCGACCAACTCGTTCTCGCGGACAGCGCTGGCTGCCGCGTGGTTTATCGAAGAGCGGACTAACTTTTTCTCTTTGGCATCGGACTCTGTGCCACATCGCCCGCGGCCTCCGCGGTGGTCTCGGACCGCGGCCCTGCATTGGGATGGCATTCACGCTGCAGGCGATCCTGACCGGCCTGGCGGTAGTTCTGCCAATTTTCCGCGTGCGCTTGGCGGACGCCGACGCGGTCTTTGCCAAGGTGCGCGCGCAACCCCTCGGCCGTCAGGTGCCTGTCGGCTTTCATTGCGCCACGGCATTCCCGTGTCCGGCCGCGAAAAGCATTAGCCAGCCGACGCTCGGCGACGGCGGCGATTACTGCCGGCGATCACCCTTGTGTCGCCGAAAGCGTTACTGCGGTGGTTCGTTGATCGCCGCGGGGGGAATGACTGGCATGGTGCCGGCGCCGGGTTCGGGCGGCGGCTCGGCGATCTCGGCATCGACGCCGGGGGGCGGGACGATCACCTCGCCGCAATCGATTGCGGCAGGTACATCCGGGACGGCGCCGGCCCCCGGCTGGTAGCCACCCGGGTTGCACGGATAGATTTGCTCGGGAATCGTCTGGTTGGGCGCCGGTAGTTGCGGATTTGGCAGGGGATCGGCGCTGCCGTCCTGTCCGTGAACGGGCGTCGCAAGGGCGAGGAAGCCCACAACGCCGACGGCGAGGCCGGTAATCTGTGTTCTTGCGGTCATTTGCGTTCTCCTTGCACTGATGACGTTCGTAAGGCCGCAAGGTTCCAAAGAGTCTGGGACTTAGATCTTCGCCGGTTGAAGAGGCGATCGACACACGTCGCGTGGTCGTTGGGCGCGAGCGAGTTCGGTGCTTCCGCTCCTGCTTGATTTTCGATTAGACTTGCCGCCACTTCACAACGCCCCCTGACAATGGAGCGGTTCCTTGAGCGACAAGCCCCGCGTTATTGCCATCGAAGAGCATTTTTGGGCACCGGAGTTCACCGAGCACTATCGCGCAGCACAGTTGAAGCGGCCGCCGGCGTTACGCCAGCGACTCGAGGATTTTGGCGAGTTACGCCTCAGGGAGATGGATGATGCCGGCATCGAAGTGCAAGTCCTGTCGCACGCTCCCACCGGCCCACAGCGCCTCAAGCGCGACATTGCCACAGAGGCCTCGCGGAAGGTCAACGACCGCCTCCACGCATTTATCGCCACCGATCCGACGCGTTTCGCCGGTTTCGCCGCGTTGCCGACGCAGGAACCGGAAGCCGCCGCCGACGAGCTTCAGCGGACCGTTGAGGACCTCAAGTTCAGGGGCGCGCTGATCCATGGGCTGACCGACGGACGCTTCATGGACGACCGCTTCTTCTGGCCGATCTTCGCCCGTGCCGAAGCCCTCGACGTGCCGATCTACGTTCACCCGGCGCGGCCGCTGCCGGCGGTGATCGAAGCCTATTACGGCCCCTATGTCGAAAGCCATCCAGCCCTGGTGCAGGCCGCTTGGGGTTTCGGCGTCGAGACCGCGACCCACGCGATCCGGCTGGTGCTTTCGGGGGTCTGCCAGGAATACCCGAAGATCAAATTCCTGATCGGCCATCTCGGCGAAGGCATCCCCTATCACCTGACGCGGATCGACGAGGCGCTGTCGCGGCCGGGCAACCAGCCGTCGAACTTCGCCGAGGTGTTCCGCAATCATTTCTGGGTGACGACCAGTGGCTTCTTCTCCGATACGGCGCTGCGCTGCTCGATCGACGAGATGGGCATCGACCGTGTTCTGTTCGCCGTCGACTGGCCGTTCGTGCCGAACAAGCCCGGCACGGACTGGCTGATGGCGGCGCCGATATCCGAAGGCGACCGGGCGAAGATCGCCGGCGAGAATGCGGCGAAGCTGCTCAGGCTATAAGGAAGATCTTCCAGGAGAGGCGAATGAAACTGGCAAGCTTCGTCCATGACGGCATCGCGCGATTCGGCGTCGTCAAAGGGACCGGCGTCGTCCCTGTCGGCGGTGCCGAAAATGACCCGATTCCGGTCGCTCCGCGAGGCGCTCGACGCCGGTGGGATCGACGAACTCGCCATGATTGCGACAACCGGCGAGGCCGCCCTAGCGCTTGCCGAGGTCAAGCTGCTGCCGCCAATCCCCGATCCGGACAAGGTGCTGTGCATCGGTATCAACTACGGCGAACATGCCAAGGAGACCGGGAGCGCCATTTCCGACAGCCCGTCGATCTTCTCGCGGCTGAACAATACGCTGGTCGCCTCGGGCGACCCGATCGTCCGGCCAAAAGCTTCGGAGCAGCTCGACTTCGAGGGAGAGCTCGCCGTGATCATCGGCAGGCGCGGCCGCTATATCACCGAGGCGCAGGCTTTCGACCACGTTGCCGGGTACAGCATCTTCTTCGACGGCAGCGTGCGCGACTTCCAGAAGCATTCGGTCACCGCCGGCAAGAATTTTCCTGCGACTGGGCCGTTTGGACCGGTCATCGCCACCACCGATGAAATTCCGGATCCGCATCGCCTGACAATGACGACGCGGCTCAACGGCGAAACGGTTCAGCATACCGGCATCGACGAGATGCTTCGACCGGTCGAGCAGCTCATTGCTTACTTGTCGACGGTGACCGAGCTTGTCCCCGGCGACGTGATCGCTACGGGTACGCCCTCAGGCGTCGGCGCCAGGCGGACGCCACCCCTGTGGCTTAAGCCCGGCGATCAACTAGAGGTCGAGATCGACGGTATCGGAATCCTACGGACACATGTGGTCGCCGAAGAATAGACACCGACCAACGAGCCGGCGAGTCGAAGCAAACCCGGTGACGGGTAGGCAACGGCGGCCTACACATCTACTATTCTATACTGCACTAACCTGATGGAGCCGAAGCACGATGATGAAAAGCCGGATCGTTTTTTTCTCCGCAGTGTTGGGACTGTTGGCGGCCGGCGCACCGGCGGCGGCGGCCGGTAAGGTTATCGCCAAGATCGACCTTTCGTCACAGACGATGACGGTTATCGAAAACGGCGAGGCCAAATACAAATGGAAAGTCTCGACGGCACGGGCAGACAAGGTCACGCCGACAGGGACATGGACGGCAAAGCAGTTCAAACGGTTCCATTGGTCGACCCGCTATGGCTACGCGCCGATGCCCTATTCGATCTTCTACAGCGGCAACTTCGCCATCCACGGGACCAACCAGACCGAGAGCCTTGGCAGCCCCGCCTCGGCCGGCTGTATCCGGCTATCGCGGTCGAACGCGGCGACGCTGTTCCGGATGGCGAAACAAGCCGGCCTCAAGAACACGGTGGTGATCGTCGAGCATTGAGCCTGAAGTTTGCGCTTGACAGGACGACGTGGTCGTCACATTTCGTCCCCTGTATCACATAGCTCGGCGTGCGCCCGGGGACGACAAGCGCCGCGACGGGGCGTCGGTCGCCGTGATCAGGGGGAAACCGCCGATCTTTAGTGCCGCCTTTCTCCTGACAGTGCTTCGGCCAACGCGACGCCAGGTGGACAATCGCTGGAGGGCGCAAAGATCGCGCCGGACTGGCTAGGTTTGGTTCAGCCCCAGATCCCGCTGCATTTTTTTCGACAGACCGCCCGACACAATCCTATGCGACTGGCGGAGATAATCCCGGAGCGCGTCGTCATCGAGACCGGGCGCGCCGTAGTGCTGGATCCATTTCATGCCGCGCGACGCGAGATAAGGCGCCGGACGCAGGCCGGGCTGATCCTTCAGCACCTCGTAGGAGAGGTCGGAGGTCTTGAAAGTGAACGCGGGATTGCCGTCGGTCCAACCGCCGATCGCGAACACCTTGCTGCCGACCTTCCACACATGCGCCCCGCCCCACTGAACGACATGGGTGGTCGCCGGCAGGGCGCGGCAGAAAGCATTGAACTGCTCGTAGGTCATAACCGGCGCATCGCACCACGACCCCGTTGCCGCAGCGCCGTGGGGCGACGGAGCAAAGGCGGTCTCAGTCCCAGAACGCAAACGTGCGCGTCTCGATGCTTTCGCGGAACGGCGCATCGGGCGGCGTGTTGGGATCCTCGAAGGCAGTGTGCGCGGTGAACTCTGTCGTGCTCGTGTCGGAATCGAAGACCTTGAACACCAGCGCCTCATTGCGGGTCATCTCGGGAAAATAGAACCATTCGTGCTTGGGGTTGTAGGCGATGTGGTAAGTCTCGGCGGTGCGGTGCTTGTAGCGTCGGGTGTTGAGGATGAAACCTTCCCGGGGGATCGAGCGGCCGTCGCTGATGGCGAGCGGATCGGCATAGACGTTGCCGCGGATCGGCCGCCATACCTGAATGATCGCGAAGCGCTTTTTCATCCGCTCTCCGGCCTCGGCGTCGCCAAGGATGTCGCGGAGCCGTTGCGGCGCCGACCGCTCGGTGTAGTCGTTGTGGACGCCGCGGACCGGGGCCCGGGCGTTCAGGCTGTCGCGTGTCGCCTCGTCGCCGACGCGGATCGTGTGGTCGAAGACGAGCACCTCCGACGCGCCAGAGTGTTTCTTGATCAGCGCTTGGATTTCGGGGTCGTAGATTTCCTTACGTTGGCGTTCGTCGGTGAAGTCGGTCACCTTGGTCGGGTGATCGGCAAAGACGAAGCCATGCACGTCAAGCGAAAAGGTGTCCTTCAGGGGGCGGCCGTCACGGATCGTCGTCTCCCTGGATTCGTATTGCGGCGGGTTGGCCGCATGCTCCATTTCCGGCCAGTCGATGATCGACACCGGCGGCTTGCCGGTATCGACGATGTAGTTGAGCTTGGCGCGGATGGCACCTTCGGTCTGGGCTTCGGCTACGGACATGGTTTTCACTCCCAATTCTCTTCGTTGGTCTATCAATAGCAGATATTAGTCCGCGGCGTCCTGCTCACCAGTGCGCCTGCCTTTCCGGGCGACTTCCGACCGTCCGTATCCGTTGCCATAGCGCACATCTCGCGCGCAGGAATCGGATGACCGCCTGCTCTCGGGGGTATATATGCTCTCAAGTTGCAATCGCAATCGAGGGGGTGGGACGTGCAAACACACGCTCGGATTTTTGTCGTCGTCGCGGGGCTCACAACATCGGCTTTGGTTGTCGTCGGATCGGCGGCCACGGCCGAACCGCTCCGCGACGTAACCAAGCCGCTCTGCTCCAGCGTCGACGCCGATTTCGCCGCCGGCGCGCCCGAAATGTCACCGAACTGTCATGCTCCCGTGGCGGATGGCCGCCACGACACGCTCGAAATCTCTCTGACGGCGGCGCGTGGGTCGGTGCAAATCGGCGATTTCGCAATAAGTGACGCTTACCTCTACAACGACAACTACGCGCCGGAAGTCTGGAGCGTCGATCCGGGTGACAACATCCTCATCGACCTCGAAAACCGCCTCAGCGGCATCGCCGCATTTCGCACCAACCTGCACACCCACGGCTTCATCGTTTCGCCGAACAACGCGCCAGGTACGCCGAAATCGCCGGTCGGCGACAACGTCTACGCGCTCGTCTACGCGAAAGATGCCACCGCCAAAGAACGAATGATGCATGCGCCGAAAAATGCCGTGCCAATTCTGAACTTCGACGAGACCGCAGAAATCCTGATCGAGGTTCCGGCGGATCATCCGAAGGGTCTGTTCTGGTATCACCCCCATCCGCACGGCATTTCCGAACCGCAGGTAATCGGCGGTATGTCGGGACTTCTCACGGTCGGGCAGGCATCGGACTACTTGGCCTCGGAGCTGAAGAACGGCGTTATCGAGGAAAAGCTCCTGATGCTCAAGGATACGCAGATCAGGAGGCGGGACGGCGCCCGCGACTGGCGGATTAACGACGAGTACGACTCCGGAAATTGTGACGATTCTGCGCGAAAAGAACCGGGCGTCTGTTTCAAGGACGACGACAATGCCTGGCTGTTCCCGGTCAACGGCCAGATCTATCCGACGATCGACGTCAAGGAGGGAGTCGGCCAGCTCTGGCGCATCGGCAATATCGGTGCAGATACGACCTACCAACTCGAGCTTGTGGAAATCGTGCAGGACGGCACGGAACAGCCGATGCCGTTCCAGGTCGTCAGCATCGACGGCGTCGCGGTCGGGCGAGGGGCCGGCGACCAGCCGATCATGAGAAGCAAGCTCTTGGTCATGCCCAGCGCTCGCATTGAGGTACTTGTCACCCATCCGGGTGCCGCCGGGCAGGCGAGGAAAGCCGCCTTTCGAACGGCCGGGTTCGGTACCGGCGCGACCCCGGACGACGGTGACAACTGGCCGGCGATCGACCTCGCCGAGGTCGTGTTCCTGGACTCGCTTACCGATTCGAACGAAGATTCCGGTCTCGCCTTCGTCCAGGATGGGAGCGGCGCGCTCGATTTCGGAGCAGGCACTCAGGGATCTAGCAACGCCGATTGTCCGCGACTGGCGAATGGTGAGGTGCGAATCGTCGCGTTCGACATTCCGTCGTTCCCCGATAGGCAGAAGAAGCGGGCCGGTTTTGCCGCGCCGCCCGGCTGCAAAGTCGATCAGGAGTTCGATATCATCGGCAATATCGTGACCACGGTTGCGGATGAGCCGCCCTTCGAGTCGATCCTCGCGGCCTACGACAAGGCGGTCGGCGACAAATACTTGCGGCCGTTTGCCGGCAAGCCGCAGGCCTATCGCGGGAAATGCTTCGACGGAGCGGTCGACACCTGCATGCCTTACCCCTCCGTCCAGGACTGGTGGGTGGTCAACGCGTCAAATGAAGGTCACAACTTCCACATTCACCAGACCCGGTTCCAGGTGCTCGATGTGCGCGGGGCGGGGGCTAACTTCACGCCGGTTCCGAACGCTCTGGCAGACAATTATCCGGTTTTGGCGGGTCAGGCGATCAAGGTGCGGATCGCGCTGAACCGGCCGGAGCAGATAGGCTACTTCGTTTACCACTGCCACATCCTTGAGCACGAGGATAACGGGATGATGGCGGCGATCGAAGTGCGCGAGGTAGAGTAGCCCTGAGAGACGGCGGAGCGACGGCTGTCTCCAAAACTTCCGTCGGCTCCCGCCCGGTTGACCGACAACGCGATGCGGTTGCTGTGGTCTGCCAGCCGTGAAGGCTTTTTGTTGGCGACCGCTCAGCGCAAGCCATAAGACAGAGCGAATTTCGAGCTTTTCAAAGGGAGTAATCCATGGCGGAGACACAAAAAGGCATTGCGCTGGTCGTCGGGGCCGGCAGCGGGCTCAGTGCCTCGCTAGCGCGTGCATTCCATGGCGCGGGCTATCAAATCGCTCTTGCAGCGCGCACGGTTGGCAAGCTCGAAGAGCTGTGTGAAGAGCTGAATGCCAACGGCTACCAATGCGATGCCTCGAATCGTGGCGATGTCGCGGCGTTGTTCAAGGATATCGACGATCTCCCGGCCGAGCTCGATGTGGTCGTCTACAATCCCAGCTATCGCACGCGGGGGCCGTTGGTCGAGCTTGATCCGGCCGAGGTCGAGAAGACGCTGGCGATCTCCGCCTTCGGCGGTTTCCTGGTCGGCCAAGAGGCGGCGAGGCGCATGCTCAAGCGCGGCGCCGGTGCGATCCTGTTCACCGGGGCGTCGGCCGGGATCAAGGGTTACCCGCAATCGGCGCCGTTTGCGATGGGCAAGTTCGCGCTCCGCGGTCTTGCCCAGAGTATGGCGCGCGAGCTCGCTCCGCAGGGTATCCATGTCGCCCATTTCGTCATCGACGGCGGCATCCGCAGCGACCGGCGACCGGGCGATCCCAACAATCCCGATGCGCTCCTCGATCCGGACGCGATCGCGCAATCGTATGTGGCGATTCTGAACCAGCCGCGCAGCGCCTGGTCGTGGGAGCTCGAGGTGCGGCCATGGGTGGAGAAGTTCTGATCGCCGACGGAGCAGCCGTGGCGGGCTGACCCTTCGCTCGCCCTGGCGAAATGCACGGCGGCCATTGCGTCGCGCTTGCTGCTATTCTTCCGCCTGCTTGAGATCGGCACGATGATCGCCGGCGAGATCGCTGACCAGAAAATCAGGGTCGGTCGGCAGCTCGATATGGAAGTCGGACTCTTCGTCGATCGCCAGGCGACCACGATCGAGTTGCATTGCCAGGAGATGACCGCCGCCGCGCTCGTCGCGGGTCAGGAAGTGGAGGTGATAGCCGGGCACGTTCATGCCGGCGGCGAAGTCGGGAAAGCGAAAACCGACGATCGTACCTTCGACATGGGCAAAATCGAACTCCGGCTGATGCTTGGTGACGTCGACCAGCGGCGGGTAAGGCTTCGATTGTCGCGGGATGCTGCGCGTATGGACCGAGGCGAATATTCCGTCGATCCGCACCGCGCAAAACAGGTTGCTGCTGCTCACTTTGGAATCGATGATGCCTTTCAGCCCGTCGAGGTCGACGGGACGGACAACCTCCTCCTCGATTTTCGGCGCGAAAAACAGAACCGTCGCAAAGGGGGTGAGCGCATCGTCGGGTACCGGATTTGCGCGGCCATCGCCGCGGACCTGCCAGAAGCGGCCGTCAAAAGCGATCATCTCTCCGTCGAGCGCATTGAAGGTGCCGATGCCGAAATCGCCGTGCCGCTTCAACTGGCCGTACGACATGTCGCCGTCGTAAACGCCTTCGAGGACGGCATTGATCGTCGACAGTTGAAAGATTTCGTGGGGGTGACGCTGCGGCATGTGGCGATGGCGGCGAAGCACATGCAGCGCGCGCAAGAAGCCATGCTCGATGTTCATCGATGAGACGTTCCGCTGACGAGTTTCGTGGAGCCTGCTTGTCAGTTCTTCAGGTCAACTGCAAGGCGCAACAGGAACCCGGCGCCACTAGAGTCTTCGCTGGACGAGGCGGATATCGGGTTCGTCTTCGGAACGCTCGGTCGTGAAACCGAGCTCCGACATCAGTTGAAGCATGGAGCGGTTGTTGGCCAGAACCTTGCCCTCCATCACCGTCAGCCCGTGGTCGCGCGCTGCGTCGATGAGGGCTTTCATCAGGATGGTGCCGATGCCCTGGTGCTGGCGCTTGTCGGAGACGACGATGGCGAACTCGCAGCTGGTCCCGTCGGGATTGATGACGTAACGGGCAACGCCCTGCTGAACCGGTTTGCCCGCCTCCATCGTGAACGCCACCAGGGCCATTTCCCGGCTGTAGTCGAGCTGAGTGAACCTCGCCAGCATATCGGGTGGCAGCTCGTGCAGAGTGTAGAGGAAGCGGAAATGCTTGGCTTCTTCGGAAAGCTCGCGGACGAAAGATTGCTCGCTTTCGGCGTCCTCGGGCCGAATTGGCCGGATGATCAGGGGCGTTCCGTCGGCAAGGAATTCGCGCTGCTCGAGGTGGCGCGGATAGGGCGTGATTGCCATGTGCTCGTAGCGCCCCTGGCTCGCCGGCGGTCGGCGGACGGCGATTCGTGCGTCGACGGTCATGACGCCGTCCGGACCGGCAAACAGCGGATTGATGTCGAGTTCCTCGATCTCGGGAAATTCGCAGACGAGATCGGAGATGCGGAGCAGGACATTGGTGATGGCTGCCTGGTCGACCGCGGCGCGGTTGCGAAACGCCTTCAGCAGCCCGGCCACGCGCGTCCGCTCTATAAGGCGGCTGATGAGCACCGAGTTGAGCGGCGGCAGCGAGATGGCGCTGTCGCGCAAGATCTCGACCATCGTTCCGCCGGCGCCGAACAGGATGGTCGGCCCGAAGACGGGATCGCGGCTAATTCCGACCACCAGTTCGCGCGCGTCTTCGACCCTGGCCATCGGTTCGACCGTTACGCCGAGAATGGTTGCGTCGGGCCGAGCGGACCGGGCGTTGGCGACAAGCTCCCGGTAAGCCGCCTGCACGTCGGCCGCGCTCATGATGTTGACGCGCACGCCGCCGACATCCGACTTGTGGGCGATCTGCGGGGAGTTGATTTTCATCGCCACGGGAAAGCCGACGGTTTCGGCCGCAACCAATGCGGCTGCCGGCGAATCGGCAGCGATCGTCATGTTGCAGGGAATCCGGAAGGCGCGCAGCACCGCCTTTGATTCGATGTCAGAAAGCATGGATCGCCCCTCTGCGAGCGCCGCGGCGACGATCATGCGGGCGCCGTCGAGGTCGGGCGGCGTCAGATCGGAAAGCGGTCCCGGCGTCTCAAGTGCGAGTCGGCGATGCAACTCCCGGCGGGCGAGGTAGGAAAAGGCTTCGACCGCCCGCTCCGGCGTCATGAAGTCGGGAATCCCGTTCTGGCTCAACAGGTCGCGCGCCTCGGCGACCGAGGTCTCGCCCATCCAGCAGGCGAGCACCGGCTTGCCGGCGGCCGACGGCAGCGCCTCGACAACGGCCCGCGCGGCGTCGGTCGCCACCGTCATCGCCTGCGGCGTCAGCATGACCAGGAGCCCGTCGAAATTCTCATCGGCGGCGCAGAGCTTCAGGGCCTCGCGATATGTTTCAGGCGGTGCGTCGCCGAGGATGTCAACCGGATTGCTCCTCGACCAGTAGGCCGGCAGCAGCGCGTCAAGCGCTTGGATCGTCTGGGCTGACGGTGGGGGGAGGTCTAGTTGAAGGTCGCCGGCACGATCGGCAGCTAGAACGCCGACACCGCCGCCATTGGTGATGATGCAGAGACGCTTGCCCCTGGCGTGGCGCCCGGCGGAAAGGATTTCGGCGGCAGCGAACAGCTGGCCGAAGGTTTGAGTCCTGACGGCGCCGGCACGCTCGAGCGCGGCGTTGAAGACATCGTCCGAGCCGATCAGCGCACCGGTGTGGGTGCTGGCGGCCTTGGAACTTTGTATATGGCGGCCGGCTTTCAGCACGATGACCGGCTTCAGCCGCGCCGCGAGCCTGAGACCGCTGAGAAAAGCGCGCGCATCGCCGATACCCTCGACGTAGAGCAGGATGGCTTTGGTGTTCGGATCGGTGGCGAGGAAGGTGAGAACCTCGCCGAAGTCGATATCGACCGAATTGCCGAGCGACACGATCGCCGAGAAGCCGAGATGATGCGGCCCGGCCCAGTCGGAGATGGCCGAACAAAGCGCTCCCGACTGCGACACCAGGGCAAGTCCGCCCTCGGGCGTCCCGGCCTTGAGGAAGGTGGCGTTCAGTCCGAGCCATGGTCGCACCAGGCCGACACAATTCGGGCCAAGGAAACGAACGTCGGCCCGCCGGGCGACCTCGACAATCTCGTTTTCGAGCGCCTTGCCCGCCGCACCGGTCTCGCCGAAACCGGCGGACAACACGATCGCGTGGCGCACGCCGGCCTCACCGCACTGATGAAGAATTTCGCCGACTGTGGCGGCCGGCGTCGCAACGACGGCAAGGTCGATCGCGTGGCCGACGTCGGCGAGAGTCGCGTGACACTGCTTGCCGGCGACTTCGCCGTATTTGGGATTGATCGGGACGATCGGGCCGGCGAAGCCGCCCGAGAGGAGATTGGCGAACACGCGGGAGCCGACGGAGCCCCCGCTGTCGCTCGCTCCGAAAACGGCAATACCGGTCGGATTGAAGAGTCGGTCCAACTGTCCGATGTGCACGAAACTCAAGCCTCACAGTCCTCTACGACTGCCGCTTACCACTATCCGAAAGCCTCTACTGTAATATGACCCGGATCAACAGGTCCGACAGGATGCTACAGCAGGATCGCCATCACGCGAGCGGGACTGCGCTTGGCAGGGCTGCTTGCGACCGCCGGCGGCCGCCCGCTCTCCGGCATGTGCTATTGAGCTGGCGCCGCTCTCGGCGCGATACTTGGGCGCGTCGGCCCGGATCCGGGCGCGGCCGCAATTGTCGCGAAGGATGATGATGACCGCAGAGCACTACGTCATTGCGACCGGGAAAAAGGGTCGGGACCGCCTCAGGGTGCTAACGCGCGTCTTCGCCGAAACGACAACACGGCTGCTTGACGGCGTTGATATCCAGCACGGAATGGCCTGCCTCGACGTCGGCTGCGGTGGCGGCGATATTGCGTGCGACCTCGCCCGTCGCGTCGGTCCGGACGGCAGCGTCGTCGGCATCGATCTCGACGCCGTGTCACTCGACATCGCACGAGAGGAGGCGGCAGCCCAGGATCTCGGCAATATCGAGTATCGCGTGCTCGACGTTTTCGATCTGGCGGATAGTGCGTGCTTCGACGTCGTCTACGCCCGCTTCCTGTTGAGCCATCTTCCCGATCCCGCCGGCGCGCTGGCGCGCATGGTCGGCGCGCTCCGCCGGGGCGGGGTTCTGGCGGTCGAGGACGTTGAGTTCACGGCGCTTTTCTGCTTTCCGGAATGTCCGGCGTTCGACGACTATGTCAGGCTTTATGGCGCGACGGCGCGGGCAAAGGGCGACGATCCGAACATCGGCCCGCGCCTGCCGTCGCTGTTACGAGAGGCGGGGCTGGGAGACATCGACATGCGCGTCGCCCAGCCCGCAGGCATACGCGGCGAGGTCAGACTTCTCAGCGCGATCACGATGGAGATGATCGGTGAAGCGGTCGTCTCCGCCGGCTTGGCGTCGACCGATCAAGCAGCGAGCCTGGTCGATGCGCTCCATGCTGCTGCGCGCGACGATCACACCGTGCTGAGCACGCCGCGCATCGTCCAGGCGTGGGGCAGGAAGAGCTGAGACTGCCCGTCCGTTCTGGTTGGTACGTCCGCGAGGCAGTTTCGATCAACAGCGCCGACGCGGAACGACGAACTGTACGAGGGCGCTCTGCATGAAGGATGGGTCCGGCTGACGGCGCCGAATTTGCCGCAGCTTGTCGGCCGCGTTCCGGAAGCCGCTCGGGGGGTGGGATAGAGCAACTCCCGGGGAGGCACCGACCGGCGAGACAGGCTTATGCGGCCGCCAGCCGGGACAGGAAAACGCGGTGACGGTCGTATGGTTCCAGCAGAAAGGGTCGAAAGCCGAGCGATCGCCACCACGGACGAACGGAGCTGCCTCCCATTGGTCGACAGGAGGCGGCACGATCCGTGTTACGGCCACCGATGCTCGAGGGGGCGAAGAACTCGGTCAGCCGCCTTTCTTTAACGCAACGATCAGTAAAGAAGTTCGGATGGGCGGACTGGACTTCCGCGACGGAGATGCAGCTCAGCTACCGTCGACGAGGCGCTCCGCGGCGATCGTGATTGGCGCGACGAAATCTTCGACCGCGGCACGGACGAGGTCGAAGGACTCGGTGCGAGCGCCGGCATAGTCGGCGCCATCGTCGGCCGCGCCCTCGAAGACTGTCGCAACCGCATCGGCGACCTGGCGGAGATAGGTGATCTGGCCGAGAAGCAGGGAGCCAAGTTCGGAGCGAGAGTCGTACACCGACGGGGCCGACGGTACGGGAAGGGCGGCGAGGCGACGGACTGTCTCCCGGTGTCGGGAGCGGGGTGTGTCGCGTGGCCGTTGCGAGGATTGGGACGGTTCGCGCTTTACGACAGACTGCGGCTGCATGGAACCTCATCAAACTGGTCGACGAGAAGTTGCCCGAGCCGCCAATATATGCGTTTACGAATAATATTTCAATAGTGATATGCGATATTATGCGATGACGATATGCGTCATCTATGCGCGACTTGCCGCTGGCGGGGTCAAGCCTTGCGAACGTATCGGACCCGCTGAGCGTTAACGATCTCAACGTCGGGCTCGACCGGAGCGTTATAGGCAATCAGGTTGTAGCGACCGCCGGACGCCGGTTCGACCATCTTCAGGAGCCGCCGTCCGTCCGTCAGCTCGATAATATATTCGGTGTTGCGGAGCAGCGGAAACTCGGCGGGGCGATCTTCAATAAATACCAGGTCGCCATGGCGATAGACCGGATACATGGAATCGCCGCGTACGCGCAAAGCCTCGACGGCGCCGAATCCTCGCGGCGCCCGCTCGAAATCGATGTTGCGGCCACCGCCGCCTTCGATGTCGTAAACCTTGGCGCCGGCGCCGATCTCGCCGGAGACGGGGACCAGGGTAAACAGAGATCCGGCGCCGGCGTTGGGAAATTGCGCGTCGCCTCCGAGCGCTTCTTCCTCGAGTGCCGCGAGGCGATCGAGAGTGCGAGGCTCCGGCGTTTGGGCGCCGTGCTCCCATTTCGACACGGTCGACTGGTCGACTCCAAACCGCCGCCCGAAGGCGGTCTGATTCTCTGAAAGATGGCGACGAACAGCCTTGACCCGCTGGGCGATGGTTTGCATGGCACTGATATCTTGCGCATATTTTCATGCGCTTGACAAGAGGTATGTGTATGCGCATAATATGCGCATGAAAATCACGAACAAACCAAACGATTCCAATCGCCGCGTTAGCGCGGCGCGCGGCGGCGCTGGGCTTGCCCAAAGCCAGCACGTCGCGGCGGCGGGCGATCGCTTCCCTCCCGGTGGTTCCCGCCGCCTCCGTTGTCCCGGCGATCCTGGCATGGGCGCTCGCGCTGTCGGAGTGGGGGCAAGCCGATGAAGCGAAAGATCGGGTTCGAGACGGTTCGGCGACGGCGACGCGGTCCAGCGCGGGTCGGGCGGCGGTTGCCGATCAATGCGCGGCTGGCGCTTTCGTCCGGCTGGTCGATCTACGCCCATCACGGCACGTCCCGGGACGATCATGCCGGCATCCATTACGAGCACTGGGAACGTCCCGCGGTCGGCGAGGCAAAGCGGCACGAATACGAGGCGCGTTACCGGGAGATTCCCGAAGACACCCGCGACCTCACCGGACGCCTTCTCGGCGATCCGCTGCCCGGGCGCTCGGCGCTGGCGCGGATACGACGCGGTTCGTGAGGGCGATCGTATCCGACAGACCGTCACGCAAGCGGCGGGTCGGGGCGATGGCCGTCAACGGGGCGGAGCAGAAGGGCAATGCCATGATCCGAAAATCGGTGCGACTACAGCGGCGCAGCAGGCGCGGGCGTCCGCGTGATGTCACTTCGGCGCGTACAACGTCGGGACGGAAGTCGCGTGCCCGCCGACCCAAGGAGGATCCGCGCGCGGTTGCCCTGGCGGCCCGCTCCCGGGTGTTGGGTTTGCCGGCCGAGCTTGCCGGCCACGAGAAAGCGGCAACAGTGCTCGGTCGGCTCTGGCTTGGCGGCGAGATCTCCGGATCGCTTCGCGACGCCGGCGAGCGCTACATCGAGATCCATGCCGAAGCAATGCGCGCTTTGACCGCGCCGATGGGACTTACAGTGTCGAGCAAGTCCGGTTCGGTCGGCGACAAGGTCAGCGAGGAGTATGTCGCCTGGGCAACGCGGGCGGTGGCCCGATACCGGGTCGTCAAAGCCGCGCTCGAGGCCGACCGCGTCTATCGGATTGTCCACGCGGTTGCCGTCGAGAACGCGCCGGTTCCGCCCGTGAGTCGGCCAGAGCTGATCAAAGGGCTCAAGATATTGGAGGCGAAGCTTGGCGTGGGCGCCGCGCACTAAGGACTCTGACGCCGGACCACGTTGCGGCCGTGGGGCAGGTTGGGACGGGCGCGCTGCGAGCTATCGCACTGGCGGCCGGCAGTGACAGACCTGCTGCCTCTCGAGAAGCGATGCATTGGGAGCAGGCTCGCCTTGCGCTCGGGATACCCTATCGCACGGTCAGGCAGGTTACCGGCGCAAGATGGGCCAGCTTGTGCGACACGCTGCCGACCAACAGTGCCTTGAGATCGGACAGGCCACGCGCGCCTGAGACGATCAGGTCGACATTCTCTTCGTTCGCTACGGCGAGTATACGGTCGACGGGCTTGCCGTCTTCGACACGCTTGACGACGGTGTCGACGCCGCGGTCACGGGCGATTTCTTCGGCGTGCTCAAGAACGCGTTCGCCGACGGCACCGAGCGTCTCTTCGGGGACGTTCGGTTTGGCACCGCTCATGTTAATGATATTAGCGAGGTCTACGGCCGGCAGGGCTGCCGACGGTATTGGCGCTTGTGTGGTTAGATGTTCGACCGCCGCCATCCGCTTCATGTCGTCGGGCAACTCGTGGCGCAGAAGCACGTGGACGAGCACGACCTCAGCGTCGTAACGGGCGGCGAGGTCGGAACCCAACTCCACAGCCTTGGTCGCGTGGTCGGAGCCGTCGGTAGCAATCAGTATTTTTTAATCATGGAAATTTTCCTTGACCTGGCCATAGTCTGAACACAGCACCCGCGTCCTGCATTGATCAAGCGCAAACGTGGCGCCAATGGCAGTTTATTGCTGAGGGCCGCTCAGGCCGATGTCGCGTTCGGCACGGAAGATATTGGAGTACAGATTGGCGATCCACTGTCGGCCGCTCGAGGTTACGTGGAGATGGCGGATGGCTGTCTGAATAAAGGGGGCGATCGAGTTCCAGTAGAATTGCGGATATTTGTCAACGAGATCGGCAGCGCTCTCATAGCCGAGCTGTCGATTGAGGCCGCTCTCTTCGAACTCGTGATAGAGCGCGTTGGCCTTGCGAATGTAGTGAGGATCGCCGAGTTGGCCGATCAGGTCGGCGGCGCGCAAAAGGGCGACCTCCTCGTCGATTTGCTCGACTTCGGCCGGCATTCGGCTCGGAAATCGGGAGCCTTCGACGGCGCGAGCGATACGCGCTTCGTCGAGCAGCTCGAATCCGTCAAATCGCTGCTTGATGAAAAGCTTCGAGCGATCGACGTGATAGGGCAGGAGTGCTGCGTCCGAGGCGCCGCGCGGCAGCTTGACCGTGTCGCCGGCAGCGTTGATCACGTAGCCTGCCCCGCTGTCGCCGGGCAATATGCCGCGGACGTAGCCGATGTCATGGGTCAGGCAAGCGACGATCAGGTGAGCGTAGTCGCTTGCCGGCATATGGGCGTGTAGCGCGCGGCCGCGCAGGATGTCGTGTCCAACCAGCGTCACCAACATGGTGTGCTCGACATTGTGAAACAGCGCATCGCTGTTGCCGATACACTCAAGCGCGATGCGGGCGACCGAAGGAACCAGCTCGACAAACTGAGAATCAGACGAACTGTATCGCCGGTTCATATAGGAATGAAGAAAGTTGCCGAGGGCGTCGGCTGCCAGCTCGGGGACCGTAATCATCTATTTCCATTCCCTTCTGAACCGTGGCCGTTCGTGGTTCGGCCCGAATCTTCAGCCCGTCGGATCCTGTATCGCTCTTGCCTCAACCCAGATGACGAATGATGAACGACATGTGATTGCCGATCGTCAAGCGCGCGGGCGGCGGTACGGAATACGCTGCCAAAGGGCTGGATGTTTTTTTGCCGCATGGGAATTGCCTCAATATTGCGTTGCCGGTGCGGGCGCGTTACTTTGTCAAGAAATCTTCACATAAAATTTCGCATGAACGAAATCGAGCTCAAGTTCGTCGTTGATGAGCCCGCGATGCGGCAACTTCGCGCGCGCGCGAAGGCTCTGAAGGGAACCGACGGCGCGCTCAAAACGCGGACGCTGAGATCGATCTATTTCGATACGCCGGAACACGCCTTGAAGCGA
>Ga0075327_1000111_pt1 | contig 19808 bp, 17 predicted proteins | sample MayberrySE_Catta_2_FD_120056 | JGI IMG/M metagenome (GOLD analysis project Ga0075327, IMG submission 120056) | Natural and restored wetland microbial communities from the San Francisco Bay, California, USA, that impact long-term carbon... | ecosystem: Environmental > Terrestrial > Soil >...
CCCCGGCCCCGTGTCGCGGAGTTGCGCGTGTGCTCGCCGCGTGCCGTTCGACCCCCGCAGGGCGGGGATCTGGTAGACTCGCCCGCCATTTCCGAGGTCAGCGCGTGGTCGACAAGGAAGAGGCGCTCCGGTACCACAGCGAGGGGCGCCCCGGGAAGATCAAGGTCGTCCCGACCAAGCCCACCGTCACCGCCGCGGACCTGGCGCTCGCCTACAGCCCCGGCGTCGCCGAGCCCTGCCTCGAGATCGCGGCGGACCCCGAGCAGGCCTACCGCTACACCGCGAAGGGCAACCTGGTCGCCGTCGTCTCGAACGGCACCGCCACGCTCGGTCTCGGCAACCTCGGCCCGCTCGCGAGCAAGCCCGTGATGGAAGGCAAGGGCGTTCTCTTCAAGCGCTTCGCGGACATCGACGTCTTCGACATCGAGATCGCGAGCACGAGCACCGAGGACGTCGTCCGCACCTGCCAGCTGATCTCTCCCACCTTCGGGGGCATCAACCTCGAGGACATCCGCGCACCCGAGTGCTTCGAGATCGAGCAGCGGCTGATCGAGACGCTCGACATCCCGGTCTTCCACGACGACCAGCACGGCACGGCGATCATCTCCGGCGCGGCGCTCCTCAACGCGCTCCTGATCCAGGACAAGAAGATCTCCGAGGTGCGCATCGTGTTCTCCGGAGCGGGCGCATCGGGCATCGCGTGCGCCCGCCTCTACCTCGATCTCGGCGTGCCCGCCGAGAACATCCTGCTGTGCGACACGCGCGGCGTGATCCACGAGGGCCGTCGGGAGGGCATGAACGCCTTCAAGCGCGAGTTCGCGCGGAAGACCGGGGCACGCACGCTCGAGGACGCGCTGCGCGGCGCGGACGTGTTCGTCGGCCTCTCGCAGGCGGGTGCGATGACCGGCGCGATGGTCCACTCGATGGCCGCGCGTCCCGTCATCTTCGCGATGGCGAACCCGAACCCCGAGATCACCCCCCACGAGGTCGCCGCCGTGCGGAGCGACGCGGTCGTCGCGACGGGGCGCTCCGACCATCCCAACCAGGTGAACAACGTGCTCGGCTTCCCGTTCATCTTCCGCGGCGCCCTCGACGTGCGCGCCACGAAGATCAACGAGGCCATGAAGCACGCGGCGGTGCAGGCGCTCGCGGAGCTCGCGCAGCGCGGCGAGGGCATTCCCGAGGTCGTGCGCCGGGCCTACCCCGGAGAGGAGATGGGCTTCGGCCCCCGCTACATCATTCCGAAGCCCTTCGATCCGCGCGTGCTCTTGTACGTGGCGCCTGCGGTGGCGCACGCCGCGATGGAGACCGGTGTGGCACGCAAGAAGCTCGACCTGCTCGAGTACCGGGAGCGGCTGGTCCAGCGCCTCGGCGAGATCTCGGGCCTCTAGTCGTCCGCATGGCCGCGCCGAGCCGCCGCTACACGCTCGACAATCCGCTCGCGCCGCAGCCCGTCACGAGCCGGCGCGACCCGACCCACCGCTCCGCCCGCTTCTACGAGGAGTCGCTCGAGCTCGGCCGCGAGCTGATCGAGCGCCCGAAGCAGGGCGGCGGCATCGACCGCGTGCGCGTGCAGCACGCGAAGGGCCGCATGACGGTGTGGGAGCGCATCCGGGTCCTCTCCGACCGGGACCGCGAGCCGAACATCCTCTGGCAGAACTGGGGGCGCGGCCTGGACGGCGCCTCGATCGTGACCGGGATCCTCTCGATCGGCGGCCGCGACGTCGCGGTCTACGGCCACGACTTCACGCTGCGCGCGGGCTCGATGGACGCGACGAACGGCGCGAAGCTGGCGCGCCTCATCTACCTCGCCGCCGAGCGCGGCATCCCGCTGATCGGCATGAACGACTCCGCCGGCGCTTTCGTGCCGGCGGGGGTCGGCGGCCTCGACGGCTACAGCGAGGCGTTCGCCGCGCTGCGCCGCATCTCCGGGCTGGTGCCGAGCATCAGCCTGATGTTCGGGTACAACGCCGGCGGCGGCGCGTATCTCCCGCGCCAGGGCTCGTTCATGATCCAGTGCGCGGGCACGTTCATCGGGCTCACCGGGCCGGGCGTGGTGAAGAGCGCGCTCGGCGAGGACGTGACCGCCGACGACCTCGGCGGGCCGGGCGTCCACGGCCTGAACGGCGTCTGCGACCTCACCACGAACGACGAGCTCGGCTCGCTCCGCACCGCGCTGCGGCTGCTCTCGTACCTGCCGAACAACAACCGCGAGCTCGCGCCCTTCCGCCCCACCTCGGATCCGATCGACCGCTTCACGCTCGAAGAGGACATCCTCTTCCGCAACACCTTCGACTCGCCGGCGGGCGTGAACGCACCGCTCGAGATCACGCTCTTCCTCCAGCAGATCTGCGACCACGGGGAGTACTTCGAGCTGCAGCCCGAGCGCGCGCGGAACCTCGTCACGGCGTTCGGGCGCATCGGCGGCCACGTGGTCGGCTTCGTCGCGAACAACTCGGCGGTCGCGTCGGGCCAGATCGACGTCGACGCCGCGCGCAAGGGCCAGCGCTTCATCCGCTTCTGCAACCTCTACAACGTCCCGCTGATCTTCCTCGAGGACGTGAGCGGCTTCACGCCCGGCACGGAGCAGGAGACCCGCGGCATCATCCTCGAGGGGCGGCGCCTCCTCGATGCGATCATCGACATCCGCGTCCCCTCGATGACGCTGATCGTGCGCAACGCGTTCGGCGGGGCCTACGCCGCCTACAACTCCCACTTCGTCGGAGCGGACATGGTGTTCGCGATGCCGCACGCGCGCATCGCGGTGATGGACGGCGGCGGCGGCACCCAGTTCGTGTTCAAGGACGAGCTGCGGACGTTCGAGGCGGCGTACCAGAAGGACATCGCAGCGGGCGTCCCCGAGCCCGACGCGCGCCGCAAGCGCGACGAGGGCATGCGGCAGCTGCGCGAGCGCTACGAGCGCGAGCTCATGAACCCGCGCGAGGCGCTCTCGCTCGGCTCGGTGTCGCGGATCGTGATGCCCGGGACGAGCCGCCGCGTGCTCGCGGAGAACCTGGACTTCCTGATGCGCACCTACACGCCGTCCCCGATGGGCGGCCCGCAGCGGGAGTTCGAGTAGTGCGCGACGGCGAGGGGCGGAAGCGGCGCTTCCAGGAGTGCGAGTCGCCCTGGCTGCGCTCCTTCGCGCTCGACGACATGAAGATCCTGGTGGTGTGCCGTGGGCCCGTGCGCCGCGAGGCCTTCGACGTCTTCGACGAGATCGGCGTCCGCGCGTACGGGATGCTGCTCTCCGAGAAGGACTCGGTCGTCTACCCGCGCTGCCTGGCCCCCGAGCTGCGCAGCTTCCGCTTCCCGGCGAACGTGCACCGCGTCCGCGACTACACCGGCGCGGGTCAGGAGGAGAAGCAGGAGCGCATCCGCGAGATTGTCGCGATCGGCGTCGACCACGGCTACACGCACGTCTTCGCCGGCTACGGCTTCATGGCGGAGGACGCCGAGTTCATCGGCGCCATCGAGCAGGCGGGGCTCGGCTTCGTGGGCCCCTCGTCCCGCGTGGTGCGGCGCGCCGGCGCGAAGGACGAGGCGAAGAAGCTCGCGCGCAGCCTCGGCAACGCCGTGATCCCGGGCGTGGACGACGTCTCGGCGCGTGCGCTGCTGCGGAAGGCCCGGGGCCGGAAGCCGCTCGAGAAGCTCGCGAAGGAGCACGAGCTCGGCTTCCGCTACGACGAGTCGACGACGGCCGAGGAGAACGCCGAGGCGCTGCTCCAGGCCGGCTACGCGCGCTCGCAGGAGCTCGTGAGCGTCGCCGACCTCCAGGCGGAGGCGCGGGAGATCTGCGCGGAGATCTGGCGCGACTACCCGACCCACCGCATCCGCTTCAAGTACATCGGGGGCGGCGGCGGCAAGGGCCAGCGCGTCGTCGCGAAGCCCGCGCAGGTCGCGGCGGCCGTGATGGACGTGCTCGCCGAATCGAAGGTGCTGGCCCCCGGCTCGAACCGGAACTTCCTCGTCGAGCTCAACATCGAGCGGACGCGCCACAACGAGATCCAGCTGATCGGCAACGGCGAGTGGTGCCTCTCGCTCGGCGGACGCGACTGCTCGGTTCAGATGCACGAGCAGAAGCTGCTCGAGGTTTCGCTCACCCACGAGCTGCTCGTGGCCGAGGCGGAGCGCGCGAGCGGCAAGGCGCGCGAGATCCTTCGCGGCGACGTCGGGACGCTCGCGCGCATGGAGGCGGAGGCCGAGCGCTTCGGCGCGGCGACCGGGCTCGACTCGGTCTCGACCTTCGAGTGCGTCGTCGAGGGCTTCGACCACTACTTCATGGAGATGAACACGCGCATCCAGGTGGAGCACGGCGTGACCGAGCTCGCCTACGCGCTGCGCTTCACGAACCCGGAGCGTCCCGGCGAGCGCTTCGAGGTCGAGCGGCTGATCGAGGCGATGTGCCTCCTCGCGCGTCACGGAGCGAGGCTGCCGCGTCCGGAGCGCGTGCCGCGGAGCCCCTCCGGCGTCGAGGTGCGCATCAACGCCACGAACGACGCGCTCCAGCCGCACGCGGGCGGGCTCATCAAGAGCTGGTCGCCGCCCACTCCGGGCGAGATCCGCTTCGATCAGGGCATCGGCATCAAGAACCCCGATACCGGGGCCTTCGTCTGGTACAACCTCGCGGGCGCGTACGACTCGAACATCGCGCTGGTCCTCGCCGACGGCGCGAGCCGGCTCGAGAGCTACGAGCGCATGGCCGAGATCCTGCGCGTGATGGAGCTCCGCGGGGACGATCTCCACACGAACCTCGACGTGCACTACGGGCTCCTGCAGTGGTTCATCGGGCGCGGCGTGATGGCCGAGCCGACCACGCGCTTCATGCAGTCGTACCTCGCCGCCGCGGGGGCGCTGCGGCTCCTGGCGCAGGACGTCGACGTCGAGGTCGCCTTCGCGGAGACCGGCCGGCGGCTCGATCCCGAGGCGCGCAAGGTGCTCGCCGCGAAGGAGACGCTCCTCCAGCGCCCGCTCGCGCGCCTCCTCGGCAACGCGCACCTGCTCGGCGGCTTCCTCGGCCGCTACGACGGCGAGCTCTGGAGGAGCGAGGGCGGCGAGGCGCGCTTCCACGCGAACCCGGTGCACTTCCTCGAGCGGCTCCATCACTTCCTCGACCTGGAGGACCGCCCCGGCAAGCCGCCCTCCGAGAAGCTCTGGGAGCACGACGAGGGGATCCTGCGCGCCGCGCTCGACTTCTACGCCGAGGTCGAGGCGCGCACCGGGGCGCGCGATCTCGAGGCGCTCGACGCGCTCTTCGCGGGCGCCGCGAACGCCGACCTCACGGGCGGCGACGCCGGGCTCTGGATGCGCTGCCAGGCGGCGCACCGCGGCCACCAGCTCGGGCTCGAGCTGCTGCTCCTGATCCCGCGCCTCGGGCTCGCCTCGAACTTCCTCGAGGTGGTGGTGAACGAGGAGCTGCAGCCGGTCTTCCCGGAGCGCTTCACGGAGCCGGCCTCGCTGGCCGCGCTCGTGCGCGCGCTGGCGCCGCCGCCGGCGGCCGCGGCCGACGAGATCGTGACGCCGATGGGCGGCACCTTCTACGCGCGCGAGGCGCCGCAGCTCCCGCCGCTCGTCGACGAGGGCGATCACTTCGAGGCGGGGCAGCCGCTCTTCGTGATCGAAGTGATGAAGATGTTCAACAAGGTGCTCGCGCCGTTCTCCGGCACGGTCGTCGAGAACCGCATGCGCGGCAAGGACGGCACCGTCGTGAAGAAGGGGCAGGTGATCTTCCGCATCGAGCCCGACGAGCGCCTCGCGGAGGAGAAGCCGGAGGAGACCGCCGCCCGCCGCCGCGCGACCACGCTGTCCCTGCTCGGTTGATGTTCAAGAAGATTTTGATCGCGAACCGCGGCGAGATCGCGGTGCGGATCGCGCGCGCGTGCCGGGAGCTCGGGATCCGCTCGGCGGCGCTCCACTCGGAGGCCGACCGCGAGGCGCTGCACGTCCGGGTCGCCGACGAGGCGCACGAGATCGGTCCCGCGCCGGCGCGCGAGTCGTACCTGCGCGGCGAGCGCATCGTCGCTCTCGCGCGCGAGATCGGCGCGGACGCGGTCCACCCGGGCTACGGCTTCCTCGCCGAGAACGCGGCCTTCGCCGAGGCGTGCGAGCGAGCCGGGCTCCGCTTCATCGGCCCGCCTGCCGCGGTGATCCGCGAGATGGGCGACAAGGTGCGGGCGCGCCGCCGCATGGAGCGGGCCGGAGTCCCCGTCGTGCCGGGCGCGACGGAGCGCCTCGCGGACGCCGAGGCGCTCGCCGCCGCGCGCCGGCTCGGCTTTCCCGTGCTGGTGAAGGCGACGGGCGGCGGCGGCGGTCGCGGCATGCGCGTCGTGCGCGAGGCGGGCGAGCTCGCGGCCGCGCTCGCGCGCGCACGCAGCGAGGCGGGGGCGGCCTTCGGCGACGACGGCGTCTACGTCGAGCGGCTCGTGGCCGGGGCGCGTCACGTCGAGGTGCAGCTGCTCGCGGACGCGAAGGGCCACGCGCTCCACCTCTTCGAGCGCGACTGCTCGGCGCAGCGCCGCCACCAGAAGCTCCTCGAGGAGGCGCCGGCGCCGGGCGTCGGGCCCGAGCTCCGCGCCGCGCTCGGCGCGGCCGCGCTCGCGGCCGCCCGCACCGTCGGCTACGAGAGCGCCGGCACGGTCGAGTTCCTGCTCGCGCCCGACGGCCGCTTCTACTTCCTCGAGATGAACACGCGCATCCAGGTCGAGCACCCCGTCACGGAGGCGGTGACGGGCGTCGACCTGGTGCAGGCGATGATCCGCATCGCGGCCGGCGAGCCGCTCGCGCTGCGCCAGCAGGACCTCGCGCTGCGCGGAGCGGCCCTCGAGGCGCGCATCTACGCGGAGGATCCGGCGCGGGGCTTCCTGCCTTCGCCCGGGCGCATCGCGAAGCTCGAGACGCCCGCGGGGCCCGGGCTCCGCGTCGACGCCGGCGTCGCGGCGGGCGACCGCGTGAGCGTCCACTACGACGCGCTGCTCGCGAAGCTCGTGGCCCACGGAGAGACGCGCGAGGAGGCGCTCTCCCGCCTCGAGCGCGCGCTCGCCGCGTTCCACGTGGAGGGCGTCCGCACCACGCTGCCCTTCCACCGCTGGCTCGTCCGCGAGCCGGCGTTCCGCGCGGGCGGGATCGACGTCGGCTTCGTGGAGCGGAGCTGGCCGAAGGGCGGGGCGGCGCCGCGCGAGGAGGCGAGCCCGGGATCCGGACGCGGAGCACCCGTCACGTGACGCGCCCCGTGCTGCTCGACACGGACCTCGGCTCCGACGTCGACGACGCCATCGCGCTCGCGCTGCTGCTCGCCTCGCCCGAGCTCCGCCTCGTCGCGGTGACGACCGTGTCGGGCGACGTCGCGGGCCGGGCGCACGCCACGGCGCGCCTGCTCGCCGCGGCCGGGCGCGGCGACGTCGAGGTGTGCGCGGGCGCCCCCGAGCCGCTCGTGCGGCGGAAGCGCTTCAACGCCGAGCCCATCCCGCTCGAGGCCTACCCGCCCGGCCGGGGTGCCGTGAGCGACGAGCCCGCGCCCGCGCGCATCGTGCGCGCGGCGCGCGAGACGCCGGGCCTCGAGCTCGTCGCGGTCGGCCCGCTCACGAACCTCGCCCACGCGCTCGCGCTCGACCCGGAGCTCCCGGAGCGCGTGGCGGCGCTCCACGTGATGGGCGGCCACGTCCGGCGCGTCGCGATCGGCACCCGCGTGTGCGAGCCCGGCATCGACTACAACCTCTGCTCCGACCCCGAGGCGAGCGTGATGGTGCTCGGGGCCGGCTTCAGGGCGCGGCTCGTGACGGCGGACGTGACGCTCGCGACCTGGCTGCGCGAGGGCGACCTGGCGCGCCTCGCCGAGGCGCCCCGCGAGGTGACGCGCGCGCTCGTGCCGCTCGTCCGGCTCTGGACGCCCGTCCAGCGGCGCATCTTCGTCGACCAGCTCGGGGGCACGCTCGCGGCCGACAACGTGGCGTTCCTGCACGACCCGCTCACCGTGCTCGCGCTGGCCGACGCCTCCGCGCTCCGCTTCGAGCGCCTCGCCATCGTCACCACCGTCGAGGCCGGCGTGCTCCGGACCCACGAGGTGAGCCGGTCGGCCGGCATCGGCGCGACCCTGGAGGTGGCGACGGAGGTCGACGCCGCCGCGGCGCGCGCCCAGATGCTCGCACGCCTGCTCAGCGCTTGATGACGGTCGGCAGGCTGGCCGCGGACGGCTCGGCGCCTCGCTTCGGCACGAACAGGTATGCCGCAGCGACGCCGAGCAGGTAGAGCAGGATCAAGGGGCCGGCGAGAAGCGACTGCGAGAGCGGATCCGGCGGCGTCAGCACGCCGCCCAGGACGAACGCGATCAGCACGAAGTACTTCGTGCCGGCCAGCAGCCGCCGCGGCTCGACGACGCCCGCGAGCGCGAGGAAGAAGACGATCACGGGCAGCTCGAAGCCGGTGCCGAAGGCGAGGATCATGCGCGTCGTGAAGCCGAACACCTCGCGCATCGTCCACGCGGCCTGCACGAAGTCGCTGCTGAAGCTCGCGAAGAAGCTGAAGACGACGGGGAACACGACGGCGTAGCCGAAGACCGAGCCGCTCGCGAAGAGCAGCGTCGACACGACCACGAAGGGAAGCGCCACGCGCTTCTCCTGCGGATAGAGGCCCGGCGCCACGAAGGCCCAGACCTGCCAGAAGAAGACCGGCAGCGCGAGCGCGAAGCCGGCGAGCAGCGCGCACTGGAGGTACGTGAAGAAGATCTCGGTCGGCGCGATGGCCTGGAGCGTGTTGCCGCTGCCGAGCTCGGCGAGCGCGTCGAGGGCGGGCGCCATCAACGCCGCGAAGATCTCCTCGCGCCAGCTCCAGGCGAGGGCGCTGCCGGCGACCCAGGCGACCACGATGCGGAAGATCCGCGAGCGCAGCTCCGCCAGGTGCGCCGTCAGGGGAAGCGGCTTGTCGTCCACCTAGCCGCTCGTCGTGGGCCCGCCGGTCCGCGCCGGCTCGGCCGGCGGGACCCCCGCCGCGTCGGGCTCCGCCGCCGCCTCGCTCGCCGCACCGGGCCGGAGCGCCGCCGGCGGGGGCTCCTCGGCGGCGTCCATCACGGAGCGCCGCAGGTCGTTCGAGGCGCGCCGGAACTCGGCGAGGCCCCGGCCGAGGCTCCGCGCGAGCTCGGGCAGCTTGTCGGGCCCGAACACGAGGAGGGCCACGACGAGGATCACGACGATCTCGGTGAAGCCGAGGCCGAACATGGGGGGAGGCTAGGAAACGGTGGCGGGGCTCGCATGCCCGGCGCCGAGCTGCCGGCGCGCTGCGGAGCATCAAGCGCGTGCGCTCGCCTGCCGATGGCGAGCGCATGTCGGCGCGAAGCGCCTGGCTTGCTGCTTTCGTCTGCGTCCTGCTCGCGAGCGGCGCGGCGGCCGAGGTGTATCGCTGGACCGACGAGCACGGCCGCGAGCACTGGACGGGCGACCTCTCGCAGGTGCCGCCGGGCAAGCGCGGCGAGGCGCTCGACGCGGCGCGCTCGCCCGGGCCGAGCCGCCTCCAGATCTTCGAGGGCGCGCCGTCCCGGGTCGCGGGGGAGCGCTTCCGCGCGCGCTCGGGCGTGCTGCGCATCCCCTACGAGCAGCAGGGCAACGCGATCCTCGTGTACGCGCGCCTGAACGACCGCGTGAGCGCCCCGTTCTACGTCGACACCGGCGCCGCGGACGTCGTCGTACCGGCCGAGGTGGCGGAGCGCGCCGGCATCGTCGTCGGCGCGGACACGCCGCGCGAGACCTATGCCACCGCGAACGGGCTCGTGCGGCAGGCCGTCGTGAGCTTCGACGCGATCGAGGTCGGCGAGGCCCGCGTCGAGAACGTGCGCGGGAGCGTGAGCCAGAGCCTGCCCGTGGGCCTGCTCGGCACGAGCTTCTTCAACCACTTCACGCTGCAGATCGATCCCGCCGCGCGGATGCTGACCCTCGTCGTGAACCCGAACATGCGGGGCGGCGTGAGCGAGACACAGTGGCGCGAGCGCTTCCGCACGCTCCAGCAGCGCCTCGCCCGGCTCGACGCCTACCTCGCCGACGGCACGCTCACGAGCGAGTCGCGCGTGCGCGAGCTCGAGGCGCGGCGCGAGGCGCTCGGCAGCGAGCTCGACCGGCTGGAAGCGGAGGCCGACCGCGCCGACGTGCCGGCGGCGTGGCGCGAATGAGCCCGCGGCTCCTCGCCACGCTCGTGCTCGGCCTTGCGCTCGGGCTCGCCGCCGCGTCGCAGGCGGAGACCTGGCGCTGCGAAGGCGCCGACGGGAAGCCGCTCTTCACGAGCGACCGCTCGCTCTGCCCGGGCGCCGTGCCGCACGAGTCGCGCGGCCAGATCCAGCGCTCGAGCGGCGGGTCGGAGCTCCGCTCGAGCGGCGGGCCGGAGCTCCCGCCCGCGCGCACGGCGGAGCGCCGCCTCCGGCGCGGGGACCCCGACGAGGCCGAGGCTGCGGTCTGGCGCGGCCGGCGCGCGCGCGCCGAGGCCGAGCTCGCGCAGGCGCGCGCGGGCCTGCGCTCCCTCCACGAGGTGGCGGGCTGGTGCAACCGCGGCCACGAGGTCTGGGCCACCGACGCGGACGGGCTCCGCCACGGCGTCGACTGCGACGAGCTGCGGGCGCAGCAGAAGTCGCTCCAGCGCGCGGAGCGGCGCCTCGAGGCCTATCTCGCCGAAGGCCTCGAGGAGGAATGCCGCCGCGCCGGCTGCCTGCCGGGCTGGATCCGCTAGCGACGCGACGGCTGGATCCGCTAGCGACGCGACACGTCCTGGTGCTCGCTCGCCCGGCGCCGCGCGCGGTCGTCGTCATCGTCGATCTCGGCCTCGCCGGCGGTGCGGACGTCCTCCGCGCCCTCCCGCTCGAAGATCTCCTTCGCTTGCCGGCGCTGGTCGGCGTCCTCGGTGTGCACCGCGAGGAGCAGCCTGCCGTCCTTGAGCTTCCCCTCGTAGAGCTTCGCCTCGTACTCGGGGATCCCCATCCCGACGAGGGCGCCGGTCACGCCGCCGAGTGCGGCGCCCGCCGCCGCGCCCGAGAGCGCGGCCATGATCGGACCCGCCGCGACGAAGGGGCCGAGGCCCGGGATCGCGAGCGCGCCGATGCCGACGAGCCAGCCGCCGACGCCGCCGAGGATGCCGCCCGTCGCCGCCCCCGTCGCGGCGCCCTCGGGCGCCTTCGTGCCCTGCTCGTGGGCGAAGTCGCGGCTGCCGCCGCGGTCGGGGAAGAGGACGGAGATGTCGCCGCCCGAGAAGCCCGCGGTTCGCAGGCGGTCGACGATTCGCAGCGCGATCGGTTCGTCGCGAACGATGCAGATGACGGCGCGTTCCATGAGGCCTCCCTTGTGCCGTTGCTCGGCGTGGATTCGGTTTCGTCGCTCGTTCAGTCCCTCGCGACCTCGAGCTGGTCCTCGACCCGGGCGGCGCCCGCGACGCCGCGTGCGATCGCCACGATCGCCTGCTTCTCCTGCTCGCTCTCGACGGGGCCGCGCAGCGTCACGAGGCCCTGCTGCGTGATGACCTTCACGTTCTCGGCGTCCGTCGAGAAGCCGCCCTCCATGATCTGCTGGCGGATCCGCTGCGTGAGCTCGAGGTCGCGCTCCGCGTTCGACTGGTCGAGGGGCGTCGTCGCGCCCTCGCCGCGGTCGCGGACGTTGACGCCCGTGTCGTCGGCGTCCTCGGTGTCGCCGCGCGCGGCGACGTCCGGGGCCGGCGCCCCGGGCTCGTCTGCTACGTCCCGGCCCTCGCCGCACGCGGCGAGCCCGAGCGCGATCCCGACGACGAGGCAGAGCCGGCTGCGCATCGCGATTCCTCCCGCCGCCCGCTCGGGGGCGGCCTGCTCTCCCGGGAGGAGCAAGTCCCGTGCCACCCGCGCCGCGGAGCCGGGGCTCGGCCGCACGCAGCGGACGGCCGCGCCGCGCGCCCTGTCTACAAAGCGGCCGCCGGGCGCGCGCATCCTGCGCCGGGCGGCGCCGCGCATCCTGCGCCTGTGCGCGGCGGCTCAGCGCGCCTTCGCGAGCTCGCGCACGCGGGCGCGGAGCTCGTCCACCTCGAAGGGCTTGCGCATGCACGCCGCCGCGCCGAGCGCGAGCGCCCGGCCCGCCGCGTCGGCGGCGCGCGTCGCGGTGAGCACGATCACGGGCGGCGCCTCCTTCCGCGTCGCGAGCTCCTCGAGCAGCTCGAAGCCGTCGCGCCCGGGCATGACGAGGTCGAGCAGCACGAGATCGACGCGGCTCGCGGCGAGCGCACGGAGCGCGGCGTCCACGCTCTCCGCGCCGACCACGTCGTACTCCCCGCGCAGCACCATGCGGATGGACGCGCGGACCCCGGCCTCGTCGTCGACCACCAGCACGCGCGGCACGCGGCAACCTTAGCGGTCCGCGCCGGAACCTTCGCGTCTATGCCTCGCCCGACGTGGCGGGCAGATCGATGCGAGCTACCTGCTCGCCGCTCTCCAGCGACTCGTGCGAGAGCCGGCCGCCGAGCGCTGCGAAGACCGCCTCGGCGAGCACCAGCTCGAGGGCCGCGGGCTCGCCGTCGCTGCCCGGCAGCACGCTGAGCGCCGCGCCGTGGAAGCGCATCAGGATGCGGAGCACCGCCGGGCCGCCCGGCGTCGCGGTCGGACGCCGGCAGGCGATGTAGAGATCCTGGCGGTCGCCGATGCGAGCGAAGGTCGCGTCGAGCAGCGCGGAGAAGGCGAAGGAGAGCGCCGGCTCCGAGCCGAGCGCCCAGGGCGCGTCCGTGCCGAGCTCGGACATCACGAGCAGACGGCGCCTCTTGATCTCGGCCTGGTGCTCCTGCAGCAGGCTCTCGAGCAGCGACGCCACGTTCACGGCCTTGCGCTCGCCGAGGTCGAGCTCGCCGAAACGCCCGAGCCGGTCGAGGTGCCTCTCGAGGCTCGCGAGGTCGCGCTCCGTCTGCGCGCGGAAGTGCACGCGGAAGTCCTCGTCGCCGTAGCGCTCGGGCAGCAGCGAGGCGAAGGTCTTGAGGCTCACGAGCGGGTTGCGGAGCGAGTGGGCGAGCGACTGGAGGAGGCTCGCCGGCGCGTGCTCGGGCGCGGCCTCGGGCGGCGGGCTCGACGGACTCGGCGGGCTCGGCGCGGCGCTGCGCGCGGGCTCGGTCGTCTCGGCCGTGCGCAGCGGGCGGACCGGGGCGGGCCGGGCCGTTCCGGGACGCGCGAGCGGGGCCTCTGCGGCCGGCGCCCCGAGCGCGAGCTCGGCGGCGCGGAGTGGCCCCTCGCCGCCGCGGGCCACGGCGCGCCGGAGCGCCGCTTCGAGCTCGCGGAAGTTCCCCGGCCAGGTGGCGCGCGCGATCAGCTCGCTGGCCTCGCGCGACAGCTCGCGTGCCGGCGTGCCGGCGGCCGCCCCGAGCGCTCGGAGCGTCGCCGCCGCGAACCGCTCCGCCGCGCCCACGCGCCGCCGCAGCGGCGGCAGGCGCAGGTCGTGGCCGGCCAGCGCGAGCGCGAGGTTCGTCTCGAGCGTCGGCGTGGCGCCCGCGAGCTCGCCCACGAGCGCGATCCAGACGGTCCGGTCCAGGTCGAGCGCGACGCCGGGCGGGCCGAGCTCGATCCAGCTCGCGAGCTCCCGCTGGCGTTCGCGCGGCAGCCGCTCCGGACGCTCGATGCACACCACCACGCGCTCGGCGCGGCTCGCCACCTCGAGCTTCTCGGCGAGCTCGGCGAGCGCGCGCTCGCCGGCGCCGTCCACCTGCACGAGCGCGCCCGGCGGGTCGGCGAGCGCGTGCACCACGCGAGCCACCAGCATGCGCCCGCTGCCGGGCTCGCCGCGCACCACGAGGCGCCCGCCCACGAGCCCGCCGAGGTCCGGCAGCCCGAGCTCGCCGAGCGTGCGGGCGAAGCGGCGCGCGAGGGCGTCGCGCTGGCGGCGGGCGCGGATCCCGGTCGGGCCGTCGCGGCGCGCCCGCGCGAGAGCGCTCGGGAGGAGGTCCGCCTCGGCGGGCCAGGCGAGCACCTCGGCCTCGAGGCCCGCGAAGGCCTCGTCGCGCGCCGTGCCGTCGTCCCGCAGCAGCACCCAGGCCGCGCGCGGATGGGCGCGCGAGGCCCGGTGCGCGAAGTCGAGCGCGAGCGCTGCGTCCGCCCCCACGTGGAGCACGATGGCGCGCGGCGCGGGCGCGGAGTCGACCGGAAAGTCCTCGGGCGCGCCGTCCGGGCCGGGGCTGCCGGCCAGATGCCGGAGCAGCGCCCGCGCCTCGGGGTCGGCGTGGACGATCCAGCTGATGTCAGAGCGGGGAGGCATCGACCACCATCGGGGGCACCGCCCCGGGGAAACGCGGCGCAAACCGCGTGCCAACCCGCTCCGGCCGGCGATTCACTCGCAGGCAGCGCCGGGATCCGCCCGGAAACGCGCGGCTTCCCGCCCCGGGCCCGCTGGGCCGGGTGCAGCCGAGGGCGGAAGGCGAGCACTTCGGGGGCGGAACGGATTTACCCATCCCTGGGATCGTCGCCTCCGCGCGCCGGTGCGTGTTAAAACCTGTGGCTCGGGGGTGGAGGAGCGCGGTGGGGGATCACCCGGAGCCTCGAGGCGCGGTGGTCGACGGCGGTGCGGAGGTCCGGCTCCGCAACTGGTTCGACCTGCCCTATGACGACGCCATCGCGGCGGCGCGCACCTGCTACTCGCCGCGGGTGATCGACGCGGAGGAGATCACCGCGGGGCAGCGGAGCCGCATCGGCCCGCTCACCTGGGCGGGCGGACACCACACCGTGTACCAGCACGCGAGCTTCGAGTTCTCGCTCTCGGGCGTCTCGCGCCAGCTCGTCTGGTGCTTCCTGCACGGCTTCCCCTTCTACAACTCCGAGCAGCAGAGCCAGCGCTACGTCCGGCTGGACGAGATCCGCGCCCACGTGCCCCCGGCGCTCGGCGGCGAGGCGCGAGCCGTCTACGAGCGGGCCATCGTGCGCGCCTGGCAGGGCTACCGCGAGCTCGGCGCACGCCTCGAGCCCGTCGTGATGGGCATCCTGTCCGAGCTCTGGCGGCTGCGCGAGCGGCAATCGCGGGCCTTCGGGCGGAGCGTCGCGCGCGAGGCCGAGAAGAAGGCGATCGAGACCGCCCGCTACCTGATCCCGATCGCCTGCCACACGGCGCTGGTCTACACGGTCTCGGGCATCACGCTGCACCGCCTCCGCCGCATGGCGGCCGCGTGTGACGCCTCGCAGGAGGCGCGCCGCGTGGTGGCGCAGATGGTCGCGGAGGTGAGCCGCCTCGACCCGGCCTTCTTCGAGGTCGTGGGTGAGGAGCCGCTCGCGGCCGACGAGGTGGTGGAGTTCGCGGCGGCGCCCGCGGGCCTCGGCGACGCAGCCGCGCTCGAGGCGTTCGACAAGTCGCTCGACGGCCGCCGCTCGCGGCTCGTGGACTGGGGAGCCCGCGCGCCGGTCGTGGTGGCGGACGCGGTCCGCCACGTGCTCGGCCGGCCCGACCTCGACGACGGCGAGGCGCTCGCGCTCGTGCTCGATCCCAGCCGCAATCGCTACCGGCTCGACGCCCTGAACGTCTCCTTCCACGCGCCGCTGATGCGTGCGCTGGACCACGCGCACTACACGTTCCGGAAGAAGCTCTCGCACACGGCGGACAGCCAGGACCAGCGCCACCGCATGGTGCCGGCCTCCCGGCCGCTCCTGACGCGCACCGTGCCGGGCTTCCCGGACGTGGTGGAGCCCGAGCTCGTCGCCGCGGATGCCGCCTGCCACGCGCTCTTCCGCGAGCACGTCGAGGCCGCCTGGGACGCGCGCGCCCGGCTCCTCGCGCTCGGCGTCCCGCCGGAGCTCGCGCTCTACGTCCTCCCGAACGCGCTCGCGGTGCGCTTCGAGGAATCCGGGAGCCTGCTGCATCTGCTCCACAAGTGGACGATGCGCACGTGCCTGAATGCGCAGCGCGAGATCTACGAGGCCTCCATGGAGGAGGTCGAGCAGGTGCGCGGGGTCCACCCGCAGCTGATGGAGCACGTCGGCCCGCCCTGCGTCGTGCGCAGCGGCCGGGCCTCGCCGCGCTGCACGGAGGGCACGCACTTCTGCGGCGTGCCGGTCTGGCGCAGCTTCCCGAACCTGGCGCGGAGGATCTGATGCGACCTGGCGCGGAGGATCTGATGCGACGAGCGCTCCTCGGGCTCTGCCTCGCCGCGCTGCTGCCGGGCGCGGCCCGGGCCCTCACCGCCGACGAGCTGGCCGGCGCCTGGCACGTGCTCGTGCACTACCAGGACTCGCAGACCGGCAACCCGGACGCGAAGCGCTGGGAGGACCGCATCTGGGTGTTCGAGAAGCAGGGCGAGCAGCTGCGCTGGAGCGACTACCCGATCGTGGTGTTCGAGGACGAGGAGGGACGCTTCGAGCGGCTCGGCACGAACCGCCAGAGCCGCGTGCTCGATCACTGGGAGCCGAACGCCGCGCAGCGCGCGCAGATCGAGGCGGGCCTCGCGATCAACTCGCGCGGCTCGCGCAGCAAGACGCTGCGCGGCTCGGACGCGAAGGGCTGGTCCTCGGCGAAGCGCGGCGGCGGCTACCAGTCGGCGCGCATCATCACCTACGAGGAGACCTGGACGCTCGACGGGCTCCCCGACGCGCCGCGCTTCGTGCGCAACGACTCGATGGGGTCCGCCGGCTCGGAGCAGATCGAGGGCCGCACGCTCTACGAGACCACGAGCATCGAGGAGGGCGGCCGGGTGCTGCGCGGGAAGTTCGACCGCGACGGCACGCGGATCGGGACGTTCCGCATGACCCGGACCGGCTCGGTGAGGTCCGTCGACGACGGCGGCGGCTCCGCGCCCGGCCGCCAGATGAAGCGCGCCGAGCTCATCGCCATGCTCGCGCCCGGGCTCGTGAAGCTGCCGGGCGAGCGCAGCGAGGCCGAGTGGCGCGCGGCCGTGGCGGGGCCCGACGCGAAGCAGGAGCGCCTCGCGCTCCGCGCGGCGCTCGAGGAGGGGCTCCGCACCCAGGTCCTCACCGAGGACGACATCCGCACGCACAACGTGCTGCTCTCGAACCTCGCGGTCGAGCTCGAGCGGCTCTTCGTCGAGGAGGAGAAGAGCCTCGCCGATCTGCGCAAGATGATGCTCGACGGCGAGGTGCTGTCCGGGGGCGTGGGCTTCTGAGCGAGGGCTGGCGGGTCCGCGCCGCGGGCGCGCGCGACCTCGACCGCGTCGCCGCGCTCGCGAGCCTCCTGTTCGCCGAGCACGCGGGGCGGGCCGCACGCTTCGCGCTCGAGCGCGGCCGCGAGAGTGCGCTGCGCGACGTGCTCGCGCGCTGCGTGCGCGAGCACGAGCGGAGGCTCTTCGTCGCCGAAGCCGGGGACGGCCGCCTGCTCGGCTTCGCCGCCGCCGCGCTCGCGCGGGGCGCCGGCCCCGTGGCCGAGCGCGCGCGCGGCGAGATCGACTGGCTCTTCGTGCGCGAGGAGGCGCGGCGGCGCGGCACGGGGCGCGCGCTCGTGGCGGCCGCGCTCGCGTGGCTCGGCGGGGAGGGCGCCGCCCGCGTCGAGATCCAGGTGGCGCACGGCAACGCGGGTGGCCGCGCGTTCTGGCAGGCGCTCGGCTTCGCTCCGACGATGGACGTCCTCGAGCGCCCTCTCTAAGCTCGGCTCGCCATGCCGGCCGCCGAACCGAGCCTGAATCCGCTCGCGCGAGAGCTCAACGAGCAGCTCGAGGCCGCCGCGCCCGAGATCCTCGCGATGCTGTCCCCGCTCGGGCGCCGGCTCTACTTCCCGAAGGGGATCCTCTGGCAGGCGGCCGAGGCGAAGCAGAAGGCGCATCGCTTCAACGCCACCATCGGCATCGCCACCGAGCACGGGCGGGCGATGCACCTCGCGAGCGTGCAGTCGCATCTGCGCGACATCTCGCCCGACGACGCCTTCACCTACGCGCCGGCCTCGGGGCGCCCCTCGCTGCGCGAGCGCTGGCGCGAGAAGCAGCTGGAGGAGAATCCCTCGCTCCGCGGCAAGGCCTTCGGGCTGCCGATCGTGACCGCGGCGCTCACGCACGGTCTCTCGCTGGTCGGCGATCTCTTCGTCGAGCCGGGCGACGTGATCGTGCTGCCGGACCAGCTCTGGGGGAACTACCGCCTCACGTACGAGGTGCGGCTCGGCGCGCGGATCGTCACGCATCCCTTCTACGCGGGCGGCGGCTTCGACACGGCCAGCTTCGCGGAGACGCTCGCGCGGGAGGCGCGGAGCCGCGAGAAGCTGATCGTGCTGCTGAACTTCCCGAACAACCCGACCGGCTACATGCCGAACGAGGCGGAAGGGGAGGCGATCGTCGCGGCGCTGGCGGCCCAAGCGGCACGCGGCACGCGGCTCGTCGTCGTGCTCGACGACGCGTACTTCGGGCTGTTCTACCACCTCGGCGGCCCGTCCCTGACCGAGTCGCTCTTCGGGCGCCTCGCGAACCTCCACCCGAACCTGCTCGCGATCCGCCTCGACGGCGCGACCAAGGAGCTGTTCGTCTGGGGCCTGCGCTGCGGCTTCCTCAGCTTCGCGCCGGGGCGCGGGGCGGGCGCGGAGAGCGCCTGCGCCGCGCTCGAGGCGAAGGTGAAGGGCGCGATCCGCGGCGGGATCTCGAACAGCCCGCAGCTCTCGCAGACGCTCGTCGAGCGCGCCCTCGCGGCGTCGTCGGTGGACGCGGAGCGGAAGGAGAAGTGCGAGCTGCTGCGCGTCCGCGCGCAGAAGGTCCACGAGGTCGCGAACGCGCCGCGCTTCCGCGAGAGCTGGGACGTGTATCCCTTCAACAGCGGCTACTTCATGTGCGTGAAGCTGAAGGGCGTCGAGGCCGAGCCGCTGCGCGTCCACCTGCTCGAGGCGCACCAGACCGGCCTCGTCGCGACGGCGAAGCATGACCTGCGCGTCGCGTTCTCGTGTCTCGAGGTCGAGCAGATCGAGCCGCTCTTCGAGACCGTGCACCGCGCGATCCAGGAGCTGCGGTAGCTGTCGAGTCCAGGCGCGTTCGTCACGACTGCGGGTAGGTCAGCCTCGAAGAGGCCGCTGGAGACCGGTACCCGCTCCGGCTCCAAGAAACGGGTGATGTCGCCTCCGCGTGCACCGGTCTCCAGCGGCCGGAACTCGGGTGCGATCTGAGCGGGCGGCCCGAGGCGCAAGGCAATCGGCTGCCCTGGCTCCCGGCTCGACGTGTGACCGACGTCCTCGGAACTGACAGCTGGACTAACGAGGGCGCTCGGCCTCCACCGCGTCGAGCTCGCGGAGGATCGCGAGGGTCGCCGCGACGCCGAGCTCGAGGTTGTCGCTCGAGATGCGCTCGTCGACGCCGTGGACCCCGCGCGTCTCGAGGGGACGCAGGCGCCGCGGCACGAAGCCGTAGGACACGATGCCCTGCGCGCGGAACCAGTGTGCGTCGGTGAAGCCCGCGATCACGCGCGGCACCACGACGCCCGCGGGCGCGCTCTTCGCCGCCACGCGCCCGATCGCCTCCATCAGCGCGGTGTCCGTCGGCGAGGCGTGCGCGTCGAAGGAGAGCTCGACGCGCAGCGACACCGCCGGATCCGCGATCGTCTCGCGCACACGCGCCGCGAGGTCCTCGCAGCTCTGGCCGGGCAGCAGGCGCGCGTCGATTCCCGCGCGCGCCTCGGCCGGCAGCACGTTGATGCGCTCGGAGCCCGCGAGCGTCGTGATCGCGGCGGTCGTGCGCACCAGCGCCGCGCGCCCGCCGTCCGCGAGGAAGCGGGCGCGGAAGCCCGGGTCGAGCGCGAGCGCGCCGCGCAGGCTCGCGTAGCCCGCCTGGTCCTCGGGCGCGGCGAGCGGCGCGAGCGCCTCGAACATCTGCGCGACCTCGGGCACCACGTGCGTCTCGAAGCGGAGCGCGGCGACGCGCGCGAGGGCGGCCACGAGGCG
>Ga0075327_1000112_pt1 | contig 19734 bp, 19 predicted proteins | sample MayberrySE_Catta_2_FD_120056 | JGI IMG/M metagenome (GOLD analysis project Ga0075327, IMG submission 120056) | Natural and restored wetland microbial communities from the San Francisco Bay, California, USA, that impact long-term carbon... | ecosystem: Environmental > Terrestrial > Soil >...
GACGGATCGCTCCGCTGCCGGCGGTCGCCCTGGAACAGTGGCGCGGCAGCCGGGAAGCTGCTCAAGCCGGCGAGGAGCTCCTCGCCGCGGGGCGGGCCGCCTTCCTGACCGTGGCCGGCGGCCAGGGCACGCGGCTCGGCCACCCGGGGCCGAAGGGCACCTTCCCGATCGGCCCGGTGAGCGAGCGCAGCCTCTTCGAGCTCCAGGCCCAGAAGCTCCGCCGCCTCGAGCGCCGCTGCGGGGGCCGGCTGCCCTGGATCGTGATGACGAGCGCCGCGACCGACGCCGCGACCCGCGACTTCTTCGCCGAGCACGACGGCTTCGGGCTCGAGGTGCGCTTCGTGCAGCAGCGCGAGGCGCCGAGCGTCGACTTCTCGGGCCGGCCCCTCCTCGCCGCGCCCGGCCGCCTCGCGACCTCGCCCGACGGCCACGGCGGCGTGCTCTTCGCGCTCGACGAGGCGGGCCTCCTCGACGAGCTCGCGGAGCGCGGCATCCGCGCCCTCGCCTACCACCAGGTCGACAATCCGCTCGCCCGCATGGCGGATCCCGTGCTCGTGGGCCTGCTCGAGACGCACGCCGCGGAGGTGGCGAGCAAGGTGCTCCCGAAGTCGCAGCCCGACGAGCACCTCGGCACGATCGGGCTGCGCGAGGGGCGCCTCCACGTGGTCGAGTACACCGAGCTCGCTCCCGAGGAGGCGGAGGCGCGAGAGCCCGACGGCTCGCTCCGCCTCTGGGCCGGGGCGATCGGCCTCCATGCCTTCTCGCTCGACTTCCTGCGCCGGGTGGCGCCGCGCGCGGACGAGCTGCTTCCCTTCCACGCGACGCCGAAGCCGATCCCGTGCCTCGATGCCGAGGGCCGCCCGGTCGCGCCGCGCGAGCCGAACGGCTACAAGCTCGAGCGTTTCGTGTTCGACCTGCTTCCGGAGGCGCGGGCGCCGGTGATGGTGGAGGCGCTGCGCGAGGACGAATACGCGCCCGTGAAGAACGCCCACGGGAGCGAGTCCCCCGCCTCCGCGCGGCGCGCGCTCGACGCGTGCGCGCGCCGCTGGCTGGCCGCGGCCGGCTGGCAGCTGCCGCCCGCCTCGGTCGCGATCGAGCTCGACCACGCCGTGATCGACGGCCCCGACGACGCCGCACGCCTGTCCGTTCGCGATGCGACGGCCGCGGGTGCGTTCGTCCGTCTGGGCCCGGGGGTTCCGTCATGAGCCGCAAGAAGACGGCCGCCAAGGCCAGCAAGAAGCCCGCCCGCAAGCCGGCCGCGAAGGCGGCGCGGCCCGCCAAGGCGGCCAAGGCGGCGAAGGCGAAGGCTCCCGCCAAGCCCAAGGCGAAGAAGGAAGCGGCCGCGAAGCCCGCGCCGAAGGAGGCCGCCGCGAAGCCCGCGCCGAAGCCGGCCGCGAAGCCCGCGGCGAAGCCGCGCAAGAAGTCCGCGACGGTCGCGAAGCCCGAGCCCGCGAGCCGAGAAGCCAAGCCGGGACTGGGCTTCAAGTGGCTCTGCTTCCAGTGCAACGCGAAGTTCTACGACCTCGAGAAGCCGGATCCGGTCTGCCCGCGCTGCGGCGCGGACCAGCGCAACCGGCCGCCCGCCGAGGCCGGTCCGCCCCCGCCCCCGACGCCCCGCAAGCCTGCGGCGCCGCCCATGGCCCGCTACCTCGACGACGAGGAGACCGCTCCCGAGGGCGAGGCGTTCGTCGACGAGGGCGAGGAGGAGGCGGCGGAGATCGACATCGAGGCGATCGAGGAGACCGGCACCTTCCTCGAGCCGGATTACGAGGACGAGTAGGCTCCGCCCCGTGCCAGGAGCGCGCGGAGCGCGCGCGCGTCGGGGAGCGCGCCCTGCGCACCGGGCGCCGTGCAGGCGATGGCGGCCGCGGCGTTCGCGGCGCGGAGCAGCTCGGCCGGGTCGAGCGCGCGGAGCAGCCCCCAGGCGAAGGCTCCGTGGAAGGCGTCGCCCGCGCCGGTGGTGTCCACGACCTCGACCGGGAACGCCGGGCTCGCGAGCGGCCGGCCGTCGACCCAGGCGAGCGCGCCCTCCGCGCCGAGCGTCACGACCGGGAGCTTCGCTCCGAGCGCGGCGAGGCGCGCGAGCGCGGGCTCCGCGCCCCCGTAGGCCGCGGCCGCGAAGCCGCCCGACACGACCGGGAAGTCGACCTGCGCGAGCAGCTCCTCGAAGCCGGGCGCGGGCGCGTCGAGATCGAGGAGGACGGCGACGCCGTCGGCGCGGGCGCGCCCGGCGAGCGCCGTCGCGAGCGCGAGGTCGGTCGCGTCGAGCAGCAGGAGACGCACGCCGGCGAGCGGCAGGCCCGCGAGCGCGGGGCGGGCTTCGCCGAGGCGCGGGTCGCGCTGGCCGAGCACCGTGCGCTCGCCGCTCCGGCGCTCGACGACGATCACCGCGGCGCGGGTCCGCGCGCCGGGAACGCGCACCACGCGCGAAACGTCGACGCCGGCCGCGACGAGCGGCGCCAGCACGGCGCCCGCGCGGGCGTCGTCGCCCACGACGCCGGCGTAGGCGGCGCTCGCCCCGAGGCGCGCCGCGGCGAGCACGGCGGTCGCGATCTGGCCGCCCGGCCGCTCCTGCCAATCGACGATCCGGCCCTTCCCGCCCGGCCGCGGCAGCTCGTCCACGAGGAGCTGCGTGTCGAGCGAACACTCGCCGACGCCGAGGAGCTCGCTCACGACCCGTAGAGCGTCCGGTAGACGTGGAGGCTCCGCAGCACGCGCTTCACGTAGGCGCGCGTCTGGTCGTAGGGAATGCCCTCGACCCACTCGTCGTCCTCGGCGCTGCCGCTCGCGGCGAGCCAGCGCGCGACCGCCTCCGGGCCGGCGTTGTAGCTCGCGATCGCCGCGGAGAAGCGCCCGTCGAAGCGCTGGAGCAGCCGCGACAGGTAGAAGGCACCGAGCTCCACGTTGCGCTCGGGGACGAAGAGCTCCGCGACGTCGAAGCTCGCGGCGCCGAGGTCCGCGGCGAGCCGCCGGCCGGTGTCCGGCATGATCTGCGTGAGCCCGCGCGCGCCGACCACCGACAGCGCATCGGGCTGGTAGCCGCTCTCCTCGCGCATGATCGCGAAGACGAGCGCCGGCTCGACGCCGCTCGCGCGCGCCGCCTCTTCCACCGCGCGGTCGAAGGCGGTGGGCCAGGCCAGCCACCAGAGCGCCTCGCCGCCGGGCGGCGGCACGCGCACGAGCTCCTTCGCATGGGCGTCGAGCACGAGCCGCTGCGCGCGGTGGAACTGGCCCGCCTCGAGCAGGAGCTGCGCGAGCGCGAGGCGCGTGCTGCGGTCGGCGGGGCCGCTCGCGAGGGGCCGGATCTCGCGCGCGGCGCGGCCGTCGAGCCCGGCCTCGAGCAGGATCTCGAAGCGGCGCACGAGCGCGGCCGGCAGCGCGGGCGCGGTACCGACGTCGCGCGGCGAGCCATCCCCCGGCGCCGGCGTCGGCGCCGGCGCCGCGCCGTCCCCGAGCCGCGTCGCGGCGCGCCAGCCGTAGTAGCCGAGCGGCTCCTCGCGAGCGAGCGCGGCGAGCTGCGCGCGGCCCTCCTCGCGCCCGAGCCGCTCGAGCGTCCGCCCGAGCCAGTAGCGGCCGCGCTGGCGCTCGGCCGGGTCGCGCTCGTCGGCGAGGAAGCGCTCGAGCGCGGCGGCCGCTGCGGCCGCGTCGCCGCGCCGCCACGCCAGCCAGGCCAGCCGCCAGCGCGCGGCCGAGCGCTGCGACGCGAGCGGCGCAGTCTCCGCGACGCGGCGGTAGCTCGCCTCCGCGGCGGCGAGGTCGTCGTCCTCGTGGAGCGTTCCGGCGAGAAAGCGCGCGCGGGCGGCGAGCTCGCGGTCCGGCCCCGCGGCGAGCGCCTCGAACGCCTTCAGCGACGCCTCGATCCGCCCGCTCCGCGCGAGCGAGCGCGCGTGCCAGAAGCGCGCGTTCGCGTCGCCCGGCGCGAGCGCCGCGAACGCGTCCACCGCCTCGGCGTAGCGGCGCGTGCGGAAGCGGAGCTCGGCGCGCTGCCGGAGCAGGCTCTCGTCGCGCGGTGCGCGGGCGAGCGCCGCGTCGCACTCGCGGATCGCCTCCTCGTTGCGCAGCGCCTCGGACAGCCGCACGCAGCGCTCGCGCAGCGCGGCGGGCGTGCGGTAGACGAGCGACGGATCCGTCTCGGCGAGCTTCGCGAGCGCCGCCTCCGCACGCGACGCCTGCGCGCTCGTGGCGTAGCGCGTGTAGAGCGTCTGCCAGCGCGCGGCCGCCTCCCCGGGCTCCCCGCTCCGCTCGTAGCTCGCCGCGATCTCCGCCAGCAGGCGGGGCCGCTCGGCGTCGCCCTCCGAGCGCCCCGCGAGTGCCCGCTCGAAGGCCTCCCGCGCGGCGGCCTCGTCGCCGCGCGCCACGTGCGCGGAGCCCTCGTGCGCCGCGACCCGCGAGAGCAGCCAGACGTCCGTGAAGCGCGCGCGGAACTCCGCCGCCGCCGTGAGCGCCGCCTCGGTCTCCTCGCCCGCGACGAGCGCCTCGATGCGCAGCTCCGCCGCGTGATCGGCGACCTCCGGCGTGCTCGCCGCCACGGCGCCGAAGCGCTCCGCGGCGCCCGCGGCGTCCCCCGCGGCGAGCCTGGCCTGCGCGTCGCGCAGCAGCGCCGCCGGCCGCTCGGCCGGCGCCTCCTCGGCGCGTGCGGAGGCCGGCGCGAGCAGCAGCAGCGCGCAAGTCCAGCTCCGTAGCGAAAGCGTGCGTGCGATCACGGCCCCCCGGCTTCGATCCGCCAACGTCCGAGTGTGAGCGACGAAAGCCCCGGTTGCTAGCGTCCCGGGCCGTGCGGGGAGCGTGGCGAGGTATGGGACGGGGGCTCGTGAACGCGCTCGCCGTGGCGGCTGCGCTCTTCGTGCTGCTCGGCGAGGCGCCGCGCTCGCAGCCCGCGCCTCCGCTGCCTGCCGTCGCCGCCGCGCCGCCCGCGCCCGCGCCGGCGGCGAAGCGCGGGCTCTGGGTGCTCTGCGAGGGCTCGCAGCGCGTGCTCGAGCATCCCGAGCGCGTGGAGTGGCTGCTGGCGGACGCCGCGGCGCTCGGCGTCACCGATCTCTTCGTGCAGGTCCACCGCGGCGGCCGCGCCTGGTACCGCAGCACGCTCGCGGACCCGGCCCCGTGGGCGGCCACGCGTCGCCCGGACGGCTCCGACGCGCTCACGGCGCTGATCGCCGCCGCGCACGCACGCGGGCTCCGCGTGCACGCGTGGGTGAACGTGCTGAGCCTCGCCGGCAACCGCGCGGCGCCGCTCCTCGCCGCGCTCGGCCGCGACGCCGCGATCGTCGACCAGAAGGGCCGCTCGGTGCTCGACTATCCCGAGCTCGAGCTGCCGCCGCCCGACCGCGAGTGGCTGCGGATGGGCACGCCCGCCGTGTGGCTCGACCCCGCCGTGCCCGGCGTGGCGGAGCACCTCGCCGCCACCTTCGCGGAGCTCGCGCGGGGCTATCCCGGCCTGGACGGGCTCCACCTCGATTACGTGCGCTACCCCGACACGCTGCCCTTCTCGCCAGGGACACAGTTCGGTGTCGGGCTCGGCTTCGGCTTCGGCGAGCCGGCCCGCGCGCGCTTCCAGGCCGAGACCGGCCGCGCGGCTCCCTTCGCGGGCTCGCTCGCGAACGCGGAGCGCTTCGACGCCTGGCGGCGCGGCAAGCTCACCGCCCTCGTCGCGGCCGTCGCCGCCGCGGCGCGCGCCGAGCGCCCGGGCCTCCGCATCTCGGCGGCGGTGATCGCCGAGCGCGAGCGCGCCTACCGGGTCGACCTCCAGGACTGGCTCGGCTGGCTCGACGCCGGCCACCTCGACTTCGCGGTCCCGATGCTCTACACGCGCGACGCCACGCTGCTGCGCTACGGCGTCGAGACGTACGCCGGGCTCGCGGCGCGGCGCGAGCTCTGGGTCGGGCTCGGCAGCTGGCTCTTCGCGGCACGGCCCGAGCGCGCCGTCGAGCAGCTCCGCGTCGCGAGTGCGCCGCCGCGCCTCGCCACCGCCCTCTTCTCCTGGGACTCGATCCGCGAGACGCCGGCCCTCCTCTCCGCGCTCGCGACGGACGTGGCCCGTGCGCGAAGCGCTGCGGCTCGCTGACTACGACTACGCGCTGCCGGAGGCGCGCATCGCGCAGGCGCCTCTTCCGGAGCGCGACGCCGCGCGGCTCCTCGTGCTCGACCGCAGCAGCGGCGCGCGCACGCATCGGCACGTGCGCGAGCTCCCGGCGCTCCTCCGCGCGGGCGACCTCCTCGTCGCGAACGCGACGCAGGTGCTCCCCGCGCGCCTGCGCGGGCGCAAGGCGAGCGGCGGCGCGGCCGAGGCGCTCCTGCTCGGCCCGGGCGAGCGCCCCGGGGAGTGGCGCGCGCTCGTGAAGGCGCGCGCGCTCCGCGTCGGCACGAAGCTCGCGTTCGCGCGCGACGCCCTCCGGCTCGAGGCCGAGGTCGCCGCGCTCGGCGAGGACGGCGCGGCGACCCTCGCCTTCGCGCCCGGCGCCGCGCCGCACGCGCTCGGCGAGATGCCGCTGCCGCCCTACGTCCGGCGCCCCGCGCCGGATCCGAAGGACGCCGAGCGCTACCAGACGGTGTTCGCGCGCGCGCCGGGCGCCGTGGCGGCGCCGACCGCGGGGCTGCACCTGACGCACGCGCTCCTCGCCGCGCTCGGGCGCGCGGGCATCGGCTTCGCCGAGGTCGTCCTCCACGTCGGCGCGGGCACGTTCCGGCCGCTCCGCGAGGCGGACCTCGCGCGCGGGCGCCTCCCCGCCGAGCGCTTCGAGCTGCCCGAGGCGACCGCCGCCGCGATCGCGGCCGCGCGCGCGCGCGGCGGCCGCGTCGTCGCGGTCGGGACCACCACGACGCGCGTTCTCGAGGCGTGCGCGCAGGGCGACGGCCGCGTCGCGCCGGGGGGCGGCGAGACGGAGCTCTTCGTGCGGCCCGGCCACCGCTTCCGCGCCGTCGACGCGCTCCTCACCAACTTCCACCTGCCGCGCTCGTCGCTGCTGCTGCTCGTCGCCGCGTTCGCCGGGCGCGAGACGGTGCTCGACGCCTATCGTGAGGCCATCGCGCTCGAGTACCGCTTCTACTCGTACGGCGACGCGATGCTGATCCTCTGAGCGAGCGGCTTCGCGCGCAGTGAGCCCACGCGAGGCTTCGCCTCGCGTGAGGCGAACGGAGTCACGAGCTTGACGCTCCGCTTCCAGATCACCGCGCAGGACGGCGCCGCGCGACGCGGGCTCCTCATCCTCCGGAGCGGCGTCGTGGAGACGCCCGCCTTCATGCCGGTCGCGACCTACGGCGCGGTGCGCGGCGTCGCGCCGCCTGACCTCGTCGCGCTCGGCGCACAGCTGCTCCTCGCGAACACCTTCCACCTGCACGAGCGGCCGGGCGAGGAGGCCGTCGCCAAGGCGGGTGGGCTCGGCGGCTGGAGCGGCTGGCGCGGGCCCTGGCTCACGGACAGCGGCGGCTACCAGGTCACGTCGCTCGCCGATCGCGCCCGGGTCGACGACGACGGCGTCGCGTTCGCATCGCCGCTCGACGGCCGGCGGCGCCTCCTCACGCCCGAGGGCGCGATCGCGATCCAGGAGGCGCTCGGCGCCGACGTCGCGATGGTCCTCGACGAGTGCCTCCCCGCCGAGACGAGCGAGCCGGCGCGCATCGCGGCCGCGCTCGAGCGGAGCCTGCGCTGGGCCGAGCGGGCGCAGCGCGCGCGCCGGAGGAGCGACCAGGCGGTGTTCGGCATCGTGCAGGGAGGCGCAGACCTCGCGCTCCGCCGCGCTGCGGCCGCGCGCCTCGCCGCGCTCGGCTTCGACGGCTACGCGCACGGCGGCCTCGGGCTCGGCGAGGCGGCGGCGGCTCGCGCCGAGCTCGTGGCCGAGACGCAGGCGGCGCTGCCTCCGCAGGCGCCGCGCTACCTGATGGGCCTCGGGCGCCCCGAGGACCTCGTCGCGGGCATGGCGCTCGGCGTCGACCTGTTCGACTGCGTGGTGCCGACCCGTCACGCGCGCCACGGCATGCTCTTCACGAGCCGCGGCGTGCTCGCGATCCGGAACGCCCGCTTCGCGGGCGACGGCGATCCGCCCGACCCCGGCTGCGACTGCCCCACCTGCCGCCACCACGCGCGCGGCTACCTGCGCCACCTGTTCCAGGTGGGCGACGCGCTCGGGCCGCGCCTCGCCACGCTCCACAACCTGCGCTTCTACCTGGGCCTGATGGAGCGCGCGCGCGCCGCGATCACGAGGGGAGTCTTCGCGGCGCTCCGCGACGAGGTCCTGGGCGCCGCGCGGGCGCGCGTGGCATAGCAGCCAACCGCTCCGTCGCGTAGCCGCCAACCCGCTCCGTCGCGTCGCAGCCGCCTGCTCCACCGCCTCGGGCCCGCAGCGCTTTCGCGGGGGCGCGCTCAAGCGCCCGCTCCCTCCGGCCGATCCCGAGAGGGCGCGGGAGGGGTGCATGCACGACCAGTCTGCGGGGAGATCGGGGGCGCTGGGCGTGGCGCAGGCCGTCGCGTTCCCGTTCGCCGCCGCGGGCGGGGCACTCGTGCTCCACGCCTTCACGGGCAGCACCGTCGCCGCCCTCTGCTTCGGCGGGGTGCTCGCCCTCTGCGCGGGCCTCGCGCGCTGGCCGGCCGAGCGGGCGTTCACGCGCGCTCGGGGCTTCGCCGAGCTCTCCGCCCGCCTCGCCTCGGGCGAGCTGCGCTCGATCGACCCGGCGCTCGCCGCGCGCCTCGGCCCCTTCGTGCATCCGCTCCGCCAGCTGATCGTGAAGAGCCATGCGGCGCGCGGCGTGGTCGAGCGCCTGCGCGGCGCGCTCGCGACGCTGCCCGAGGCGATCGACCGCGCGAACCTCGAGGTGAGCGAGAGCCGCGCGGCGATCGAGGAGACCGTGGAGGAGACGGCCTCGCTCCTCGCGCACATCAACGGCTCGATCCGCGGCATCACGGCCGAGGTCGAGAGCCTGGCCGCCTCCTCCGAGCAGGCCTCGACCTCGATCCTCGAGATGGGCTCGGCGATCGACGAGGTGGCGCGGAACGCGGGCGCGCTCCACGACGCCGCCGGCGCGTCCGCGAGCGCGGTCCACGAGCTCGGCGGCAGCATCCGCCAGGTGGCCGAAGGCGCCGACGCGGTCCAGGGCATGGCCGAGGAGTCGGCGGCCGCGATGGTCGAGATGGACCGCGCCATCCAGGAGGTGAGCCAGCACGTGGGCGGCGCCTCCGAGCTCACGCAGCAGGTGAGCGCCGACGCCGAGGAAGGCTCGCGCGCCGTGGTCGACACGATCGAGGGCATCGCCGAGATCCGCCGCCAGACGCTCGAGGCGCGCACCGTGCTCGAGCGGCTCGCCGGCCGCATCGCCGAGATCGGCGAGATCGTGAACGTGATCGGCGGGATCAACGAGGAGACGAACCTGCTCTCGCTGAACGCCGCGATCATCGCCGCGCAGGCCGGCGAGCAGGGCAAGGCCTTCGCCGTGGTCGCGAACCACGTGAAGACGCTCGCGCAGCGCACGGCGGGCAGCACGAAGGAGATCGAGGCGCTGATCGGCGCCGTGCAGCAGGAGTCGGCGAACGCCGTCCGCGCGATGGGCGCCGGCATCGAGGCCGTCGAGTCCGGCGTCCAGCGCTCGCGCCGCGCGGGCGACGCGCTCGAGGCGATCCGTGAGCGCGCGCGGCAGGCGAGCGTGCGCGTGGCGGAGATCGCGCGCGCGAGCCAGGAGCAGAGCCGGAACTCGAAGCACGTCGCGGAGGCGGCGCAGCGCACCTCGACGATGGTCCAGCAGATCAGCGAGGCGATGAGCGGGCAGTCCGTCGCGAGCCAGAACCTCCAGCGCAACGCCGAATCCTCGCTCGACCTGTGCGGCCAGGTGCAGCGCTCGATCGAGGAGCAGCGCGAGACCACCCGCTACATCACGGCGAGCATCTCGGCCATCACCGAGATGATCAAGTCGATCCGCTCGAACACGGAGAGCCACGGCGCGGCGAGCGAGGCGGTGCAGGACGCCGTGAACCGCATCCTCGACGTGGCGCGCCGGAGCGGGACCGCATCGGCCGCGCTCACCCAGAAGCTCGAGGCGCTGCGCAGCGAGACGCTCGCCTCGGAGGCGCTGCGCGGCGACGCCGGCGACCGGGGCCCGGACGCCGGCTAGAGCACGCCGTCCGCCAGGCAGACCGCGACGCCGAGGCCGGCGTGGTACGGGAGCTCCTTGCCGAGCGCGGTCGGCACGATCCGGAAGTGGGGCCGGAGGTAGGGCCAGACGCGCGCCCGCACGGCCTCGCGCACGGGCGCGAAGCAGAGCGCCTCGCCCATCGCGGCCGCGATCGTGCCGAGCACGAAGAGCTCGGGCGCGAGCGTGAAGACGAGCGGCACCAGGCCGCGCACCAGGTAGTGGTTCCAGCGCGCGATCTCGGCGAGCGCGAAGGCGTCGCCCGCGCGCGCCGCCGCGACCACCTCCTCGGGCCTCGCGTTCGCGGCGCCGCCCGCGAGCTGCGCGACGGCGCTCTCGGGCGGCGTCACGCGCGCGAGGCGCCGCGTCCAGGACGCGCCGCCGACGTACGCCTCGAGGCAGCCGCGCTGCCCGCACGCGCAAGGCTCGCCGTCCCACTCGACGGGGATGTGGCCGACCTCGCCCGCCGCGGAGAAGAGGCCGCGGTGGAGGCGCCCGCCGAGCACGAGCCCGCCTCCGACGCCCGTCGACATGGTGAGGAAGACGAGGTCGCGCGCGCCGCGGCCGGCACCGAAGCGCCACTCCGCGAGCGCCGCGGCGTTCGCGTCGTTCTCGAGGCCGACCGGCCGGCCGAGCGCGCGCTCCAGCACCTCGCGCACCGGCGCGCGGTTCCAGGTCGGCAGGTTCGGCGGCCCGAGCACGAGGCCGGCCTCCGCATCGACCCCGCCCGGCGCGCAGACGCCGACCGCGGCGAGCGCGTCGAGCGACGCGCCGGCGCCGGCGACGAGCGCGCGCGCCCGCTCGGCCAGGACCTCGAGGTCGGCCGCGGCGTCGCCCGTGTCCGGCGTCGGCAGGCGCTCGCGCGCCAGGATCGCGCCCGTCCCGTCGCCGAGGGCGAGCGCGGTCTTGGTGCCGCCGACGTCGATGCCGAGCAGGAGCGCGATGGGGGTCTCCGCGTCGTGGGAACGCTCTGCGGCTGCCGCGCGCCAACGTAGGAGCCGGCGGGACGCGCCTCAAGTGCGGCCCCGCTGCCGGCCGATACGGACTCCGGAGAGCGCCTGGCCCCCCGCGCGCGCGAGTGGCCGGCTCGGGAGGGATGCGATGGCCGACCGGCGTCGTCCGGGGCTCTGGGTGTTGTCCGGGGCCCTCCTCGCCCTCGCCTGCGTGAACCCCTCGGATCCCTTCGGCCACGAGTCGGACTTCCGGCTCATCCAGAAGCACTTCACGCAGTACGTGCGCTGGGGCAAGGTGCGGCAGGCGGCGGAGTTCGTGGTGCCCGAGCAGCGCGACGAGTTCCTCGCGCTCGGCCCCGACCTGACGGACATCCGCTTCACCGACTGGGAGATCGTCAGGCTCGACTACGCGGGCGAGAGCGCGCGCGTCGACGTGCAGCTGCGCGGGTATCGCCTCACCACGCCGATCGAGCGCACCGTGCGCCTCGTCCAGGACTGGGAGAAGGTCGAGAAGACGGGTGCCTGGCAGGTCCGGCTCCATCTCGCGGCGCTCCGCGAAGGTCTCGGAGTGCCGCATTGAGCGGGCGCTACCGGCCCGACGGGCGCCCCGACCTGCTCGTGGTCGACCCACTCGCGCTCTACCGCGAGCTCGCGGCGCACCATCTCTCGCGTCTCGGCACGGTGCGCACGGCCGGGAACGCGGCGGCGGCCTCCGCGGCGATCGCGCTCCGCCGCCCGCATCTCGCGGTGATCTGGATCGACCTGCCCGACCGCCCCGGCGAAGAGCTCGTCCGCGAGCTGCGCGAGACGCCCCGCACGAGCTGGATCCCGATCGTCGCCCTCACGCGCGGGAGCCCCGCCGAGCACGCCCGCGCGGTGCGCGCGGGCGCCTGCGACGTCCTCACGCGGCCGCACGCGCAGAGCCTGCTCCTCGAGACGGTGCAGCGCTTCCTCTCCGCGCCCCTCCCGCCGCAGGGCCTGCCGCGCCTCGAGCTGAAGCGGCCGGTGCGCTTCTGGGACGTCGCGCACAGCGCGTCCGGCACGCTGCGCAACGTCTCGCGCGGCGGCTGCTTCGTGGAGTCGAAGGAGTGGCTGCCGAGCGAGGGCCACGAGCTGCACATCGACTTCGCGCTGCCGGGCCTTCCGGAGACCTTCGCGCTCACCGCGAAGCTCGTCTGGCGCCGGCTCCTCCCCTCGCGCGGCGAGCGCGGCGCCGGCATGCGCTTCCTCGAGCTCGACGGCGAGACGTCCCGCGCGCTCGCGCACTACGTGGACGCGAGCCAGGGCGTCGCGGGCGGCCGCTTCGCGTCCGCCGGAGGCGCGTCGTGAGGCGCGCGTGGCTCGCGCTCGCGCTCGGCCTCGCCCTGCCCGCCGTGCCCGCCGCGGCGGACGGCCCCGCGAAGCCGAGCGAAGCGAGCGCGCTCTCGAGCGAAGCGTGGGAGGCCCGTCTCGCGGAGGCCGAGCAGCGGCGCACGTCCGCGCGCGAGCGCGCGGCCCGTAGCGAGAGCGCCCTCTCCCGCGCGCGCCATCGCAGGCACCCGCGCGGCGAGGCCCTCGACGCGCTCGTCGCGGCGGCGACCGACGCGCGGCGCGAGCGGGCCGCGGCCGAGGCAGAGCTCCCCGCGCTGCTCGAGCAGGCGCGCCGCGCCGGCGTCGAGCCGGGCGTGCTGCGCCGCTTCGAGAACTGAGGCTTCGCTCGCCTGCGGCTCGCTGCGCGCTGGCGGGCCGCTCGCTCTGTTCCTGCCAGGCCTAGCTTGCCTGAGGCTTCGCTCGCCTGCGGCTCGCTGCGCGCCTAGTCCTCGCCGAGCAGCTCGCGCTCGTCCGCCCAGTCGGCGCGGTCGTGCGCGCTCTCGGGGCGCACCACGGAGAGGATGCGATCGCCCTGCCGCACCACCGTGACGTGCGTCGTCGAGATGTTGTTGCGGTCGCGGACGCGGCGCTGCTCCACCACGATCGGGTCGTCGCCCACGAGCTGGTCGTTCGGGATCGCGATCGAGCTGCGCCGGTTCAGCTGCAGGATCGTCTGCGTGCCCGCGGCCGCCCGCGCCGGGAGCGCGGGCGCCTCGGCGGCGGCGTTGAACTCGCGCAGGCGCTGGAGCCGCTCGGCGAGCTGCGACTCGCGGCTCACCGCCGCGGGACGGGCCGGCGTGTAGCGCGGGTAGCTCGCGAGGTCGCCCGTGCGCGTGCGCTGCGCCTGCTCGCGGTACTGGGCCGGGATGCGCTTTGCGTCGTCCGTGAACGCCACGGAGCCGTCCGCCGCCGTCCACCGATAGACCGTCTCCCCCGCGGCGGACGTGGCGACCGCCACGGCCAGCACGGACCCTCCCACCACCTCGAGCCACATCAGCTTCCGCATGAGCTTCTCTCCCTGGGGAGTCGTGGCCCACGCCTGCCGCGAAGTGTCACCGGATCGAGGGGATGGCGAGCCTTCCTCGCGTTCTGCACGAGCATCGCCCCGGCAGCCGCCCCGGTTTGACCCCCGCGGAAGCAGACCCTATCCTGCCCGACCGTTTCGTTGCGGGGTGGAGCAGTCTGGTAGCTCGGCGGGCTCATAACCCGCAGGTCGCAGGTTCGAATCCTGCCCCCGCTACCTTCCCGGACCGGCGCTCTCCCTCGAGGGCGCCGGTTCGTTCTTCCGGCCTCTGGCACCTGCTCGCCGAGCGAGGAGCGGCAGCGCGAGCGCTGCGCCGCCGAGCAGGAGCAACGTGCTCGGCTCGGGCACGAAGGTGAGCACGAGCGACGTGACGCTCACCGAGCGGATCTGGGCGAGCGTGCCGTCGATGTGGACCCTCGCAGGCGACACGAGCGTCACCGTGCCGCCTCCCTTCGCGGTGAGCGCGAACGAGCCCATCGCCGTCACGTCCGGCAGCGGGTCGTAGACCGACGTGAGCCCCGTGAAGACCACCGTGCCCGGCGTCCACGCGTAGAAGTCGACCGTCATGTTGTGAAACACGCCGAGCACGCTGAACGTGCTCGTGAACTGACCGGCCTGGCCGTGGCTGAGGGGAACCCGAACGACCGTGAAGACGGTGGTCATCGACTGCTGGACGTGGGCCGCGCCCGAGACGGTCACCTGGCCTGGGATGCCCGGCATGCCGGACGCCAGGTTCGCCGTCGCGGCGATCGCGTGGGGCCCGCCCTGGGTGAGGCGGATGGTGAAGTTCTCGAGCACGCTGTCCGGCGTCGCGGGGACAGTGAACGTGGTCGCGAAGAACGGGTAGGACAGGCCCACGGCGACCGAGCTCGCCGTCGAGGTTCCCGTGGCGCCCAGCTGGAGGGTGGTCCGGGTCATCGGGATGCCCGGGAGGAAGCCGGGCCGGGCATTCGTCACCTGGAACCAGGTGGCGCTGGTGAGCGTTCCGGCGTGCGCGTTCGTGCTGACGAGCAGGAGGAAGACCAAGCCGAGAACGGAAAGCCACACCACGGGACCCCCCTTCTCCCCCGAGCCCGAGCGTGCCAGCGGCGTGCCCCGAGGATCAGACGGCACAGGAGCGCGGAATGGCTCGCCTTTTCTCCACACGGGCCATCGACGCCAAGCGTCGGTGGAAGGCCCCTTCCGCGCCCTCGAAAAGATCGTTCCGCGCGCGCGGTGGCGAGCGGCTCGAAGCTCCCACGCGACAGGTTGAGCCGAATGGGCCCACCCATGCCGCCCATGGAAGCTGGATCCAGAGCGCTGGCGCGTGTGCTCGGTGCGACGCTTCGTTCGTGCTGACGCGCGAGGATGCGCGCTACCGGGGCGCTCCATGTCGGGTGTGACATGCCGCGCACGGGTGCGCGCTCGTGCTGTCGTCAGCGCAGCTTCCGACACGCAGCGCACACGAGCGCGACGAGCCCTGCCCCGAGCAGGAGCAGCGGGCTCGGTTCGGGCACGAAGGAGAGCGTCAATGTCGCGAGACTCACGGTCCGGCGCTGGAGCAGGGAACCGTCGATGCTGATCTTCGACGGTGAGACGAGCGTGACCGTGCCTCCGCCGTTCGGCGTGAGGCCGAACGAGCCCATCGCGACCACGTCTGGCAGCGGAGTCGGGGTAAGCCCCCCTCCCACTCGGACCAACGTACTGAGACCCGTGAACGTCAGCGTGCCCGGTGTCCAGGCGTGGAAATCCACCGTCATCTTGTGAAACACGCCCAGTACGATGAACGTGCTCGTGAACTGACCGGCGTGGCCGTGGCTCAGCGGGATCCGCAGCAGAGTGATGGTGCCCACCGTGAACATCGAGGCGTCGACGCCGTCGTGCTGGGCGGTCTTCACGATCGTGGTGCCCTGGATGCCCGGGCTGCCGCTTCCCATGCCCGGCGTGGCGGTGATCGCCTGTGCGCCACCTTGGGTGACCTGGAGTGCGAGGTCGTGCACGCCGCTCGGTGTGTTGGGCACGAACGCCGTCGTGGCGAACGCGGGATAGGAGAGGCTCACCGCAATCGAGACACCCGTCGATGTGCCAGACGCGCCGAGCTGGGCCGTCGTCCGGGTCATCGGGATGCCGGAGAAGGGCTGGCTCGCGAGCGTCGTATCGACGACCTGGAGCCAGGTGGCGCTGGTGAGCGTTCCCGCGTGCGCCCCGGCGACGAAGAGCAGGCCGAAGGTCGAGAGCAGGATCGATCTGCTCACCATGGCCTCTCCACTCAGCACCCCGCTCCGTGCGCAGCAAGTGCCGTGCCGGGGGGTGCCCGGCCGGCTCCCGACTGCAAGGCCGCGAAAACGAACGATTCCGCTGTACCGAATCGGGCTGGCGCGACGCGGAGCGGAAAGTCCCTTCCGAGTGCGCGGAAGCGCCGTTCCCACGGCCGAGCCCGCAGCCGGGCGCAGAGCAGAGGCTCAGCGGGGCAGCCGCTCGGGGTCGGGGCCGACCTGGATCCCGCGGTCCCCGAGAAGCAGCCGGAACGCGGTCTTCGAGCGCGCTTCGCGCGACCCGGATCTCACTCGTCGAGCGGGTTCCGATCCGGCCCGGTGAGCGGCACTTCCCATTTCAGCCCGACGAAGTAGAGGGAGCCGGGCTCGTCCCCACCGCCTTCGAGCCGCGTGCCATAGCCGCCTCGCAGATCGAGGAAGCCGACCTCGACGCCATAGAGACGCTCGCCCCATCGAGGTCGATCGGATAGTGCTGACCGGGATCGCCGAAACCGCTGGTGCGGTCGGTCAGACCCACGGTCGAGACGACCTTGAACCCATCCGCCAAGCCGCGCCAGCCCTCGTAGTATTCGCGCGCAGCATCACGCCGGTCGTCCGCCGCGAGCCGTGCCAGGGCTTGCTGGATGCGGACGAGCTCCGGGTCGGGCGTCGCCGGGGCAGGCGCGGTCTGCGCGCCCGCGGGCGCGGCGGCGAAAGCGAAGCAGAGTACGAAGACAGCTCGCAGCACCGTGTGGCCTCCACTGGGGTCGAGAGGCCGGACCGCGCCGCGACCGAGCGCCGCTTGCCGGCGGCTGAGGGAGGGTGCCCGGACCTGGGCAAGCCGTGACGCCGGCCGCGAATTTCGGTACGCCGCGAAGGGCCCCGCTAACGCGCCTCGCGACGCGCGAAGCGCGCAAGCGTGAGCACGGCACCCGCGAGCAGCAGCAGCGTGCTCGGCTCGGGCACCGGGGCGTCGGGGATGAACGAGAGTGTCAGCTTCGAGAACGACACCGTACGGCGTTGGCCGAGGTTGCCGGCGTTGGTGTCGACGCTGATCTTCGATGGCGACACCAGCGTGACCGTGCCGCCGCTGCGGCTCGACGTCAGGTTGAACGAGCCCACCAGCGCGACGTCCGGCAGCGGCGCGCCCTCGAGCGTGAGGCCCGTGAACGTCAGCGCGCCCGGCGTCCAGGCGTGGAAGTCCACCGTGAGGTTGTGGAGGACGCCGAGCACCAGGAACGTGTTCGTGAACTGTCCCGCCCCGCCGATGCTCACCGGCACCTGCAGCACGTTGTTCGCGCCGACGACGAACATCGAGGCGTTGACGCCCATCGCGGCGTGCAGGGCCGTGTTCACGAGCACGGTCCCCGCGACGCCCGGGCTGCCGCCGCCCATGCCCGGCGTTGCGGTGATGAGCTGGGGTCCGCCCTGCGTGATCTGGACGGCGAGGTCCAGCAGCGCGTTCGGGGTCTTGGGCAGGAAGACGGTCGTGGAGAAGGCGGGATAGCTGAGCGTCACGGGGGTGACCTGGAACCAGGTGGCGCTCGTGAGCGTGGGAACGCGTCTTCCCGTTCCGCGGAACGTGCGTTCTTCGTGCGGGAAGCCTCCGCGTGCCGGTGCGGAGGCGCCGGGCTCAGTCGGGCGAGCGCCGGTCCAGCCAGCCGGTCAGCCACTCGAGCGCGTGCACGAACAGGAACACGGCGGGCCCGCTCGCGACCGCGATGATCAGGATCTGCGTCGTCTCGCTCGACATCCACCCCCCCTGTGCCCCGCCGGCCGCGCAGGGTACCCCGGGCCGCGCTGGCGCGCCGCTCCCGTGCGCCGTGCTCACTCGACGTCGCTCTCGATCACGATCTCGTCGTGCGTGACGAGGATCGACTGGCCGAGGCCGAGCGCGTGGAGGGCCGGCGCCGGCACGATCTCGTCCGCCGCCTCGTGCTGGGAGAGCCGGTCCCGCGCGATCCGCATCCGCGCGTCGCGCCGGTCGATCCAGCGCAGCAGGAAGACGACGGGGTGGCCCTCCCCGAAGTCCCGCACGGAGATCCGGACGTTCGGGAAGCGCTCGGCCAGGCGCCGGCGCACGAGCTCGACCTTCGCACGGTCGGGCGGTCGCGGCTGGAAGCTCGTCCGAGACGAAGTGCGCTCCTGCATCGTTCTCCCCCAGCCCGCCGCCCGGCCCGTCCGTTCCGGGCGGCTGGCGTGGAGCACCCTACCGGGCTGCGCAGGGCGGGCGTTATGAAGCGCTTCACCCGCGCGGCTGCTGCGCGGCGTTCCGGGCGCGCGAGTGAAGCGCGTCACCGCAGCGCGCACGCTCGCGTGCGATGGTGGGGCTGCGCCTCGAGGAGAGAGACGATGACCGCTCGACTCACCGCCCTGCTCTGCGCGACCGCCCTCGTGGGCTTCGTGGTGGGAGCCCGCGCCGTGAGCCGTCCCGTTCCCGAGGGGCTGCCCGAGCCGAGCGCCGGCATCCGCGAGGTCGATCCGCTGCACGGGAGCTTCTGGCGGCCGGCCGGCTCCGAGGCCGCGCGCCCGGCGATCCGCCTCGCGCCGCGCTCGTGGGTCCCGCGGGACGCGGACGCCGTCGCGGCGCAGCCCGATCCGCTCGGCTCCGTGCGGGCGCTCGTGCGCCTCGCGCTGTCCGCGTAGCGCCGCTCCCTTCTCGCGAGCCCGCGCGTCCGCGCGCGGCGGCCGCTACGGTCCGCGCGATGCGGCTCGCCTGGGACGATCTGCGTGCGCACGTCGAGCGCGTGTTCCGGGGCGCCGCGCTACCCGCGCTCGAGCGTTACATCGCGATCCCGAACCGCTCGCCGCTCTTCGACCCCGACTGGGCTGCCGCCGGCCACATGGAGCGCGCGGTCGAGCTCGTCGCCGGCTGGTGCCGGGAGCGCGGCGTGCCCGGGCTCCGCGTCGAGGTGATCCGCCTGCCCGGGCGCACGCCGCTCCTCTGGCTCGAGGCGCCGGGCGACGCCGACGACACGGTGCTGCTCTACGGCCACCTCGACAAGCAGCCCGAGATGGAGGGCTGGGCGGAGGGGCTCGGGCCGTGGACGCCCGTGCGGCGCGGCGACCGCCTCTACGGGCGCGGCGGGGCGGACGACGGCTACGCCGCGTTCGCGATCGCGACCGCCCTCGAGGCGCTCGCGGCCCAGGGCGCGCGCCGCGCGCGCTGCGTGGCGATCGTCGAGGCGTGCGAGGAGAGCGGCTCCTTCGACCTGCCGGCGTACGTCGCGCACCTCGCGCCGCGCATCGGCGAGCCGAGCCTCGTGGTGTGCCTCGACTCGGGCTGCGGCAACTACGAGCAGCTCTGGGTGACGACCTCGCTCCGCGGCATGGTGACGGGAACGCTGCGCGTCGACGTCCTCACCGAGGGCGTCCACTCGGGCGACGCGAGCGGCGTCGTGCCGTCGAGCTTCCGGATCCTGCGGCAGCTCCTCTCGCGGCTCGAGGACGAGGCGACGGGCGAGATCCGTCTGCCCGAGCTCCACGTCGCGGTGCCGGCCGACCGCCGGCGCCAGGCCGAGGCGTCGGCCGCGGTGCTCGGCGAGAGCGTCTTCGCGAAGTTCCCCTTCCCGCCCGGCACCGCGCCGCTCGCGGACGACCCCACCACGCTCGTGCTGAACCGCACCTGGCGGCCGTGGCTCGAGATCACCGGGATCGACGGCGTGCCCTCGGTCCGCGCGGGCGGCAACGTGCTGCGCCCCACCACCGCGGCGAAGCTCTCGCTGCGCCTGCCGCCGACCGTGGACGGCGACGCCGCCACCGCGCGCGTGAAGGCGCTGCTCGAGGCGGAGCCTCCGCACGGCGCGCGTGTCTCGTTCTCGGCCGAGGCCGCCGCGAGCGGCTGGAACGCGCCCCCCTTCGCGCCGTGGCTCGAGCGCGCGCTCGACGACGCCTCGCGCGCCGCCTTCGGCAAGCCGGCCGTCGCGATGGGGGAAGGCGGCTCGATCCCCTTCATGGCCATGCTCGGCGAGCGCTTCCCCGCGGCGCAGTTCCTGGTGACGGGCGTCCTCGGGCCGGGCTCGAACGCGCACGGCCCGAACGAGTTCCTGCACCTGCCGAC